>Ga0265295_1000098_pt1 | contig 171143 bp, 130 predicted proteins | sample Munlansysbiofilm_FD_192503 | JGI IMG/M metagenome (GOLD analysis project Ga0265295, IMG submission 192503) | Leachate microbial communities from a municipal landfill in Southern Ontario, Canada - Methane capture system biofilm | ecosystem: Engineered > Solid waste > Landfill > Unclassified ...
GAGACAGGTCGTGGCTTACGGCGCTCAGGGGGTGTTCAAGCGCGTGCGTGAAGTGCAGCAGGCCATTGTCAAAGGCGACGCCAGCCTCAAGGGCAGCGAAGCAGAGAGCGTAACGGGCTTTGAGATCAGTGGGGTTTTCCAGGGCAACGGGCAGCCACTTGTGCACAAGGCGGATGGTGTCCCTGGCCAGATTGACGGCAAGAGGGTTTGAAACCGTTGTTGTGGCCGCCTCCACCACATGGTTGACGGCGTCGATGGAGACGTATCTGGTCTGTTCCATGGACAATCCGGTCATCAGGGCGGGATCGTCAATGGCAAAGCGGGGATAGATGCAGTCGTAGGCAATGGCAGGCTTGTAGTTGAGCCTGGTGACCGTGGCGACGGCAAAGCGGTTCACCTCGCTGCCAGTGCCGTGGGTCAGGTTGATGGCGATGATGGGCAGGGCCTTTTCGGGCGTGAAGCGGAAGCAATAGAGATCCTCGCCGCTTTTGCCAGGGTTGGCCAGCAGTATGGCCGCGCTCTTGCCACAGTCGATGGGACTGCCGCCGCCAATGCAGATAACGGCTCCAGCGTTGATGGCGCGTCCCATTTCCGCGGCTTCGTCCACGCTGTCTGTGCTGGGATTGGGGGTGACGCGATTGTACAGGGCAAGGGTGATGCCGTGTTTTTTGGCCGCAGCCTCCACCTTGTCCCAGGCTCCCGTAACCTTGTAGGAATGCCCGCCGCTGACGCAAAGAATGGACGCAATCCCTTCCTGCTTCATCTGGGCCAGAATGTCGTCAATCTTGTTGATGGCACCAACGCCAATATAGGCTGTCGTCTTGACGCGAATTTCCCGAACAACATCATAATCGCAACTTTCGTCCCACATGATGGCCTCCTGCTGGCCCAGGGGTATCCTGTGCCATGTTGTATGTTCTGAACGATTGTTATTTTTTTCACGTGACTTTTTTATATGCCCTATCGGAATAGTAGTAAAGCTCATTGGTCGTACAAACAATATTATTGGGCACGGGCATGCGAGGCCATGACAAAAGAAGCCGCTATTGGGGTATGCCGCAGCTCTGTTTGCCGTCATTAAAGGAAGGCTCTGTAACGAAAAGAGGGGACGTAACGCGAAAGTAAGACTCTGTACGCGAAGAGGCATGGGCATCGACAACTCTCCGCGTCCGGGCCTCTTTCAGTCGGGGGCAAGGGCAAGCTGTGCCATGTCACAGCAAATGGCTGCGGGCAAGGCTCGCGTCACTGTTTTGTCTGGGGAGGGGACCCTAGGTGAACCCCAAAAAATGCGGGGCACCGAAAGGGTGCGCGCAGGGGCATGCGCGCGAGCTAGGGGCATGGCTCTTTTGCAGCAGGAAGGATTACGGGACTGGAGCAGTTAACCCACTTGATTCGTTAACTGCTCCAGCTGTCTCCCCCCTGCGCTTGGGGTAAGCGGCACTAAATCCACTGAATTGTTTTACCGTTCAGCATTTTTTCATCTTCATCCAGCAGGGCGGCTATTTTTGCCAATTCATATTGCGCCATCTCCGGATCAGAAAGCATGGCAGGGCAGGCTGCCAATGAGAACGCAAAGGTGAATTCCTTGTAAGGCGTAAAGCAAAAGGATTTATATCGCCATGGGAAAAGGCGCGCGCGAATCATGTTGTATGTTAAATACAAAAAACTTTTGGGCGTGAAGACAGAATGATGCCCGTCTAGATCAGATCCATCAAGAACGCTCTGATATCTTGTGACAACGGCATTCCATTGGCGGTCATTGGAGAGCAGGTGTGCTACAGCCAGGTTGTCATCTTTCCAAAATTCAACGGGGTTGTTGCATCTTGCTGTATCCAGAATGTGATCCATGACTCTCCAGGGGGCGTAGGGCATCTTTGTGGTGTGGATATACCATGCTTCGGCGAATGATGTGGGCTGTCTGAAATGGTCAAAGCAGTAACGATGGTCGGGGAGCAAGGCCCAAAATATGCCGCCATCTGTCATGATCTTCTGAATATCAAGAAGAAACTCAATAAGTCTGGGCATGTGTTCTAAAACATGGCAGCTAACAACATAATCGAATTTGGGGACATCTTTTAGTGCTGCGGCGTAGCTCTCTTTGATGACAAAATCTATTGGTACAGCGTTTAATACTCGAGGTTCATTTTTATAAATCTCTAGTAGTTCGGCATCACTGCGCACATCTGCATAATATACGTCAGCTTCAGATTTCTTGAAGATGGGCGTATCCAAAGGGCCTATTTCCAGAATGCGTTTTTTGGTGTCAACACCTTTGATAAACTTGGAAATATCGCTGCGCATTTGCGTTGCCTCATGTTGGGTAATTGAAGGTTCTATCTAAAATTCTTGCAGGCGTGCCGCGAGCCTCGTTTCGCAAGCTTTTTTGCCATGACCTCGTTGACGACAGATGGTTCACGGAGAAGACGGTCTTTTATGGCTCTATATATAAACCAATGTGCAATGTGCTGTATGCAACAGTTTTATGCAGAGCTTCAGCCTATACTGCGCCGCATGCTCTCTCAATGTTTTTTATTGGCGCGTATAAAGAACACCATGCCCTGTATCTGTTAAAGAATGTTTTGGCGACAGAAAACACAGCCTAATCTATAGTCATTCGAGAAGCAACCTTGCATCACCAGAACACCTGCAATCGTTGGAGCATTTTCACATTGGAATGCAGGGGAGGCAGTGCGGTCAGGCCTCCGTCAGTGATGGGCTGATACAGCCTGAATCGTTATGGGGCCCTGCAATTCCGTGTTGTGCGCAGGCATGTAAGGGTGTTCCAGCTGCCGCGTCGTGCATCTGTTCGTAGGTGTCAGTTGCCTGCTCCCACGGGCGTTTTGCCTTGCCGGGCATATGCAAAAACGGTATGCACTCCCGTGAGCGCCCGCCGCCGCCCGTCGCCCTTGCGGCCCTGTTTTTTCACCGAACCAAAGGATCCCCTGTGCAGTTTTTCGAGCAGATCGCAAAAGAGTTGAGCATTGCCCCCGGTCAGGCCAAGGCCGTGGCGGAACTTCTGGACGAAGGGGCCACCATTCCCTTTATTGCCCGCTACCGCAAAGAGGCGCACGGCTCGCTGGACGAGGTGGCCGTCACTGCCGTGCGCGACAGGCTCACACAGTTGCGCGAACTGGAAGCGCGGCGGCAGGCCGTTCTTGCGTCACTCACCGAGCGGGAACTGCTTACCGACGAACTGCGCGCCAGCGTCATGGCCGCCGAAACCATGACGGCTCTGGAAGACGTGTACCTTCCCTACCGCCCCAAGCGGCGCACCCGCGCCACCATGGCCAGGGAAAAAGGCCTTGAGCCTCTGGCCCTGACCCTGCTGGAGCAGACCGCGAGCCTCTTGCCCGAAGAAGCCGCCACGCCCTTTGTGAATGTTGAAAAAGGCGTGGAATCCACCGAGGCTGCCCTGGCCGGAGCACGGGACATCATTGCTGAAATTGCCAGCGAGCACGCTGCGGCCCGCGCGGCCATGCGCGAGTATTTCGCCCGCAAGGCCGTGGCGGCGTCCAGCGTGGCCAAGGGCAAGGAAGAGGAGGGGGCCAAGTTCCGCGACTACTTTGACTGGCAGGAAAGCGCCGCCAAGGCCGCCGGGCACCGTCTGCTCGCCATGCTGCGCGGTGAGGCCGAAGGCTTTTTGACCCTGCGCTTTCTGCCGGAAGCCGAACCGACCCAGGCGCTTTTTCGGGGCATGTTTGTCAAAAATTCTTCGCCCGCAGGGCAGCAGGTATGCGAAGCCGTGGACGACGGCTACAAACGCCTGCTTGCGCCCTCGCTGGAAACGGAACTGCGCGCGACCCTGCGCAAAAAGGCCGAAAGCGAAGCCATTGCCGTGTTTGCGAAGAACCTGCGCCAGCTTTTGCTGGCCTCGCCGCTGGGGCAAAAGCGCGTTCTCGCCATTGACCCCGGCTTTCGCACGGGCTGCAAGATTGTGTGCCTGGATGCGCAGGGCGCGCTGCTGCACCACGACCTCATCCATATTTTGAGCGAGGGCCAGCGCAAGGACGCCGGGGAAAAGGTACGCAAGCTCGCTGCCGACTACGGCGCCGAGGCCATAGCCATTGGCAACGGCACGGCGGGGCGCGAGACGGAAGCTCTCGTGCGCTCCCTGCAGCTTTCGCTTCCGGTGCTTGTGGTCAGCGAGAGCGGGGCCAGCGTGTATTCGGCCTCCGAAACGGCGCGGCGTGAATTTCCCGACCTCGACCTCACGGTGCGCGGCGCTGTTTCCATCGGCCGCAGGCTCATGGATCCGCTGGCCGAACTGGTGAAGATCGACCCCAAGGCCATTGGCGTTGGCCAGTATCAGCACGATGTGGATCAGGCTGACCTGAAACAAAGCCTGGACGATGTGGTTGAAAGCTGCGTGAACGCGGTGGGAGTGGAGGTGAACACGGCCAGCATGGAGCTTCTGACGCACGTTTCCGGCCTTGGCCCGGCCCTGGCCAAGTCTGTGGTGACCTACCGCGAAGCCAACGGCCCCTTTGCCCTTCGCAAGGATCTGAAAAAAGTGCCGCGCCTTGGGCCAAAAGCCTTTGAGCAGGCAGCGGGCTTTTTGCGCATCCACGGCGGGGCGAACCCGCTGGACGCTTCAGCCGTTCACCCTGAATCCTATGGAATCGTCAAGGCCATGGCCGCTGATCTCGGCTGCTCCGTGCCAGATCTGCTTGCCAACGCCGAAATGCGGCGGCGCATCAGGCCCGAGGCCTATGTGACGGAAACCGTGGGGCTGCCCACGCTTCGCGACATCCTCGCCGAACTGGAAAAGCCGGGCCGAGACCCGCGCGAAGCCTTTGAGGCCTTTGCCTTTGCCGAGGGCGTGACGCGCATTGAAGACCTTGAGGCGGGCATGCGCCTGCCTGGCATCGTCACCAATGTGACCAACTTCGGCGCTTTTGTGGACATAGGCGTGCATCAGGACGGGCTGGTGCACATCAGCCAGCTGGCGGACAGCTTTGTCAGCGACCCGCACACGGTGGTGACCGTGCAGCAGCAGGTGAGCGTCACCGTGCTGGAGGTGGACGCGGCCCGCAAGCGCATATCCCTGTCCATGCGTAAAAATCCGGAGGCGGCACCCGTACGGGAACAGGCGCGCGACCATGCTCGAGATCAGGCACGCGACCAGGGCCGCAGGCCCGAAGCCGAAAGGCGGCAACCCGCGCGTGAAAACAGGCCGCAGCCCCGGACTGAAAATCGCCCCCGGACTGAGAATCGCCAGGAACGCCAGAAGCCGGAGCAGGGGCGCAGGCCGTTTCAGGACATGCTCGCCAAATTTGGCAAGCGGTAATGGGTAGGGCGAATAGTAAAGGGTGAATGCTTTGTGGGGGAGGGACCCTTTTGCAAAAGGGTCTCCTCCCCCACGCCCCCACCCCCTAAAACCTTTATCTGGGGCAGTGCGCTACTTGTGTTTTTTTCGGCAGCACGGCAAGCGGCCCTTTTCATGACGGAAGCACACACGCGATGTGCGCTTCCGTCATGAAAAGGGCCGCTTTTTTATTTTCACGGTGCATGCGCGTTCGGGGCATGCCTTTGCGATGCGCGGTTCCCAATGGTTGCAGGCGTCCGCTGCGGCGCGAGCCAGCGGGCCTGCCCGCGCGGCAAGGAAGCTAAGAAAACACTGATTAAAGAGCCTCATGGAAACGCGCAGTTGTTTCGTTTGGCAAGGCGCGAGCTTTTTTTGAAGCAGGAGTGGACTCTTCCGTCCTCGACTGTTTCAAAAAAAGTGAAGCAACGCCGCCAAACGTAATAGACCAGCGTTTCCCCAGACAGTGTGGTCATGAGATGAATTTTCAGTCATACCCGTCATATCATGGAGAACGAGCCTTTTATGCAGGGAGTGTACTCTGTTGGTACTCGACCGGAATAAAAGGCGAAGTTCGACGCAGAGATGCCTGTAAAGGCGCTCGTGACCACACTGTCTAGCCGAGTTCTTCCAACCTTTGCTCAACAGCTTCCCAGCGCAACAGCAGTTCCGTCTGTTCTTCTTCCAGCGCCGCGAGGCGCTCGGTTGTGCGGGTAAAGGCCGCCGGGTCCCTGCTGAAAAGCTCCGGGTCGGTCAGGGCCGTTTCAAGGCGCGCCTGCTCCTGTTCCAGCGCGTCCATGCGCTCCGGCAGGGCTTCCAGTTCCTTGGTCAGCAGGTCGAATTCCCGTTGTTCCTTGAAATTGCGTCGGCGGGGCCTGTCGGGCGGCTGTTGCTGCCCCGGTTGCTGGCCCGGCTGTTGGCCCGTTTGTTGGCCTGCCTGCTGGTATGTCTGCTGTCCTGTCCTGCCGTTTTTTTCATCGGATTTTCTGTCCTGCGCCGGGGTAGCGCGCTGGCGCAGCCAATCCGTATACGCGCCAACGTATTCGTGAGCCTTGCCGTCGCCTTCAAGGGCGATGACGCTGGTGACGAGATTGTCCAGAAAGCTGCGGTCATGGCTGACGATAAGCACCGTACCCGAATACTCCGACAGCAGTTCTTCAAGAAGTTCCAGCGTTTCCACATCCAGATCGTTGGTGGGTTCGTCCAGCACCAGCAGATTGGAGGGCCGGGTAAAAAGCTTTGCCAGCAGCAGGCGGTTGCGCTCGCCGCCGGAAAGCGCCTTGACCGGGAGGCGGAGGCGATCCGGGGTAAAGAGAAAGTCCTGCAGATATCCGGCCACATGGCGCGTGTTGCCGCCCACAGTGACCACGTCGTTGCCTTCCGCCACGCTGTCCATGACGCTTTCTTCCGGATCCAGACTTTCGCGCAGCTGGTCAAAGTAACTGATCTGCAAATTGGTGCCAAGGCGCACCGTGCCTTCCGTGGGGGCCAGTTCACCAAGCAGCACGCGCAGCAGGGTGGTTTTGCCTGTTCCGTTGTCGCCGATGAGGCCCACGCGGTCGCCGCGCTGGATGATGGTGGAAAATCCGCTGAACAGCGGCGGCCTGCCGGGGTAGGCAAAGGCGATGGTGTCCGCCTCGATGACAAGCTTGCCCGAACGTCCGGCCTCCTGCGCGGCCATACTCACGTTGCCCTGTTTGTCGCGCCGCTCGGCGCGTTCGACCCGCAGAGCCTCAAGGGCGCGCACCCGGCCCATGTTGCGCGTGCGGCGGGCCTTGATGCCCTGACGTATCCACGCCTCTTCCTGGGCGAGTTTTTTGTCAAAAAGCGCAAAGGCGCGTTCTTCGGCGGCCAGGCGCTCTTCACGGCGTTCGGGGTAGCGGTCGAAGCCGCAGGAATAGCTGTGCAGCTTGCCCCTGTCGATCTCCACCACCCGGGTGGCGAGCCGCCGGGAAAAAGCCCGGTCATGGCTGACGAAAATCAGGGTGCGGGCCTTGCGCAGCAGAAAGTTTTCCAGCCAGGTTATGGTGGCCAGATCAAGGTGGTTGGTGGGTTCGTCCAGAATAAGGTCTTCAGAGCACACAAGCGCCCGCGCCAGCGCCACACGCCGCTTTGTTCCGCCTGAGAGCGAGGCGAACTCGGCATCCGGGTCCAGCTCCAGATGGTTGATGACGGCCAGAACCTCGCCGTAGCGCTCCCAGTCTGAGCCAGAATGAAGGTTGGCGTCCTGCCCGGTATCGGCGCTGCCGTCAAAAGACGCGGGATTGGCCGCCTCCGCGCTGTCGGCCACGGCCGCGTCAGGCCCCGTCCCGGCATGGGCGGCGGCAAGGGCCTTGCCTTCGTCGCCAAGGGCTGCGGCCACCAGGGAAAACACGGAGCCTTGCCAGTCTTCGGGCACGTCCTGGGGCATTTGCCCGATCTGGGTTCCGGGGCGGATGATGATGCCCGAATCCGGCTGCATCTGCCCGCCAAGAAGCGCCAGCAGCGAGGATTTGCCCGCGCCGTTGCGTCCGATGAGGCAAAGCCTTTCGCCCGTTTCAACGGAAAAATCCGCCGCGTCCAGCAGCGGCTTGCCGCCGAGGTTCAGGGTCACGCCCTGCATGCTCAGAAATGCCAAGAGGTTCTCCAGCGCTGTGTGCTTTGTATTTGTATGCTCAGGGGGGGTCACGTACCGCCCTGTCCGGCTCGCGAGCGTATGAATACCCCAGCGGGCGCACCGACGCAACGGCCTCACAGTCGGCTGCCCGGAGCGCAACAGGTCACGCGGATGTCAGGCCCCAACCGCTTCGCAGGCGACCACCCGGGGCGCAATCGGCTGCCCGGAGCGCAGGCAACCACCCGGAGCGCAATCGGCTGCCCGGAGCGCAATCGGCTGCCCGGAGCGCAATCGGCTGCCCGGAGCGCAATCGGCGGGCGGTTGCCTGGCGGCGCGCATTCGAACGACGGGCGCTCGAATGCCGTGCGGTTGGGGCGGGTGTCAGGCGGCGGGGTGGCTTGCACAGGGGAATGCTGCCAGCAGAGCCGGTATGCGCCGCATGACCGTGATGGCGTAGCCATTTTCATATATGATATGTCATTATATTACTTGTGGTTCTCTTTTTTTGCTTGCAGCAGACTGTATGGTGTTCGTTACAAAAATGTAACGAAGGACGTGAAAAAAGGCTGCAAGAGGTTGCTTGAACTGTGGGCACTGCTGCTTTAACAGTAAAACTGCCATATCTTTAATGTGTAATTCTATATTTTTTTATCCTTATCCGATAATAGGGCTGCTGCAGGTGTGAAAACCCTGTGCTGATATGTGCAGCAATGTCTCATGAAAAAGCAGGCTAGCGCAGTTGCCGCAGCAGAGCGCCTGCCTGGGCTTGCCTGCGGCAGCATGCGCGAATCCCGACACAAGAAGTTGTATTTCCGTAGGGGAATATGGGGCGGATAGGACTGCATGGATGCCCGGGGGCAATGGCATCGGAGTTGTCATACTTGCCAGCCAGGCACACACCGTGAGGTGTGGCGCGGCCAAAGCATGCAGGTCGTGGGCAAGTAAAAATACATTATCAGAATTATAATTCTTGACACGTATATAGAAATGGCGTTAAATTCAACCTGCCAAGAATAAGAACTGTTGTTTACATTGTCTGAAGCATGCTTTGCTGTCAGCTCTCTTCGTTCGCGTTCTTGTAGCGGAAATTGCCCCTGAATTTCCCCACCTGTCTTAACGCATCATCGTCTTTGCCGCATGGTCGATGACTATGATGTCCAAAAAAAGCTTCGCGCAGTGCATTTTTTTGCACTGCGCGGCGGCTCTTTTGCGTGGAAGGATTCTCTTCCTCTTCTCTCTACTATATTGGTGCCTTTTTTGCATTGTTTGTACCGCGCCGTCTGGTTTACGGCGCGGGCCAGCCCTTTTTATTTTTTGTACGTATTTTACTAAACGCAGCCCTTCTGTACCAAGAAGCCTGCAGGAAAGGTGCACTCACATGGCAGACGTCAAGCTTTCACGCCCGGCCCAAGGACAGCACATTGTTGTGCCCAGTACTCCTGATGCCCGCATGATTCTGGATTTTTCAGCGGATCAGGTAAACATTGACCGGCCCGAAGGTTCCAACAGCTTATTCTTTCAGTTTGGCGACGGCGCATCAATAGAATTGCAGAATTTTTATACGGCATACAATAAAGAAGAAATGCCGGAGTTTCAGATCGACGGGCAGATAATCGCAGGCACGGACTTTTTTCAGGCATTCGGGCCTGATCTGCTCCCCGCTGCCGGCCCTGCGGCCAGTGCCGAGCGCGGCGCGCGCTACAGCGAGTATGCCAATATGAGCCTTGCTGAAGGCACGTGGCATCTCAACGAGCTTGATTACCGCCTGGGTTTTGACGGTCAGCAGTCAACCGACGAGTGGCAGAGTGGCTTTATTGACAACCTCGCCCCCACGCTCAGCACCGCCGGCGCGCCCATCACGCTCGGACTGACAGAAACCGGCTGGAACGGCGAAAGCCCCGCCAGCCCCGCTCCAAGCGTCACGGGCAGCTTTAGTGTGCAAGACCCCGATGGCGACAGCCTCACCGCGACCGTCAGCATTGGCGGCAAGACGGTGGTTGTCAACCTCACCGGCCCCACCACGGTGGAGAGCGACTACGGCTCTCTGGTCATCACGCCCAAGGGCGGCGGCTCCAACATCACTTTTGATTTCGCGTACACCCTCAAGGAGGAGCCGTACAGCAAGACAGACCAGCTTGCAGAAGGCGAGCAGGTCACTGACGGCATCGTCATATCTGTCAACGACGGCATGGGGCATACGGTCACTCAGCCCATCAACGTGGTCATCACGGGCAGCAATGACGCGCCGGATATCACGGGCGTGACCGACCTGACGCTGAAAGACCAGGGCGTGTTTGCTGGCGAATACGGGGCGGACGACCGCACGGAAAAGCTGCTGACCGATGAAAATAAATCCACCACGGATGGCGGCACGGACGCGGGGCAGCACCAGTTGACCGCCGACGGCAAAATTGTGGCCGTTGACCCCGACCACGGCGACAAGCTGACCTATGGCTTTGAAGCCATCACAATTGCTGGCGAGTCCTACAGCGCAGTTGATGCCACAAATTCTGCACCCGAATTTGCGTCTTATGACAAGGTTATTGTTACGCCTTACGGCACGCTGCACTTCAGCAGCACAACCGGCGACTACCGTTTTGTCCTCGACAGCACGGACAACAGCACCGTAGACAAGCTGGCCGAGGGCGAGTCTGTAAAAATTTCTTTTACGCCCACCGTGCAAGACGAACATGGCGGAAAGGACTACGCGACCAACGTGCTGCGCAGCGGTTCCGACGTGTCCGGTGATTCCGGTTCGGACAACACGGTTGACATCACCATCATCGGCAGCAATGAACGGCCGTATTTTGCAAAAATTCCTGTCACCTGGACGAACAACGACAACACTGTCACGGAAGATGGCTCTCTGAAAAACAGGACGGTTTCCGGCCAGGTTCACGGGGAGGATGTGGATACCAGCGACAACCTGGTTTACGGCTTTAAGCTGGTGGGCACGGGTGAGAACAGCGTGGACACTCGGGTAGAAGCGCTGTTTGTGCTGCCTGTGTACTCTGAGGGCAAGCTCCAGTACGGTGCTGACGGCCAACCAATATACACGTTCAGCACTGACGAGCCCACTAACGGTAATTATTATGGCAAAATTACCATGAACCCCGACACGGGCGCATTTACCTTTATTCTTGAGAAGAATGCCGCCTGCGTGCAGGCCCTGGACGATAACGATGGCAGAGGCCAGTCTGCAGACCTGAATGAAGGCCTGACCATCTCCGTCCCCGCCGTGGTGCAGGACAATCACGGCGCGTGGGATACGAAAGACATTAGCATCCGTATTGATGGCACCAATGACATGCCCAAGATTACGGTTCAAAATCGGACTGTTAAGGAATCTGGCGTGTATAGCCAAGAGGGAGACACCCCCACGGAAGCGGCTATCCTGAATGGCACCTACATACTCAAGAGCAAAGAGAACACCACGGCCACCAAAAAGGGCGGCACTGGAGCCAGCGGGCATCTTCTTGAGGTGGAGGGCAAGGTGTCGGTAACCGATGTGGACAAGGACGATAATACACATCTTGAATGGGGCATCACGGGCACTAATAGCGAAGGGGTCGAAACGGCACTAAAGGTCAGCGGCGCAAGCACAGTCCTGGGCAAGGGCAGCCAAACCGTCACCGTCTATGTGCTTGGCGACGGAACGATCATTTCAGAGGTGGATTTTCTGGCCAAGGGTGACAGCTACAACGACTACTACGGCTCGCTGAAAATCAACGACAAGGGCGAGTATACCTTTACGCTCAACGATGCGAAAAATAGCCCCGCGGACAGGCTTGGCGAAGGTGACAGCACAAAAATTACAATTCCCCTCTACGCCAACGACAGCGGCACGGGCGAGAATCATGCCGACGTAGTGAAAGATATTACCATCACCATCAAGGGCAGCAACGACGCGCCTACCATCACGAATACGCCCGCAGGCCTTGTTGTTACTGAGGCCGGCTTTGACGTTGCCGGCAAAGACCATTCGGGGCAGATCACTGCTCAGGACGTTGATACGGTCGACACGCCCACCTATGGCCTGGCCCTCGGTGGCGATCCCGACAAGGGTTTGAACGGCGCAACCTTGCACCGCACGCTTTTTGTGGTGGGCGTGTACGATAAGGATGATAAGCCTGTTCTTGATAATGGTCAGCTCAAGATTGAGCTTTCCGCCGATCCGGTCAACGGCAAAACCTACGGTACGCTGACCATGGACAGCGAAGGTAACTATGCGTTTACGCTGAATAATGATGTCGAAATCGTGCAGAAAATGACAGATGCCAGCCAGCTGTCTCTGAATTTCAACGTGGCTGTGGTGGACAACCACGGCGCTTACGCCTACACGACGGTCACGCTGACCATCAACGGTTCCAACGATGCGCCCTATGAGATCACAGGCGGCACGGGCACCGTCAAGGACGACGGCGTGTACAGCGGCGAAGCCATAGCGGGCAACAGCCTCAACGACAAAGAACTCACGCCGGTGGAGGCAACCAATGCCGACGACCCCGGCCTCGGTAACTTCAAGCAAAGCGTGAGCGGTTCTGTGAAAGCCGAGGACTACGAACACGACACGCTTACCTATAAACTGGAAGGAGCCACGCCTTTTCCTGAATCCAGTGTGCCTGGCGGCGTGCCTGACGGCTATAAGGCCACCAACAGCACGACCATCACGAACGAATACGGCACACTCTATCTCAGGGAAGACGGTTCGTATATCTTCGTGCTCGATATGGGCAGCCCCACGGTCGATGCCTTGGGTGAAAACGATTCTGCGCCCTTCACGTTCACGGTGATCGCCAATGACGGCCATAGCAGCACATCGTTCGCCAACGCCATCACCATTACGGTCAAGGGCACCAACGACGCGCCCGTGCTGGAAGAACCGAAGTGGATCTCGGCCAACGAAATAACGGAAGGCAGCGGGATAGGGAGCATTTCCGGCACGGTCAAAGCCACTGACGCGGATTCAGGCGATCAGGGCAAGCTCGAGTACTTCATAGTAGACGACGACGGTTCCACAATTGCGCAGCAGTTCTATGTGAAGCTTGACGGCAGCCTCACCACCGAGAAACCCGGTGACTATCTCGGCAAACTGAGCATAAACAACAGTGGAAACTATACCTTCACGCTGAACAACGATTCACCCACCGTCAAGGCTATGGGGGAAAAGGACAGCAAGGATATTACCTTTGATATTGCGGTGCGCGACCCTCAGGGAGCCTATGATGTCACAGACAGCGAGGTTTCTCTGACCATCAAGGGCGGCGACGACCCCACCGTTATCAGCAGGGACCTGCTGCATCAGGACCTGCGCCTCGTGGAGGCGGGCGTGAAGCCCCAGAGCACAGTGACCAACGACAAAGCCAGGCAGTACGAGGACGCCAGCGATGGTGTTTGCACTGCCACGGGCCGCCTGTATGCCACGGATGTGGATACCGCGGACCGAAAGGGGCTGGACTCTGCCACGGTTGACGCCAGGCTGCACTATGTCATTAAGGTCGAGGGGGTCGACACGCCGTATGACCTCAATACTCTCATGGCTGCCGCTGAAAAGGATGAAAAAACCTCCATCACCATTCAAACCAAGTACGGCGAACTGCTCATCACGCGCCATTACGATAGCGAGGGCAAGAGCAAGGGTTTCGACTACGAGTACTCGGTGCACAATGACAATCTCGATGTGCAGAAGATGAACCTCGGCGACGAGAAGAAGGACGGCTTCGAGCTGCAAATCAAGGACACGGCGCACGGGGACAAAATTATATCCGAGGCTCCTGTCAGCATCACCATTTCCGGCGCCAACGACAGGCCCACCATTGATTCCGGCAGCCTTAACGGCGGCAAGCTCGAAATTACGGAAAGCGATCTGGACAAGAGCCAGATCGTGGGCCAGGTCAAGATTGCCGATTGGGAGCAGGAGGTTGGCCACGGTGTTGACGGCAAGACTTATGACGCCGTGGGCGAGGGCTTTACCTTCTCGCTGGTCAAGCCCACTAGCACGCTTGCACAAGAGCGGATTGACGGCCTGAAAACGGACGGCACCACCCTCTCGAAAGACGGTCCTGCCGACGAAACGCTGTTTGACCTCAAGAGCGATTGCCCCGCCCTGCAAGGCACGTACGGCCGTCTGATCATTGACCAGGCCACCGGCGAATACAGGTACGAACTGACGGAAAACGTGAGCTCTCTTGCCGAGGGCAGCCATGTTGAGGACGTGTTTTATGTGCGCGTCAAGGACGCCAACGGCGCGTATTCCGAAATCAAGCCCATCACGATCACCATCAAGGGTGAAGACAACGCGGGCCATTTGACCGGCAACAGCCTGACCATCACGGAAGACGGCGTTACGGGCGTGGAATCCAAGGGCGTTCTGCACTGGCCAGATGATAGCAAGCTTGGAGCCAACAACGAACAGAAGTTTGAAGTCGCCGGCGGAAAAATCGAGGGCGGCGTCATCAAGGGCACTCTCGGCGTCGATGACCCCGATACCAACTTGGTCGCCGGAGCGAAAGGCACGGCCGACAGCTACGATACGTATGACTACGCCAAAAGCCTCACATACACCGTCCCCGGAACAGAGAACAAGATTACCGTCTTTGGAACAGAGAACAAGAACAGTAACGGCATCATCGAAAGCGTTGACTACAAGATCGGCGATTATGGCACCCTGCATGTGAATACTGATGGTTCCTATACCTATACCCCCAAATCCGATGGGGTGGCCTTCGACAAGCTGGCCGAGGGAGATCAGGTTAACATCAATCTTGTCGTAACCGCGCACCCCACCGTCGGCACCGATGGCACTCCCCATGGTGCGGACGTTGTTTCGTCCCTCAATATCACCCTCAAGGGCACCAACGACGCCCCGGTTGTTGTTGATCTGCCCAAGTCGGTGACGGACGGCGATGTTGCGGCAATTGCCACAGGCAGCATCTCTCACGATGCAGCTCTCCAGCAGTTTATCACTTTTGTTCTGCAGGGCGGGGCTAGACCGGCTTGGCTCGTCAGCAACATGAATGGTGAGAACTGGGCGTTGAACAATTATCAATATGGCAATTTCAACAATGCCCAGGGGACATATTGGGATAAGCTCGTCCAAAACGCTCTCAAGACGGCAGAAGGTCAGGCTGCCCTGAAGGACTACATGGCCGCCCACAATATGGGCACGGGCGATAACGTTATTACAGACACCGCCACGGCCTACACCCCGGCCACGGGCACCGTGGCCCCGTATGCCTCTGACGTGGACGACAAGCCCGGAGACCTGAAGTTCTTCTTCGTAAAAGACGGCAACGTGGTGCAGAGCTGCAAGGGTGACTACGGCACGCTGGTCCTTCAGCCCGGCGGAAGCTACACCTATGTGCTGGATTACGACGTCGCTCCCTCGGTTGCGGGCTACACAGACCGCTTTGAAATCTATGTGCGCGATTCGCACAACGCCGTGGCCGACAAAACCATACCTGTGGTCATAACGGCGCATTCTGGCGGAGGCACGGGTGGCGGCGATGGCGGCGGCGACGGCAGCGGCACGCCTCCAGAATTCAAGGTCACAATGCCACTTGAAGTGGCGGAAGACGGTAAGCTTACGGCCAGTGGCGACATCCTTGAAGGCTCCAGCTCCACCCTTCGCCTTACGGGCTATAATGGTGACTCCGTGGCCGATACCAGATCCATCATTACCCAATACGGCACCATCACCCTGCTGCCTGACGGAACCTACACCTATACCCTCAACAACGACAGCCCGGCGGTGCAGGGCTTGAAGGGTAGCGATATAATCACCGAAAAATTCACGGTGAAGATGGATAACCAAGAGAGCACCATTGAGGTTAAGATCACCGGCAGTAATGACGCTCCCTATGAAGTGGGTGCAGGAACAGGCGTCAGCGTCAAACAGGTAGACGACGGCAACGGCAATTGGGAATGGACCAGCGGCGTTGAAGGCAAGTTTACTGTAGCTGACCGGGACCATGACGAAACGAACGCCCTCAGGCCGCTTGACGCCAATGGTGCACAGATCATTACCGACACATTCACCGTTGCGGGTGAAAAGGGCGGTACCTTCACCGTCACTATGTGCAAGGACAACAGCGGTAAGCCCAACGGCGAATATACCTATACCTACAAGGCCCCTGCCACGGCCACCGACGGCAGTAACAACTACAGCGGCAAGGTAGAAGACACGGCGAAGCTGACTCTCGGCAACAATACCCTGGGGGAAGGCAACACGGTAGAGGTCGATCTGAAGGCCAGCCTTGACTATGCCAACGACGCGCCCACGTTCGTTGTGGATGATGCCACAGGCAAACCGATTCTGTCCGGCGATGCGCAGCATGTCGTCACCGAAGACGGCGCCAACATGACCAACATGGTGGCCAAGGGCCAGGTGACAGCTAAAGACCCGGACGTCAACGCTGACGGCTCGCCCAAGGACAAGCTTACCTTCGGCATTGTCGGTGACGATAGCGCCACCTTCGGCACTGAAAGCCCTGTCGCCACTGACAGCGGCACGACCACGGGCATGCAAGATTATATTACAAAGGATGGAGAAAAGCTCGGCACCCTTATTATGGACAAGAAGGGCAACTACGAGTTCCACCTCAACACCAGCAGCAAGGCCGTGCAGGAGCTTGGCGAAGGCGAATCAAGGTACGTTACCTTCAAGATTCAGGTGGCCGACGGGCAGGGCGGCAAAACCACGGCTGACCTCACGGTCACCATCAACGGCGCCAACGACGCTCCTGTCATCAGCCTGCACAAAAGTGAAGGCGCTGCCGCAGGCTCTGGTGAGCACTTTGAACTCACCAATACCACCGCAGGCTACAGCGTGGGTGGTGTTCTCCACTTCAGTGATGTGGACGCCAGTGACAAGGTCACGCTTTCGCTCGAAGCCAAGGGCAAGACAGGCACGGACACCCTGGATGTCTATGCGGTGAAGGGCGCCGACGGCAAGTGGGTGCAGTGCGCCTCAGACGAGTCCGGCGCGGTGAAGATGGGCACGATGGTGCTGGACAATACGGGCGGTACCAATACGGGCGAGGCCACCTATACGTTCAAGGGCGTCACGGACGGCCTTGGTCAACTGGCCAGAGGAGAGACGCTGGATATTACAGCCACCGTCAATGCTGCAGACGGACACGTTGGCGGTAATGATTCCTCCCACTTCACGGTATCCATCACGGGCACCAACAACATACCCGTTATCACGTCAAGTTCTGCAACGGCTAACATAAAGGATGACGGCGCAGGGAACCATATTGCCAGTGGGCAGCTCATTGCCACCGATGCCGACGGCGATGACCTGACCTACTCCATTGAGGGGGGAACCCCCGATGCTGGCGGCAAGACTACCGTGGAAGTGCCCGGCTACGGCACCCTGACCATTGACAGTACTGGAACGTACACCTTCGAGCTGAACGAGGCAGAAAAGCAGAAACTGACCGAACTGGGCGTGGGTGAAAAGCTCTCCATAGGCACGTACACCCTTGTGGTGAAAGACGAACACGGCGGCACGGCCAGGCAGAACCTTGATCTGCAACTTACCGGCGCTAACGACGCGCCTGTGGCGGCGGGAGCCGCCGGCATCGGCCTGGCCCTGACCTTGGACAGCCCCATCCCCGGCTCTGGCTGGGCCACTGACCTCAAGAATATGTCCGTCCTCGCCAGCGATGAGGACAAGAACGACCACCTCAGCTACTCTGTAAGCGGTGTTGACGGCATGGCTCACGACATTACGGACGGCGGCAGCGTGCATGGCCTGTTCGGCACGCTGAACTTCGACAAGGCTACGGGCGAGTTCCATTACCAGTTGAGCACGGATCACGCCGATCTGGTCAAACTGGCGGAGGCCCACGCCAACGACACGTTGGCAGACGGCACGCTGAAAGAAACCTTCGCCTACACGGCAAGTGACAACCACGGCGGCGTTTCGGACAGCAGCCACATTGATGTCAACTTCACCTTTCTCACCGGGTCCGGTAACGCAGGTGAGGCGCAGAATCAACTGATCTTCGGCGGCACTGGCAACGACACCCTGCACGGCGGAACCGGCAACGATATTCTCTCCGGCGGCGGCGGCGACGACCACCTGTACGGCGACGCTGGCGACGACTATCTCTTTGGCGGCGCTGGCAATGATTTTCTGGACGGCGGGGCTGGCGTTAATCACCTGTACGGCGGCGACGGCAACGATGTATTTGTCTTCCACCCCAACGACGTTATCGTTGGCGGTTCGATCGCCAGCGACGGGACTTTGGTGGACAACAACATCGACGTTCTGTTGGTCAGCAACAATGATCGCGGAGGCCTGTCTATTGACGACCTCTTTACGCAAACAAAAGGCATTGAAGTTGTTGTTACCGGTGCTGGTGTGGGCAGTCTGACGGATATGCATGAGCTCATAAATGCGGGCATCAAGATGGGTACGGATAACTCCATGTCTCTGGACGGCTCGCAGTGGGAGAAGACAGACGACCATACCTTCACCAATGCAACCCATGACCTTACCATAACCACCACCCATGTGACGGTGACCGACCCGACAGCCGAGCATAATGAATTCATTTTGAAGAATTCATAAAAGAAAGGATGTGCCGACTGGCGGCGCATCTTAAGCGCAAACAAAACCGCCCGCACTCTCGTATGAAAGTGCGGGCGGTTTATGTTGCATCAAAGGAGAGAGCAAAATTCGGGCGTAGCCGCTGTCTACAGCCCCAGATCCCGCAAAAGGTTGTCCACGGCCATATGGCCCATGCTTTCCGTGGCTCCGGCAGTGGAGGAGGAGCAGTGCGAGCCCATCACAAGGTTGTCCAGCGCATACCAGGCCGGGTCAGCCGGGGGTTCCTGCTCGAACACGTCCAGCCCCGCGCCGTAGATGCTGCCAGCCTGAAGGGCCGCCAGCAGGGCGGCTTCGTCAATAAGCCCGCCGCGAGCGGTATTGATGATGACCGCCGTTTTCTTCATGGTGGCGATGCGCCCGGCGCTGATGCAGTTGCGGGTTTCGTCCGTCAGCACCGTGTGCAGGGTGATAAAGTCCGCCTCGCGGCAGATGCGATCCACATCCGCGCGTTCAACGCCTTCGGCCTTGGCCCAGGCTTCGTCCCAGGATATGTCGTGGGCCAGAATTTTCATGCCAAAACCCTGGGCGCGTTTGACCACGCAGCGGCCAATGGCTCCGAGGCCGATGATGCCCAGGGTTTTGCCGTAAAGGTCGATGCTGGTGATCTTGCCCCAGTCTTTCTCGCGGCAGCGGCGGTCAATAAGCCCGGCCTTGCGCGCCACCATCAGCATGAGGGTCAGGGCGTAGTCGGCCACGGCGTTGCTGTTGGCCCCAACCGTGCGCGACACCGCGATGCCGCGCTGCTTGCAGGCTTCAAGGTCAATGTTGTCCAGCCCGACGCCGTATTTGGCGATGGCCTTGAGTTCCGGCGCGGCGGCCAGCACAGAGGCGTCCATAGGGTCAACGCCCAAGATGACGCCCTGGCACGAGGCCAGTTTTTCACGCATCTGGTCGGCGGAAAGGATGCCGCCCGTGTCGTTGCGCACGACCTCAAGCCCGGCCTGCGCCAGACGGTCGAACAGTTCGGGATTGGTTTTGCCAAAAGAGCGGGGAGTAACAAGAATTTTCACTGTGATACCTCTTGGGGGCGGAGTGGGCCGCGCAAATGGGCTGAACCCGTAAAAACATCAGGGCGGCTGGCGTACAGGCTTACCCCAAGAGCAAAAATTGTCAACGAGCCCCCGCGCCGCCAGAACAAATGCGGGCCACGGGCACGGGGCACAAAAATCCTCCCCGTGGCTCCGTGGCCCGCATGCTGGCGCGTCAGCGGCGATCAGACTTCAATATTGATCTTGCCGCCAATGCCCTGAGCCGCCAAACCGGCATCCTTGCTCATGCGCATCTGCATTTCCTGCCCCTTGTTGATGCTGCCGTTGATCACAGCGGCAGACATGCTGGCCTGAAAATCCAGAGCTTCACGACTGATGGCAACACTCATGCCCATCTGTACGTCATTCATGGCATGCTCCTTTGCGGCGGGAACAAGCCCTGCCGCAACAGTCTTATCGGCGGGCTGGCGAAAAAATTTAGCCCGCCGCCCGCCGCGCCGCCTGCCGGGCAGCACAACGCCACCCGCCGCGCCGCCCGCCGGGCCGTGCGGTACCGCCACCGGCCGCTGAGCAGTTGAACGCCGCGCCGCCCGCCGGGCAGCACAACGCCACCCACCGCGCAGTATGGCAACGGTGTTGCTTGAGCATGCCGTTCAGTATACAAGGAAAGAAAAACACAGGATACTGCTATGAGTGAAATGCGTGACCTCAAGGCTACGACCATGCCTCTGCTGGATAGCGTGGTTGAGCGCCTTTGCCACCCCTCCTCACTGGACGCGGTGTGGCATCGTCCGGCTCAGGGCGCGGCCATGCCTTCGCTGAAGGACCTTACCGAAATTATGGAACGCCTGCGGGCGGCCATTTTTCCGGGGTATTTCGGTTCCGCGAGGGTATGGCGCGAGTCCATGCGCTACCACCTTTCGGCCAATCTCGATACCATTTACCGCATGTTGTGCGAACAGATAGTGCGCGGGTTCTGCTTTGGCTGTGCGGGGGAGAATAATCCCTGTACGTCCTGCGAGTCGGATGGCGAAAAAGCCGCCGGAGCCTTTATGGATCGCCTGCCGGAGATTCGCCGCCTGCTGGCCAGTGACGCCAAGGCCGCCTATGAGGGCGACCCTGCCGCCACAAGCCCCGGCGAGACCATTTTTTGCTATCCGTCCATGCAGGCCATGCTGCACCACCGCATCGCCCACGAGTTGTATAACCTCAAGGTTCCGGTGATTCCGCGCATCATTTCAGAAATGTCGCACTCGGCAACGGGCATTGATCTGCACCCCGGCGCGAGCATTGGCGAGGAATTCTTCATCGACCACGGCACGGGCGTGGTCATTGGCGAAACCTGCATTATCGGGCGCAACTGCCGTCTGTATCAGGGCGTTACCCTGGGGGCTTTGTCCTTTCCCAAAAATGCGGACGGCACCCTGACCAAGGGCATACCGAGGCACCCCATACTCTGCGATAACGTCACAGTGTATGCCGGGGCCACCATTCTTGGACGCGTGACCATAGGCAAGGGCGCTGTCATTGGCGGCAATGTGTGGATCACCCAGGATGTGCCCGAAGGCGCGCGCATTCTGCAGGAACGGCCGCGTGCCTGATACGGATTTGCGGCGGCCTGCCCGCCGGTTTTTGCTGCGCCTTTTGCCGGTGCCCCTGCTGCTGGCCCTGCTGGCATCCCTGCTGCTTTGCGGCTGCGGACAGGGCGTGCGCGTGCAGCCCAAGGGGCAGGTGCAGACGAGCATAGGCGTGGGCCGTTAGGGAAATACTGATTTATTCGCGTTTGGCGTTGTTGCTTCGCCTTTTTTGAGCGGGGGCAGGACGGAAGAGTCCAGCCCCCACTCAAAAAGGCTCGCGCCTGGCCAAACACGAAAACTCAGCATTTCCAGGTATTGCTTGCAAGATTATAAGAGCCATTTAATCAGTTTTTTCCAAAATACTTCCACAACTCCCCGGCAGCTTAGGGCAGCCGGGGAGTCTTCGTTTTTTCAGGCAAGGCGCGATCTTTTTTCAAGCAGGAGCGGACTCTTCCGTCCTCGACTGTTTCAAAAAAGGTGAAGCAAGTCCGCCAAACGGAATGACTGCGCGTTTCCAAAAGTCTGTGGACATGACGGGCCGTCTGTGGCATGCTGCCGCCTTCATTACGCAGGCGGAAACATGCCTGCACATTCGTTTCATATCCATACAGTTTGTTGTATTCCTTTGCTCCTGCCCCGTCTCTTGTGCTTGCTGCCTGAATCGCAAAGGCAGCGCCACGCCATTGAAGACGGCGCATCCTGCGGGCGGCATTTGGTTTTTTGGGTTTTTTTCTGGGGCGGGCAGTAAAGCGTTTACGTGGTGAATGCTCTCATGTCCGAGCCCCGTCTGGCGTCGCACAGCAAGGAGGAAACGCCATGAGTGTGCTGGAAAAACTGTTCAATCCCGCCGCGCGAGGCAGTACGGTCAAAAGGGAAATGCTGGCCGGTCTCACCAGCTTCATGGCCATGTGCTACCTCATATTTGTGGTGCCCGGCATGCTGGCCGACGCGGGCATGCCCAAGGACTCCGCCGTGGCGTCCACCATCTGGGTGACCATTCTCGCGACCCTTGTCATGGGCGTTTGGGCCAAGTTTCCCGTGGGCGTCGCTCCGGGGCTGGGCATCACGGCCTTTTTCGCCTACTACGTTTGCGGCCCTGCGGGTTATTCCTGGCAGACGGGCCTCGGAGCCGTGTTCATATCGGGCATAGTTTTTCTGCTGCTCACCGTCACGCGCATCCGCCAGCTCATCATCAATGCCGTGCCTATGGATCTCAAGTTCGCCATCGTGGTGGGCATTGGGGCCTTCATTGCCTTTATCGGCATGAAAAGCTGCGGCATCATCGCGGCAGACCCGGCCACCTTCGTGACCCTGGGCAACCTTGGCAATCCCAAGACCCTGCTTTCCGTGATGGGCATTTTTCTTATCGGCGGCCTGATGTCGCTGCGCGTGCGCGGGGCCATGATCATCGGCATTCTGGCCATCACCGTGGCGGGCATCGTCCTTGGCGTGTCGCCCCTGCCGCAGGGGCAGATTTTTTCCGCCAGCCTGCCCATGCCCACCGAGACCTTCCTGCAGATGGATATCAAGGGCGCGCTGCACCACGGGCTTGTTTCCATCATCTTTACCCTGACCATGGTGGATCTTTTCGACAACATGGGCGTGCTTATCGGCCTCTCGCAGAAGGCGGGCTTCATTCGTGAAGATGGCCACATCGAGAACCTGGACAAAGCCCTTATCACCGACTCTATGGCTACCATGGCCAGCGCCGTCATGGGCGCGACCACCGCCACCAGCTACCTTGAAAGCGCGGCGGGCGTGGCCGAGGGTGGACGCACTGGCCTCACGGCCGTCACCATTGCCGCTCTGTTCTTTCTGGCGCTCTTTTTCTCCCCCCTGGTGGGCATGGTGCCCGCCTACGCCACAGCGCCCGTGCTCATCATCGTGGGCGCCATGATGATGCAGGAAGTGGGGCGCATCAGCTTCAAGGACTTTACCGTGGCCCTGCCCGCCTTTTTGACCATCATCAGCATGCCCCTGACCTTCAACATCGCCACGGGCTTCGGCTTCGGCTTTGTGAGCTGGGTGGGCATCAAGGCCCTGGCCGGGCGCTTCAAGGATCTCAACTTTGTCATGGTCTGCATCGCTGTGTGCTTTGTGATCAACTTTGCCCTGCGCCTGCCGTAGACAGTGTCGTCACGAGCGCCTTTTCAGGCATCTCTTCGTCGAACTTCGCCTTTTATTCCGGTCGAGTACCATCAGAGTACACTCCCTGCATAAAAAGCTGGTTCTCCTTGATATGACTGAAAATTCATCTCGTGACTACACTGTCTAGAGCATTTAACACTTGAAATGCTCGCGTACGGCAGGCAAAAGCCCGCCTGCTCGCATTTCGTGGCAAGGATTTTTCAGAAAAATCCTTGCAGAGCATTTAACTCATTTCATTCGTAAACTGCTCCAGGCTTGAGCGACCAGCGCATATATCAGGGAAACGCTGATGTATTCCGTTTGGCGGACTTGCTTCACTTATTTTGAAACAGTCGAGGACGGAAGAGTCCACTCCTGCTTGAAAAAAGATCGCGCCTTGCCAAAGGAAATACCAGCGCGTTTCCCGGAGGCTCTTTAATAGGTGCTTCCTTGGCGTCCAGCCCATATGTTCAAGACCCCGGATACTCCGGGGTCTTGTTTTTTGAGCGGGTGGGCGTAATGAATATATATTCCAGAGTAAGTTCAGTTTGACCCCGCCTTGCCTTTGGGCGCGCATAAGTGCATACTTTGCAGCCTGCATATAATTGGGCCTAAGAGCCAAAAAGAATAAGGAACAGCACCCTATGACCACGCTTTTGAGATCTGCGCCTCCCAAAAAGCCCCTGTGGCGCGAATATGGCGAAGCCCTTTTAGTGGCCTTGCTGCTTGCTCTCGTAATCCGTACATTTGTCGTGCAAGCATTTAAAATACCTTCAGAATCCATGCTACAAACCCTGCTTGTGGGCGATCATCTGCTGGCCAGCAAATTTTCCTATGGCGTCAAGGTGCCCTTTACCAATTACTACGTCTACAAGGGCAGTGATCCACAGCGTGGCGAGATCATCATTTTTGAATACCCCAACGACCCCAGCGTGGACTACATCAAGCGCATTGTGGGCGTTCCCGGCGATATTATCGAGGTGCGCAACAAGCAGCTGTATCGCAACGGCGAGGCCGTCAAGGAAAGCTATATCCGCTTTACCCAGCCCGACCGCATAGAGCCGGTGCGCGACAATTTCGGCCCGGTGACGGTGCCCGAAGGCAAGTATTTCGTCATGGGCGACAACCGCGACAATTCGCTGGATTCGCGCTTCTGGGGTTTTGTGGGCCGCAGCGCCATCCGCGCCAAGGCCTGGCGCATCTACTGGTCGTGGGGCGGGCTTGGCGACATGCGCTGGGACCGTATGGGCAAAAAGGTGGAATAGATTTTTCAAGGTGTAGCCCCGGCGTTCGCGCGAGCGGACGCCCACCGCTACGGCGGTTGAAGCCTTGCAAGGAGGCCCGGTGGTAGTCCGGCTGAACAGCGGCGGCGTGGAAGGCGTGGACGCCTATCCCGTGGAACTGGAAGTGGACTTCGTGCGCCAGGGCCTGCCGGGTTTCACCATGGTGGGCCTGGCCGAAACGGCCGTGCGCGAGGCCAAGGACAGGGTGTTCGCGGCTCTGAGGGCTGCCGATTTCAAGTTGCCGCCAGCGCGAATCACCGTCAATCTGGCTCCGGCCTGGCGCCGCAAGAGCGGGGCCAGCTATGACCTTCCTCTTGCCATTGGCCTGCTGGCCGCCTCTGGCGCCATTCCCGCCGAAAATCTGCAACAGTTTTTCATGGCCGGGGAGCTTTCCCTGAGCGGCGAACTGCGCCCGGTGAGCGGCGTTCTGCCGCTGGCCCTGCTGGCCCGCCAGCGCGGGGCTGCGGGCATTATCGTGCCGCCGGGCAATGGGGCAGAAGCCGCCGTTGTACGCGGCCTTTGCGTCTATACTCCCCGTAATATCGCGCAGTGCGCGGCCTTTCTGGCCGGAAGGGAGCCTCTTGAGCCCCTGTCGGAGCCGGAAATGGACGATCTGCCGCCCTTGGGCCACAGCCTTGATTTTGCCGAAGTCAAAGGGCAGGAGGCCGCCAAGCGCGCGCTGGAAATAGCTGCGGCTGGCGGGCACAACGTCTTGCTGCTCGGCCCTCCCGGCAGCGGCAAGACCATGCTTGCGCAGCGCCTGCCCACCATTCTGCCGCCCCTGGACTTCGAGGAGTCGCTCGAAGTCACCAAGATCTACAGCGTGGCCGGCAAGCTGACCGACCATCAGGGGCTGGTGCGCCAGAGGCCGTTTCGCGCGCCGCACCATACCATTTCGGACGTGGCCCTGGTGGGCGGGGGAACCTACCCGCGCCCCGGCGAGGTCAGCCTTGCCCACAGGGGCGTGCTTTTTCTTGATGAACTGCCGGAATTTCAGAAGAGCGCGCTGGAATCGCTGCGCCAGCCGCTGGAAGGCGGCGTTGTTCACATTGCCAGATCCGCGCACAGCGTGATTTTTCCCGCTGCCTGCATGCTGGTGGCGGCCATGAATCCCTGTCCCTGCGGGTATCACGGCGATCCCACGCATGAGTGCAGTTGCCGCCCCGACCAGCGTGCCCGCTATCAGGCGCGCGTGTCCGGCCCCATGCTGGATCGCATTGACGTGCATGTGGAAGTTCCCGCCGTGCCTTATGCGGATCTGCGTCAGGGCCGCGCCGGAGAAGGCTCGGCCGCCATGCGTGAAAGGGTGCTCGCGGCCCGCTCGGTGCAGCGGCAGCGCTATGGCGCTGACGGCCCGCACTGCAACGCTGAGCTTTCAGGCGCGTTGCTGGACGAGCATTGCGCGCTCGACGCCGCTGGTCATGATTTGATGGAAGCGGCCGTGAACCGCCTTGCCCTGTCGGCCCGCGCCTGCGCGCGGGTGCTGCGCATGGCCCGCACCATTGCGGATATGGAGGGACGGCAGCGCATAGACACCACCCATCTGGCCGAGGCTGTTTCCCTGCGGGTTCTGGACAGGGGCTAGCCTGCTCCTTGAATGTCACGCCAAACGGCCCTTTGCATCCTGGCAGAATGATTTCTGCTCTGCCGGATTGCAAAGGGCCGTTTTTCTGTTTTTACACAAAATTCGTAGTCGCGACAGCCGTCAGCACACTAACGAACAATAAAGATTTTAGGGGGTGGGGGCGTGGGGGGGCCCTTTTGCAAAAGGGTCTCTCCCCCACAAAATAGTTAAGGAAACGCTGATTTATTCCGTTTGGCGGACTTGCTTCACTTTTTTTGAAACAGTCGAGGACGGAAGAGTCCACTCCTGCTTCAAAAAAAGATCGCGCCTTGCCAAACAAAATAACTGCGCGTTTCCAGAAGGCTCTTTAATGCGTGCTTTCTTAAATATGACCAGGCCGTGCGCTAGCTTGCCCTGTCCGCCGCACGCCTTGCGGCCTGATCTGGCGCGCTCTTCTGTTTGACGCCAGCCTTGGCGGCTTCTTTCTTTTTGGGCGGGGTTTTGCTCTTGGCCGTCTGTTTGGGCTTGCTGGCCTGCGCTTTGCCCTTGCTGAGCTTTTTGACGGGCGCATCTTCGGCACTGGCGTAGGTGAGTCGGGCTTCACGGGCGGTTTTGCGCATGTCCGGCCTGTACTGATCGGCGGGCAGGCAATCAAGGGCCGCCACTACCGAGGCTGCACGATTGTCGCAAACCTGGAACCCGGCGTCCAGCAGGCGAAAGGCTTCCACACCGCGCGTGCGGGAATCCGGCGCGCCCATAATAACAGCCAGCAGGCGTTTGGAGCCGTGGCTGGCAGTGAAAATGAGGTTGTAGCCCGAAGCATTGACCCATCCGGTTTTAAGACCGTCCGCGCCGGGGTACTGGCCGAGCAGGGGGTTTTTGTTCCAGGTGACCCGGCCCTTGTGGTTTATGACGTGGGTATTGTGAAAGCGCAGGGCGTCGGGGTAGGTCTGCAGGTAGGCGCGGGCCAGTGTCAGCATATCGCGGGCTGTGGTGTACTGCCCGGCGGCGGGCAGCCCGTGGGGATTACGGAACTGGCTGTCGCGCATGCCGAGGGCCTGGGCCTTGGCGTTCATCATGTTGACGAATGCCGGGGTGGAGCCTCCCACAAATTCCGCCACGGCCGCGCTGGCGTCGTTGCCGGAGGACACGGCCATGCCCATGAGCAACTGCTCTAGGGTCACGTTGTCCTTTTCACTGAGGCCCATGCGCGAACCGCCCGTACGTGCGGCAGCCCGGCTGACGATGACGGGGCTGTCAAGACTGACCGTCCCCTGGCGGATCTGATCCATGGCCAGGAACATCGAGAGCACCTTTGTCAGCGAAGCCGGGGCAATGTGCTGATCGGCGTTCTGCTCAAAAAGTATGGCGTCGTGATCCAGGTCGTACAGAATGGCCGAGCAGGTTCCGAGGGAAACGTGCTGGGGGATGGCCGGGGCGCTGAGGGCCGTGCCGGGGCGCAGCAGCGCCATGCACAGGACAATGAAAAAAAGTGGCAGGCTGGACAAAAGCGCGCTGTACTTCAGGCGAGGGAAGAAGCGGGTCATGGGCAATCCTTGGGCTGTGGCGCAGGAAACGGACTTTCAAGTAAGCGGGCAGACGAAACCGGCCTTGCTCGCTGGCTAGAGCAATGTAACTTTTACATTGCTCTGACGGCTGCGTGAGCAGACGTTCGCTACGGAGGCGTAAGCGCAGCTTGTCTGCGCGGTTAAACGCCAAAGTGAGCGTGCCTTAACCTTTGAGAATGTACATTCTCAAAGGTTACTCTGCTCCAGTACGCAAAGAACGTGTCTGAAGCTTTGGGAATACCTCAGTCGTTGGGCACTGAAAAGCACTTTTTTGCAAGGGCGGGGAGAGCCAGGTAGTGGCCCAGCTTTTTTCCGTTTTTGCCCATTCGGTAGATACGGCTTTTCGCGGATGTATTCGAAGGGGCAGATTCTGGATTTTGTATAGATAATTACTAAACAGTGTCTTTCCTGCAGGTGTACTAAAGTTGGGCGTACATGGCAATAGGCCGGAGCGTATGGATAAATCCACATTTTGCGCAGGGCGGTTTTGCGTTGCCATGCCGTGGCGGCCAGCTTGGCGGCTGACCTGGCGGTAGTGGAGGCAAGGCGCGGATCGCGCTGGCGGGGGCGTGAGATGCCCGCGCAGTTGCTTTGCCGGACTTGTTTATGCTGTGGTTTTAGAGCCGGTTACGAATAAAAAGAGGTAGCTGATCCAGGTTGTTGCGCATCATAATGAGCTGCCATGCCCCTTGAAAACAGGGGTTGCCAAAGGCTGTGCAGCAAAAACACAAAGAGCGCGCCGATTGGGCGCGCTCTTCGCGTATGGGCCAAAAGAAAAAAATTTCGCGGCTCTAAAGTATGTAACCTTTTTCAAAGTTACGCAGTAAATTCAGTAAAGGTTTTAGGGGGTGGGGGCGTGGGGGAGGAGACCCTTTTGCAAAAGGGTCCCTCCCCCACAAAGCTTTTCTCCCCACAAAAGCATTTCAACGCAATGCGACCGAACGTTAGTCGCCGCCGTCCATGCGAAAGTCCACGCGGATTTTGAACAATTTGGTGGCGGGCAGGTTGAGAATGGGTATGCCCGTGCATTGGGTTATGCCATCCAGGGTGGCCTGCGCTTCTTCGCGTGAGGGGCTGATAAGCGTGAACCAGATGTTGTAGTCGTGTTCGCGCAGGTAGTTGTGGGTCACGCCGGGCTTGGCGTTGACGTCGGCCACAAAGGCTTCCATCTTGTCTTGCGGCACTTTGGCGGCGCACAGGGTGGACACGAAGCCGAGCTTGGCCGACTGAAAGTTGGCCCCGAGCCGCCGGATGATCTTGCTGGCCTTGAGGGCGCGTACCCTGTCGAAGGCCTCCTGCTCAGCGATGCCCAGGCGCTGGCCCAGTTCGGCGTAGGGCCGGGGGCACAGGGGAAAGTCCGTCTGGATGATGTCGAGCAGTTGTCTGTCCAGGCTGTCCATCTGTGCAGAATCCTTCAGGGCCGAATTCTTCAGGGCCGAATCTTTGTGCTTGGCCGAGGGTTCTGCGGTGTGGGCTTGGGTGGTCATGACTTTTCCTTTTTGCGCGTCTTGGCCGGAATATAGGTACACAGCGGTTCCTCGCCCATGTGGTCGCCGTCCATGCTGTGCGCCCGCGCGCGGCAGCCGCCGCAGACCTTGTGGAACTCGCATTCGCCGCATTTGCCCGTGTAACAGGACTGGTCGCGGAACTGCAAAAAGTACTTGCTCTCGCGCCATATCTGGGGAAAGGGCGTTTCGCGCACATTGCCGCAGTTGAGTTCAAGATAGCCGCAGGGCTGCACCTGGCCCACATGGCTGATGAAACAGAAGCCGATGCCGCCAAGACAGCCGCGTGTGACGGCGTCCATGCCGAAGTTGTCGGGCGTGACGCTGATGCCCTCTTCCTTGGCGCGCTGGCGCATGATGCGGTAGTAGTGCGGCGCGCAGGTGGCCTTGAGGTGCATCGTGGTGGTCTTGCGGAAGTCGTACAGCCAGTGCAGCACTTCTTCATATTCTTCGGCGGTGATGACCTGATCGGCAAGGCCGGCCGCACGGCCCATGGGCACCAGCAAAAAGATATGCCAGGCCGCCGCGCCGATGCGCTCGCACAGTTCGAATATCTTTTTGAAACTGGTAAGGTTGTTGCGCGTGACCGTGGTGTTGATCTGAAAAGGCACGCCTGCGGCCTTGAGGTACTCGATGCCGCGCATGGAGGCCTCGAACGCGCCGGGCACGCCACGGAACAGATCGTGACTGGCCGCGTCCGCGCCGTCAATGGAGATGGAGCAGCGGTTGACGCCTGCATCCTTGATCTTTTGCGCGGTCTCGGGGGTGATCAGGGTGCCATTGGGCGAAAAGGCGCAGGGCAGGCCCTTGCTGTGGGCATAGGCCACAAGCTCGTACACGTCGGGCCGCATCATGGGATCGCCGCCCGTAAAGATGATGATGGGATTGCCCACCTGCGGGAAGGTGTCGATAAGCGCCTTGGCTTCCACCGTGGAAAGCTCGCCGGGATAGGGTTCCGGGTGGGCTTCGGCACGGCAGTGCTGACAGGCGAGATTACAGGAGCGCGTGACTTCCCAGGCGATGAGGCGGCAGGCAGGGCTGCCGTCTTCAAGGGTGCGCAGGGGGGCGCTCATGCCCGCCTGACCGGGATGCCCGCCGGGATGCCCGCCGGGATGTCCCCCAGGATGTCCGCCGGGGTGTCCCGGATGTCCGCCGGGATGGGCTGGATGCCCGCCAGCGTGTTCGCCAGCCTGACCGGGGTGTCCGCTGATGGGGTTGCCCGCGCTGCCGGGCATGCCGCCGGGATGGCCCCCGGCGTGGTGCGAATGGTTGCTCATTATTTTTCAGCCTTACCGTGCCAGCTTTTGCGCCAGCAGGGTTTCGGTAAAGTAGGTGATGATGGTGTCTGCGCCCGCGCGCTTGAGGCCTGTGAGGGATTCAAGCATGACGGCGCGCTCGTCCACCCAGCCGTTGATGCCTGCGGCGCGTATCATCGAGTATTCGCCGCTGACCTGATAGGCGCAGAGCGGCACGTCCACATGGTCGCGCACAAGGCGTATGATGTCGGCGTAGGGCCCGGCGGGCTTGACGATGAGGGCGTCCGCGCCTTCATCAAGGTCGGCGTAGGCTTCACGCAGCGCTTCGCGGGCGTTGGCCGGGTCCATCTGGTAGGACTTGCGGTCCCCGCTTGAGGGCGCGCTTTCGGCGGCCTCGCGGAAAGGCCCGTAATAGGCGGAAGCGTATTTGACCGCATAGGACATGAGGGGCGTGCCCGTGAAACCAGCGTCGTCCAGCGCTTGGCGGATGGCGGCCACGCGGCCGTCCATCATGTCGGAGGGGGCCACCATGTCGGCTCCGGCGCGCACATGGCTCACCGCCGTCTGCGCCAGCAGGGGCAGGGTGGCGTCATTGCGCACCACGCCTTCGGGCGTCAGGATGCCGCAGTGCCCGTGGCTCATGTATTCGCACAGGCACACGTCGGTAATGACAAAAAGTTTGGGCCAGCGGCTTTTGAGCAGGCGCACGGCCTCCTGCACAATGCCGTCGTCGGCGTAGGCCCCGCAGGCTTTTGCGTCCTTGACGGCGGGAATGCCGAAAAGAATGACGGAATGCAGGCCCGTATCCACGGCCCGCTCCACCTGTTTTTCCAGCTCGCCGAGGCTCAACTGGAACTGGCCTGGCATGGAGCCTATCTCTTTGCGGAAGTCGCGGTCTTCGGTCTCAACCACAAAATAGGGCTGGATAAGGTCTTCCACAAGCAGGGGCGCGGTTTCGCGCACCAGGGTGCGGAGTTCGGGGGTGGAACGCAAACGGCGGCCGCGATGGAATGCTGTCATGACTGTTGTCCTTTGTGCTGGCCTTTGTTGTGCCAGCCTGTAGGGATTGCTGCGGCGCGGCTTTGACGGGGCGCGTCGTATTTTCAGTGGCGTATCGTGGTTTGCGCAGCGGGCTGGCGGATATTTCAGGCAAAAAGGGATCCTGTCGCAGTCCACCTTGCCATTGCCGCTACGCTGCCGCCGCACGCCACAACTTGTACGGCGTGGAGTTCACGCCTGAACAGTTCACGCCTGAAATGCTCGCAGGGATGTGTCCTTGCTGTCAAATAAACAGGCGGCGCGCCTGCACGGAGCGTAGGCGTCTACGTACCCGGGGCGCGCCGCCAAGTTCACTACGGTCAGCAAAATGCTTGGCGCAGGCTACTTGATGCCGATTTCTTCGTCAGTCAGGTAACAGGCCGGGTCCGGAGCCCAGATGTCGTCATAATAGGCTTCGGCGCGGGCGCGGAAGTTGCCGCCACAGATGTTCAGGAACTGGCACTTGGCGCAGCGCCCCGTGACGTGGGCCTTCTTGTCCTTGAGCTTGTGCAAGAGTTCGATGGAGGGGTCGTCCCATATCTGCGAGAAGGGACGCTCCAGCACGTTGCCGAGCACATGGTTGCGCCAGAACTGGTCGGCGTGGACCTTGCCGTCCCAGGAAATACAGCCTATGCCCCGGCCGGAGCTGTTGCCCTCGTTGTACTGAAGCAGTTCAAACACTTCTTCGGCGCGCTTGGGGTTCTCGCGCTTGAGGCGCATCCACACGTAGGGGCCGTCGGCATGGTTGTCCACGGTGAGGATTTCCTTGCCCTTGCCCGCGTCGAACAGGGCGCGGGTCTCGTCCATGATGAGATCCAGCACCTGGCGGGTTTCCGCATGATCCAGGTCTTCCTTGATCAGCTCCGAGCCACGGCCGGAGTAGACAAGGTGGTAAAAACAGGCGCGGGGGATTTCCATATCCTTGAGCAGGCGGAAGATGCCGGGGATTTCACTGGCATTGCGCTTGTTGATGGTCAGGCGCAGCCCCACCTTGAGGCCCTCGGCCTGACAGTTGGTGATGCCTTCCAGCGCCTTGCGAAAAGCGCCGGGCACGGCGCGGAATTTGTCGTGTATTTCTTCCATGCCGTCCAGGGAGATGCCCACGTACGAAAGGCCCACGGCCTTGAGTTCGCGTGCCTTTTCCTTGGTGATGAGAGTGCCGTTGGTGGAAATGACCGCGCGCATGCCACGTGAGGTGGCGTGGCTGGCCAGTTCAACGAGATCCTTGCGCACCAGGGGTTCGCCGCCGGAAAAAAGCATGACGGGCGCGCCGTAGGCGGCCAGATCATCGATCATGGTCTTGGCCTGATCGGTACTGATGTCGTCCGATCCGTCAACCTCGATGGCGTGGGCATAGCAGTGCACACACTTGAGGTTGCAACGCTGGGTCATGTTCCAGACCACCACGGGTTTTTTATCCTTGGAAAACTGCAGCAGGTGCGAAGGCAGCTTGCCGGATTCACGGCCATAACGCAGCGCGTCCGAAGGCTCCACCTGGTCGCAGTACAACTTGGAAATGCCAATCATCACACGATCCTTATTGTTCGATGCATTTTTTCAGTATGGCAAAGGCCTCGTCCAGACCTTCGGGCTGAGTGCCGCCCGCCTGGGCCAGATCCGGCCTGCCGCCGCCAGCGCCGCCGCAGGGTGCGGCCACAGGCTTGATAAGGGCGGGCGCCGTAAATCTGCCATGCAGATCCTTGGAGACATAAATAAGCATGCCCACCTTGCCTTCTTCCACCGTGGCGAGGCAGGCCACCGCATTTTCAGAAAGGCGCGAGCGTACGTCGTCCATAACTTCACGCAGGGCCTTGACGGGCACATTGTCCAGCCGGGCGGCCAACAGGCGCACGCCGTTGACATCCTGGGCTCGGGCAGCCAGCTCCGCGCCGGAAGTCGGAGCGGCCGAGGCTTTTTCCGAGGCTTTGCGCAGCTTTTTTACCTCGGCGTACAGGGCCTGCACGCGTTCGGCAAGCTGGCCGGGCCTGGCCTTGAGCAGGGCGGAAAGACCGTCCAGTTCAGCGCGCTGCTCCACGGCATGTCCGTATGCGTTCCAGCCTGTGACGGCCTCAATGCGGCGGGTACCGGCGGCAACGCCGCTTTCGCTCACAATGAGAAAGCCCCCGGCTTCACCCGTGCGGGACAGATGCGTCCCGCCGCACAGTTCTACGGACTCAGGGTCGCACGTTTCAGCGCCCGAAACTGTGAGCACGCGCACAATGTAGCCATATTTTTCATTAAAGAGCGCCATGGCCCCTGAGGCCACCGCGTCGTTCATGTTCATTTCTTTGGCGGAAACCTCAAGGTCGGCCATGATGGCGGCATTGACCTGACGTTCAACAGCGGCAAGTTCTTCTGGCGTCATGGCCGCGATGTGTGAAAAGTCAAAGCGCAGGCGGCTGCCGTCCACCAGGGAACCGGCCTGCTTGACGTGCGTGCCCAGCACCCGGCGCAGGGCCGCGTGCAGCAGATGGGTGCAAGTGTGATTGCGGGCAGTGGCCTTGCGTTCATCGGGGTCCACCGCCAGGCGCACTTCCTTGCCTTGCAGCAGTTCGCCCCTGGTGATCTCGACTTCATGCACCAGCAACTGGGGCGCGGGCTTGTGGGTGGTGATGACCCTGGCCTCGCCGGAGGTGGCGCTCATGAGGCCCGTGTCGCCTGCCTGACCGCCGCCCTCGCCGTAGAAAGGCGTGGCCTCGGTAACGGCGTAGCCGCTCTCGCCCTCGCCAAGCACGTCCACGGGCTGGCCGGAGGCATTGAGCAGCACGGTGACGGCGCTTTGGGCCGTCAGGCCGTCATAGCCCACAAAGCGGCTTTGCGCGCCGCCGTCAGCAAGGGCTTTAAAGGGATTGTCCCCATTGTCGCCCTGGCCGAGCAGCCCGCCCTTTTTCTGGTGTTCGCGGGCGCGCTGGCGCTGCTCCTGCATGTATTTTTCAAAGCCCTGGGCGTCGGCGCTGAAGCCGCGCTTTTCGGCCACGTCGGTCACGATGTCCAGGGGGAAGCCGTAGGTGTCGTACAGCTTGAAGCAGAAATCGCCGGGAATGAGCGTCACGCCCTGCGCCTTGAGGGAGGCCAGTTCTTCGTCAAGCAGATCCAGGCCTTTCTTGAGCGTCAGGGAGAAGCGCTGTTCTTCCTCGAACACGGCGCGGTCGATGAAGTCGGCGCTTTCCACCAGTTCGGGATAGGCGTCGCCCATAACCTCGGTGACCTTGCGGGCCACCTTGTGCATGAAGGGTTCGTTGACGCCCATGAGGGTGGCGAAGCGCAGGGCGCGGCGGATGAGGCGGCGCAGCACGTAGCCCCGGTTTTCATTGGAGGGCAGCACGCCGCCCGCAATGAGGAAGGCGGCTGAGCGGCTGTGGTCGGCAATGACGCGCAGGGCCGTGTCCACATCATTGGTGTCAGGGGCGCTGAAGCTGTACTTCACGCCCGCAAGGCCCGCCGCGAACTGGATAATGTCCTGGAACAGGTCGCAGTCAAAGTTGGAGCGTTTGCCCTGGGCAACGGCGGCCATGCGCTCAAGACCCATGCCCGTGTCGATGTTGGGATTGGCCAGAAGGGTGCGGGTGCCGTCGGCGCTCTGGTCGAACTGGGTGAACACGAGGTTCCAGATTTCAAGAAAGCGGTCGCAGTCGCACACGCCGATGCCGCAGTCCGGGCCGCAGGACATGTCTTCGCCCTGGTCCACGTAAATTTCGGAACAGGGGCCGCAGGGGCCGGTATCACCCATGGTCCAGAAGTTGTCCTTTTCGCCCATGCGCACGATGCGCTCGGCGGGCAACTGGGCGATTTCGGCCCAGAGATCCGCGGCCTCATCGTCTTCACGAAAGACAGTGACCCACAGTTTGTCCTTGGAGAGTTCCAGTTCCTTGGTCACGAAATCCCATGCCCAGGTGATGGCCTCGCGCTTGAAATAGTCGCCAAAGGAAAAGTTGCCGAGCATCTCGAAGAACGTGTGGTGGCGCGCGGTGCGGCCCACGTTTTCAAGGTCGTTATGCTTGCCCGAAACGCGCAGGCATTTCTGGCAGGTGGTTGCGCGTGAGTAGGAGCGCTTTTCTTCGCCAAGAAAGAGTTTTTTGAACTGCACCATGCCGGAGTTGGCAAAAAGCAGCGAAGGATCGTTGGGCGGAATAATGGGTCCGGAAGCGACGATTTCGTGCTGGTGACGGTGAAAAAACTCAAGATAGCGGCGGCGTATTTCTTTAGCGGTGAGCATAGGGGCTCCTGATGAAGGCTGCTCGGTGTGACCCCCGCCCTTGCAAGGCGGGGGCCGAACTGGTCATTGCCGTAAGTGATCACGGTCACGGGCGGGCAGGCCACAATTGTGCGGGCTGTCCTGCCGGACAGTGTTAAGGAAGCACTGTTTAAGAGCTTCCTGTAAACGCGCAGGTATTTCCTTTGGCAAGGCGCGCTCTTTTTTTGCAGCAGGAGTGGACTTTTTCGTCCTCGACTGTTTCAAAAAAAGTGAAGCAACACCGCCAAACGAAATACATCAGCGTTTGCTTAATCGTCAGCGGAGACGGGGTCCAGCCCCTCATCCTGATCTTCGGCTGTGGGTGTGAATTCCTTGGGGTGCAGGCCCAGAAATTCCACAACCTTGGCTTCTATCTGGTTGCGCAGGTCGATGTTTTCGTCCAGCAGGGCGCGCACTTTTTCACGGCCCTGGCCCAGCTTTTCGGAGCCAAAGGCAAACCATGACCCACTCTGGTCGATGATTTTGGCCTCAATGCCAAGATCGAGCAGTTCGCCGGAACGCGAGATGCCCTGGCCGTAAAGAATGTCGAAAATCGCGCTGCGGAAGGGCGGCGCAACCTTGTTTTTGACCACCTTGACCCTGGTGCGGGAGCCGAAGGATTCTTCCTTGTCCTTGAGGGTCTGTATGCGGCGGATGTCCAGGCGCACGGACGAGTAGAACTTCAGCGCGTTGCCGCCTGTGGTGGTCTCGGGGCTGCCGTAGCCCGTGACGCCGATCTTCATGCGTATCTGGTTGATGAAGATGACCGAGGTGCGGGACTTGTGGATGGTGCCCGTGAGGCGGCGCATGGCGTGCGACATGAGCCGGGCATGCCCGCCCACCTGGGTTTCGCCCATATCGCCTTCAAGTTCGGCCTGCGGGATGAGGGCCGCCACGGAGTCGACCACCACAAGGTCTACAGCGCCGGAGCGCACCAGCATGTCGGCAATGTCCAGGGCCTGTTCGCCGTAGTCTGGCTGCGAGATGAGCAGTTCGTCAGTATTGACGCCAAGGCGCTTGGCGTAAGCCACGTCCAGCGCGTGTTCGGCGTCAACAAAGGCGCAGGTGCCGCCCATGCGCTGGCACTCGGCAATGATATGCAGGGTAAGGGTGGTTTTGCCCGAAGATTCGGGGCCGAAAATTTCCGATATGCGGCCACGCGGTATGCCGCCCACGCCCAGGGCCAGGTCAAGGCCGATGGAACCTGTAGGGATAACAGGTATATTCACGTGAGCGTCGTCAGAAAGCTTCATGACAGCGCCCTTGCCGTATTTGCGTTCAATGGTGGCAAGGGCGGTGCCCAGGGCTTCCGCGCGCGCGTCTTCAGGGCTCAGGGCCGGTTTTTTGGCCATAGCTTTTATGCTCCGTGTAAAGATATCTTCAAGCGCATCATTATAGCAAAGGCCCGGTCGCAAGGCAAATGCCCTTGCGCCAGCGGCTCGGTAAGTCGTCACGCTGCGGCGGGACATAGAGCCTTTAGAGCATTTTGCTTTTGAAACACTCCATGTTTCAACGCATCATTCTGGCGAAAAGCGCGGTTTTCGCCAGAATCCACGCCACTTCGTGGCGGCTGCCGCCTTCGCGTCAGCAGAGCAATTTCAAAGCGAAATTGCTCTAACACGTGAAATGCTCATGTACGGCAGGCAAAAGCCTGCCTGCTCGCATTTCGTGGCAAGGATTTTAGAAAAATCCTTGCAGGCCAGTTAACGTATTTCGTCCGTAAACTGGCCTGGCGGGCGCGCCGTACGCGTGGAGAAATGTATCCGCAACCGTGGTGTACTTTGGTGGGTGCGTATTGTTAACTATAATTCTTGATAATGCGTCTGGCAAGAAATTTCCCCTGTCCGCCTCTTGCGCAGTGCGGCTTGTCTGGCATACAAGCGCGGTCATGAGCAATCAGCCAGACATCATCGTGCTTTTTTCCGGCGGCCTGGACAGCATCCTGGCAGCCAAGGTACTGGAACAGCAGGGACTTACCGTCCGCTGCATCCATTTTATCACGCCCTTTTTCGGCTCTGCCAAGGCCGTGCCCTACTGGCGCAAGGTCTATGGACTGGACATCGTGAGTCAGGACGTGGGCGAAGAATTTGCGCAAATGCTGCGCCAGCGGCCGGAACACGGCTTCGGCAAGGTCATGAACCCCTGCGTGGACTGCAAGATACTGCTCTTGCGCAAGGCGCGCCTGTATATGGAATCCGTCGGGGCCAAGGGGCTCGCCACGGGCGAGGTGCTGGGGCAGCGGCCCATGTCGCAGCGACGCGACACGCTGCACCTTATCATGCGTGATGCGGGCGTCAGCGGTATTTTGCTGCGGCCCCTCTGCGCCACGCATTTGCCGGTGACGCAGATGGAAGAAAGCGGCCTTGTGGATCGCACGCGCCTGCTGGGCATTTCTGGCCGGGGCCGCCGTGATCAGCTCGATCTGGCGGCGGAACTGGGCGTTACGGACATTCCCACCCCAGGCGGCGGCTGCCGCCTGACGGAAAAAGAAAACGCGCGCCGGTACTGGACTGTCCTCACCTTGCTGCCTGAGGCTGGCGACAGGGATTTTACCCTGGCCAATCTTGGCCGCCAGTTCTGGCATCACGACGGCGACAATCATTACTGGCTCTGCATAGGCCGCAACAGCGCGGACAACGACAAGCTGGCCGCAGCCATGCAGCCTGACGACATGCTGCTGCGCCTGCGTGACCTGGCCGGGCCCATGGCTCTGGCCCGCAGCGGCGCGGACTGGCCCCGTCACGTGCTTGAGAGCGCGGCGGCCCATGCGGCCTCCTATGCGCCCAAGGCCGTGGCAGCGGGCGGCCCTGTGGCTGTGCGTGCGCGGCAGGGGCAGGCCGAGGGCGACGCGGCCTTTGAGATGGACGTGACGCCGCAACGCCTTGGAGAAGCCTGGGGCGAAGCGCTCTGGGACGATGTGAAGGCTGTTATCAGGGCCGAAGCGAAGGATCGCCTTGCCGCGACACTGCATGGCAAACACAAGCCCGGCCCGGAAGATGCGGAATAAGCTGCCGCCATACTGCGAAAGGCGTCAATAAAGGTATTGGGTCTGCTTTACAAAGATAGGGCTTGAAGATATATGTATCCATTGCGTTAATAGTTTGTGTTTACGCCCCCAGCGGCGTCCGCCGGAGGATTACATGGATCATAAGGACTTGGAATATTTTCGCAAACTTCTTTCAGAGATGCTTGAAGAAGCCCAGCAAAAGGGCGACAGCACCATTGAAGAACTTACCGACAGCAATGAAGTTTTTGCTGACCCTGCCGACAGGGCCACAGCAGAGTCTGATCGCGCCTTTACCCTGCGCATCCGTGACCGGGAGCGCCGCCTTATACGCAAAATCCAGGCAGCGCTGACACGTATCGATGACGGAACGTATGGCATCTGCGAAGATTGCGGTGACGACATCAGTATTCCGCGGCTCAAGGCCCGTCCTGTGACGCGGCTGTGCATCAACTGCAAAGCCAAACAGGAAGAGGACGAACACCTGAGAGGCGACTGAGGCTCTGCCCGCAGCGGCCCGTGGTCGCCAGCGGCTCATGGTGCAGCCCGTTTTGTATCGGACGGTTCCCACCCGGCGTCACAGCCGGGGCCGTGGTTCTGCCGGGGTAGCCGGGGCCAGAGATCCTGCCGGGATTCCCGGATGACCTTTGGAACGACCGCCGGGGTTCTTCAAAAAAACCTGGCGGTGCGCGCGGCTGCACGTTTGGAAAAACCGGTTTTACATGTACGGTCACAGAAGCAGGGGCGATTTTTGCGCCTCCCTGATTCCGCCATGCCGTTTTCGCCCGGAGGGCCGCGTCTGTTATGAGGGCGCGGCCCGGGCTTATTATGGGGCACTGCGCTGTTCTTGACGCCCCGCTCTTGCACCGCGCCCCGGCGACGGGATGCGCGCAAATTGGTCTTCAGCACTGAAGGCATAAGCTTTCCCGCCCTCAGGCGGGTTTTTTCATACCTATGGACGCACACCTTTTCCGCCGCCTTTGTGAAGACCTGACGCCCCAGCTTGCCGGGGCGCGCATTGAAAAATTGCAGGAACCAGCCCCCGGGCTTCTGGTGCTCACCTGGTATGGCGGCGGCCGCAAGCGCCAGCTGTGCCTGCGGCACGCCCGCAAGGAACCCTTCTGCTTTTTGAGCGCCAGCCGCATCACGGCGGGCAAAGCGCCTTCGGCCCAGATCATGCGCCTGCGCAAATATGCGTCCGGCCGCCGCATCGCGTCCTGCGTGGTGAGGTTTTGCGATCGCCAGCTCTGGCTGCTGCTGGCCGGGGGCGACAGCGGGCTCATGGCGGATCAGGGCGGCAAAGGTTCTGATGCTGACGCGCCCCGGCTCGCCTGGCTTTTGCTGGACTTGCGGGAAGGGCCGTCCCTGCATTTTCTGACAGAGGGCGAAGCGCCGGAAGAGGAAGCCCCCGACTGGCCCGGCCCGGACACTCTGGCCCAGGCCCTGCAAGACTGGCGCGCGTGGCCCGTGCTCACTCCGGCCCTGCGGCGCACCCTGACCTGCCTGGAAGAGCCGGAGCAATGGGCCCTGATGGAAGATTTGCGGGCTGGCGGCGGCGACGTGTTCTGCTACGGCCCGGCATTGCCGGAAGCGGCAAAGATCTCGGTGGATGGCGCAGGCGGCCAGTTCACGGACGGGCAGTTTCCGGACGACCAGTTCACGGACGGGCAGTTTCCGGGCGGCCTGGCCCCTGCCGGGGATGCGGCGGCCCCCGCCAATTGCGCCAGTCCCACCAGTTCCGGCAGTTCCGACTCTTCCCTGGCTTTCACTTCCGCCACTACGGCGGCCCCGGCCGATTCCGGGCTTTTCCCCGGTCGCTCCCCCCGCTCCATCCGTTCCATTCGGGCCGTCAGCGCATGGCCCTTGCCGCCGCAGCAGTGCGCGGCCCTGCTCACAGAGGATGAGCGGGCGTCCGGCCTTGTGCTGCGTGAAGAGTGCAGCGCGGATGTGCTGGGCCTCACGGAAAAAGCCGGGCAGGACATGGTGCTGGCCCGGCTTGCCGGTGAACAGGCAAAGGAGGCGGCCCTGCCCCTGGACAGACGCGGGCGCAAGCTCACAAAGCTGTTGGACAAGTTGCGTGAAGAAGAGCGCCGCCTCACGGCCATGACCGAGGCGCAGGCCGATGCGCTGGCGCTTCAGGAAAACCTGTGGCAATGGCCTGCGGAATACCGGGCGCTCAGCGTTACGGTGGCTGCTGGCGCGCACGGCCCTGCCCGCGAGATACGCCTGGACCCACGGCGCAACGTGCGCGAGGAAATGGCGCGGCTCTTTCATACGGCCCGGCGCGGCTGGCGCGGTCTGGAGCATCTGGCGCAGCGCCGTGGAGCGCTGGAGCAGGAAATGACTGCCATAGCCCGCGCACGGCGCGACAGCCTGCTGGGCGCAGGCGGCGGCCAAGCAGGCTGTACCCAGACAGGCGGCGGCCAGACCCGCTCTGGCCAACCAATCTCTGGCCAAACAATCTCTGGCAAGCCGGGCAGCGGCCAGACACTCTCGGGTAAGACCGGCGGGGCCGGAACCCTCACTGGCGCTGCTGCGGGCATACCCACGGCTCTGCCGAAAAATGTCCAGCTTTTCATCAGTTCGGACGGCTTTGCCCTGCTGCGCGGGCGTGACGCCAAGGGCAACCTTGCGGCCCGCAAACTGGCGGCCCCCCACGATATCTGGCTGCATGCCGAAAACGGGCCGGGGTCGCACGTCATCATACGGCGCACCCACGGCGGGCAGGACGTGCCTGTCAGTACGCTGGACGAAGCCGGTTCCCTGGCGGCCAGCAAAAGCTGGCAAAAGGACGCGGCCCGCGCCCGCATCCAGTATGCCGAGGTGCGCCACGTCAAGCCCATGCGCAATGCCCCTGCGGGCACGGTGCGCATAGACAAGGTGCTGGCCTCGCGCGAGGTGCCCGTGGACGCCACCCTGGAGGAAAAACTGCTGCCGGAGTAAACTGGGCGGCAGCAGTGCGATCGCTGTTTCTTCTGGTCTGTTGGCATCCAGCAGACTGGCATCAGGCAGACTGGCATCAGGCAGGCTGGCAGCCGCGCGACCGTTGCGTCTTCCGGCCTGCTGCACCAGGCCTGTGGCATCCTGCCTACTGCCTGCAGGCAGTAGGCAGGCTTCGCCGTTCCACCCCGGCGGCCTGCGCTGTCGACTCTTGGTAAAGCGTTTGTCGTGAAACGCATGGCCCACTGCAATTCATGAAGATGCTGCCGACTTTGGCGGCGCAATACATAACCCGCAATCCGGCGCGCGCTTGATGACGCTTGAATAAATATTTTTGTGGGAATTTTCGTGGGCAAGGCGTGCGGCTTGCGGGCGACATTCCCTTGCCGTCAACTTGGCGTTTCCCCGCTTCTTTCAAGGCTGCCTGTCAGATCAAATCGAAATCATCCCTGTTTGTCTCATAGCAAATTCGCTCTAACATGCGCACGATGCTGCTCAATTGCGCGTGGCGGTCGCGTTATTTATTGGCACTTGATGAACTTACTTTTTTGTTTTAGCTAGTTAATAATGTAAATCGATAAAGAATACATTTTACTACGTGATTTTTTCGCTGAACGCCTGCCGGTATCACTTCTACTTCAATATAATCAACTATTTAAGGCGTTAGCTATGCTTCTGTGAGAATCCGCAGGGTTCATGTCATTCGCTGAACATAATATCAGCCTGGAGAATGGTTGCTTGGGCGTTTGTCATTATAGAGTTTTAAAAAAAAATGATAAAAAACGGGCTAGGGATAACGTTTTTGCACATCCTCAATCGGAGTGAACATCTGATGAAAAAATGCAGTATCCTTCTTCTTGCGGCAACTATGTTGGTTGCTTCGGCGTTTTCCGCAATGGCGGCTGAAAAACTTATTGTCTATACCTCAATGAAGGAATCCATCATTGGTGCTCTCAAGGAAGGATTCACAAAAAAACACCCTGACATAGCCATGGACTACCAGTCTGCGGGCGCTGGCAAACTTATGGCCAAGGTGGCCACAGAGCGTCAGTCTGGCAAGATTATGGCTGACGTTATCTGGACAAGCGAAGTACCGGACTTTTTCAACATGCGTGCTGAAGGGATTTTAGAAAAATACGAATCCCCTGAACTGAAATACATCATCAATCCCTTTTCCGACTACGACGGCACCTTTACTGCCGTCAGGCTTGGAACCCTTGGTATCGCCTACAATACCCGCTATGTGAAACAGGCCCCGACACAGTGGAGCGACGTTACCAAGCCCGAATACAAAAAAGCCTTTGGCATTGCCAATCCCGCCCTCTCCGGCACAGCCTACATGAGCATTCAGCTGCTCGTGGACAAGTTCGGTTGGGAGTATATTGAAAAAATCAGCAAAAATGGCGGCCGTATAGGCAAAGGTTCCGGACAGGTTGTGGACGATACCGCTTCGGGCGACCTTCTTGCCTGCATAGGCGTCGATTACATCGTCAATGATAAAATCAAAAAAGGCGCAAGCCTTGCCCTGGCGTACCCCCCTGAAATGCTGGTAATTCCCAGCCCCGTAGCCATCTTTAAGGGGACTCCCAACCTTGATGCCGCCAAGAAGTTTGTGGACTACCTTCTCTCCGAGGAAGGGCAGAAGATTTTGGCGGAGCAGGGCACATTGCCCGTTCGCAAGGGCATCACCCCGCCCAAGGAATATAACCTTCCCACCAGTGAAGAAGCCTTTGCGCGTGGAATCAAGATTGACTACCAGAAAGTGCTGACTGAAAAAGAAGCCAGCATCAAAAAATTTACTGATATAATGATGTCCAAATAGCGCCAACACCGCCAAATGCAGGCGTTGTATGCCGCGTCGGCGTTGCAGATGCAGCGTCGGCGCGGCCCGCGTCTGTTTTTTCTTCAAAAGTGATCGCGTTCAGCTTTTTTCAAAGCGTGGACACAAGCAGGGATCAGTATGGCAGAAATAGTTCTCAATAATATTGCCAAATCATATGGCGAGCATGCGGTCTTGCAAAACCTTTCGCTTACCGTGAAGGATGGGGAGTGTTTCACGCTCATTGGCCCTTCCGGGTGCGGCAAAACGGTGCTTCTGCGCATTATCGCCGGGTTTGAGTCGCTTGATCAGGGCAGCATGTCCATCGGCTCCGACGTTGTCGCCGATGCCGGCACTGGCGATTCTTTGCCGCCGGAGCAGCGCGGTCTTGGGGTTGTTTTTCAGGACTATGCCGTGTGGCCGCACATGACGGTACGCCAGAATGTCGGGTATCCTCTCAAGATTGCGAAGTGTAATCCCGCAGAAGCTGCCAGGCTGGTGCAAAAAAGCATTGATGACGTCAATCTTTCCGGCATGGAAGACCGCCTGCCTTCACAACTGTCCGGCGGTCAGCAGCAGCGGGTGGCTTTGGCGCGCGCCCTTGTAGCAGAACCGACCCTGCTGCTTCTGGATGAGCCGCTCAACAACCTCGATGCCAATCTGCGCGAAGAAATGCGTTTTGAAATCAAGCGGCTGCAAAAAAATCTTGGCGTTACCATCCTTTATGTGACGCACGATCAGGAGATTGCCCTCGCCATTTCAGACCGGATGGCTGTTATGGATGAACTCGGCGCCATACGGCAGATTGGAACGCCCACACAGCTTTTTTCCGAACCAGCCGACGAATTCGTGTTCTCATTTCTTGGCATGAGCAACTTTTTGCACGTTCAGGCAGAAAACGGAATGGCGCGCTTTGGCGAGTACAGTTTTCCGATGGCTTTGGGGGGCGGTCATTCCGGCAATGGCCGTATTGGCTTTCGCCCGTCTGACGTGGTGTTGCGCCGCAGTGGCGAGGGCATCAGGGCCGTCGTGCATCGCGCCAGTTTTCTTGGAGCCATCACAGACTATCAGCTTGAGGTGGATGGCCAGCACGTGCGCACGGCAGTGGACACACATGAAGCCCTGGCCAATGATCTGTTGCTCAAAGAGGGCGAGGAGTGCGTTTTTACCCTGCGGAATTTCCACTGGTTCAACTAGCGCATCCGCCTTTGCTTTTTCCGTATCCCAATGTAAAGGCGTCAGCCCTGCCTGGTTACAATTCCCGGTAGTTACGGTGTAAACTTTCCGGGCATGCTGCGCATCAAATCGGATAAAACTATGCAAGCAGTCAAACAAAAGCGCACATTCGGCGTGGCAGAAATCATTCTGCTTTTGTCTATTGCCATCCTCCTGATTGTGGTTGTGGTGCCGGTAGCACTCATTTTTTTCAACGCCTTTTTTGTTGATGGCCAGTTTAACCTGGCTGACCTGGTCAAAACGCTGGGCGAAGGGGAAACCTATCAGGCGCTGCTGAACTCGCTGTTCATTGCCAGCGGGGTGACCCTGTGCGCCACGGCAGTGGGCACATTTTTTGCCTGGCTCGTAACGCGAACGGACATCCCCTATAAAGGCTTTATGAAGGGCATGTTTCTTGTACCCTTTATGCTGCCCTCATTTATCGGCGCTCTTGCCTGGAAGATGCTGCTTTCGCCCCGGGCTGGCTACATCAACCGATTGTGGCGCGACGTCACCGGTGCAGAAGATGCCTTGTTCAATATCTTTTCTTTTGGCGGCATTATCTCCATTGAAACCATGTATCTTTTCCCCTTTGTCTTTATTCAGGTTTGTGGCGCGCTGGAGCGTATGGACCCCACGCTGGAAGAATCTGCACGGATTTCCGGTGCTGGCCTCTTTACCATTACCCGCAAAATAACGCTGCCCCTGGTGATGCCCAGCATCCTTTCCGGCGCGTTGCTGATCATGCTGTATTCCATGGCGCACTTTGGCACAGTGGCTGTTCTTGGAATTGAAGTGGGCATCTACAACATCCCGACGCTGATCTACGAACGCATTCATCAGAGCGCGGGCAGTTTTGATTCCATCCGCACAGGAACAGTGCTGGCATCGGTTCTTGTTGTCACGGCGGCGATCATTATCTGGTTGCAGAGAAAAATTCTTGGATCAGGAAAATACCAGATCATAGCGGGCAAAAGCTTTCGCCCTATGGAGCTTAAGTTGCGTGGTCTGCGCACGCCGCTGTTTATTTTTTGTCTGCTCTATATCGGGCTGACCATCGTGCTGCCCACCGTGACCATCTTTCTTGTTGGCGGGCTTAAGACCTACGGAATTCCCATTACATGGGAGAACCTGTCGCTGGAAAACTATAAATATGTGCTTTTTGAGTGGGATCAGACGCAGCAGGCCATTAAAAACAGCATTGGTCTTGGCCTTGGCGCGGCGACCATAACCATGTTTTCTGGCGTGATGATTTCGTATGTCATCGTCAAGATGAAGGTGCGCGGCAAGGGGATTCTGGAATTCCTCGGGATGCTGCCCTTTTCGGTGCCAGGCTCGGTTATTGCGCTTGGCGTTATCCTGGCCTGGAGCGGGCGCTTTGGCATCAACCTTTACAATACCATCTGGATTATCCTTATTGCCTACATCGCCAGGTATATGGCCTTCTCGCTCAAGGCAAACTCCGCTGCCCTGGAGCAGGTGCATGACTCTCTGGTAGAGGCGGCGCGGGCTTGTGGCGCATCCATGTGGCAGGCATTGCGTGATATTGTGCTGCCTCTGGTTCGCCCCGGCATGGTCGCTGCGTTCTTTCTTATCTTTTTGCCTGCCCTGCGCGAACTGACGGTTTCCGTCATGCTGTACGGCACAACCAGCAGAACCATCGGCGTGGCCATCTACACGCTCAACGAAGATGGCGAAACCGTCACTTCTGCGGCGCTGGCTGGCATCGCCCTGATTTTGATTGTGACCGGGCAAACGATTATCAACCACTTTGCCAAAACCAAGCAGGCCTGATCATGTCAGTAACTCTTACAAACGTAACCAAGTATTTTGGCAAGGTTAAAGCTGTTTCATCCCTCAATTTCAAGATTAGCGATGGCGAGTGCTTTTCCATGCTTGGGCCTTCGGGCTGCGGAAAAACAACCACACTGCGCATGGTTGCAGGCTTTGAAGACCTTGATGAAGGCGAGATCAGCGTCAACGACGTGCTTTTGTCCTCAAGCGGAAAAAAATATTACCTCCCGCCCGAAAAGCGTAATTTTGGGATGGTTTTTCAGGCGTTTGCCGTATGGCCGCATATGAGCGTGTTTGAAAACGTGGCTTTTCCCCTGCGCCTCAAAAAGATCAATGCGAGCGAGATTGCCAGGCGAACCACGCAGGCCCTGGAGCATACAAGTCTGCTTGACGTTGCCTCCAAAAGCCCTGCAGATCTTTCTGGCGGAGGCAAGCAGCGTGTTGCCCTGGCGCGGGCCTTGGCCATCAACCCTTCGGTGATGCTGCTGGACGAGCCACTCTCAAGCCTTGACCCCCATCTGCGCGAAGAAATGCGTTTTGAAATCAAGGAGTTGCAGAAAATCTATGGCTTTTCCATCATGTATGTGACGCATGACCAATCCGAAGCCATGGCCCTTTCAGACCGCATCCTGATTATGAAAAACGGCGTGGTGCAGCAGATAGCCTCGCCGCTTGAAGTGTATACGAAACCGGCAAACCGTTTTGTGTTCAGCTTTATTGGTCTTTCAAATTTCACCAACATGAATGTGACTGAAAACGCCATGACGCTGGACGGCGTTTCTGTTCCCTTTGTGGAAGGACGCGCGCCTTCGGGCGAAATCATCAGTGCAGGAGTCGGCACAGTAGCCAGCCGCCCCAATGAAATAGACTTTGTCGACCATGGCGGGATTCCGGGAACAGTGATGCGGCGCACCTTTCTGGGTGAAGTTACCGACTATCAGATTCTGGTTGGCGATCAGGAGGTGCGCGTGCAGAAGGGGCGTTATGTCAGCGGGCCGCAAGAGGGCGAGACCTGCCATCTGCGCTTTCTTAACCCGCTGTGGTTTCCGGTGGAAAAATAGCCTGAATTGCCCGTCACAATGTGAAAAATGCGGGCAAAAGACCCGCCTGGCGACAAAGCCAGTCTGGCGAAAGTCCAACCACAATGGAGACCACTGCCAGACAACTTCTGAACGAACCCAGAGTCCGTGAGATTACCAAAGGCCGCGTTATGCGGCCTTTATTTTTTCAGGACAACATAGGCGAGGGTGCCGAAGGCAAGCCCCCAGAAGGGCGCGCCCAGGCCGAGAAACTCCATGCCGGACGCCGTCGCCAGAAAGGCGATGACGCCTGCGTCCATATTGTCGCTGTCCTTGAAAACGCCGTAAAGTCCCGTGGCAAAAGCGCTCATGAGGGCAAGGCCAGCCAGAACGGCAATAAACACGCTGGGCAGCGCCGCGAAAAGCGACGTCAGCGCCGTGCCGGACAAACCCACAAGTATGTAGAGGCCGCCGCAGACCATGCCCGCAATGTAGCGGCGTGCGGGGTCTTCATGCGACTCTTTCCCCGTGCAGATGGCGGCGGTAAGGGATGAAAGGTTGATGGCGTGGGAGCCAAAGGGGGCCAGCAGCAGGGACGTAATGCCCGTCACTGTCATGATGCCGTTGGACACCACCGGGTAGCCCGAGGCATGCAGCACGGCCATACCAGAGATATACTGGCCTGTCAGCGTCACCAGTGCCAGCGGCAGCCCGATACTGACGATGACGGCGGTTGACCATTCCGGCGCGGTGAACACCGGCCTTGCCAGGGCAAAGTGCACCGTGTCCACGTGCAGCATCCCCGTCAGGGCCGCAATGACCGTGCCGCACACCAGAACCGCGGCAATGGCGTACCGGGGGCATATCCTGCGGAACAGCATGAAACAGAACAGCATGGACAGGCCAAGCAGCGGCGAAGCCGCGACCGACGTAAAGACCTTTGCCCCGAAGCTGAACAGGATTCCGGCAAACATGCCCGAACTGACGGCAATGGGTATGCGCCGCATGATGACGTCCAGGGAGCCCGTAAGTCCGATGACGGTGATGATGACCGCGCTGGCGATGTACGCGCCCACGGCCTGCGCAAAGGGAACGCCCGGCAGCATGGTGATGAGCAGGGCCGCGCCCGGAGTCGACCACGCCGTGATGATGGGCATGCGCATCCTCCAGCTGAGCAGCAGGCCTGTAAGACCGCTGCCGATGGACACGGCCCATATCCACGATGTGGTCAGTTCGTCAGAAAGTCCCGCCAGTCGGGCTGCCTGAAAAATAAGCACGGCCGAACCCGCGTAGGACACGATAACCGCCAGCATGCCTGCCACGGCGGCAGTGGTGGAAAAGTCCCTGTGCAATCGTCTCATCTCTGGTTCTCCCGGCGCGGGCTGATGCCTGCATGGTGAGCGCATTTGGGGTGCGTTGATTTGGTCTGTAGATATGCGCTTGTGGCGGCGCTGTCCAGAAAACTTGATGGCAGATATTTTTTAGGGATGCTTTGTGTGAAGATGTTTGTGGGAGAGGATGCTTTGTGGAGGGAATGTTTGTGGGGGAGGGACCCTTTTGAAAAAGGGTCTCCTCCCCCACGCCCCCACCCCCTAAAACTTTTATTATGTTATCAGTATGGTAGCGTTAAAAAGAGGTAAATGCGCTGCGCGTCGTTGCCTTCTGCGCGGTATCGGGGAGTGAACCGCTCCATGTCGAACAAATGCGGCGCGGCCCGCCCCTGGCGGCGAATCCCACCCCTGGCGGCGCATCCCACCCTTGGCGGCGCAACCCACCCCTGCGGCGCATGCGGCAAAAAAAGGCCGCCCTTTTCAGGGCGGCCTTCAATATATGGCGACCGGAGCGCTTCAGGTGTCTGCTCCGGCGTGCGGGACGCTGCGGATGTCGGGGATTATTTTCCCAGCACTTCCACAGTGGCCATGGCGATTTGCAGTTCTTCGTTGGTGGGAATGATGAGCACGGGCACGGTGCTGTCCGGCGTGGAGATGGTGCGCGCGCCGGGTTTGCGGGTGCCGTTTTCCTTGGCGTCGATCTTGATGCCCATGTGTTCGAGGCCGGCGCACACTTCGGCGCGCACGATGTCGTCATTTTCGCCGATGCCGGCGGTGAAGACCAGGGCGTCGACGTTGCCGTCGAGCAGGAAGTAGTAGGAACCAAGGATCTTCTTGATGCTGCGCGTCAGCATATGAAGGGCCAGGGCGGCGCGCTCATTGCCTTTTTCCACTTCGGCGTGCACGTCGCGCATGTCGGTGAAGCCGCACAGGCCCAGCAGGCCGGACTTCTTGTTCATGAGCGTGTCCATCTGCTCTGAGGTAAGGCCTTTCTTTTCCATCACAAAAGGCACGATGGCGGGGTCAATGCTGCCGCAGCGCGTGCCCATGATGAGGCCTTCCAGAGGGGTAAGACCCATGCTGGTGTCGAAGCACTTGCCGTTTTTCACGCAGCTCATGGACGAACCGTTGCCAAGGTGCATGGTGATGGAGCGCAGTTCGTTGAGGGGCTTGCCAAGATACTTGGCAGTCGCGCCAGCGATGTACTTGTGCGACGTGCCGTGGAAGCCGTAACGGCGGATGCGCAGGTCTTCATACAGCTCGTAGGGCAGAGCGTACATGAAGGCTTCCTTGGGCATGCCCATGCCGAATTCGGTGTCGAACACGCCCACATTGGGCACGCCGGGAAAGAGCTTTTCAGCAACTTCGATGCCCATGAGGTTGGCGGGGTTGTGCAGGGGGCCAAGCACCGAGCATTCGCGCACGATTTCTTTCACGCGTTCGTCCACAAGCACGGGGTCGCTGACGGCTTCGCCGCCGTGCAGCACACGGTGGCCGATACCGGCGATTTCGCTCTTGTCCTTGATAACGCCTTTTTCAGCGTCGGTAAGGAGGGAGATGACCAGTTCCATAGCCTGCACGTGGGTGGGAAAATGCGCCGTGCGGACGATCTTTTCTTCCTTGTCCGTGTCAGGGGCGATCTTGTGGGTCAGGCGGCCTTCATCCTGTCCGATGCGTTCGGCAAGGCCGGAGCAGAGGACGGCGTGGGTATCCATTTCCAGCAGTTGGTACTTGCAGGACGAGGAGCCCGCATTGATGACCAGAATTTTCATGTGTCTTCCTTTTCTTGTTGGCAGCGCCAGGGGGCGGACGGCCCGCCCCCCTGGCAGTAACACGGTTGGCGGCTACTGGCCCGTCGCCTTTTTTTCGGCGGAGGCCTGAACAGCCGTTATGGCCACAGTATTTACAATGTCGGGCACGGTGCAACCGCGCGACAGGTCATTCACAGGCTTGTTGAGGCCCTGAAGCACGGGGCCGATGGCCACCGCGCCAGCCGCGCGCTGCACGGCCTTGTAGGTATTGTTGCCCGTGTTGAGATCCGGGAAGATGAAAACGGTCGCCTTGCCGGCCACCTTGCTGTCGGGCATCTTGGTCTTGGCCACGCTGGGGTCGATGGCGGCGTCGTACTGCAGGGGGCCTTCCAGGGCGAGATCGGGGGCCATTTCCTTGGCTATGCGGGTGGCTTCCACCACTATGTCCACATCCGCGCCCTTGCCGGACGTGCCGGTGGAGTACGAAAGCATGGCCACGCGGGGCTCAATGCCAAAAACTGCGGCCGTGTGGGCCGAGGCAATGGCGATTTCGGCCAGCTGTTGCGCCGTGGGATTGGGGTTGACGGCGCAGTCGCCAAAGACCAGCACGCGGTCCTTGAGGCACATGAGAAAAACCGAGGACACAACGGAGAAGTTGGGCTTGGTCTTCACAAACTCGAAGGCCGGGCGGATGGTGTGGGCAGTGGTGTTGACCGCGCCGGAAACCATGCCGTCGGCATCGTCGAGCTTGACCATCATGGTGGCGTAATAGGTGGCGTCCGCCATGGTGTCGCGGGCCTGTTCGGGCGTGATGCCCTTTTTCTTGCGCAGTTCGTAGTAGGTATTGACGTATTCTTCAAATTTTTCGGATTTGACGGGATCGACAAGGGTGGCCTTGTCGATGTCCAGACCCAGAATCTTGGCCTTGGCGCGTATTTCGTCCACATCGCCCAGCAGGGTGATGTGGGCCACGTCGCGGCGCAGCAGGATGTCGGTGGCCTGGAGGATGCGTTCTTCAGTGCCCTCGGCCAGGACGATGCGCATCCTGTTGGCCTTGGCGCGTTCGATAAGCTCGAACTCGAACATCATCGGGGTAATGCGCGCGCTGCGTTTGCTCACGATGCGGCTGGCGATTTCCTTGCCATTGACGTGCTGCTCAAAAAGACCCAGCACGGTGTTGATCTTGCGCACATTGCCGGGTTCGATGGGAGCGATGAGTTCCTGCAGGGCCAGCATGGTATTGTAGGTGTGGCCCTTGGTCAGCAGAATGGGCAGGGGAGAGGCCGTCCAGCCTTCAATAAATTTGCAGACTTCCTCGGCCGGGCGGATGCCGCCGGTGAGCAGCACGCCCGCGATGTCCGGCGTGGAGGAGGTGAGGCGCGAGGCAATGGCGGCAAGCAGCACGTCGGCGCGGTCGCCGGGGGTGACGATAAGCTGATCCTTGGCGATGTACGGCAGCACGTTGTTCACGTGCATGGCCGCGATGAGGTAGTCGTCCACCAGGGCGTCCAGGCGGTTTTCGCCAAACAGCACTTCAGCGTCCAGGCCTTTTCTCACATCGCCCATGGTGGGCTGACCGATGGTGGGCTCATTGGGCACGGCGTAGATAAGGGCCTTGCGCTCGTCAGTGCTGAAATGGGTGCGCAGTTCGTCAAGCTCGGTCTGGGTGAGGTTGCGGCGATTGATGATGGTGGCCACCACATCCAGCGAAAAAGGCGCAAGACTGTCTATGGTGATCTGGAGAGACTCGCGGATGTCTTCTGCCGTGGCTTTTTGTCCGCTGGTCACCAGAATGACGGGCGTGCCCAGGTTGGCGGCTATTTCGGCATTGAGGTCGAACTCGAAAACCGGGTCCTTGGCCAGAAAGTCCGTACCTACGCAAAGAACAAAATCAAAGGTTTCCAGCAGTTTTTTATACTTCTGAATGATGTTCTCGATGAGCAGGTTGCGCGAACCCTGGTTGATGATCTGGCGCGCTTCACGCTGGGTGTAGGCGAAGGTGTCGGCGTAATCCATCTTGATCTTGAAGTACTCAAGCATCAGATGGATGTCCGGGTCACGGTCGTCCCACACCGGTTCATTGATGATGGGGCGGAAGAACGCCACGTTGCGCATGCTGCGGCTGAGTAGCTGCATGGCTCCCAGAGCAATGGCGCTCTTGCCCGTCATGGGCCCGGTGGCTGTGATATAGAGTCCGTTATACATATGCTTCCCCTGATTGTGCCGGGCAGGCTGGCAGGATGACGCGAAAAAGGGCGCAGGCCATAACCTGCGCCCCGGCCTATTGTTCTATGGTATGACCGCGCCCGCCGCCATACGTCCATAGCGGAGCCTGGTGGCGGGCGCGGTAGTCATTCGTCAGATACCTACTTGCTTTCGCTGGCGATTTCGCTGGCGTCAGGGTAGGGCAGATCAGCCAGCTGCTTCAGCATGGCGTAGCGTTCGGCGTAGGCAGCAGCCAGATCCGCGCGCAGCGTCTTTGAAGCTTCCGGATCGGTCTTTTCCAGAGAGGCAAAGCGGGTTTCGCCGCCCAGGAATTCCTGGATGTCCGCGCTGGGGGCCTTGCAGTCGAGCTGGAAGGGATTTTTCTTTTCCTTGGCCAGTTCGGGGTTGTAGCGGTACAGGGGCCAGTAGCCGGTCTGCACGGCCATCTTGGCTTCTTCCTGGCTCTTGCCCATGCCCTTGCGCAGGCCCTGGTTGATGCAGGGAGCGTAAGCGATGATGAGCGAGGGGCCCTTGTAGGCTTCTGCTTCGCGGAAGGCCTTGAGGGTCTGCTGCTTGTCCGCGCCCATGGAGATGGAAGCCACGTACACATAGCCGTAGGTCATGGCCATGCGGCCAAGGTCCTTTTTGCCGGTGCGCTTGCCAGCGGCGGCAAACTGCGCCACAGCGCCAAGCGGGGTGGCCTTGGAGGACTGACCGCCGGTGTTGGAGTACACTTCGGTATCCATCAGCAGGACGTTGATGTCGTCGCCGGTGGCCAGCACGTGGTCCAGGCCGCCGTAACCGATGTCATAGCCCCAGCCGTCGCCGCCGAAGACCCACACGCTCTTCTTGGTGAAGAGGTCGTCCATGTGCCAGATTTCGTGGGCAAGGTGGCTTTCAAAGGAATCAAGGTTGGCAATGACCATGTCGCCGTACTTGCGGGAGCCTTCGGCGTCGTCCTTGTTGGCCAGCCAGCCTTCCATGGCTTCTTTAAGCTCGGGGCTGATGCCTTCTTCCTTCAGGGCCTCTTCAATCTTCATGGCCAGCAGGTTGCGGCGCTGTTCGTAGGCAAGGCCCATGCCGCAGCCGTATTCGGCGGCGTCTTCAAACAGGGAGTTGCCCCAGGCCGGGCCAAAGCCTTCCTTGTTGGTGCAGTAAGGCGTGGTGGGCGAAGAAGCGCCCCAGATGGAGGAGCAACCCGTGGCGTTGGCAACGATCATGCGTTCGCCGAAGAGCTGGGTGAGCACCTTGACATAGGGGGTTTCGCCGCAGCCGGCGCACGCGCCTGAGAACTCGTGCAGGGGCTGCTGCAGCTGCGAACCCTTGACGGTGTCGCGAGCCAGCAGTTTGTCCTTGAGGGTCACGTGGGCTTCGACAAACTCGAGGTTGGCCTTCTGGTCGTCCATCTGGGTTTCCAGCGGCTTCATGACCAGGGCCTTGTTCTTGGCGGGGCACACGTCGGCGCAGGAGCCGCAGCCCAGGCAGTCTTCAGGGTAGACCTGAATGCGGAACTGCATACCCTTGAGTTCCTTGCCCATGGCGTCCTTGGTCACAAGGCTGGCCGGAGCGCCTTCCAGTTCTTCAGGCGTGGCAAGCACGGGGCGGATGGCCGCGTGGGGGCACACAAAGGAGCACTGGCAGCACTGGATGCAGTTTTCGACCTGCCATTCGGGAATGGCAATGGCCACGCCGCGCTTTTCGCAGGCGGCGGTGCCGAGGGGCATGAAACCGGCCGGGTCCATGGCAGACACGGGCAGCTTGTCGCCCTGCTGGGCAAGGATGGGACGCACCACACCGCTGATGTAGTCATCATCGTGGCAGTGGCACACGCTGGCGCCTTCAGTGGTGTTGGCCCAGCTGGCGGGGTACTTGATTTCTTCCAGGGCGTCCATGCCCTTGTCCACGGCGGCGATGTTCATGTTGACGATCTTGTCGCCCTTGCTGCCGTAGGTTTTCTTGATGGATTCCTTAAGCAGGGCCACGGCCTTTTCAAAGTCGAGCACATTGGCCAGCTTGAAGAAGGCGGTCTGCATGATCATGTTGATGCGGCCGCCAAGGCCCACTTCCTGGGCCACCTTCACGGCGTCCACGTTGTAGAACTTGAGCTTCTTGCGGGCGATGGTGCGCTTCATCTCGGCGGGCAGGTGCTTTTCGAGGTCAGCCAGCGACCAGTTGGAGTTCAGCACAAAGGTGCCGCCTTCCTTGATGCCTTCAAGAATGTCGTACTGGGTCACATAGGCCGCCTTGTGACAGGCAACGTAGTCGGCCTTGGTGATGAGGTAGGACGACGTGATGGGGGCAGAACCGAAGCGCAGGTGCGACACGGTGAAGCCGCCGGACTTCTTGGAGTCATAGGCAAAGTAGGCCTGGGCGTAGAGGTCGGTGTTGTCGCCGATGATCTTGATGGCCTGCTTGTTGGCGCCCACGGTGCCGTCGGCACCGAGGCCGAAGAACTTGCACTGCACGGTACCGGCGGGCACGGTGTCAATTTCCTCGTCCACGTCAAGGGAGAGGTTGGTGACGTCGTCGGTGATGCCCACGGTGAAGTGGTTTTTGGGCTGCAGGGCCAGCATGTTGTCATACACGGCCTTGGCCATGCCGGGGGTAAAGTCCTTGGAACCCAGGCCGTAGCGGCCGCCCACGATGGTGGGGGCTTCGCCCTTTTCGAGGAAGGCGGTGCAGATGTCCTGGTACAGGGGGTCGCCCAGAGCGCCGCTTTCCTTGGTGCGGTCAAGCACGGTGATGCAGGCGGTGGTGGCGGGCAGGGCGCGCAGCAGGTGCTCGGTGGAGAAGGGACGGAACAGGCGCACCTTCACAAGACCAACGCGCTGGCCCTGGTTGTTCAGGTAGTTGACTGTTTCTTCCGCCACTTCACAGGACGAACCCATGGAGACGATGATGCGGTCGGCTTCGGGGTGGCCCACGTAGTCGAACAGACGGTATTTGCGGCCCGTGATGGATTCAACCTTCTTCATGTTTTCAATGACGATGCCGGGCACGGCGTCGTAGAAGAGGTTGGCGGCTTCACGGTTCTGGAAATAAATGTCGGGGTTCTGGGCGGTGCCGCGGATGTGGGGATGCTCGGGGTTCATGGCGGTGGAGCGGAATTCGGCCACCTTGTCCCAGTTCACCAGGCCACGGATGTCTTCGTAGTCGATGGTTTCGATCTTCTGCACTTCGTGGGAGGTGCGGAAGCCGTCAAAGAAGTGGCAGAAGGGCAGGCTCGCGTCGATGGCCGACAAATGGGCCACCAGGGCCAGGTCCATACATTCCTGCACGGAAGCGGAGGCAAGGAAGCAGAAGCCCGTCTGACGGGCGGCCATGACGTCCTGATGGTCGCCAAAGATGGACAGGGCGTGGGAGGCCAGGGCACGGGCCGACACGTGAAAAACGCCGGGGAGCAGTTCGCCGGCGAGTTTGTACATGTTGGGGATCATGAGCAGCAGGCCCTGAGAAGCCGTGTAGGTCGAGGTCAGCGCGCCAGCGGAAAGCATGCCGTGCACAGCGCCGGCGGCCCCTGCTTCGGACTGCATTTCGCGGACGATCACTTTCTGGCCAAACAGGTTCTTCATGCCCTTGGCGGCCATCTGGTCCATGACTTCGCCCATGACGGACGAGGGCGTGATGGGGTAGATCGCCGCCGTTTCCGACAGAGCGTAGGCAATATGCGTTGTCGCGTTATTGCCATCCATGGTTTTCATATGAGCCATCTGTTCCTCCTTGGCGCCCTGGGGCGCGCAATATTTTTTCCAATTTCTGCGTGGCCAGTGCGGCCTGGGGTAAAGCCCGCACTGCAAAGCCTGTGCGGGGTGCGTTTACTTTGGGAACATTAGGGGTTTTTTGAGAGTACACTTGTGTTCAAATTTATCGCATCAAATCATGGGCGTCCATAAAAGATTATGGAGGTCAAGAAAGCGGCGAAAAAGTCACAGTTGTCGTTGCAATGTGTCCATACCACAGAGTTGGTTGTTTGAACAGTTAAATAGGGTGTCGGGGAAATTTTTTTTTAGGTTCCCCGGAGGGATTTTTTGTCTGATATTCCCGGTATATCCAGTAATGCTGCCAGCCGGGGCCTTTTTTTTGATGAAAAAAAACAAAAAACTCCGCCGCCGTCGTTCGCACGTCCGGCAGGGTGGAGGCCCGACGAAGCACGTCCGTCCGGTTTGTCTTTAAATCGTAACATAAAAGTTTGCCCTTTGCAGCCCCCCTGCTCTCATCATTTTGCGCCTACTGCCGATAGAAGGGATAATGCCCAAGAACAATAAGGTTATTCTGCTATCCGGGCTTTGCCCGCGTGCACAGCTGAGTGGCAGCGCGCCGCGCAAAGCGCGCAATTAGCGGAGATCCGGGAGGTTGAGCGCTTGACAAGCAAAAGCCCTCCCATTAGGTATCATTTTGCAAAGTACAATACGTAACTGATGCGTTTTGTGGCAGGGCCGGTGGCAAGTTCACTGCGATAAGCTCAAGCTTGCCATATGACTGTTTTTGTCCGGATTTTCCAGCGACAGCATAGTGCTGTCCAGATTTTTGGCAATGCCCGTGAAGTTGAGTTGATTGCCCATGATTATACATAGCTACTATATAGAGAGGCACCATGTTCTGGAAAAACCTTTCAATAGGAAAGAAATTGTGTTTTGGCTTTGGCATCAGCCTGTTGGGCATAATCTGCTTCGCCGTGGTTGCATGGAACGCCTCCAATGAAGTCATGACCATGGCCGACAGCGCGCTGCAAAAGCAGGGCAATGCCCTGGTTTTTGCCATGCGTGAGGCCGATCATCTGCACTGGAAGGAGCGGGTCGGCAATTTTGTGGCCATGCCGCCTGCGGACGGCAAGCTCAATGTGCAGAAAGACGGCCACAAATGCCTTTTCGGCCAGTGGTTTTATAGTGGCGGGCGGGAAGAGGTGGAGGCCATTTTGCCGAGCACGTCCACCTATTTCAAACAGATGGAAGCCGCCCACCTGGAGCTGCACAAGAGCGCTGCGGATATTGAGCGTTTGGTGCAGGAAGGCGACCTTGAAAGGGCCCGGCAGCTTTTCAACTCCATTACACTGGGCAAATCGGCGGCGGTTGTGGAGACGCTCGCGCAGTTGCGCACCATGATGCTGCACGCCGCCGATGCAGACAAGGAAAGCTACAAGCAGATCATGGCTCGCGAAAGATACGTGGTTGCTGTTCTGCTGCTGGGCGTGCTGCTATGTATGGTGATTTCCGGCGTGGCCATTACGCGCTCCATCCGTAATCCTTTACGCGGGCTTGTGGACAAGTCCGCCGAGGTGGTGGCGGGCAATATGGATGTGGACCTGCGCCTGCGGCGCAGGGATGAAATCGGCGCACTGTCGAGCGCGCTGGGCTCCCTGCTGGACAGCCTGAAGCTCAAGCTGACCGAAAACCAGAAAAAGTCTGAAGAGGCTCAGGCCAGCGCCGAACATGCCCAGAGATCCCTTAAGGATGCGGAGGAAAAAGAGGCCCGCATTGCCGCGCTGCTGGAAAATATGAACGCCATCGCCGCGCAGGCCGACACCATTGCCGGGGATCTGGCCGAGCATTCCATCATTCTGGCCGAGCGGGTGGAGACCGTCTATAAGGGTAGCGAAGACCAGCACAACCTCATGCGCGGCAGCCTTGACAATCTTGAGCAGCTTGCCGCAGCGGCCACAGAAATTGCCGTCAATGCGGAGCATTCGGCCCACGGCGCGCGCAGTTCAAAGGAATATGCCGGAAGCGGCGTGGATGTGGTGACCCGTTGCGCCCAGGCCATCAGCCGGGTCAACGACCTCGCGTCCAAGCAGAACGGGCAGATAGCCGAGCTGGGTGAGATGGCCCAGGGCATTACCGGCATCATGAGCGTTATTACCGACATTGCCGACCAGACAAACCTGCTGGCGCTTAACGCCGCCATTGAGGCGGCCCGGGCGGGCGAGGCCGGGCGCGGCTTTTCGGTGGTTGCCGATGAAGTGCGGAAGCTGGCGGAAAAAACGGTTGCCGCCACGCAGGCCGTGGGAGCCAAGATCACCGGCATTCAGGAATCCATCCATGCCAGCGTGGCCTTTATGGGGCAGACCAGCGAGGCCGTGCACGAATCCAACGACCTTGCGCAGCAGTCGGGTGAGGCGCTTACGCAGATTCTGGATCTGGCCGCATCCAATGTGGAGAGCGCCGCAGGCATGGCCGTGGCCGCGCAGCAGCAGAACGACACTGTGGCGCATGTGACGCAGGGCATGAAGAACGTGCAGGACATTGCCGAATCCAGCCGCACCTCCATGGGCGAAGCCGACCACCAGGTGCGGGCCGTGGCCAAGATGGCCACCGAACTGCGGGAACTTATCGACAGGTTGAAAAACCGAGATTAGGGAAACGCTGATGTATTCCGTTTGGCGGCGATGCCGGGCTTTTTTTGAAACAGTCGAGGACGGAAGAGTCCACTCCTGTTTCAAAAAAAGATCGCGCCTTGCCAAACAAAATACCTGCGCGTTTCCAGAAGGTTCTCAGTGCTTCCTTAGAGCAATTCCACTAGCGATGCTGTCGCCATCCGTAAGGCTTCTTCGTCGCCTGACGGTTGCCGCCTGAAATTGTCCGGCGGCAGCGTGAGCAGATGGCCGCCAAAAAAGACATAAGCGCAGCTTCATCCTTTAGCCCTTGGGAGCAATGGATGAAGCTGCGCTTGTTTGCGTTGCCGGGCGCGGTTACGCGCCTTGCCGTTTTGCGTTGCCGGGCGTTGATGTGACTCCGGAAGACGCGGCCCCCTGGCCCCTAGTGTACAGCGATAAAAGTTTTAGGGGGTGGGGGCGTGGGGGAGGGACCCTTTTGCAAAAGGGTCCCTCCCCCACAAAGTATTTCAATTTGTCATTTCATTGGTAAACGGCTTTATTGTTGCGTCCTTGCGGCTCCAGCGGACGCGGCCCGGCCATCTGCCCGACCATCTGCCCGACCATCTGCCTGGCCAGCGGCCTTGTTGGTGGCGTGAATGGCGGTTCCGATTTCGCGGGCCAGGGTTTCCGTAAACAGGGTGGGCGCTCCGGCATCCATGCGTATCTGCCCAGGCAGCAGCACGGCTATGCGCATCTGGCTGTTGGAAAGGGCGTTGCGGCTGGATATGTTCTTGAGTTTGGCCTTGCTTTCCCTCTGTGCGCTGGGAACGCGCCGCTGCACCAGCAGTACGTCGGCCATTACCGTTGTGGCGCCCGCGCCCTTGAGTACGGAGGGAGTGTCGTAGCCTGCCGCAACCGTCTGGCGCAGGTGGGTGGGTTCCGTATTTCCGGCGGACAGCACCGTGATCTGCACGATGTTTCCGGCTTCGCTGGGATTGCCCACAATGGTGAACCCGCTGCGTTGCAGCCAGGATTCGGCCTGGGCGCGCAGCCCGAAAACGCGGTTGGTGTTGTCGCGCACGTTTACGTAAACAGTGTCCGCAATCGTATCATCGTCCGGTGCTTCCTGCAGATTGCCCGAACGCAGCACTTCCAGCTTGTCCGGGTCAGCGGCCTGACGCACACAAGCTGCAAGCGGCACAAGGCTCACGCAAAGCAGCAGTGCAATAAAACGCAGTTTTTTTAGCATCATAAGAAAACCTCGATCCTTGCCGCCACAAATGCGGCTGGTATTGAAGGCGAAAGCGGCGGGCTTTCGCCATGCATGTCCCCAAACATGCATTTTTTGGGCCTGTGAACGCGTCCGCAACAACATTTCTTTGTGGCAAGGCCGGCTTCCGCCGGGCAGGTCTGCTGCAAATCCGTGAAATGCGGTATGTTTTATGGCGAAAATCCTGCGCCCGAGAACAAGGAGCTTTCGCTGCGTTAATGGTTGGGTAATTTTCGGAATATCCGTAGTTCCGTCATGCGGCTTTTCAGGGCTGCAACGCACGGGTTTTACCGTATGGCATCCGTGATTTCTTCTGGCGTTATTCGTCCGGCAGGGGGGTGGCCGGGCTCGGCGTGCGCAAAATAGGGTCGCGCCTGTGGCGGCATCCCGACAGGCTGGCCTGTCAGGTTATTAGCGCAGTTTGCCAATGAAATGAGTTAACCGCTCTACAGGGATTTTCTTGAAAATCCTTGCCACGAAATGCGGGCAGGCAGGCTTTTGTCTGCTGTAGCGAGCATTTCACGTGTTAAGGAAGCACTGATTAAAAAGCCTCCTGGAAACGCGCAGGTATCTCGTTTGGCGTCGTTGTTTTGTCAGGGCTTTACTGCCTTGACGATTTCATTGCTCAGCTTGTCTTCCAGGGCAGGGAGGATGGCGTCGCGCCCCATATTTTCACCCTCGGCGCTTACAGTCACCGTATGCATGGTGTCTGGCTGCTTGCCCTTTTTGCCCACGCCCACCTGGGCGCGCATGCCCCACAGATTGCTTGTGCCGCCGTCAAGCATGCTGACGCCAAGGCCCAGCAGCAGGCCGCCGCCCACGCCCCAGGCCGCACCGCGCCCTCCGCCAGCGGAGCCGCCCACAAGAGCGCCAAGCATGGCGCCTGTGCCTGCGTGCCCCAGGGTTCGCCCCGGACTGGCGGGTGTGCTGCGCGAGCCCAGCGGGGTCACGTCTTCCACCACCACGCGCAGGGTCAGGTCTGCCTCCTTGGCCGTCTCGGCGGGCACAAGCTCGCGCTCGCTCTGAAGGTAGGCCGTGAGCATGGATTGAAGGTCGGCATTGAAACTGCCGCTGCCGCCGCTCACGTCCACAAAGACGCTTTGCCCCGGTTTTGCCTTGATTGTGGGCAGTGGATCGGGGCTGGCCTGGGCCTGGCTGGCGCGCGGGTCATCAGGCGAGCCGGGCGGAAAACCCGAGTCTTCGGTACTGCCGCTGTTCTGGTGGGAGGAACAGCCCGCCGCCATGAACAGCATGGTAAGACACAGTGCCGCCATAAGGCGGTAGAGTATTGGACGTATATGCATATAGCCCTCATTTTGACTGAAATCTTCTACAAGATTACCGCAAGTTGCACACGCCTGTCCAGTTGGCGTACGCTTCGTCATATGAATGACAGGGATGTGGCATCTCCCCAATAAGTAAACGTTTTTACTGCTGTGCGGCGGCGCTGGCCACGCTTTGCGTCTCGCACGCAGCCGGGCCGCAGCCGGGGCGCGGGCACAGGACTGCCAGCATTGTGACGACGATGCGCACTTGACGCCTGTGGGTTTTATCGTATCTTGCCGTTACATAAAAGGCGCGTCAGCCAGTACCGGCGCAGCCGGAAAGCAGTCGAGGACAGCATGGGCAAACAGTTGATAATAGTGGAATCTCCGGCCAAAGTTAAGACCATCAAAAAGTTTCTTGGGCCGTCATACATGGTGCAGGCCAGTGTGGGCCATGTACGCGATTTGCCCGCCAAGGCCCTCGGAGTAAATGAAGAGGACAACTTCGCGCCCCAGTATGAAGTCATAGACAATAAAAAAAATGTGGTCAGCGAACTGCGCGCCGCCGCCGCCAAGGCCGATACCGTTTACCTTGCCCCTGACCCCGACCGCGAGGGCGAGGCCATTGCGTGGCATGTGGCGGAGCTTATCCGCGACAAGGCCAAGGACATCAAGCGCATCCAGTTCAACGAAATTACCGCCAAGGCTGTCAAAGAAGCGTTAGCGCACCCGCGCGACCTCAATGAAGACCTTTTTGACGCCCAGCAGGCCAGGCGCATTCTGGACAGGCTGGTGGGCTACAAGATTTCTCCCCTGCTGTGGAAGACCATCAAGCGGGGCATATCCGCCGGGCGGGTGCAGTCCGTGGCGCTGCGCCTCATTGCCGAACGCGAGGAAGAGCGCGAGGTGTTCAAGCCGGAGGAATACTGGCTGTTCAAGGTGCTGCTTTCGGCTGACACGCCGCCGCCCTTCAAGGCCGACCTCGCCAAGATCAACGGCAAAAAAGCGGTCATCGCCAATGCCGAAGAAGCGCAGGCGCTGGAAGACGCCCTCAAGGGCCAGCCCTTTGTGGTGGAAAGCGTGGAGCAGAAGGAGCGCGAGCGCGCGCCGCAGCCGCCCTTCATCACCTCGACCTTGCAGCAGGCGGCCAACCAGAGGCTTTCCTACACGGCCAAGCGCACCATGAACATTGCCCAGCGCCTCTATGAAGGCGTGGAGCTTGGCGACCGTGGCCTGACGGCCCTCATTACCTATATGCGTACGGACTCGACGCGCATCGCCGACGAAGCGCGCGACGCGGCCAAGGATTTTATCGCCACGCATTTCGGCAAGGACTATCTGCCCAAGCGCGCCCGCGTGTACAAGGCCAAGGGCAGCGCCCAGGACGCCCATGAAGCCGTCCGCCCCGTGGACGTGACCATCACTCCCGACGAGGTGAAGCAGCATCTGCCGCCGGATCAGTACAATCTGTACCGGCTCATCTGGTCGCGTTTTGTGGCTTCGCAGATGGCCGGGGCGCGTTTTCACGACACCACCGTCACCATTGCCTGTGCCCACAGCCAGTGGCGCGCCAAGGGCGAGCGTATGCTTTTTCCCGGTTTTCTTGCGGCCCTGCCGCGCGCCGGAGAAGACGCCGACGCCGAACTGCCGCCTCTTGAGGCCGGACAGACGCTCAAGCTGGACAAGCTGGACAAGGAGCAGAAGTTCACCCAGCCCCCGCCGCGCTACAGCGAAGCAAGCCTTGTGCGCGAGCTGGAAGAGCGGGGCATCGGGCGGCCCTCCACCTACGCGGCCATCATTTCCACCCTTCAGGACAGAGAGTACGTCAGCCTGGTGGAGAGGCACTTTGTGCCCACGGATCTTGGCCGGGTGGTCTGCAGTCAGCTGACCGAACACTTTGGCAGGCTCATGGATGTGGGCTTTACCGCCCAGATGGAAGAGGGACTCGACAAGGTGGCAGAAGGCAAGGCCCACTGGGTGGATCTTTTGCGCGCCTTTTCCGATGATTTCAATCCCACGCTGGCGGCGGCCGCCAAAAACATGCAGAGCGTCAAGGGCGGCATCCCCGCTGATCTGCCCTGTCCGGAATGCGGCAAGCCGCTGATGATCAAGTTCGGCAAGGCAGGGGCCTTTCTTGCCTGTTCCGGCTATCCCGACTGCAGCTACACCAGCAATTTTTCGCGCAACGAGGATGGCCGGGTCGAGGCCGTGGCCGCCGAAAAGCCGCAGTATGAAAAAGTGGGGCAGTGCCCCCAGTGCGGGCGCGATCTTGTCATCAAAAAATCCCGTACAGGCAGCAGCTTTATCGCCTGCACCGGCTACCCCGAATGCAAGTATGCGGCCCCGCTGTCCACGGGCGTGCCCTGCCCGCGCTGCCAGAAAGGCCAGCTGGTGGAAAAGAGCACCAAGCGCGGAAAGCTGTTTTACTCGTGCGATCAGTATCCCCAGTGTGATTTCGCCTTGTGGGACAGGCCCGTGCCAGGCCCCTGCCCGCGCTGTAACTCGCCATACCTTGTTGAAAAAAAGAGCCGGGCCGGCACAAAGATCATGTGCCCGGTCAAGGGGTGCGGCTACGTCAAGGAGGACGGAGATGAGCAAAGCTGATGCATCAGATTCGATGAGAGCTTCCGCGTCCCTTGCGCCTTCAGCGACCTCCGCCCCTTCAGGCGGTATGGCCGCGCCCTGGCCGGAAACCCTGGAGGCCCGCGTGGCCCAGTTGCTCGCCGACGGGGAAAGGGTGACGCTTTTGACGGTCATCAGCCGCACAGGCTCGGCCCCGCGTGACGCGGGCACCCGTGCGCTGTACACGCTAAACGGCCCGGAAGGCACCGTGGGCGGCGGCCTGCTGGAGGCACGCGCCTTTGAGGCAGCGGCCCAGAGCCTGTTTATGGGCACGTCCAGTCAGGTCTCCTGCGACATGAGCGGCTTCACCCCTGACAGCGACATGATTTGCGGCGGCGGCATGGACGTGCTGTGCGAAGTGCTGACGCCGGACAAGGCCCCCCTGTTTGCGCTTGCCGCCCAGGCCCTGCGCTCCGGGGTAGGGGGCGTGTGGGTTGTGGACGTGAACCGCGAGCCGCCCCTGCGCCGTCTGTACCTCGACAGCCTGCCCGAAAAATCTGACCCTGCCGCGGGTTCGGCCCTGCCGCCGGACGCCAGTCTGGACATAACCCCGGTGCGCGCCCTGCTGGCGCAGCGCAAGGGCAGGCCCGGCCTGGTCATCAAGGACGCGTGCCGCATCTACGTTGAACCGCTGGCAGCGCCGCCGGTGCTGCTCCTCTGCGGCGGTGGGCATGTGTCCCTTGAGGTGGCGCGTCTGGCCCATGTCTGCGGCTTTATTGTGGACGTGGTGGACGACAGGCCGGAGTTTTCCAATCCGCAACGGTTTCCCATGGCGCGGCGTTGCCATGTGCTGCCGGACTATGAAAATCTGGTGGAAGCCTGCGGCATCGGGCGGCACCATTATGTGGCCGTCATCACGCGCGGGCACGGTTTTGACCGCGAAACCCTGGCCCAGGCCCTGACCAGCCATGCCCAGTATATAGGCATGATAGGCAGCAAAACCAAACGCGACCAGATTTATGCCATTCTGCGCGGCCAGGGCGTGCCCGATGCTGAACTTGCCGCTGTGTGCTGCCCCATAGGGCTGACCATTGAAGCTGAAACCCCGCAGCAGATAGCCGTGTCCATTGTGGCCGAACTGCTGGCCGTGCAGGCCGGTACGCTGAAGCGCCTGCGCTTTGAAGAGTAGGGCAGGCCGGTACGCTGAAACACTTCGGTCAGTAGGCTGAAACGCCTGCGCTTTGAAGCTCGGGCGCGGGCGGCGTGTTGAAACATTTTGGCCGGGACATTGAAACATTTGTGGTTCTAGAGCAGTTTACGAATGAAATGAGTTAAATGCTCTGCAAGGATTTTTCTGAAAATCCTTGCCACGAAATGCGAGTAGGCGGGCTTTTGCCTGCCGTACGCGAGCATTTCAAGTGTTAAATGCTCTAAGCAGAGGCGTGCGTGGTGTCGCCGTCCTGCTGGTTTTTTGTCACTGCCAGGGCTTGTTGTTGTCGCGCGGCGGGCTGCCCGCACGTCCTCCGCACGCGCGCTGGCGCTTTCTTGACTTTTGCGGCGGCTCGCGACACTGTGGCCGGGCGGCGCATGGTGCATGAGTGCATCAATCCGCCATGTTCATAGTCCATTGAGAGCAACAAATTGTGCATTGCCTGCGGCGCGCACCATGGCCAAAGCGTCAACAGCGGCGGCCATGCAGGTGCTTTTTCAGGATTCCCGGAACAGCGATCAAACACAACCCTCCGCAGCCATAGCCCTTGGGGCGGCAAAAGGCAGAGGGTATGGCCGCATGATTTGGCTGTCATGCTTTATCCCCCCCTTGCCCGCCATGCCTTGCCGCTGTCGGGCTCGCCCGGTTCAATGATCCCTCCGGTACGCCATCGCTTGAAACGCATGGCCGATGTTCGGCATTGCGGCATGTAAAAGCAATGTTTGCCGTTGCGGCTGCAGCCGCCTGAAAAAAATCCGCCCGCACCCGCACGCACCCGGTCACATCCGGCCATATCTGGCCACATCTGGCGGCGCGGACGACCAGAAAAAAGAAAATGCATCACGAACGTGGCATGGTACAAAATGGTTCTGAAAGCCATGACTTCGCGAAGGGTGTTGCTCAAACATGCCACTAAATGCTATGCGTTTCTAAATAGAAGGCCGAGGATGGCCGACGTGGCGCAAAAAGCGACCGTCCGGCACAGGGTGCAGCGGGCAAAAGAGCATGAAATTTTTGTCAATAAAAACAGTATGTTATATAAAATTAATACGGTCTCGTAACATACTGAAATTGCAAGGTTTTTTGTATTCATTGTGCCACTGTCATATACGGTTGTCTTGATTGCTTTTTACGGTGAACTGTGTTTTTTACAACGATGTTTCTGCCCGAGTTCCTCACGGCGGGCGGTTTTTTTGGTGTGCGGCAGCACGCGTTCCTTACGGAGTAGTTCATGACCACCAGACCGCTATTTTCTCTTCCTGTCATACTCAGCCTTTGTCTTGCACTGGTTGCCTGCAATGGCGACAAGGACGGCCAGCACGGCGCCATGCGTCTGCCTGTCGCCGTTTTTGACGTTGTGGCCAAGGATGAACCCTGGCCGGCAGAGTATCAGGCCCAGGCCTCCGGCTCGCGCGCTGTCGAAGTGCGCGCCCGCGTGGAAGCCATCATCGAAAAACGCCTGTATGAAGAAGGCGACTATGTGCAGCAGGGGCAGCTGCTTTTCCAGCTGGAGCGCGACCGCTACGAAGCGCTCATGCAGCAGGCCCAGGCCCAGTTCACCAACGCCGAGCGCGAATGGCGGCGGGTACGCCCGCTGTATGAAAAAAACGCGGTGTCGCAGAAAGAGCGTGACAATGCCCTGGCCGCCTATGACAGCGCCAAGGCTTCTTTGCGCCAGGCCAAGATCAACCTGGACTACTGCCAGGTGACGGCCCCTGTCTCCGGCTACAGCAGCAAGGAAAACTTCACGCCCGGCAACCTGGTGGGCAACAATTCGCTGCTCACCTACGTGAACCAGACTGACCCCATGTACATCGACTTTTCCATTGCCGCCCCCGAGCATATGCTCCGCCAGGGCATGGCTGCCCAGGGCCGTCTTGTGACGCCTGCCGACGGCCGGTACAAGGCGCGCCTGCGCCTGCTGGACGGCAGCATGTACAAGGGGATGGGCGAGGTGACCTTTATCGACAGCCAGGTGCAGCCCACAACCGGCGTCATCAAGGCGCGCGCCGTCTTTGACAATGCCGACCGCAGCATCATGCCCGGACAGTACGTGCGTCTGTATATGGACGGCGATATCCTCAAGGATGCCGTACTCGTCCCGCAAAAGTGCGTGCTGCTTACCCAGAAGGGTTCGCTGGTCATGGGCGTGGACAAGGACGACAAGGTGTATCCCATTCCTGTGGTCGTCGGCGTGTCCGTCGGCAACAGGTATCTTGTGCTTGAAGGGCTCAAGGGCGGCGAACGCATTATCAGCGAAGGCATGATCAAGGCCCGCCCCGGCTCTCAAGTGAGCATAATGCCTTCAGGGGGCCAGCAGCCTCAGGAAGGCGCGGCCAAGAAGTAGGTTAAATATGGCTGTTTCCACAAAGCCGAATTTCTTTTTACGCAGACCCATTCTCTCTGCGGTCATATCCATTGTCATTACCCTGGTGGGCGCACTGGCCATGCGGGCACTGCCTATCGCGCAGTACCCCGACCTTGTGCCCCCCACGGTCAACGTCAGCGTGACGTACCCCGGCGCATCGGCTGAAACCATTGCCTCCACCGTGCTGGCCCCTCTGGAAGTGAACATCAACGGCGTGGAAAACATGCTGTACATGACTTCCATGGCGGCCTCCGGTTCGGGCTCTGGCAGCATCAACGTGTACTTCGCGCTGGGTTCCAACTCGGATATGGCCCTTGTCAACGTCAACAACAAGGTCAACCTGGCGCAGACCATATTGCCAGAAGCGGTGCGCCGTCAGGGCGTCAGCGTGCTCAAGCGTTCACCGGCCATGTTGCTGGTGTTCTCGTATTTTTCGCCCGATGGCCGCTACGATCAGGTCTACATCAACAACTGGGCCCAGATCAACGTGGTGGACGCGCTCAAGCGCGTTGCAGGCGTTGGCGACGTCGTCATTTTCGGCAGCATGGACTATGCCATGCGCATCTGGCTGCAGCCGGACAAGCTGGCCAAGTATGGCGTGTCGGTCAATGAAGTGTCTGCGGCCATTCAGGAGCAGAACTCACAGTACGCCCCAGGGCGTCTTGGCGAAATGCCCTCGCCCGATACCACGGAGCTTACCTGGCAGATCGATGCCCAGGGCCGTCTGGTCACGCCGGAAGAATTCGGCGAGATCATCGTGCGCCGTGGCCCGGACAGCGCCATGCTGCGCCTCAAGGACGTGGCCCGCGTAGAGCTGGGCGGCAAGGACTACAGCGTTACCTCCCGCTATAACGGCATGGTGGCGCGCATGGGGGCGGTCTATCTGCTGCCCGGCGCCAACGCCATCGCCACAGGCGACCGCGTGCTGGACAAGCTGGCCGAAATCGGCAAGACCATGCCCGACGGCCTTGACTACACCATCCTTGTGAACACCAACGACTTCGTGCTCGAATCCATCCACGAAGTGCTCTCCACCCTGGTGGAGGCCATGATTCTGGTGTTCATCGTTGTGTATGTCTTTCTGCAGAGCTGGCGCGCCACCATCATTCCCTGCGTGGCCGTTCCCGTGTCCATTATCGGCACGTTCGCGGGCCTTTATGCTTTCGGCTATACCATCAATACGCTGACGCTCTTCGCCATGGTGCTTTCCATCGGCATCGTGGTGGACGACGCCATCGTGGTGCTGGAAAACGTGGAACGCATCATGACCTCGGAGCATCTGCCGCCCAAGGAGGCCACGGCCAAGGCCATGAACGAGGTCACGGCCCCCATTGTGGCCATTGTGCTCGTGCTCTGCGCCGTGTTTATTCCCGTGTCCTTCATGGGTGGTCTTGCGGGGCAGATGTACAAGCAGTTCGCCATCACCATCTCGGTATCGGTGGTGCTGTCGGGCGTGGTGGCGCTGACGCTCACCCCGGCCCTCTGCGCCTTGCTGCTCAAGCCGCACAGCCACGATTACAAACCCGCCAGGGGCTTTGTATGGTTCAACAAGTTCTTTGACGGCGTGACCAACGGCTATGTGCACATAGTCGACTTCCTCAAGGCCTCGAGCATGCGCGCGCTGCCCTTGTTCGCGCTCATGATTCTTCTGTGCGTGTGGTTGCTCAGGGTTGTTCCCGGCGGCCTCGTGCCCAACGAAGACCAGGGCTATATCCTTGGCATGGCCATTCTGGACGACGGCGCTTCGCAGCACCGCACCACGGCGGTCAACAAGGTTCTCACCGACTTCATGCTGAAAAATCCTGCCGTGCAGAGCCTGGGCACCCTGTCGGGCCTGGACATCACGTCCATCTCCGTCAAGAGCAACTACGGCACCTTCTTTGCCCTGCTCAAACCGTGGGGCGAGCGTAAAAAAGCCGACATGTCTTCCGACGCCGTGCTGAAAACCGTCGGTGCGGTCACCGTCATGCAGCCCGAAGCATTTATCATGGGCTTTGCGCCCCCGCCCATCAGCGGCATGAGCACCACGGGCGGCTTTGAAGGTTACATACAGATGCGCGGCACAGGCACCCTGCTTGACCTGGAAAACCAGACCAACCAGCTGGTGCAGGAAGTCATGGCTGTTGGCCCCGACGGCAAACGCAAGTATCCGGCCATCGGCATGCTGCGCAACCTGTTCTCCACCGGATCGCCCCAGTTGTACGCCAACCTGGATCGCGAACGCTGCAAGGACATGGGCATCAACATCGCCGACGTATTCACGGCCATGGGCGGCACCTTTGGTGGCGCGTATGTGAACGACTTCAACTATATGGGCCGTACCTTCCAGGTGCGCCTGCAGTCCGAGGCGGACTACCGCCTGCTGCCCGAAGATTTGAGCAACGTGTATGTGCCCAACAGCAAGGGCGAGATGATCCCCCTGACTGCGGTCATGACCCTTGAACGGCGCACCGCCCCCCAGGTGGTGGAACGCTATAACGTCTTCCCGGCGGCCCACGTCATGGGCTCGCCAGCTCCGGGCTTTTCTTCGGGGCAGGCCCTCAGCCAGATGGAAGCAGCGGCCAAGGCCATATTGCCCACCGAATACAGCCTCGGCTGGGTGGGTTCGGCGCTTCAGGAAAAAATGGCCAGCACAGACACCACAACCATCTTCATTCTGGCCCTGGTCATGGTCTTTTTGATCCTGGCCGCACAGTATGAATCGTGGTCGTTGCCCCTTTCGGTGCTCACGGCCGTGCCCTTTGGCGTGTTCGGCGCACTGCTGGCCACCTGGGGACGCGGCCTTTCCAACGACGTGTACTTCCAGGTAGCCCTGGTCACTCTGGTGGGTCTGGCAGCCAAAAACGCCATCCTGATCGTGGAATTCGCGGTTGAGGCATGGCGTGGCGGCCGCAGCCTTGATTCGGCGGCATCCTTTGCCTCCCGTCTGCGGTTCAGGCCCATTGTCATGACCTCGCTGGCCTTTATTCTGGGCTGCGTGCCCCTGGCCATCAGCACCGGCGCTGGCGCCAACAGCCGTCACGCCCTGGGCACGGCGGTCATCGGCGGCATGCTGGCGGCCACGTGCCTCGCCACGCTCTTTGTGCCGTACTTCTTCAAGATAATTATGCAGCTCTCCCTGAAACTCCAGGGCAAGAAGGATCCGAACGCCGGTAAGGACGGTTCCGGCAACGAACAGGAGGATCTATGAGTTCCATCAGTACTGCCGGACGCATGAACCCGGCCGGGGCCATTGTCGCCCTGCTGGCCGTGCTCGCGCTTTCGGCCTGCTCATTTGCGCCGCGCTATGAGCGCCCCGAAATGAACATGCCGAGCCAGTGGCAAAAAGTTGATGCCGGGGCAGCGCCCCTGAATACCGACTGGTGGACACGTTTCAATGACCCCGTGCTTACCTCCATGGTGGACGAGGCTCTGAAAAATAACCAGGACCTGGCCGAATCTCTCGCAAAGATTGATTCCGCCGCGTCACAGGTTGGCATAGCCACCGCCGATCTGCTGCCCGCTGTGAGCGGTTCGGCCGGATCCGTGGCCGCAGGCGCTTCTGAAAAGACGCCCAATACCACGCCGTTCAACAGGAGCGGTCTTAACCGCACCACGGCCACCAATCAGGCTGCGCTCAACGCCTCCTGGGAGCTGGACCTCTGGGGCAAATACCGCAACAACTACACCATGCTCAGTGACGTGCTCATGAGCACGGTCATCGGTCACGAGGCCCTGCGCCTTTCGGTGGCAGGGCAGACCGCCCAGGGCTATTTTGCCCTGCTGGCGCTGGACATGCAGCTTGATACGGCCCGCCGTACCCTCAAGACCCGCGAGGATGCGTTCAGCATCTACACGAGCCGCTACAAGCAGGGCGACATCACCGAGCTTGACTGGCAGCGTGCCAGGGCCGAGGTGGAAACCGCCCGCGCCCAGGTGCACACCAGCACCGTGGCTGTAGACAAGGCCGAAGCCGGTCTGGCCGTTCTGCTGGGCCGCTCGCCCCGCGACATTATGGAACGCGGCATGCCGCGCGGTCAGGCCATTGGCATGCTGCCTTCACCGCCCGTGGTGCCCGAAGGGCTGCCGTCCGACCTGCTGCAACGCAGGCCTGACGTGCGCGCCTCCGAGTTCACCATGATGGCTTACAATGCCAATATCGGCGTGGCCCGCGCCCAGTTCTTCCCCTCCATCTCGCTGACGGGCATGCTGGGCACGGTCAGTTCGGCCGTGGGCAGCCTGTTCACCGGCCCCGCCGGAGCGTGGAGCTATGGCGTCACCGGTTCGATGCCCCTGCTGGACTTTGGCCGCACATGGTACAATGTCAAGGATGCCGAGGCGCGTAAAAATGCCTCCATCGCAGTCTACCGCAAGACCGTGCAGACGGCGTTCCAGGACATGCGCACAGCCCTGACGACCCAGCGCGAAGCTGACTCCATTGTGCGCAGCATGCAGATTCAGGTGGAAAGCCTGCGGCGCGCCACCACCATCGCGCGTCTGCAATACGATAACGGCTACACAGACTATCTGACCGTGCTGGATGCCGAACGGCAGCTTTTCGCCGCCGAACTGCAACTGGCCGCGGCTCTGCGTGACCGCCTTAACAGCGTGGTCAGCGTGTGCATGGCCCTTGGCGGCGGCTGGAACGACCCCGGCGCAAGCCCCAGCTTCCCCGTGGTCAGCACCGAAAAACTGCTTGATCAGGAAACCAGCACAGGCGCGCTGGGCAAGGCTCCGGTTTCCGGCAAGGCCGCACCCCAACCTGTCAAGGCCCAGCCTGCAACACAGGATCAGTCCAAGGGCGGCGTAAGCCTTTAGAGCATTTTCGCATTGAGAATATCTATTCTCAATGCTTCCAAGACGCCCGCTCCGGCGTTTAACCGCGCAGATAAACTGCGCTTACGCCTCCGCGGCGGGCGTCTGCTCTCGCATCCGCCACAGCAATTTCAAAGAGAAATTGCTCTAAAACGCTCTAACCGCGCTTGCTTCAAGAACATCAGGCCCTCTGACTGTCGTCAGGGGGCCTTTTTTATGTGGGCAGGATCAGGGCAGTGGTATGGCGCAATGGCATAGTGCAGTGGCATAGTGCAATTTTTTTGTGGGGGAGGGACCCTTTTTATACCAGATTACCATTGAAATGTTTTACACTTCAAAGGTGCCATTCTGCCAAAAATGCGATTTGCGCCAAGCATCAGCAGGCTGATCGCTCTATTAACCAATTGCTGTCTTTATCCGTAGCTTCCTTCGTCGCAACGGCTAAAGCTCGGCAGAATCCACGCCACGTTGTGGCGCGCCGCACTCTCGTGCGGCGTTAGAGCATTTATCCTTTAAAAAAGGGTAAATGCTCTAAAAAAGGGTCTCCTCCCCCACGCCCCCCCTAAAACCTTTACCGTGTCGTGTTATGAAAGAAGTTTCAGGGGGCAATGGCTCCAAGCTCCAGCGCGTGCGAAAATTTGGGATCCGAAATATGGATGCGACACGGCGGCCATACATTTGCCCTTTTGTGCAGGGACGGCGGTTCCTGGCAAGAACTTTACAACCTTGAGTGACTATCGTAAGAGCAATTATGGACAAGACAGTGTACTCCGCTCTTCTTCTCTTTTTCGTGCTGGTGGCGGCCCCGGTGCCGTCCTCTCGCGCTGCCGACGCCACAGTGCAGGCGCAAAACGCCCAGGCGGCGGACAAGCTGAAAAAGGAAAAGCCAGCCGCAGGGAAAATGCAGAAAGCTCCCGCGGCCTCTTCCGCCAGGCAGTTGCCTGTGAAAAAACAGAAAAATTCTCTGCATGCCCGGGATTGGACCTTCAGTGAGGGCAGCAGCCGAGACGCATGGCAGATCCAGGGCATGCCCACCAACAACCTGCAGGGACGCGCCGTTGGCAGCCCTGTGCCGAAAGATATTACCCCCGGCCAGGTGGTGAACACCTCCAAGGGCATCGACAGCGCCCTGAGTCAGGCGGAAAAGAGCAAAAAAAAGGGCGCTCTTGCCCTGAGCGTGGACGACGAGAGTTCACCCTGGCGAGAATCGGCCACAAGTGACAAGACGCCCGACGAGAACCTGAGTATGGAAAGCCGCCACGTGGTGCGCGCCTACGCCGACACCGAAGTGAGCGAGGACATGAACATCGGCCTGGGGCCGGAGCTCATACTCAGAAACGAGCATCGGGAACGTCCCTCCAACAACAAGCAGCCCGATTCCGTATTGGGCATGGGCATGCAGTTCAAGCTGGATTTTTAGCCCGCCCTTGAAGCTGACGCATCAGAACAGGCTGCGCTTGCCCTCTGGCTCCCCCTGTGCTCCTCCTGGGCTCCCCCTGGGCTTCCTTTGTCTCCCGCCGTGTGTCTGCCGTGTGCCATCTCTCGCGTGCGCCCCGTCGTGTGTCTGCCGTGAGCCATCATCCCCTGTATTCCCCCCCGTGATCCCTCCTGATACCCCGTGATACCCCGTGATACCCCGTGATCCCCTGGCCTTGGCACTCCCGTGATCCCCGGCCCTGGCCTCGCGTGATCCCTGGCGTGCTCCAAGGCAAAAAATGCTTCAGCCCTGCGTCGGTATTCTGGCGCAATCCCGTCCAAACCCCAGCCACAGCTGGCCCCGCATGCTGCCCTCTGCGCCAGCCGCCCCGGCAACCCGCTGCAATGTCATGTCTTTGATGCCTTGGCATTGTCCTTGCTTTTCCCCGGTGTGGCGGCAGAGCCGACGTCGTGTGCAGTTACGGAATAAACCGGTTTTGATGACTGCACGAGCGGGCCTGGGCATTGAAGTCGCAAGTGCGGCTTCCTTACGGCCTAGAGCAATTTCACTCTGAAATTGCTCTGCTGACGCGAAGGCGGCAGCCGCCACGAAGGGCGTGGATTCTGGCGAGCTTTAGCCGTTGCGACGAAGGAAGCTACGGATTTAGACAGCAATTGGTTAATAGAGCGAGCAGCCTGCTGATGGCTGGCGCAAACCACGTTGTTCGCCAGAATGATGCTTTGGAACAAGGAGTGTTTCAAAAACGAAATGCTCTAAAATAACTGGCCGACATTTCTGACCGTAAGCCGGTGGTCGGTGCAGACAACATAGCTGTTTACTGAAGCTGTTAAGCGACGATGCGGGCGTGTCGCAACTTTGAGAATGCAGGTTCTCAAAGGCGGACGCCCCGGGAGGAATAGTATATGGCGCTTTCAAATTTTCTTATCCGTCCGCCCACCGAGGCGCAGCATGGCCAGCAGGCCGGACAGCGTCGTTCTGCGTCCGCTGCCGCCACGGGTGGGCCAAGTTTTGCCGCTGTCATGCAGGGGCAGGCACGTCAGGCAGAAGACAGCGCACAGTCGCAGCAGGCTGTGCAAAGCCAGAGCGTACAAGCCACTGCCGGTGCTGGCATGCCCGTTAACCTTGCAGGCGGCCCAATAGGCGGCCAAATGGGCGGCCAGGCGGCGGGACGAAACGGTATGGTGCTGGCCGGGCGCACCCCCAGCGACCTCATGCGCTCCCAGGTTTTCAACAAGGCCCAGACGGATATGCGCCAGACGCAGGCAATTGAGGGTCTTATGCAAAGTGTGGGCGGCGGCGGTTCCACCCTGGATCTGGCCCGCAGCATGGGCACGGCCCGCCACCTGCGCTCCATGACAAGCGCTCTGGGCGACAAGATGAGCGGTTTTACCGTCTCGGACTTTGTGCATTCCCGTCCGCAGGGGCAGGGCAAGGCGCGTCAGGCGCGCCATAAAACCAGTGCAGAAGACCTTGAAATGGGCAAGCTTTCCGCCCAGTTCGAGTCTGGCCGCGACGGTATTGCCGCCGTGGGCTATGACCGCAACGGCGGAACCTCCTACGGCAAGTATCAGGTGTCATCACGCGCGGGCAGTCTCGGTGATTTTCTGGATTTTCTGGACAGCGAAGCGCCGGAGCTTTCCAAAAGGCTGCGTTCGGCCGGGCCCGGCAATACGGGCAGCCGCAAGGGAGCCATGCCCGATGTCTGGCGCGCCATTGCCAATGAGCAGCCGGAGCGTTTTGAGGAGCTTCAGGAGGCCTTTGTGCGCGAAAGCCACTACAAGCCCGCTGTGGAGGCCATAGCCCAGCGCACCTCGCTTGATGCGGACAAGCTCTCCACCGCCATGCGCGAAGTGATCTGGAGCACGGCGGTGCAGCATGGGCCCACGGGAGCGGCCCGCATTTTCGCCAGGGCGGACGACATGAGCGGCAGCCCCAATGATCCCGGCTATGAGCGCAAGCTCATCAGCAACGTATACAAGGTACGCGCCGGTCAGTTCGGCTCTTCAACCAGCGAAGTGCAGGCCGCCGTGCAGAACCGTTTTCGTCAGGAGCGCACCCTGGCGCTCAATCTTCTGGATGACGGACACAACTCCAATCTGGCCTGATCGCCCCCCTGTACTGTATGACTACCGCCACACCACACGCTTCAGACATGCCGTTCCCCCCCGTTTCGCCCCGTGGCGACACGGGGGAGGGCATGGGCGTTATCATCATTAATCTGACACGCTTTGGCGATCTGTTGCAAAGTCAGGCCCTTGTCAACGATCTGCACAAGGCTGGCCTGCGCGTGGGCCTGGTCTGCCTTGAAAACTTTGTTTCGGCTGTGCCGCTTCTGCGCCACGTGGATGCGGCCTGGCCCCTGCCCGGGGCCAGTCTGCTGGCTGACGTCAGCGGCAACTGGCGAAACGCGGCCTTGAACATGCTGGCCTTTGTGCGCCGCATTCATCAGGAGATGCCCGGCGCGCGCGTCGTCAACCTCACAGCCACGCTGCCCGCCCGCCTGCTGGCCCGTATGCTGGCCTCGCAGCCTGACGGCATAGCGGGCTTTGGTATGGATCCGGAGGGCTTCGGCTTCAGCGGCGGCATCTGGACGTCCTTTCTGGCCGGCACAGTACTGCGCCGCCTCAATACGCCTTTCAATCTTGTGGATACCTTCCGCATGGTCGGAGCGCACTCCCTGTCCGCACAGGAAAAGGAGCGCATGCATGCAGTTGGCACCCACGGGGATTCTGACGGCACGCAGGAAAATCTGCGCGGCCCGCAGGAGAATCTGGACGGCACGTGCGAAGATTTGAGCGGCGTGCGGGAGAATTTGAGAGGCCCGCACGATACGGCAGGTTCCGGGCTGCATCCGCCCTCTGAAGAAAATATGCGCTTTGCCCGCGCCCTGCTTGACGAAGAGGCTGCCAGTCTGGGGATTTCCGGCCGGTGCAAAGGCTTTGTCGCCATGCAGCTTGGGGCCAGCGAGGCGCGGCGGCAGTGGCCTGCGGCGTATTTCGCCGCTGTTGGCGACCGCATATGGCGCGAGACAGGCCTTTGCCCGGTACTGCTAGGCAGTCCGGCAGAAGCGCCGCTGGCTGCTGCCTATGCGCAGGCGGCGCAAGAGCCGCATTTAAGCGCGGTGGGGCGCACCAATATTCCGCAACTGGCGGGGCTGCTCTGTCAGTGCCGCGTATTGATCACCAATGATACCGGAACCATGCACCTTGCGGCAGGCTTGGGCATCCCCTGCCTGGCGATTTTTCTGGCCACAGCGCAACCCTGGGACACAGGCCCCTACCTGCCCGGCTGCTGTTGCCTTGAACCGGCCATGCCCTGCCACCCCTGCCCCTATGGCCGCGCCTGCCCCCATGCGAATGCCTGCCGCGAGCGTGTTGGAGCCAGGAGCGTCGGCGATCTTGTCCTGGGCTGGCTTGAGTCGGGAAGCTGGATCTCTGCGGCGCACAAGGCCAGCAGCATCTTTGGCGAAGCTCGCGTATGGCTGACGGAAAAAGACAGTCAGGGTTTTGCCAGCTTGCGTTGCCTTTCAGGCCATGAGGGTGAAGATCGCAGCCTGTGGCTGAACAGCCAGCGTGTTTTCTGGCGTCAGATCCTTGACTCCCTGGCTGAAAACACGGCGGAACCCGGCGCGCCCCCTGTGGAAGAAGCGGGCAGCGCGCCTGCGGGGGCACTGGCCCATGCCCCGGTGCGCCCCATGACGGAACAGCACGCAACCATCCCGTTCAGCCCGGCCTTTGCCTCGAGCGTGCGGGACTGTCTGACGCAGACAATACAATTATTATGCTTACTTGAAGAACAGGGCGGCCTGGTGGGCAAAAGCGCCATGGCAGGGCAACTGTTTTTGCGCAACTGTGAACGGTTGCAAAACCTGCTGGATGCAAGCGTGTCTTTGTCCGCCCTGGGAGGCTTCTGGCGCGAAATGCGGCAGCAGCGCGGCGGTGACATGAGGGATCTTGTCCATCTGATCCGGCAGTTGAAAAACTGTGTAACAGATTTGAATGAAATAATATAATTTAAGTGGCATACGGATTGCATTTAATTTGCAACTGCCTATGGACGGCAAATTATACCCTGCGGGGTGTGGGAGGAACAACCATGATTATTGTTGACGGCAATAAAAGCTCCAAAAACATATCTACTTTTGAAAACCTTGAGCAGGTGCTGACCGACATCATGCAGGACGACTGCCTGGAAGGTCGCGTCATTACCGATGTGCTTGTAAATCAGGAAGCCTTTTCGGAGATCTATCCGCATCAGGCTGAAGATATCACCTGCGATTCCATTTCTTCCGTAGAGGTGCGTTCCGTGCCCAGCAGCGAACTGGCTGTGGATATAGCGGGTGAAATGGAGAAGGTCAGCAAGATGATGGGCCACGGGGCGCGTCATGTTTCGCGCCTGTTCCGCGAAGCGTCGGATACGGACGCCCTGGAACTTTTTCAGGATTTGCTGGACGTCACCCGTGATTTCATGAATATGCTCGGCGATCTGCGTCAGCGTTATACCGACGAAGACACTTTGGGCTTTGCCGAAAAGACGGAAAAACTTTCCAGCCTGCTTTCTGAAATGGGCGAAGCCCTTGAAAATGAAGACTGGATCCTGCTGGCCGACCTGCTGGAATATGAATTCTTGCCCGTCTGCAACGAATGGGGCCAGGTCAGCGAACATCTGCGTGATCAGATAGTCAGGCGAGTTGCCCAGTAGGGCGGTAAGGAGCGTTTATGGCTCAAGGAATTTGCTTGCTGGATCAGGCCCTTGACCTGGCCATGCAGGAGATGACCGCACTTGAGGACGGGGCCTATGACAAGGCCGTAGCCCTGGCCGAAAAACGCAACGAGATCACCAGCATGGCCTGGCATATGCTGGATGGAGACAACGTTGAAGAGTGCCGGGGACACCTCCTTGAACTCAATCGTGTGCAGGAACATCTGACCAGCCTTGCCATTCGGGCACGGGATACCCTGCGCCAGGAACTGCAGCGCTCACGCCTTGAGCGGCAGCGCATGCACGGCTACCAGCAGGCCATAGGGCAGGCCCTGCAATAGAGCACACATATGCGCGGCGCATATGAACAGGGCACGCATCGGCAAAGTCGATGCGTGCCCTGTTCATATGGCGTGGCGCGAGGCCTTTTGCTCAGATGGCGGCCAGCCCTTCGGCCACAAGCAAAAACTGTTCGGCCGGCAGCTGAAAAAGCTTCCAGTTCCTCCGCAGGGTTTCCTCCGGCCAGTTCCACCAGGCCAGGCGTTCCAGCCTCTCGGCCACGCCAGGGTCAGCAAACCGTGGCCGCAGCACTGCGCCGGGATTGCCCACCACAATATGCCAGGCGGGAACATCCTTGGTCACGATGCTGCCCGCGCCGACAATGGCCCCGTTGCCCACGCTTACCCCCGGCAGCAGCACTGCCCCGTGCCCTATCCACACGTCATGGCCGATGCGCACGGTGTACTGCCTGCGCCAGGCAAAAATATCTTCATCAACGTCCGTCTCGTTGGCAGCGGCAAGGCCGTATCTGCCGGGGCGGTAGGTAAAGTGGTGCAGGGTGGGCCGCCACCAGGGATGATTGCTTGGGTTAATGCGCACGTGCGAGGCGATGGACACGAATTTGCCCACATTGGCGTACATGAGGTCGGCGTCGTTGCACACATAGGAATAGTCGCCCATGGTCACGCCGTGCATCAGGCAACGCGGCCCCACGTCCGTCCAGCGGCCCAGGGTCGTCTCGGTAAGGATGGCGCCCTGCGCCACGCGCGGCGTGGCGCAGGATGCCGTCATGGCCACAGAAGAAGAAAAAGCGTCATTCATGCTCATTGCTCTATGCCCGTGCTGCTCAGGGGAAAGGATTCCAGAACCCTGAACCGTCCGGTACAGGGTTTTCCCGGTTCATGATTCTCGTCCACAGGCTGGCGGCACAGGCTCAGGCTCGCCACGTTCTGTGGCTGAGCTATGGAGTCGGCAAGGTAGGCGGCCACCACTTTGCCAAGGGCGGGCGAGGCTGTTGACGGCCCGGTGAGGCTGATATGAAAGTCATATTCTTCAAATACATACGGGTAGCCCCAGGTGCGCAGAAAGGCCAGTTGTCGGTTGGTCAGCCCTTTGGCCCGACGCAGTGTTTCTGCTTCGGGCGCTGGCCTGCGCAGTGGCGCGAACACGCGTGTGGCTTCACCGGCCATATGGCGCAAGGCTGCCATTGCTCTGCGGCCTGACACATTCGCCGAGCCTGGCGCATCCGCCTCACCTGACGTACCCGCCTTGTCCGAAGCGTCAGGCGCACTCGTCACCCCTGGCGCATCCGGCACATTCGTCGCATTCGGCACCCCTGGCACATCCGGCATAAGCGCCAGAAAACCCCGGTGCTCCACCACGCGCAATGGGGTGAGCACCGCCGCCATGCGTTGGCAGAAAAGACGCAGGGTGTCGGCCAGTGCGTCCTCGCTGCTGTGCAGCGGAAAAAAAGGAGCAACGACCGTGGCGTGCAGGCCATAGCGCGTGGGTTCCGCCACAAGGGACTCCCACGAAAGGTCGTGTGGCAGGTCGTGCGGCAGATCTCGCGGCAGGGGCAGGCAGGGGGTGGGCACGCTCTGCCCGGTGCGTGCGTCGTAGCCCAGCAGGGCGGAACCGGCGGCGTAGAGGGGGCTGTGCTGCTCAGGGACGTAATAAACGGCGTAACGGTATTGCATATTATACAAAGCGCTTGCGGATGAATTGGGAAATCATGTCAAAAAGTATCACTACCGCAATAATGACAAGCATGACGGCCGACGTCTGGGGAAAGTAGAAACCGCGGATCATCTCCCACAGCACCACGCCAATGCCGCCAGCCCCTACCATGCCCACTACCGTGGCCGAACGAATGTTGGATTCCAGCCGGTAGAGCGAGAAGGATATCCACAGGGGCAGCACCTGGGGGATGACGCCGTACAGGATTTCCTCAATGGCCAGCGCGCCGGTGGCGCGCATGCCCTCCACAGGCTGTGGGTCAATGGCTTCTACGGCTTCGGAAAAAAGTTTGGCAAGAATGCCCGTGGTGTGCACAAAAAGCGCCATCACGCCCGCAAAGGGGCCAAGGCCCACGGCAACCACAAAAAGCATGGCAAAGACCATCTCGTTAATGGCGCGGCAGGCGTCCATAATGCGCCGCACGGGCTGATAAACCCACCAGGGCACGAGATTGTCCGAACTGAGGATGCCAAAGGGCACGGCAAAGACCACGGCCAGGGCGGTGCCCCAAAGAGCCACCTGGATGGTGACCACCATCTCCTTGAGATAAAGCCGCCAGTCGGAAAAATCGGGGGGGAAAAACTCGCTCGCGAACGAACCCATGTTGCGGGCGTCGCTGAACAGGGCCGAGGGATTCATTTCTGCCCCTCCCCACGACCAGGCCAGCAGGGCAAGGCAAATGCCCCAGCCCAACAGTGAAAACCAGGATCGGTTAACCGACAGGTGTTGTTCGGATGCCGTCATGAAATATCCTTTTAGAGCATTTAACATTTGAAATGCCCGCTTACGGCAGGCTAAGCCTGGCTCCCCGCATTTCGCAGCAAGGATTTTTCTGGAAATCCCTGCCGCACAGTTAACTCATTTCATTCGTAAACTGCTCAGTCTGCAGGCGCTGCGCCCGGCCGCAACATGAGGGTGCCCGCTGCGGCCGGGGCGCGTTGCCGTGGGGTGCTGCCGCGCTGCGCTTTCATGCAGCGGTAGAGCATGTATACTTTTTCAAAGTTACAATGCTCTGGCGCAGACCAGCGCTATGAACCTTTTTTTAGGGCTTCGGCGCGGGCGTTCAGCTTGGCAAGGGCTTCGTCCACTTCCGCCAGTTTGGCCTTCTTTTCATCGGCGCTCAGTTTGGTGTCGCCTTCAATTTTGACGCGCGTCTTGAACATCTCCACCTGGCGGATGGGGATGGAGTGGTCATTGGTGGCTGCCTTGAACGGGCCCCAGTCCAGGCCGGCCAGGATTTTCAGGTCTTCGTCCTTGTGGGGGCCGGTGACGCCAAAGTTGAAGATGAACTTGGAGATTTTTTCCTTGGTTTCCTCGGGCAGGTCTTTACGCCACACCAGCGGATCGCCGGGGATCAGGGGCGAAGTCCAGATCACCTTGATAAGGTCGGCCTTGTCCGGGTGGGTAGTGCGCAGGCGCGCAAGACATTCGCTGTTGCTGGTGGCCAGGTCTACCTGCTTGTTGGCCACGGCCAGGGCGTTGGTTTCGTGGTTGGCGTTGAGCGTGCGCTTGAAGGCGTCCTTGGGGTCAACGCCGTTTTTGGCAAAGACGTAGTAGCCCGGAATCACAAAGCCCGAGGTGGAGTTGGGGTCGCCATTGCTGAAGGTGATGTTCTTGGCGTTCTTGAGGATATCGTCCACAGAATTGTAAGGGGAATCCCTGTTTACGATAAGGTGCGAGTAGTAGCCGCCGAGGCCCGCCAGATCCATAGTCTGGGCGAAGATCTGGCCGTCGGCCCTGTCAACGGCCTCAATGGCCGCCTTGTTGCCATACCAGGCCATCTGCACCTTGCCGTACTGCATGCCGGTAACAATGCCCGCGTAGTCCGGGGCAAAAAAAGCCCGGATTTTAAGCCCGGTTTCCTCTTCCATACGTTTCAGGAAGGGATCCCAGAGCGAGCGCAGATTCTGGGAAGATTCGGTGCTGATGATGCCGAAGTTCAGCACTTCCGGCTCAGCGGCCCTGGCCGACAACGCGGGCAGGCCTGCAGCGGCCAAAGCCAGGGCAAGGGTAAGCAGTCGCAACAGTTTCATTCCATAATCTCCTTGATTACACGTTGGTTATGCCGCATCGCAGGCCTGATGCAGGGAGGGGCGCGGCGCAAGGGCCGGTTCCTCATCCCCGCCGGTGGCGTGGGCGAACAGTTCTTCACTGGACGCGCCGTAAATTTCTTGTAAAAAGCCGGGGGTCAGCCTGTCCGAAGGCCCGTCGTACACGATGCAGCCGTTCTTGAGAGCCACGGTGCGCGGGCAGTACCGTATGGCAAAATCCACCTGGTGCAGGGTCACCACCACGGTGATGCCGTCCTCACGGTTGATTTCGGTCAGCAGTTCCATAACCTTGCGGGATGATTCCGGGTCAAGAGAGGCTATGGGCTCGTCGGCCAGCAGAACCCTGGCCTTTTGCACCATGGCGCGGGCAATGGCCGCGCGCTGCTGCTGCCCGCCCGAAAGGGTGGACGCGCGCTGAAAGGCCTTTTCCACAATGCCTACGCGGTTCAGGGCCTTGAGGGCATCCGAGCGCACCTGACGCGGGAACAGGCCCAACAGGGAGCGCCACAGGGGTATCCTGCCCAGCGCGCCCAGCATGACGTTGGTGTGTACCGGCAGTCGATCTACCAGGTTAAACTTTTGAAATATCATGCCAATGTTCGTGCGCAGATGGCGCACATGGTGGGCCAGACGTCCCTCGTGCTGCATGACGCTGCCGAGCACATGCACGCTGCCGCCGTTTTTGTCCGCCTCGGTGAGGCCCGCGACATGGCGCAGAAGGGTGGACTTGCCGGAGCCGGAAGCGCCGATTAGGGCCACCATCTCCCCTTTGCCAACCGACAGGGAAACATTGTCCAGAGCGCGGCTTCTGCCAAACGTTCTGGTGAGGTTTTCTATACTGATCATGGGAGGCTCCTTACGTTGCATAATGACGGGCATTGTCGATAATCTCCGTAAAAGCCCGGCAGGCCGTTTCAAGATCGCCGGAATTGTCTATCCGCACATGGTGGGGCATACGCGGCAGAGACTGGGCGGCCCGCGTAAGGCGTTCTTCAAGCTCCGCCCCCTGTTCGCGGCCGCGCAGCTCAAGCCTGCTGCGCAAAACTTCGCGCTGCGCGGCTATTTCCACCACAAGCATGGGGCTTATGCGGCGGGCGGCTTCCTGGGCGTATTCCCGCGATCCGTTGACCACGGCCACATGCCCCTGTTCCAGCAGGGCCAGCACCTGCCGGTGCACACCGTAGCGCAGACCGTGGCTTTGCCAGGCCAGAATAAAGTCGCCGCGTTGCGCGCAGAGAGAAAATTCCTCTTCGCTCAGCGCTATGTGGTCCTCCCCGCCCGCTTCCACGGGGCGGGTGATGTGGCGGCGCACAAAATGCACGTCGTCCTGCCCTTCGCCGCGTGTCAGGCAGCGCCGTGCAAAGGTCAGCAGGCTGTCCTTGCCGACGCCGGAAGGCCCCACCACATAGACCAGCAGGCCGGGATACTGTGCCATCAGAATACCTTTTTGCCTCGTACGTAGACTTCGCGCGCTACCGGCAGATCATCGTGCAGGGCCACGCGCACAAGGTCGGCCCTGAGGCCGGGGCGCAGTTCGCCCCTGTCTGTCAGGGCCACGGCCTGAGCCGGACGGCGCGTGACCATGCTCACGGCGTCGGGCAGGGAAAGCCCGGCCTCGCGGTGCAGGACAAAAGCGCCGTGCAGCAGACTCATGGGTACATAGTCGGAAGAAAGACCGCTCAGCAGCCCTTCGCGGGCCACGCCCAGAGCGCTGATATTGCCGGAATGGGATTTGCCGCGCACCACGTTGGGCGAACCCATAAGCACGGTCATGCCGTTGTCGCGCGCGTGCCGCGCGGCTTCCATTGTGGTGGGAAATTCGCTGATAACAATGCCGTGCCCCAGCGCCAGGTTCACGTCGTCCACCGTGGTGTCGTCATGGCTGGCCATGGGCACGCCGTGCGCCGTACAGAATTCTGTGACCATGCCGGTGTGCAGGGGGGTATAAACCCGCTGGCGCTCCTGCAGTTCGGCCACATTGCTGGCGAACTCCTCTTCCGTCCAGGAGCGCGTGGTGCTGTAATAGGTGCGGTAGGCATCGGTATTGCGCCACTGCCGCTGACCGGGCGTATGGTCCATCAGCGAGATGAGCCCCAGCCCCGGCGTGGCGGACAGCGGCTCAAACATGCTCCACATGTTGGGGTCGTTAAGCTCGCAGCGCAGGTGCAGACGGTGCTCGGCCCGCACGTCCGTTTTGTCGGGGTCGCCCGCCGTGCAGGCCACAAAGGCGTCCACAGCCATGCGCAGCATGGGGTAACGGCCCTTGTCCTGTGTTTCGCCTATGCACACCGAATCGTACACCGTGGTGACTCCTGCCGCCGCCATCTGCGCGTCATGGGCCAGAAAGGCCGCACGGGCCGACGGCCAGATGACCTTTGGCCGGGGCATGAGGTGTTTTTCAAGATTGTCCGTATGCAGTTCCACCAGACCGGGCAAAAGGTAGTCGCCCTCCCAGTCTTCCACGGCAATGTCGCCGTTTACGGGCGGCGCGCCAGCGTCCATGGCGTGGATGCGTCCGTCGCGTACACAGAGGTGCCCTTCAACAACGGCGTCGGCCGTGACCATGCGGGCATTGGCGATGCAATATTCACGAGGCATGATTATTTCCTGGTTGCAGATGAAAAACGGTGTTGGCTACGGCCTCGCGCACTTCGTCGTCATGAAAGATGCCGATGACGGCGCTGCCGCGCGCTCTGGCCTCGGCGATCAGGGTGACGACGGTGTGCTTGTTGGCCGCATCCAGAGAGGCGGTGGGTTCGTCCAGCAGCAGCACAGGGCTGTGCCGGATAAAGCCGCGCGCGATGTTGACGCGCTGCTGCTCGCCGCCTGAAAACGTGGCCGGGGCAAGGTTCCAGAGGCGTTGCGGAATATTCAGGCGATCCAGCAGGGCGGCGGCTTTTTCCAGCGCTGTGCTGCGGTCCTCACCATGGGCAGTGCACTGACCGGCCACAATATCCAGGGTGCTCACACGGGGGATGACCCGCAGAAACTGGCTCACATAGCCCATGGTTTCGCGGCGCACTTCCAGCACGGCGCGGGGCGTGGCCGTGGCCATATCCACAATTCCCTTGTGGTGGCGCACAAGAATGCTGCCCTCGCAGGGCTTGTAATTGGCGTACAGGCAGCGCAGCAGGGTTGACTTGCCCGCTCCTGACGGCCCGTGCAGCACAAGGCAACGGCCGGAGTGCGCCTCAAGATTCAGGTTGCTGAAGGCCTCTATGCGCACCCCGCCCTGGGCGTGCAGGGTGAAGGTTTTTGCCAGGTTGCGCACGGTGAGCATGACCTGGCCCTCTGCGGAGTCCGGTCTGATGGCCACAATGGGCGCGGCGGGCGCGGCGGGCGCGGCGGGTGCGATGGATGATGTCTGATGCATGGCTGGCTATCCTTGCAAAATGGAAGAAACAAGCAGTTGGGTGTAGGGATGGTGGGGGTCGTCGAGCACCTGGTCGGCAAGCCCTTCTTCCACCACGCCGCCGTTGCGCATGACCAGCAGCCTGTCGGCCAGCAGTCGCGCCACGGCAAGGTCGTGGGTCACCAGCACCACGGCCAGACCCAGGTCACGCACGAGATGGCGCAGCAGGTCCAGCAGCCTGGCCTGAACGGAAACGTCCAGGCCGCCTGTGGGTTCGTCCATAAAAACCAGCCGGGGCGATGACACCAGGTTGCGGGCTATCTGCAGGCGTTGCTGCATGCCGCCGGAATAGGCCGTGGGCCGGTCATCCAGCCGCTCTACAGGAATTTCCACCCGGTGCAGCCAGTCGTGGCCGGTCTGGCGTATGTCATCGTAGCGCCGCGCGCCGCAGGCCATCAGGCGCTCGCCTATGTTGCCGCCCGCGCTGACGCGCATGCGCAGGCCGTCACGCGGGTTCTGGTGTACAAAGCCCCATTCGGTGCGCAGCAGCCTGCGGCGCTCGCCTTCCGACATGGAGGCCATATCGCGGTCACGCCCCAGGGCGTCGCGGTATACGACAGCGCCGGAAGTCAGGGGCAGCCTGCCGGAAATAAGGCTCAACAGGGTGCTTTTGCCGGAACCGGACTCGCCCACAATGGCCACCACCTCGCCGGGCCAGAGATCAAAAGAGACGTCGGCGCAGCCTTTGCGCCCGCCGTAGTAGTGGGTGGCGTTGAGCACCCGCAGCAGCGGGGCCTGATCGTTGCATTGAAGGCAGCTCATGATTTTGCCCTTTCTGTCCTGCCGGGGGCCGCCACGGGCATGCCGTCGCCCTCATGGCCAGCGGCCCGGCGGGACGCGCAGTATTCGGTATCGGAACAGACAAAAAGCCGCGAACCGTCATCATCCACAATCACTTCGTCAAGGTAGCTTGTGGTGCTGCCGCACAGGGCGCAGGGGCGGTCCCACTGCTGCACGGTGAAGGGATGGTCTTCAAAATCCAGGCTTTTGACTTCGGTATAGGGCGGCACGGCGTAGACGCGCTTTTCGCGCCCGGCTCCGAAAAGTTGCAGGGCGGGACATCCGCGCATCTTGGGATTGTCGAATTTGGGGATGGGCGAGGGGCTCATGACATAGCGCCCGGCCACCAGCACGGGATAGTCGTAGCTGGAGGCTATTTCACCGTGCCGGGCAATGTCTTCATACAGCTTCACATACATGATGCCGTATTCCTCAAGGGCATGCAGGGCGCGGGTCTCTGTTTCGCTCGGTTCAAGCCAGCGCAGCGGTTCGGGGATGGGCACCTGATAGACCAGTATCTGGCCTTCATGCAGGGGCTGCTCCGGTATGCGGTGGCGGGTCTGGATGATGGTGGCCCGCGCTGTTTCCGTGGTGGTGGCAATGCCCGCAACCTTGCGGAAAAACGCCCGTATGGACACGGCGTTGGTGGTGTCGTCCGAACCCTGGTCAATAACCTTGAGCACGTCGTCCGGCCCCATGACGGAAGCCGAAACCTGTATGCCGCCCGTGCCCCAGCCATAGGGCATGGGCATTTCACGACTGCCGAAGGGCACCTGGTGGCCGGGCACGGCCACGGCCTTGAGCATGGCCCGTCGGAGCGAGCGTTTGGTCTGTTCGTCCAGATAGGCAAAATTGTACGCCAGAGCGCCAAAGTCCTTGCCCTGTTCCGCTTCATGCGCTTCATGCGCGCAAGGGATTGCGGCGCTCTGCGGGCGGGCGGCGTCGGCTTTTTCAACGCCCGGTGCGGCAGTGTGACGGGTTTGTGCGGTCATTGCCGTTCCCCTTCGCCAGCGCTGTTGGCGGCGGCATCAGTGTCTTCCATGGCCCGGCGCATGCCGCGCACCAGGGCCAGCTCGGCCTGAAAATCCACATAATGCGGTAGCTTTAGGTGCTGCACAAAACCCGAGGCTTCCACATTGTCGCTGTGACTGAGCACAAATTCCTCATCCTGGGCCGGGCCTTTGATGGGCTCGTCGTAGTCCGCCGACTGCAAGGCTCTGTCCACCAGGGCCATGCTCAGGGCCTTGCGCTCGTTTTCGCCGAAGCTCAGACCGTAGCCCCGCGTAAAACAGGGCTTCACGCCGTTGCCGCCATGAAATTTGTTGACGGTTTCGCATTCCGTGAGGGGCAGACGCGCTACCACCACGGCAAAGCCCAGTTCCTCGGGTACAAAGCTTACTTCTACCGAACCCATGCGTATTTCGCCCGCAAAGGGATGGGTGGAGCCGTAGCCGCGCTGGGTGGAATAGGCCAGGGCCAGCATCAGGCCCTCGTCGCCGCGCGCCAGATTTTGCAGCCGCGCGTCACGCCCTGCGGGCAGGGTAAGCGCGCCGCGTGTGATGTCGGTGGGGGCGGCAGAGGGCGCGTTGGCGTCTTCTTCTGCCGGAGTGGGCAAAAGACCTTCTTTTTCAAGAAAATCCATGACCTTTGCATAGCTGCGGGGAGATTCTGGCTGCGGGCTTTCCGGCAGGGTCTGTGCCGGTGCGGCAGTGGCCTGCAAGCTTTCCTGCGTGGCCTGTTCCGCGAGTGAGCCGCAAAAATCCCTGGCAGCGCGGGTCAGCAATGAAGCATCCAGCAGGCGGTGGGTATAATCAAAGGTATGCCCCAGCACCTGCCCGCCGGGGATGTCTTTATACGTGGCGGAGATGCGCCGCCGTATCCGCATGGCAGCGGTGTTGACGGGCAGGGAAGAGCCAAAGCGGCTCAGCGTGGTGCGGAAGGCCCGTAGCAGAAAAACGGCTTCAACGAGATCGCCCCTGGCCTGCTTGACCGCCAGAGCGGCAAGTTCCGGCGCGTACAGCGCACCTTCGGCCATGACCCTGTCTACGGACAGGGAAAGCTGCTCCATAATCTGATCCACACCCAGCTCCGGCACGGCGGTGTCGCCCCGGCGCGCCCGGGCCAGCAATTTGTGGGCGGCATTGATGGCTTTTTCGCCACCTTTTACAGCAACATACATGCTCAGGCCTCCGGCGCTTGCGGCATCGCGCTTATGCTGGTTGTGCGGGGCAAGCCCGCCATGAAGGCTCCGTTGCCGGACAGGTTGTCGTCCAGCAGCAGCACGTCAACGCCCTGAGGGTAGGCCTGATGGTTGGCGTGCCACTGCTCCGCAAAGGTCTGGGGCAGTCCTTTGCACGCCAGAGGCCGCACGCCAGTGCCGCCCGTATCCGGCCCGCCGATGCCTGGCCCGGCAGCGCTGAAGTCCGCTGGGCCTGTCAGACGCACGGCCAGCACCAGGGTGGCGCTCTGCTCCGGGCAGGGGGCCGAACCTTGGGCAAAGGCGGCGAGAGGGGGCATGATCAGGGGGGAGGCAATAAAGGCAAAGGCGGCGAGGGCGGGGTCTTCCGTAAGGGGTGCGCCGCAGTGAAAACGCAGATAGGTGTGCAGCGCCTCGGTGCGCAGTTCAGGCTGCAGCCACAGCGGGGTTTCGCCGTCGCACAGGGTCAGGGCCAGCGCGGCCATGCCGGAGCCGAAAGCGTTGCCCGGAACCGGCATGGGCGGCAGCGCCGGAAGGGGCACGGGGCGGGCGGGGCGGCTCATGGCGTCCAGCACGGCACGATAGTAGCATTGGCAGTCCAGTACGGGGTTTGCAAATCCATGCGCCAGGACGGTCATGCGTCTTCTCCCCGCGCCAGCGTAAAAAAGTCCACCCGCGTGGGGGCCGTTGCGCGTTCTTCTTCAGCAGCCTCATGCGCTTCACGCGCGCGCAGATGGTCAAAAAGTTCCAGGCTGAGGCGCGTGGCGTAGCCCGGCAGCTGCATGAGCGCATCGCACAGCGCTGCCAGTTCGGCGTGGCGCGGCCTGTTGCCGCATATCCAGGCATAGCCCTGCACGGGGCTGTCCGGCAGGGCGTAGCGCCCTGCGCTGGCGGAAGGCGCTGCCCCGTCCTGCTGTCCAGGAGCGGGGGACAGGGTGACGGCACAGCGCGTGATGAGCATTTCGCCCAGATTGAACCGCGCGCCGCCGGTTTTGCCTTCCACCATCAGCAAGCCTGCCTCTGGTCTGCGCAAAAACGTGTAGCTCACCGCCTGTGCCAGGGGATGCAGCAACTCCTGCAGGGTGTCCTCCGGCGCAAGGGCCAGCAGGCGCATCCATTGCGGCCGCGTCAGCGCAACCGCGTTTTTGGAAAGGGTCATGTTCTTCCACCTGTATTTCTTGCTGCGCGCAAAAATTCGCGCTGGACAAGGGTATAGAGGCGGTGTGTGAACACTTGTTGACGGCATGGAGGTAATTATGTGTCACTCATGTGCTCAAGGGTGAGCATCATCGACCAAAAGGGGATAATCCCCTTTAACTACAGCACATATTGGTGATTCCCATATTCCAGACAGCTCACAGTGTTGTATGGGCGTATTTTTGCCGCATCAGGCCGCGTTTTAACGTTCTTCATGGCAGCAGCGTTTGGAAGTTATCCCGCCCGGGAGGGTATGGGGAAATCAAGGCAACAGAGAATGTTTCAATTTTCAGATGACACAAATGGGGGAAGCACGGCGTCATTTTCTGACAGGGAAAAGACAGGGGAGAGGGGAAAAAAATGGGAATGGCGGAGGGAAGGGGGCAAACGAAAAAAGGACTCGGGTACACTGTGACGCCAAGATTGCACAGATTGAGGCGGAATATGTTCGCATTGTTTCGGGGTATGAAGAGGACATTTTAGGGTGGCAGCCGCCGAAGCCTGAACGGTCCTGAAGAGGTGAATAGCATGGACAAACGTGAATTTGTGGCCTCTTTTAGTGTAAAAGTTGACACTCGCCGCATTGCCTTTGAAGTGTCGCCTGCCCCTCTTTATGACGGCCCGGAAGGGTTTTACAGGGTTCGTGCTGCGCGGCTCTGGATTGATACCCCGGACAAGAAGCCGCGTTTTTTCGATAAGGCGGGATTGGCCCGGCTGGTGGAAGATATGGCGTTTGGCGGGCTGCCTGACCCGCCGAAAGCGCCGTCAATTCCTTATCCTTCCCGCGTATCCGTGCGTTTTTGGCGCAATGGAATGCCGTACTACATTGGAAGTTGGACTAACACAGCCCCTATTCTGGATTACACCGGGGAATGGGTTGTCAATGTTTCCATAGATGGGAAGCGAGTCTTTGTATCAGTTAGAAGCGTTGTAGTACATGGAGGAAAGAGCCGTGGATAAAGAAAGAATGCGTCTTGGGCTGTATAGAAAAATTGAAATTGCCCGTAAGCAGCTTCCGGCAATGGATGAAGAAGCTTTTCGGCAACGGCTGGAAAGCAGCTTTGGCGTTCGCAGCCGCACGGAGCTTTCAATTCACCAGCTATCGCAACTGGTACATGAGTTTGCCATACAGGATGGCGTGCAATACACGGCTCCGGCGAAATCACGAAACAAGACCGTGCGCCCGCACTCGCGCCCAGACTGGATTGAAATTACCGACAATATGGAGTTTGCCGAAGAAAAACGCCAGATTTTAGCGATTTGGCGCAAACTTGGTTACTCCATGAGCAGTCTTGATACGCGAGTTAAACGGGCGTTCGGCGTGCCGGTGTTTGTGTGGCTCAAGAACCGGGGCCATATATCGTCATTACTGACTGATTTACAGCGCCGCGAAAAGGCATTTGAGCGCAAGCAGGCCAAGGAAGGTCAAGCCGGTGAGCTTTCCTGACCTTCGGGCGCTGGTGCTGGACCGTTACAAGTCCATTCATGCTTTTTGTACCGCACACCCGGCATTAAAACGGTCTACGGTCTATGCCGTTCTGGCCGGGCGCTATCCGGGCAACAGTGAAAAACAGGCGGCCACAATACGAGCCGTAATTTTGGGGCGAAAAGACGAACCAGCGGGGCAGGCGGCCCCCGGTGCGTCGCGGGTGGAGGTTGTGGACGCCTTGCAGAGTATCCGCTGCAACCATTGCCGCCGCTTGGACCGTCGAAACTGTTTTGAGTGCCGGGCGCAAACAGAAAGGGAAGCGCGGGAATTATATACAACGCTCTTTCCGGGGAGATAAAAGGCATGGCAAGAACATTAATTCAGGATGTAGTCACGCTTATAAAAGAGGGGTGGCGGCCCTATAACGCAGAGCCGGACCATTCCGTGTAGCAGCGTCTTGGTTGTACATTTGTTTTGCGTGGTCGTAACCGTTTGGAAGGCGCAGGAACTATATTGCGTCGACCGTCTGTCTTTCGCCCGCGTTGCCGAACTGACCGGCGTAACCGCGACTACACTTAAAAACGGGTCTGAAAAGTACGGATGGCGGGCAAACGAGAAGAAATCGCCCAAGCGGAAAGCGATATCCGGGTCAACACCATAACTGCCCGCAAAACGGCCTTGGAAATGCTTTTAAAGGCCGGGGACGGCAAAGAGGCGTCACAAATGGCGTTTGCCGTGGCTTCTTTGGAAAGCCTGGCGCTCAAACAAGCGGAACTTTCCGCCGCTGGGAAAATTCCCAGCGCAGCCGCCCCGGCCCGGCCCCAAATTGCCACGCGGGCGGATGCCGTGGCCGTTCTACGAGACGCTGTAGAACAAAAGTTGGGGCTTGCCCTGTCTGACCCGGCCAAAATCACCACGGCAACGGTGCAGGACGTGAAGCGTTGCCTTGACCTTGTGGCGGAGCTTGAAGCCAGCCTGCCTAAAGATGCGGAGCCGGAAGAAGCCAAACGGCGCGGTTTATCCAGCGACACGGCTCAAAGCATTTACAAGGCGCTGGGCATTACGGAGGGCGTGGAATGAACAGCGTCGCAAACGTGTTGATTCCCTACCAGCGCCGCTGGGTAGGCGACAAAAACCGGGTCAAGGTCTGGGAGAAGTCGCGCCGTATGGGGGCATCCTACGCGGAAGCGCTGGCGTCCGTTCTGGAAGCGGCCCAAAGTGCGGACGCGGGCGGGCAGGATACGTTTTACCTGTCCTATAACAAGGAAATGACCCAGACGTTCATCCGGGATTGTGCGTACTGGGCAAAAATTTTCAATGTGGTGGCTGGCGAGGCGGAGGAACTGGTTCTGAAGGATGAAGACCGGGATATTACGGTCTACCGTATACGCTTTGCGTCAGGGTTCAGCATTTGGGGGTTGCCGCCGGAACCCCGTTCGCTCCGCTCCAAACAGGGCCGGGTCATCATTGACGAAGCCGCGTTTGTTGACGACTTGCCGGAACTCATGAAAGCGGCCTTTGCCCTGCTCATGTGGGGCGGTAGCGTGTCCATCCTGTCCACACACAACGGCGAAGACAATCCTTTCAATGAACTGGTCAAGGAAATTCGGTCCGGGGTCAAACGGTATAGCTTACACCGTACCACGTTGGACGATGCCATAGGCGACGGCCTGTATAAAACCATCTGCAAAAGGGCAACTCCGCCCAGGCAGTGGAGTAAAGAAGCTGAAGAAGAATGGCGGGCCGGAATTATTGCGGACTTTGCGGACGGTGCGGATGAAGAGCTTTTTTGCATTCCGAACCGTTCCAGTGGTGCGTATCTAACCACTGCCATGGTTGAATCGTGCATGTCGGAATCCGTCCCGCTGATAACTTGGGAATCTCCCGCAAAAGATTTTGTAGACTGGCCGAAGGAAGTTGCGGCGACTTACACACGGGGGTGGCTGTAAGATAATCTGTTCCCGCTGCTGGAAGCGTTACCGCAGGATTGTGACCATTATGCCGGTGAAGACTTCGGGCGAACCGGCGACCTTTCAGTTTTTGTTCCTGCAACGGAAACAAAGGATTTGCGTCTTGTACCGCCATTCATCCTTGAACTGCGAAATTGCCCGTACCGCACACAAGAGCAGATTCTTTTTGCCATCCTTGATGCGCTGCCCCATTTTTCCGGCATCTCTCTTGATGCACGCGGCAACGGCTCCGCGCTGGCGGAAGCGGCCCGGCAGGAATACTGTCCAGAGCTTGTACGGGAAATTATGATTACCGAGGCTTGGTACAGGGATACAATGCCCAAGATGAAAGCCCGTTTTGAAGATAAAACCTTGCTGTTGTCAAAGCGGGCGGAAATATTGTCGGATTTTCGTTTGCTGCGCGTTATCAAGGGCGTTGCCCGCGTGCCGGAGCAGCGCACAACAGACAAAGACGGCAAAAAAAGACATGGCGACGCTGCCGTGGCTGTCGCCATGCTTGTTGATGCACGGGAACAGTTAGGCAACGTGGAAAAGTGGGAGTGTGAAAGTATCTCCATAAGCAAAGGTGTAAACTTTACAGGTTGGTAACTGTTTTATTTATTCTTAACCTTTATTGTTAAGGTCTCTTAATATTATTTTTACCCTAGCAATAGTTAAAAGCTGTGAAAAAAGAATTATATTCCAGCTATCACGTATCGCAAGACTTGAGAAAAGGAAAATTAAAAAATCAAAAAACCACCCACTAAGAATATCAAATCCTTTCAGAATCCATAATATTAATGCGATAAAAAGGATGAGGATTACATTCTGCACAATAAAGGCATATGATTCAACTTTACCGGGGTAATGAGTAGATAATTCAGCTATTTCGCTGCTGCATAATAAAGATGTTATGTTTCCGCACCAAGCTACAGTTATTGCTATGAGAACTCCAAGAAATGGGATTGATAAACTTAATGATGTTTTTGCATCTATATCTACTGTACTTGCAAAAATAATTGCAATGGAAATATGCAGTATTATCCAGCCGTCAAGATAGGCTGCAAGTCCAGGACTTTGCCCATTGAGCCCTTTAAAGAGCCATTCCCAGTAAGATGGGATTGATATATTATTCTTTTTTGTTTGATTCATGGATTTGTTTGAACTTATCCGTTATTACTTTTAAGAAGTCTTTGCTGTATTCCTTAAAGTCTACTGTAAACATTGTTTGCGGTAGGGACAAGGTTGCCTTAGCGGCATTTTCCCGTTTGTCCAGCCTTATAGTTCTTTCTTTGCTTTCTGCTGCGTCCTGAACTTTTGCGGAAGCTCCAGCTCCATACGCTCCAATATCATGAGAAAGATCAACCAAGCGATTTGGTTCAAGCCCCTCGTCTTTATTTTCTATTGTTATTTGGCCCCCAGAAGCCTGTGTGTCTTCCATGAGTTCGTTAAATGGGGTATAAATAGTATCTTTAAAATTTGCTGGATTTGGAAGAAGCATTACAATTGTAAACTTACTAATCTTATATGAATTTTTGAGTATTTTTATGAATTCATTTGTTTCATAGACTTGACGAGACTTACATATTGAATTTGAAAAAAGCATTTTTTCTTCAGGTGATAGGGATTTGTATCCATCAGTATTCTTTATATTTTCAATCGCAGATGCAAGTCTGTTAGCTAGTGTTTTTGGGCTGCTTAAACCGGACTTATTTTCAATAGCAAGGAGTTGCAAATTTTTGTCGTAAATGCAGTGTGAAAAGTCTGCAATTTCTGTCTCAGCTTCAACAAAGTCTTTTTTTTCGCTATCGAATTTTGCACCAGTCTTAAGGGACTGAACGCCAGCCTTAAAATAAAATCCTGATGAGCTTATTTGTTCAATCTTGGATGTTAAAAAAACTTTATATGCACCAGATGGAAGCTGTGGAGAAGTTGCAAGAAGTTTAATAAGCAAATCTTGTCTTGAAACTTCTATTTCGCCTAAGCTTCCCTTTCCCGCTTGCGGCTCTAATACAAGACGAAACAAAAACAAATCCATAGTTCTTTGATTTTCGCTCATGCCAAGTGACCCTTCGATTAAATGTTGTATAGGATTTTTATGTTAAGATTTTCTTTCTAATTGTAAAATATTATTCATTTCTTTTTCAGAGAAAACTTCATTAGAGATAAATTCTTTGTGCGTAATGCCTTTTGCAGGGCTTTTAAAAAAATGCGTCATGCTAATATCAAACATATTAGAACAAAGTTGCAATGACGGATAGATAGCCGCACCTTTCATAGAATTTGAATCAACACTTTCCATTAAATAAAAAAATGAAGACCAAAATGGGAGTGTTTGGGTAAAACGAACATCATTTTTAGGGGCTGTTAGTGAATACATTCCCCCATTCTTTTCAAATAGGGCTTCAGCAAAATTCTGCTGCCCAACGCTACAACCAGAGACAAATAGACGCCGGTGTTCAAGTTTTCTTTCAAATATAGACGCAAATTCTTCAAATTTTACCTCATCGAAAGATGTATGAATAGAGCTCGCGTCTCCATGACAAGATAAAAACAGATACCTGTAGCCTTTTTCCCGGAATATAGAAGAAATTTTTTCAAGCTCACATTTCGAGCGAATATAAAAATATATAGGATTTTTCCCTAATATTTTTAGATAATTGTATAAAAACTTCCCTTCAAATCGTTCCGCTTTTTCATCTGCTAAGGTCAAAGATTCGATAATGAAAAATTGTGGAATAGTTTTTTGTGACGGGGGAGTAGTTGAAGTCATATTGTCTCCTTTTTTAATAAAACAGTGATATCTTCGCAAATCTCAACTTCCACGGTAATGTTGCGTGAGCATTCCTCCGGCAAACATGTTAGGCAGTTACGCGTAGCATAATCCTTGTTGCTCGGCAGATTGTCAGATGCTTATTTAACCAGAGATAATATTCTTTATAATATAATTTATTCTTTATCGATGCTCAACCTATACCTTCGATAACCTTTGCGCCCTTTCCGGGCATAGCCTCCGTTCTTGCGACATTATGGCAGGAACGGAGGCTTTTTGCGTCCAGCCGTTGCCCGCAGGGCATACGGACGGCGACAGCCTGCCAATAAAAATGGAGCAATTGCTATGGCAAGCGGAATTTATCGTGCGGACGGCACATTTCAGCCGTTTCAGGCTACCGGGCTGACGACGGAACTTGCAACCCGACAAAATGCCGGTTTGACGCCGGGCGAACTGGAAGGCTGGCTGAACGTCCTGCCTGACCCTGACCCGGTTTTGCGGAAGCGCGGGGACGAAGCGTCGGTGCTGGCTGAACTTTCCGCAGACGACCAAGTGACCACGGCCATGTTGAGCCGGAAAAACCGGGAGCTGAACTGCCCCCACTTCGGTTTCCGGGCCGGAGCGCCGGACGGCGAAACAGCCAGCCCGGAAGCTGAAAATCTGCATCGACGCTTTACCCAAGACCTTGAGCGGTCAAACCTCCGCAATATCATAAGCAGCATAATTGATGCCCCTTTTTTCGGCTTCACGCCGTTGGAACTTATCTGGCGGCGCGGGGACAACTGGTGGCATCTGGTGGACGTGGCGGCACGACCAGCGCACTGGTTTGGCTTCGACAATAAAAATAACCCCGTGTTTATTGGCGTGTACGGCGGCTTGTGTGCAGAACCGCAACTATTGCCTGCAGGCAAGTTCGTCATTGTCCAGCATCACGCCACCTATGACAATCCTTACGGTTTGCGGTTGTTGACCCATCGCGCCGCCGAGGGAGTAGGGAGGGCACCATGACAGAGTCGGAGCGTTTGGCAGAGGTCGCAGCGCTCCACGCGGAGCGAAAAAGCAAGGCAGAAGAGCTTGCAGCGATAGATCGACAAATCGAACTTGTGCTATTCCCTGAATTGGCAGGAAGGCGCAAGCAAAAAGTCCGATCCGGCAAGGATTGGGAAAGAATAATGGAGTCAGGCAATGAGTGTGTCCCAACGAGCAGACGGGCGCTGGCTGGTTAAGTATAAGCGCGGGGGCAAGTGGGCACAAAAAACCTTTCGGGATGAAACCGTTGCTATCGCTTTTGATGCCGAGCAGTCAGAAGCGTTACAAGATAGCCGTCTTTCTCTGATAGAACGGTCTGCGTCGTTTTTCCATTCGCATCCCGATTATCATGTAGAAACACGTAAAAAGATTTTACATTTCATCAACGGCTATACAAACGCATCCGGCCTATGGGTTGATGGCATAGGTCAGTTTCTTCGAGACAAGTACGCGGAAGAATTAACGCGGACGGATCTGGAACTGATGCGAAACGTAATGCGCAAGCGCGGCAGCGGCAATGCCACTATCAATAAAATGCAGGCGTATATCAGGGCCATCCTGGCATGGGGGGGTGACCAGCAGCTTATCAGATTAAACCCATGGCGTGACTACAAGCGGCTGCCGACAAAGAAAACTGAAAACACTACCTCGCTGGCAGATTTTCAGAACATCTTACAGTTTTGTCCCGATTGGCTGCGGTGGGCGCTGGCAACGGCCTACGCACTGGCCATGCGTCCTGGGCACGTAGAGTTGTTTTCGCTCACCTGGGCGGCGTTTAACTGGCGACATGGATATGTGCAGTATGCACAAGGCAAGAGCGGCAGGATAAAGAGGGTGGTGCCCCCGCCTGCGTATTGGCAAGAAGCATTGCGCAGGTTTGAAGAAGACACCGCAGACGGCGTGCCGTGGGTTTGCCATCGCCTTGGTCGGAAGGTCAACAACTATCGCTCAGCATGGGAGAGGGCAAAGAAAAAGGCTGGCTATGCGGGCCGCTGCATCCGTCCATATGACATCCGGCATGCGGCTGCGTCAGAAATGCTTGCGGCGGGAGCTGACCTCGCAGCGGTTGCGGCACAAATGGGCCACGCCAGCATCCAGACAACCGCAACAACCTATGCCCACGTCACGCCAGGGGGCCAAAAACGTGCAGCAACGCTGATGCCGGATTTGGTGCAGTTTGGTGCAGAAAAAAGCCCTCACGATGATTCGTAAGGGCTTGATTTCTATGGTGCCGAGGGACAGAATTGAACTGCCGACACGGGGATTTTCAGTCCCCTGCTCTACCAACTGAGCTACCTCGGCCCTTGCGCCAGTGAAATAAATTCCACAGCGGCTGGAGAAGTCTTCTACCCACTTGGCCTGGCTTTGGCAAGTCTTTTTTGCAAAATTTATCCAATCCCTTGAAAATCGTGCGCCTTCCGGCCATACTGCCGGAGTTGCAGTACGGAGCAGGGCACCAAAAATGGCTTTGCCCCGCCTGGCTTTTGGAGTAATACCCCTGACGCGCGAGCCTGCATGCAGCGGGGCCGCGTCAGGAGGCTCGCCACTTGGGCAGTTTCCCTTTGAAAAAGGGTACATGCTCTAACGCTGTACAAAAGTGCAGCGCGCCACAACGTGACGTGGATCCAGCCGCGCTTTAGCCGTTGCGACGAAGGAAGCTACGGACAAAGACAGCAGATGGTTAATGAACGGAAAGCCTGCTGATGACTGTCGCTGTCCGTAAGCGGCAAAGACCCGCTAAGGGCTCCGCCAATCGTATTTTCGGCAGAATGAGACTCTTGAAATGTGAAGCATTTCAAAGGCACTCTTCCCGAGAACCTGGGGACATGCCCCACGGTGTTTATGGTCACACCATCCATCCCGGATGCCCTCGCAACAAGGATTTTTTTAGTGAAACCGGGCAATCCTTTTCCTCAAATCAAACATGATTTCAAACAGATGGGTGTTTCAGGCCTGGCAAGAACCATCGTGCAGGCTCTTCTTATCGGGGGAGTGACTGGCGTGGTTATCGGCCTGTTCCGCCACCTGAACCATGTGATCACACATTGGATTGTGCGCACCGTGAACGCGCACGGCCTGAGTGACGGCCTTGTCGGCTGCGCGGTGTTTTTCGGCCTGCTGCTCCTGGCTGTGCTTTCTGTGCTGCTGTTGCGCGTGGAGCCGCTGATCAGCGGGAGCGGCATCCCCCAGGTTGAGCTTATGGTCAGGGGCAAATTGCGCATGAACTGGTTTCGTGTGCTGCTCTGCAAGTTTGCTGGCGCTCTGACGGCCCTGACAGGGGGGCTTTCTGTGGGGCGGGAAGGCCCGTGCATCATGATGGGTGCTTCCCTCGGCGTGGGGGTGGGGCGGTTGTGGCACGACCCCAAGGCCGCGCATGAACCCCGGTTTCTTGTGGGTGGCAGTGCAGCTGGCCTTGGGGCTGCTTTTGGTGCACCCCTGGCGGGCATGTGTTTTGCCTTTGAGGAAATGAAGACGCCCCTTCGGACGCCGATGATCATTACCTGCGCCATTACGGCCTTTACGGCAATGCTCGTCATGCAGACCATATACGGCTTTGGCCTGGTTCTTCCCTTTGGCGCGCGCCTCATGCTGTCCTGGGAGGACTGGTGGCTGGTTCCGGTGGTGGGCGTGGCCATGGGAGCCCTTGGCGCTCTCTATAATACCCTGCTTATCCGTCTGACCCTCTGGGCCGACACTACAAAAATGCTGCCGCTGCATCTGCGCGTGGTCATTCCCTTCATGTGCGCCGGACTGTTCTTGTATTTTTATCCCACGGTGCTGGCAGGCTTTGGCATTACAGCCCTGCAACTTGCCGACATGGCCCTGCCGCTGACGGCACTTTTGCTGCTGCTGGCCGTGAAGATGGTCTTTTCCTGCGCGAGTTTCGCCTCCGGGGTGGCCGGGGGCCTGCTCATGCCCATTCTGGCCATGGGGGCCATGGCCGGGGCCTGCCTTACGTCGGCCCTGCTGCTTTTTGACGTGGTCACGCCAGAAAAGAGCGTCATCATACTTCTTATGTGCATGGCCGGACTGTTCGGCTCCTCGGTGCGCGCTCCCCTGACAGGGGCGTTCCTGATGCTCGAGATGACGGGCGCGTATTCCAACATGGCGTTCATCATCATCACGGCCTATATTGCCGCTGTCGTGGCCGACAAAATAGGGTGCGAACCCGTGTACGACAGCCTGCGCCGCCGCTGCATTGTGGAAGGAAAAATCAAGAGGCCCAGGCTCAAGCCGCGGCGTCCGCAAAGGGCTGTGGGCGGCGCTCTTGGCGGCGCGGTGTGAAACTCGCACAGCAGACGGTTTTTTGATGTGCGCAAAAGTATATATAACACATTGTTATAATTTATCTTAATAAATAGTGCTTGCACTTTGCGATTGGAGTGGCTATTTTGGCCCTTCAATGTAAAACAGGCCATGTGGAGTAGGTATGACCCGTAAAGACCGCACAGAAGGCATATACAGCCGCCGCGAAGTTCTTGATGAGAGCGAACGCCGCCAGTACTGCCTTATCCAGCTCAAGGACTTGCTTTCCTATGCGTACCGGTATTCGGAAGACGTAAAAAAGCGTTTTGACCGTGCGCAGTTTAATGTGGAGAAATTCAAGACCCTTGCTGACATCAAGCATATTCCCATTCTCAAGAAGAAGGAGCTTATCTTTCTTCAGTCCATGGGGCCGCGTCTGGGCGGACTGCTGACCAAGGACATTGGCGAACTCAAACGCATTTTTCTTTCCCCCGGCCCCATCTTTGACCCCGAAGACCGTGGCGAAGATTACTGGGGCTACACCGAAGCCTTCTATTCCGTGGGCTTTCGCCCCGGCGATGCGGTGCAGAACACGTTCAACTATCAGTTGACGCCTGCGGGCCTCATGTTTGAGGAACCCCTGCGCAACCTTGGTTGTGCGGTTATTCCCGCTGGCCCCACGGACGCCGCGACCCAGCTGGACATCATGCAGAAGCTGCGTGTGTCGGGCTATGTGGGCACGCCGAGCTTCCTCATGCACCTGGCGCAAAAGGCTGAAGAAAAGGGCCTCAACCTGCGCAAGGATCTTTTTCTGGAAGTGGCCTTTGTCACTGGCGAGCGGCTTTCGGAAAAAATGCGTTCGCAGATGGAAAAGAAGTACGACCTGGTCATGCGCCAGGGCTACGGCACGGCGGATGTGGGCTGCATCGGATACGAATGCTTCCACAGAACCGGCCTGCACATCGCCAACCGCTGCTATGTGGAAATCTGCCATCCTGACACGGGCATTCCGTTGAAGGACGGCGAAGTGGGCGAAATCGTGGTGACGGCCTTTAACAAGACCTATCCGCTTATCCGTCTGGCCACGGGCGACCTTTCGTTCATTGACCGCAGCCCCTGCGCCTGCGGCCGCACAAGCCCGCGCCTTGGCAGCATCGTGGGCCGCGTGGACACCACCGCCCGCATCATGGGCATGTTCGTGTACCCGCATCAGGTCGAGCAGGTCATGAGCCGCTTTGAAGAAATCAAGCGTTGGCAGATTGAAGTGACCAACCCCGGCGGCATCGACGAAATGACCCTCTTTGTGGAAACCAGCGGCTTCAAGCGCGAAGAAGAGCTGCTGCACCAGTTCCGCGAAAAGATCAAGCTGCGTCCCGAACTGCGCGTGCTGGCTCCCGGCAGCCTGCCCCCGCAGATCCGTCCCATCGAAGACAAGCGCCATTGGGATTAAACCCCCGCGCCAACAGATATCAGAGGCCAGCTCCGCAAGGGGCTGGCCTCTGTTTTCGTGCCCCGCGCTTCAGCGGAGGGGCACGAAATTCTGCCGCTTGCAGGCGGCATCCGCTTGACAAATAGATAGCACACTACTATTTAGCATTGCACCTAAGTGAGGTTGCACCATGAGTACATCACCCAGAGACACAGTGGGCGTACTGCTGAGCCGTACCGGCAGGGTATGGCGCACACGCCTCGACGAAAGACTGGAGCCCCTGGGCCTGACGCAGGCCCGCTGGCTCGTGTTGATGCATCTTTCGCGCATGGGCGGTGAAGCCCCGCAAAAAGAGCTGGCGCAGTCGGTTGGCGTTGAAAGCCCCACCATGGTTCGCGTGGTGGACGGCCTTGAGCGTTTGGGCCTTGTGGAGCGCGTGGGGCAAAAAGACGACCGCCGGGCCAAGACGGTGCGGCTGACGCACAAGGCTCAGGGCGTCAACGAAGAAATCCAGCGCATAGGCTCCGGCCTGCGCGCCGAAGCTCTGGCGGGCCTCTCCGACGAGGAACTGGCCGAGTTTTTACGGATACTTGAAATCATACTTAACAACCTTAGAGCAGATTAACTTTGAAATGCTTCACATTTCAAAGTTTTCATTCAGCCGAAAAATGCGATTTGCGACAGCCATCAGCAGGCTGCACGTTCTATTAACCAATTGCTGTCTTTGTCCGTAGCTTCCTTCGTCGCAACGGCCAAAGCTCGGCTGAATCCACGCCACGTTGTGGCGCGCTGTACTTTCGTACAGCGTTAGAGCAGCTACACTTTTTCAAAGTTGAAATGCTCTAGCGCCGCTGCCGTCCGGTGACGTCAGGCCGTGGCCTTGCAAGGAGCTGTCAGCATATGCCCATTTCCCTTTCGCCTCAGGCAGCGCGCCTGCTGTCCGCCCCGGTACGCTCCAGAAAACGTCTCATCATGCTTTGCGGGCTGATTCTGGCCGCTGCCGTCACTGCATTTCTTGTGCACCGGCAACGCTATATTTCAGAAAATGACGCACGGGTCATGGCCGACATGATCACCATCAGCAGTCGTGTGGACGGCTGGGTGGCCCAAAGGGACGTCACCGACGGCGACGTCGTGACCGAGGGCAGTCAGCTTGTTGTCATAGACCAGCGTGAGGCCCTCATGCAGGTGCAAGAGCTCAAGGCCAGCGACGAGGCCCTGCGGCTGGAATCCGAGCAGGTGAAGACCCGGCTGGAAACAAGCCGTGACGCCACTGAAAGCGCTGTGGCCGCGGCCCAGGCGCGCCGCGACAATGCGGAGGCGGCCCTGCGTTCCAGCCAGGCCGCTCTTGACCTGGCCCGTAAGGACCACACGCGCAGCGAAAATCTTATTGCTGAAAACGCCATCGCCCGCCGGGTGTGGGACCAGAGCCGCACGGTTTTGCAACAGGCAGAGGGAAAGCACCGCCAGGCTCTTGCCGAGCTTGCCGAGGCCAAGGCCAATCTTGATCAGGCCCTTGCCCACCGCAACGACCCGCATGAGCTTGAAGCCCGGCTGGAGCAGCTTGCGCAGCAAAGGGCCGAAGTGCAGGCAAGGATCAGGCAGAAAGAGGTGGCACTGGGCGACCGTGTGGTGCGCAGCCCCATCAACGGCGTGGTGGACCAGAAATTTGTGGAGCCTGGGGAGTATGTCATTCCCGGTCAGCGCCTGGTGATGGTGCACAATCCCAAGGCCGTGTGGGTGGAGGTTCTGCTCAAGGAGACCAAGCTGGGCGGCCTCAAACCCGGCCAGCCCGTGAGCATCAGCGTGGATGCCTACCCCGGCCGCCCTTTCAGCGGCAGCGTGGAGCGCATCGGCACAGCGGCCACCAGCCAGTTTGCCCTTATCCCCAGCCCCAACCCTTCGGGAAACTTTACCAAGATCAACCAGAGGGTGCCTGTGCGCATCAAGGTGGACCAGCCGGACGACAATCCTTTGCGCCCCGGCATGATGGTGGAGGTGGACATTGACCTCGCCGGAATTTGACGCCCTTTCCCAGCGTTATGGCGCTGCGTACAAATGGTGGGCCACGGCGGCGGTGATGACGGGCTGCATAGCCACGGTGCTGTCTTCCACCATCGTCAACGTGGCCATGCCCGACATCATGGGCGAATTCGGCATGGGGCAGGATCAGGTGCAGTGGCTGTCCACGGCCTTTCTGGCCGCCATGACGGCGTCCATGCTGACCACGGACTGGATGCTGCGCGCATTTGGCCTGCGCCATGCCTATCTTGGCGCAATGGCGGCCTTTCTGGCGGCGTCGCTGGTGGGGGCCGCAAGCCCCGGCGTGGAAATTCTCGTCCTGTCCCGCACCATTCAGGGGGCCGCCGCCGGGCTGGTGCAGCCGCTGGCCATGGTCATGGTTTTTTCCGTCTTTGGTGCGGAAAACAGGGGCATGGCCATGGGCATCTTCGGCCTGGGCGTGGTGCTGGCTCCTGCGCTTGGCCCCACGGTGGGCGGTTTGCTCATCGACAATTATTCCTGGCGGTATGTCTTTTTGCTGGGGCCGCCGTTCTGCCTTTTGAGCATGGCCCTGGCCGCGACTTTTCTGCCGGGCCGCGACACGACTGTGGAGCGCGGTGCGTTTGACCTTTGCGGCTTTATTTTGCTGTGCGTGGGCATAGGCGCGCTGCTCGCGGGCATTTCCAGCGGGCAGCGGGAAGGCTGGGACTCGGACTACGTGCTGGGGGCTTTTTTTTCAAGCATCTGCGCCTGGGTGGGCTTCGTCATCCGCGAGCGCACCTGCCCAAAGCCCCTGCTGCAGCTTGGCGTCTACGCCAACCTCCGCTTTCTCGCCGCGTCGGTGGTGGCCTTTATTCTGGGCATGGGGCTCTTTGGCTCCACCTACCTCATCCCGCTTTTTGTGCAGACCGTTCAGGGCTACAGCCCCACGGAATCCGGCCTGCTGCTCATGCCGGGCGGGCTTGTGCTCGGCGTGGTCATGCCCCTGGCGGGACGCTTTGCCGACCGTCTGCCAGCGTACGCCCTTATCATGACTGGCCTCGCCATCTTCGGCTGGTCCAGCCTGTGCATGTCCGAAGCCGGAACCTCCACCTATTTCTGGGATTTTGTGGGCTGGATCGGGCTGGGCCGCGTCGGGCTTGGCCTGATCATGCCCTCGCTGAACAGCGGGGCGCTGCGGCTGCTCGACGCCAAACATATGGCGCAGGGGGCCGGGGCCATCAATTTCAGCCGTCAGCTGGGCGGCGCGCTGGGCGTGAGCATGCTTTCCGTATATCTGGAACGCCAGACGGAAATCTATGCCCAGGCCTTCAGCGCGCTGCAAAACGGCACCCATGCGGCATCGGATGCCCTCAACCTGATTTCATCCCTGTTTCTCAGGGGTGGGCAACTGGACAGCGTGGCGCAAGCCTTGCGACCGCCGCAGGCGTACAGTTTTCTGGCGGATATGCTGGCCGCGCAGGCAAGGGCCATGGGCTTCAGGGAGAGTTTTTTGCTGGTGGGTCTGGCCTTTTTTGCGGCAGTGGTTCCGGCCTGGTTCATGCGCTCTGCCAGGCATGGCTAAGGCGGCGGCCAGACGGCGGCGGGTTTGCTGCGGCGGCGGTCAGACGGGATCGGACTTACTCTGGCGACGGTCAGCCGCGTGCCATTTTTTTGTGCGAAGGTCGAAAGGTCGAAAGGGGCGGAAAAGCGGAAGGGCTGGAACGGTCGGAAGGGCTGGAACGGTCGGAAGGGCTGGAACGGTCGGAAGGCCGGAAGGTCGGAAAGAGCTTGTGCTGCCGTCAGACTTTTGCCCCTGCCGGACTTTGCGGTCGCGGGCTTTCGCGGCCGCCGGGCAGGGTTCAGCGCGGGGGCCTTATTCGCCTTCCTGAGCCAGAATCAGTTCCACTTCATCAACGCTCAGGCCGGAGTTGCGGGCGATCTGGCGGCTTGTAAGCCCCTTGTTTTTGCCATTGAGGATAAGCTCGCGCAAAAACTGCGGGGAGCGGCTGATGCCCTCTGCCTGTTCCAGCAGGCGGCGCAGGTCACGGGCGCGTTCCTCAAGCTTTTCGTCCAGGTTTTGCAGTTCGGCCTGCCGCTGGGCAAAGGTGGCCACGATTTCCCGTTCCAGTCTGGCGTTCATCTCGATACGGGCCAACAGGGCTTCCTGATTGCCCTGCAGGGCGTTGAGCATGGCCTCGGAACGGCGCAGGCGCAGATAGAAGAAAAGCACCCCGCCAAGGACCATGAGTTCAAGTACGGAAAAGGCGGCAATAAGAGCGAAGATCAGGGTGTTGTTCATACTTTGAGATTCAGAAGTTTGCCCACCAGAGGGGAATCCGGCACGCGTGGAGCCTCGTCCTTGTCCGGTACAAGGGGCGGCGGCCGTTTGCGGCGGCGGCTGCCGAACTGGGGCGTGGGCGTGCCGCCATCGGCATCTGGCGAAAGTTTGGTTTTGTCGCCTGCTTCACTCTTGGCAATCTGCTGCTGCTCATGCCGGGCCATTTCTGCGGCCAAAACCCGCGACATGGCGGCCGAGGCCTGCGGTCCCACCGCAGCGGCATTCACCATCGAAGTGGCCATGCCTGTCTGGGCATACAGCACGGCCATGGTAGCGTCAACGCTCATGGCTGGCTCCGTGGTCTGAGGTGCGGCGTGTGCCCCACCCGTGCTCACTGGCGGGGCAGGGCGCTATTCGTTCAAATAGCTTTCAAAAAGCACGTCATCAATGCGGCCCTGTGCAAGATAGTCGTTGAGGATGCCGGTCAGATCCTTCTTGATGGTGACAGCATTGGACGGGTTAAGCAAGTAGTCGTTGCTCTTGCTGCTGAGGTAGAAATACAGGGCGTCGCGCAGGGCGATCATCTTGTGATCCAGCTCCGCGCCAACGCCTGAACTCTTGCTGATGGTGGAAAATTTGCAGACCAGAAAGCGCGTGGTGCCGTTGACGTCTCTTGGCACGACAAAGGGGGCCAGTTCTTTTACATAGTCCCTTGGCGCGGCGGGCGTCTGGCTTGAGGGCACGACAATGACTTCGGGCTTGATTTCAGCGGGGGGAACAGGCGGCGTACGCAGAAAAAACCACCAGGCGGCCGCAGCCAGAATGAGCAGCAAAACCGCAGCGCCAGCGATGATGAAGAGCTTTATGTTTTTTTTGGCGGCAGGAGGCGGCAATTGTTCGGCAGGGAGGTTTTTTGTCTCTGCCACAGCCGGAGTATCGGCTCCCTCTTCTTTCAGAAAAGGGGCATCGTCAAGATCCAGGTCAACCTTGCGCACGGCCGGATCCGACCCCTGCGAAACCTGCATCTCATCCCTGGCGGGAGCTTCTTTGACGTCAGTCTTGTTTGCCACGCGGTACTCCTGGCAGCCGCTTTGGGGGCCGCCGCAGGCAGAAACTCCCTCGTGCGATATCAGCCAAAGATTTTGTCTATCTTCTGCTTCATGGTGTCAGCGGTGAAGGGCTTGACGATATAGTTCGACACCTTGGCCTGCACGGCTTCAATGATGTTTTCCTGCTGGGCTTCTGCAGTGACCATGAGAAAGGGGATGTGGGCGAACTGCTCACTGGCGCGAACCTTGCGCAGCAGGTCGATGCCCGTCATGTTGGGCATGTTCCAGTCAGAAACGATGAAATCTATTTTTTCGCGGTTCAGCACTTCCCAGGCAGTGGTGCCGTCGTCAGCTTCCACTACGTTTTGAAACCCGATCTGGCGCAGGATGTTACGTACAATGCGACGCATGGTGGAAAAGTCATCAACCACAAGAACACGCATGTTAGGATTGTAAGGCATGAATAAAACTCCTTAACGCCTTCGGGCGCCGTCTGGGAGGGCAGGCCATGCCGCGCGTCCTCCGTAAGCATTATGATATGTCAGCGCCCTCACCATAAAGGCTGATGAACTCTTTGCGCAGACGGCTCAATGCCTGCGAGTGCAATTGTGAAACGCGACCTTCTGTGATGCCCATGACTTCAGCAGTTTCACGCATATTAAGCTCATCAGTATAGTAGAGCGACAGTACCAGCTTTTCCCTTGGCGTCAAGCGCTCTATAAGCGGAGCAACCCGCTCCACAAGCTCACGAAAGGCCGTGTTGCGGTAGGGTTCGCCGCCGGGTTCCTGTCCATCACCTGCAAGCGTATCCTGAATGGAGTCCAATGACAGCCAAAGCTGGTTTTGCAGGGCTTCAAGCCCCTGACGCACATCCCGCAACGCAAGCCCGGTAATATCTTGCAGTTCCTGTTCAGTGGCCTGCCGGCCGTGCTCGTGTTCGACCTTGCGCATGGCTTCGTCCAGCACGCGCACCCGCTGCCGCAGTGAGCGCGGGAACCAGTCCAGCCTGCGTAGCTCGTCCAGCATGGCGCCACGGATGCGGCTTTCGGCGTAGGTTTCAAACCGTATGCCGAGCTGTGGGCGAAACTTGCCCAGGGCTTCCATAAGGCCCAACGTGCCGGAACTGATGAGTTCTCCAAGTTCTACGCTGCGGGGCAGCTTGGCCTTAAGGCGCAGAGCCAGAAAGCGTATCTTGGGCGCATAGTGGCGCACCACAGATTCCTGCTCGGCCGGAGAAAATTTTTCCCAGGCTGTGGCCCCGGTTTCTAGCGCTTCCCAGGGGCAGGGCATGTGCGCTTGGGCTGTGCTGGCTTTCATGATGTTGTCCTTCCGGGATTTTCCGGTATTGCCTCTTCTAGAGCATTTTACACTTGAAATGCTCGCGTACGGCAGGCAAAAGCCCGCCTACTCGCATTTCGTGGCAAGGATTTTCAGAAAAATCCTTGCAGAGCATTTAACTCATTTCATTCGTAAACTGCTCTACCCCGTGACACGTAGTGTGTCTGTTTACGCCGCTGTCCGCGCCCGCCAGGCTGGACAGGACGTGTTGATCCACGTCAGGGTTGATGGGGGGGCAGGCCGTCCGGCCCGCCAGCCTGCAGTCAGGGGCGGAATCCCGATCCGTTGCCTGTGGCAGCGCGGCGGCTGCGAGGGCAGGCCCTGGCCGGGAGGCGCAGTTCATTTGCTATCCGTTTGTGTCATTCTTCTGCGCTACACTTCTGCGCGATACTTCTGCGCTACACTTCTGCGCGATACTTCTGCGCTCTGCTTCTGCACGACACTTCTGCACGATACTTTTGCGCCATCCACAAGCACGGGTTTCTTTGCGCGGTCATGTGCCAGGGCGGCGTCTTCAGCTTTTGAGCAGGCAGTATCTCAAAGGCGCCATGCTCTAGCGGAACAGCAGCTTTTTCCAGAAGAACTTGATGTTGCCGTCAAGATTTTCCGGTACTTCCCATTGCGTGATGTTGTGCGCCAGATCCATGACAGCGCGTGCCGCCGGGCCTTGCGGTTCACTCACGCAGAAAGGCAGCTGCTGCACCACGGCCTTGCGCACGCCCGTATCACGCGGAATCACGCCCACAAGCTCCAGCGAAACGCCGCTCAAAAAGTGATCGCAGGCCTGATGCAGACGCACGAACATTTCCTTGGCGGTTTTCTGATCAGGGGCCATGTTCACGCACACCCTGAAGCGCTCCACGCCGTGATTGGTCTTGAGCACCTTGATAAGGGCGTAGGCGTCTGTCAGCGATGTGGGTTCCGGGGTGAGCACCACCAGGCGTTCCTGGGCGGCCATGTTGAAATACAGCACATTGTCGCTGATGCCTGCGCCGGTATCCACTATGAGATAATCAAGATCATCCTCAAGTTCGTCCACGGCGTCCAGCAGTTCCAGTTTCTGCCCGGTGGAAAGGGTGAGCATTTCGCTCATGCCGGAAGAAGCGGGCAAAATGGAGAAGCCGTAGGGTGTGGGAAAGAGAATGTCCCCCACGCTGGCCCCTTCATGAAACAGATGGAAAATGTTTTTCTGCGGGGTCAGGCCAAGAACAACGTCAACATTGGCAAGGCCCAGGTCGGCATCAATGAGCACCACTTGTTTGCCCAGTTGCGCAAGGCATATGGCCAGATTGACCGAAATATTGGTCTTGCCCACGCCGCCCTTGCCGGAAGTGACGGAAAATACCAGAGGAAAAGTGCCGCTCATCAGTGTGCTCCGCATCGTTATGGCCGGGCTAGGCCGCCTGGCCGGGAAGTTGCCTTTTAAAAATCAGTCGCCAGACCAGCGGTTCGGTGGCTGGAGAAAGGCTTTCTTTGAGTTCTGCGCCGTATGAGAGTGCCGATACGGGCAAACCTGCGGCCCACGCAACGTTGACTATACTACCAAAGCTCACAGCTTCGTCCAGCTTTGTCCATACCAGCGACCCCGGCCCGTCGCTCTTGTAGCGTTTCAAAAAAGCCTGGGTCTGCATGGCGTCGCAGTATGGAGAAAGTGTCAAATGGGTGGCGGCCGCAACATCGGCCAGGCCCATTTCTTCCCGCCACTGGGCGAGAGTGGTGGACCGATCAAGCCCCGGCACATCCACAAAAACCAGATCCGCTTCGGCGGTGGCGCGCAGGGCGGCTTCCATTCCGGCCTTGTCGGGTGCTTCGAGATAGCTGAAATTGGAAAGTTCGGCCCAGTGGCGCAGGATGAGCCGTCCGCTGCCGCGCAGGCAATCCGCGTTGATAAAGGCAATGCGCGCTTCTGGGCGGGCCTTGCGCCAATGCAGGGCAAAGCGCAGGGCCGAGGTGGTTTTGCCAAAGCCAAAGGGCCCTGCCATAAGGTGCAGGCGTTGATCCCAGCCTGCCGGGCCCCAGCCTTTGACAGGAACCATGCCGCACAGGCATTCCAGAACGGAGGCTCCGGGCTGGGATATGAGGCGCTGATAGAGATCCACGGCCACAGCGTCAGAAATGCCTTCGCGCTGCAAATACTCGAGGGCGATACGCTGACGGGGCGTAAGACGCTCAAGCTGAATGGCGGGCTTCATGAGAGCAAAAATCTGGTTTTTGATCTGCTGCCATTCCTTGTGCCATTCCCCCCATGCACCGGGAACTACGCCAGCAGGCGCGGTATTGTCTGCCTGGGGGCGCTCCATGCCTGCCGTGATCTCGTGACAGACAGCACCGTTTTTGCGGTAGGTGCGGTTGCCCAGGATTACGGCGTCGGGCCCCATTTCAGCCTTGATTCTTGCCAGAATCTCCTGCGATGTGGCGCCAGTGAACGTCTTTACCTGCATGGCCATTCCTTTGACTGACGGCGGTTGGGCCGCCCGTTATTGCCTTTTTACGCCGTTTGTTTGACGGCTCTCTGGATAAATGCAAATTAGGGGCCAACCTGACTGCCGCCTTGTGCCGTTTTTTCGGCTGCTTGCAGCAAGAATTTCATGGTTGCGCCCTATGGCTAGGCAAAGCACGTGTTTTGGGATATAGTTTAGCTGCCTCAAGGGCAAGTCAGGGTATTCCTGTCCCTGTGTGGCCATCGCACAGGCCTTCCAAATCGAGCCGGCTCCCGGCCCTGTCTCTGCGCCAGTCCATATGTCTGACACTCTCCCAGAGCCATTAGGCGGCCGCGCCTTTCCTATTCCATTTCTTCCTCCCGGGGAAATCTCATGTCTTTTGCCGAATTGGTAAACCAAAATGAATGCTGGAAGAATGTTTCCAGCGAGGAACCTCGACTGTACCCCAAGGGCAGTACCTTCCCAGACGACTATATGTATGTTCTTGTCAGCGGCAGGCTGCGCCTGACGGCGCTCTCCGCCAATGGCGGAGAAAAGATCATATGGTATCTTGGCGAGGGGTGCTGCTTTAATGAAAAAATTCTGTTTTTCAGTGGGCACGACAATGTGCCATTGTCGTTGAATACTGCCGACTTTCAGTACGAAGCTGTGGAAAACTGCTATGTGCAGCGGTTTTCCATGGATGAGTTGCAGCGTATTGGCAAGGCGCGACCCGACCTTTTGCTCAATCTTTGCCAGAGCTACAGCGTCAAGGTGGCGCTTCTGGCGCAGCAGGTGGTTTCATTGAGCGTTGAGTCGCACCTTACGCGAGTGTGCAAATTTCTGGCAGAGCGGATCATACCCGGCTCCAATCCCTTGCGAGCCAAACGTGATATGCCGCTTTTTGAAATGGCGGATTTGCTCGGCATGCACCGCATCACGCTGTACAAGGCCATGCGCGAGGCCCAGTCTCGCGGGCTGCTGAGTTTTGATAAAAACAGCGATGAGATAGTGATTCTTCAGCCGAAAACGTTTTTTTATGAAGCGCACGGCCACGTGCCGAACGTCAAATACTGACAAAAGATCCGAAAATACCGACAAAAGATCCGACCGTGTCCTTCTGCCGAAAAGCGCATTTTTCGGCAAAAGGACACATGTACCTATAAGGCATTTCATTGTGCAACATGCGCTGCTCCGGCGCGTACCTGCACAAGTGCATAGCGGTGCTGTCTTCGCGGCAGCCGTTACCCGCAGGGCTTGCGCCTCTGCGGCGGGCGTCTGCTCACGCAGCCGCCAGAGAAATTTCAAAGTGAAATTGCCCAAAAAAAGCTGAAAGCCTTGCAGGCTCTCAGCTTTTTGTTTGTCATAGTGCAAAGCGGTATTTATTCGGCCGCTACGCTGCCCACTGCCTGCAGGCGGATGTCCGGCGGAATTTCAGCCTGTGAAATCACGGCCACCGAGGGCAGAAAGCGGGTGACCAGCTGGGCCAGGTGCGGGCGTATGATGGGATTGACCAGCAGCACGGGCTGACCGTCGGTACTGACGGCATTTTCCACAGAGGCGCTGATGTTCTGCACAAGCCGCTGGGCCGCCGCCGGATTGAGCGAAAGAAAGGTCGCGCCCGTATCGGCCTGGCGCACGCCTTCCTGCACCATGCGCTCGGCATTGGGGGCCAGGGTGAGCACCGGCAGGGTGCCCTGGCTGTCCAGATAGGGCCGCACGATGGAGCGGGCCAGCTTTTCGCGTACATATTCAGCCAGTATTTCGGGGTTTTTGATGCCCGCGCCAAAGTCGCCCAGGGTTTCCACAATGGTGAGCATGTCGCGTATGCCCACATTTTCGCGCACCAGAAGTTGCAGCACCTTTTGCACCGTGCCAAGGGGCAGCACGTTGGGCACAAGGTCTTCCACGGCCTTGGGCGAATGCTTGGCCACGGTGTCCAGCAGGCCCTGCACGGCCTGACGGTCGAGAAAATCGGACAGATGGCGCTTGAACACTTCCGTCAGATGGGTGGCGATGACCGTGGCCGGGTCCACCACAGTGTAGCCGGCCAGCATGGCTTCTTCGCGCTGGCTGTCCGGTATCCAGAGGGCGGGCAGGTTAAAGGCCGGTTCGCGGGTTTCTATGCCGCTGATCTTGGTGGTCACGTTGCCGGGGTCCATGGCCAGAAAGTGGTCAACAAGGATTTCCGCCGAAGCCACCTGATTGCCCTTGATGAGCAGGGAATACTGGCCAGGCTTGAGTTGCAGGTTGTCACGCAGGTGCAGCGAGGGGATGACCACGCCCATGTCCAGGGCGAACTGTCGACGGATGGAGCGTATGCGCGCCAGCAGGTTGCCGCTCTGCTCCTCGTCCACCAGAGGAATGAGGCCGTAGCCCACTTCAAGCTCCAGCGTGTCCAGCGGCAGGAGGGCCTGCACTTCTTCGGGGGTGTCGGCTGTGCCGGAACCGGCCGCAGCCTTCTTTTCTTTCTTTTCTCTGGCCTGGTCGTCGGCTTCGTTTTTGTCCGTGAGGCGGGCCACCGTGAAAATAAGCGCGGAGATGACCAGAAAGGGCAGGGTGGGCAGGCCGGGAACAAGGGCAAAAAGCAGCAGCACGGCCGAGACCATCCTGAGCGCCCGGCTGTTGAAGGTGAGCTGCGCCAGAAATTCTTCGCCCATCTTGGCTTCGGAAGCGGCGCGCGACACCAGCAGGCCCGTGCCCGTGGACACGATGATGGAGGGAATGGTGGAAACCAGTCCGTCACCGATGGTCAGCAGGGAATAGGTGGTGAGGGCGGTGTTCCAGTCCATATCCTTCTGCACCATGCCAATGATGATGCCGCCGACGATATTGACCAGGGTAATGAACATGCCTGCGTTCACGTCCCCTGAAACGAATTTGCACGCACCGTCCATGGCGCCGTAAAAGTCGGCTTCCTTGCGCAGGCCGTTACGGCGGGCCGTGGCCTGTTCTTCGTCTATGAGTCCGGCGTTGAGGTCGGCCTCGATGGCCATCTGTTTGCCGGGCATGGCGTCCAGGGTAAAGCGCGCGGCCACTTCGGCGATGCGCGTGGTACCTGCCGTGATGACCACCTTGTTGAGAATGAACAGGATCATGAATATGACCGCGCCCACAACGTAGCTGCCGCCCACGACGAACTCGCCGAACGCGCGGATGACCGAGCCTGCCGCGTCCACGCCCATGTCGCCGTTGAGCAGGATAAGACGGGTGGCGGCCACGTTGAGCGACAGCCGCAGCAATGTCGTCACCAGCAGCAGGGAAGGAAAGATGGTGAACTCCAGCGGGGAGGTCATGAACATGGTGGTGATGAGCACCAGCAGGGCTATGGAGATGCTCACGCAGAGCATGATGTCCAGAAAGAAGGTGGGCAGGGGCACCAGCATGACAAAAAGGATGATGACCACGCCAGCGGCCAGCATGATTTCGCCATGCTTGGAAAACCTGCTGTAATCCATCTTCGGTAAGCTTGCAGCAGCCATTTTTCTGACACCTCGCTTCTGCGCCGCAACACTTTGCGCGCGCCGGAAAAACTATGAATTATGCACTCTTGGCCTGAGCTTCCAGATGGCGGCCAATACGGTGGCCACAGCTTTGTACAGCTCTTCGGGGATCATGTCGCCCACCTCGGCTGATTTATACAAAGCCCGTGCCAGAGGCACATTCTCGCGGATGGGCACCTTGTTTTCGCGGGCGACCTGCTTGATTTTTTCAGCCAGGTGATCCGCGCCCATGGCCACAACCACCGGGGCCGGGGCCTCTGCGGTGTTGTAGCGCAGGGCCACGGCTATATGCGTGGGGTTGGTGATGACAACGTCGGCCTTGGGCACGTCCTGCAACATGCGTCTGCTCATGGCCTCCATCATCTTTTTGCGCTGCTGGCTCTTGACCTTGGGGTCGCCGTCCGCCTGCTTCTGTTCGTCCTTTACCTCGTCCTTGGTCATCTTCATGTTTTCTTTGTAGGCGTAGCGCGACTGCCACACGTCAAAAGCGGCAATGATAAGGATGGGGATAAGGGCATAGCTGGCCAGCTTGAAGGCCATCTTCAGCATGTATATGGCCACGCCTTCGGTGGTGGAATAATACATGGGAAGGAAGTTTTCGTATTCCTTGTAGATGATCCAGGCGGGAATGACGGACAGGATAATGGAAAACATCAGGCTTTTTATGGTGCGCAATATCGTTTGGGGCGAAAACAGCATCTGTTTGATGCCCTTGAAGATATTGAAGCGCTGCATCTTGGGCTTGAACACCTTGGTGGTCCACAGCTTGCCCACCTGAAGGCGTTGGGCCAGCATGCTCAGAAAGGCCAGCGTGAGCAGCACGGGCATGGTGATTTTGCACACCTCCACCATGAGGTCCAGCGTCAGGCTGTAGACATTTTCGGGGTTGGGGTCGAACTCCCAGGCGTGGCTCAAAAAATGGCGGAAGATGTTTTTTATTTCTTCACTCATGGGGCCTATCCATGCATAAAGAATGGACATGCCGCCAAGCAGGCTCACAGCCTTGCCAAGTTCCTGCGATTTGGGAACATTGCCCTCGGCGCGCTGTTTGCTGACGCGCTTTGGGGTGGCTTTTTCTGTTTTGCTGGGGTCTTTCTGCGTGCCGAACATGCCGTATCCGCCGTCGTTTTATTGGCGCGGTTCCGGGCAGGGGCCGCGCCACATGCACTGAGCAAAAAGCGTGCCCGGTGCGCTGGCCAGGCACTTTCGCGGGCACTTTCGCCGGGCACTTTCGCCGTGCAGCGCGTCGGGCCGCAATCCACAGGCTTGAGGGTGGGGCGCAAGGGGTGTATGTGCAAAAAGATACATGTGCGTCACAACGGCGCACGTCAAAAGCGAAACCTGCATGGTTGCCATGTTCTGGCCAGCCCATGCCGCATATTGAGGAAGCCATGTTTTACGGGTGGAAAATCAGTCTGCTGTCCATGGGCGGCAACTTCATGCTGCAGGGCAGCGTGCTCTACTGCATGAACGCCTTTATGGAGCCACTGTGCGAGGCCTATGGCTGGACGCGCGCTGAACTCAACGTCAGTATGGCTGTGGCCGCCCTTGTGGGGCAGTTGGCCATGCCGGTGGCGGCTTCGCTTTCCGCACGGTTTTCATTGCGCCGCCTGATGGCTTCGGGGGCGCTTGTGGGCGGTGTTGCCACCATTTTTCAGGGTATGACGGGCAATATGGCGCTCTTTACCCTGCTGTTCACCATTGCCTGGAGCGCCACCCAGATCTGCGGCGGCGTGGTGGGCAATGCCCTGGTGAGTAACTGGTTCTATTATTTTCGCGGCCGGGCTTTTGGCGTCGCCAACGCGGGCACATCGCTGTCGGGCGTTGTTCTGCCTCTGGCGTCCATGGTGCTGATCAACCATTTTGACGTGAGTACGGCCTATCTTGTGCTCGGCCTGCTGACCTGCGCCCTGGCTCCCCTGTCCTGGGCGCTGGTGCGCGATACGCCGCAGGCCATGCACATGCACCCGGACGGCAGAAGGCATGACCCCCCGATGAGCCGCAAGCAGTGCGCGCCGGACACATCCTTCACCGGGCTTTTGCATTCGCCCCGCGCCTTCTGCCTGGGCATGACCTTTGGTCTGGCGCTCATGGTCAGTTCTTCGGTCATGAGCCAGATGAAGCCCCGCTTTGTGGACCTGGGCATTGCGCCCTATCCGGCCATGTTGCTGGCCTGCTCCGCCGCGCTGTGCGCGGCCCTTGGCAAGTATGTGTGGGGCTGGGCCTGCGACCGCTTCACGCCCCTGACCGCCGTTCACGGCATCATGCTGGCCTGCGCCGCAAGTCTGTGTCTGGGCTTTTTGCCGCCCAATGTGTGGACAATGACCGTCTTCAGCCTCAGCTTCGGCCTGTGCGTAGGCGGATTGTGGACAGTGCTGCCCGCCGTGGTTTCCTACTATTACGGCAGCGACAATTTTTTGCCCTCGTACAAGTTCGTGTCCATCTTCATCATGCTGCGCTGCCTGGGATATCCCATCATGGGATATTCCTATGAAATCACTGGCAGCTACGGAGCTGCGGACGTTGTTTTTGTGGGTTTGCTGCTGCTTTCGCTGGGATTGAGCCTGTACCTGCGTGAAGGCGACGCCGTGGAGGGCGCTGTGCGTCGGCGCAGGATTTAGGGAGCCGCTGATGTATTCCGTTTGGCGGCTTTGCTTCACTTTTTTTGAAACAGTCGAGAGCATTTTAACTTTGAAAAAGTGTAAATGCTCTAACGTTGCACGAGAGTGCAGCGCGCCACAACGTGGCGTGGATTCAGCCGCAAATCGCATTTTCAGCTGAATGAAAACTTTGAAATGTGAAACATTTCAAAGTTGATCTGCTCTAGGACAGAAGAGTCCACTCCTGCTTCAAAAAAGCTCGCGCCTTGCCAAACGAAACAACTGCGCGTTTCCAGGAGGCTCCTTAATAAGTGCTTCTTTAGAGCTAGTTCACGAGCGATGCTGTCGCCAACCGTAAGACTTCTTCGTCGCCTAAGGGCTGCCGCTTGAAATTGCTCTGGCGGGAGGCGTAAGCGCAGCTTCAGCCCTTACATCCGGTCTTTGTGACTGCCCGTATTTGGGGCCGCATTTTGGAGCACATTTGGGGCTTCTTACGCGGCCCCGTTTTCACCCTCGCTCTCGTCCTCCGGCCACCACCAGCCAGCCCGTTCACAGAGCAGATCTATGTCGCCAGCAGCGGCGAGGTTGAGCATCTGCCGATACTGACGCACGGCTTCGTGGCTGTGGGCGTTGGCTTCGAACAGCCCGGAAAAGAGGCGGGCGTCCTCCGTGAGCATCTTGCGGGCCGCGTGCTGCCTCCGTCGAAAGGACGGCGTGAGAAAGGGCAGTAAATCGTCCTGCCCGGCCAGCAGGGCAAAATAGGCCAGGCTGGTGATAAAGTTCATGTTCTGGATGCGGGCCATGGCCTTGTCGTGCTTTTCCGCCGAGGTTTGAAAGGTGCGGCAGCCAAGGTCGGCAAAAAAGCCTTCAACCAGGGCCAGGTGTTCCGGCCCCGCATGATGGCCCGGAGTGATGGCCACGGGCAGATCCGCGTCGGCTTCGGGGCTGGGGCCGAAAAGCGGGTGCGTCCCCACCACAGGCCCGTCCCAGAGGCGTTCCATCTGGCGCAGGGGCTGCTCCTTCACGGAGGTGATGTCGGCCAGCACCGCCGTGGGCGGCAAATGGGGGCAAACTGCGGCGGTCACATCTTCAAACACGGCGGCGGGCACACATATGATGGCCAGGGCCGCTCCGGCGCAGGCATGCGCCAGTTTTTCCGGCGTAAGGGGCACGTCCGCCCCGGCTATGTCCAGACCGGCGGCCTGGGCGCGCTGTATGAGCATGGCCCCCATGCGCCCCTGTGAGCCAATAACGACGGTCTTGCCCCGCGCGTGGGCGGGCGCAGTGTGGCGCGTCCCTGCCTGGCCAAGTTCGGTAGTCTGACCAGTATGGGCAGTCTGGTCGGTATGAGTGGTCTGCCTGCCCTGAGCGGTCTGGCCGTCCTGACATCCTGTCTGCGATTGTGCGCTCGCCCCTGTTTTCAGGGCCGAGCCAAAATGCCCTGTCATGCCAGCCGCCCCCAGATGTTCCAGAATTGCGGAAAAGACTTGCTGACCACAGAGGGGTCATCCAGTCGCGAGCGCACCGTGGCCTCGGGCAGGCACAGATCCAGCAGGGCCAGGGACATGGCGATGCGGTGGTCATTGTGGGCCGAGAGGCTTTGCCCTTCGGGCAGTACGGGGTGATTGGGCTTGCCGTTGTTGCGGCCGCCCAGGCCGTTGATCAGCATGCCGTCCGAAAGCTCGTCCACAATGACGCCGGTTTTGGCCAGTTCCGTGGCAGGGGCCTTGATGCGGTCAGATTCCTTGTGGCGCAAATGGGCCACATTGCGGATGCGCGTGGAACCCTGGGCAAAGGCCGCCAGCATGGCCACCGTGGGCACAAGGTCGGGGCAGTGCCCCATATCCAGTTCCACGCCGTGCAGGCGGGAGGGGTACACCGTGACGGCCTGCGGTTCAACGCTCGCCAGCGCGCCCATTTTCTGCAGGATTTCCAGCATGGCGCGGTCGCCCTGAAGGGAATCGGCCCGCAGCCCTTCCACGCGCACAGGGCGGCGGCCCAGGGCTCCGGCGGCCAGCAGGTAGGACGCGCCGGACCAGTCGCCCTCCACCGTGTATTCGCCCGCCTGGTAGCGGCCGGGATGCACGGTGACGCGCAAACAGCCTGGCCTGGCCTCGGCAAGCTGACGCCATGCGCCGTGGGGCAGGGTCTGCCACGCGTCTGCGGCATCGGGGCGGGTCTGCACTTCAAATCTGATGCCGTAATCCGTCAGGCATTGCAGGGTCAGGCCCACATAGGGCCAGGACACGGCCTTGCTCCCGCCGAGCGACAGGGTCAGGGGCGACGGCCCCATGGGTGCGGCCAGCAGCAGGCCTGAAAAATACTGGCTTGAAATATCCATGCCCAGTTCCACTATGCCGCCGCAGCGCGCCGGATCGAGACCGTCGGCGGTGATCACGCAGGGGGGGCAGTCGGGCTTTTCTTCAAAAACGGTTTTGGCACCCAGGGTCGCCAGGGCATTGGTCAGTTCGGCAATGGGCCGCTCGTGCATGCGGCCTGCGCCGTGGATGCGGAACACCCCGTGCCCGGCGGCCAGTACGGCCGTCAGCAGGCGACAGGTAGTGCCGGATTCCTCCACGTCACAGGAAAGAGGCGCTGCGGTTGTGCCGCCCGAAGGCCTGCCGTCCATGCCCGTGACGCGCCAGGCCCCGGAGGAGGGCGTGCTTTCGGGCAGTTCTTCCATCTTCGCGCCAGCGGCGCAAAGGATGGCGCGGGTGCGTTCCAGGTCGCGGCTTTCAAGCGTGTGGCGCACAATGGACGTGCCGTGAGCCAGGGCCGCACCCATGAGGTAGCGGTGCGAAACCGACTTTGAGGCAGGCGCGGTGACCGCCACTGTTTCCGCCGTGTTCGTGACATCCGCCTTGCTGGCGGCGGTCACGCTATCCTTGGTCTGGTTCATGATTCTTGCTGCTCCGATTCTTCCGTATGAAGGTCAAGGCGGTCCAGTTGCGGGCCCATGGGGTAGCTGCCCAGAATGCGAAAGCTGGTGCAGGCTTCGTGCAGTTTTGTCAGCAGGTTGGTATAGCGTGGGTCTTCCAGATCGCTTTCCACATCGGCGAAGAACACGTACTTCCAGCACTGGCCGCGCAGGGGGCGCGATTCCAGCTTGCGCATATTGATGTCATTCCTGGCCAGCAGGTCCAGCACGTGCGAAAGCGCCCCTGCCTTGTCCGGCAGGGTGAAGAGCAGCGAGGTCTTGTCCGCTCCGGTGTGGCCGGGCTGCGGGTTCTGCGTCTTGTTGCCGCCCTGTCCGCCGCTGACCTTGGGGCCGATGATGACAAAGCGCGTCCAGTTGCCGGGCTCGTCCTCAATGCGGCTGGCAAGAATGCCAAGGCCCATGAGGTCGGCCAGCTTGCCGTGCCCTATGGCGGCGGTGTGCCCCTGATCCGGCTGCGCGGCCCGCTGTGCGGCTGCGGCGGTGGATTCCACCGGCACCAGCCCCGCATTGGGCAGATGGGCGCGCAGCCAGCCGCCACACTGGGCCAGGGGCTGCGGGTGCGAATACACCGTGCGCACGGCGGCCAGGGATGGCGCATTGCTCAACAGGCAATGGGATATGCGCGAAAAAAGTTCGGCCTGAATAAAGACATCGTGCTTGAGAAAAAGATCAAAGCTGACGCCCACAGTGCCCTGCAGGGAGTTTTCAAGCGGAACGACGCCAAGCTCGCAATTGCCCGAAGACACTTCCTCAAAGACCTGCGTCAAATCGTTGCAGGGATGGAACGTGGCCGCGTGGCCCAGATACTCCACACCGGCAAAATAGGAAAATGTGCCTTCCGGGCCAAGATAGGCGACGTTTTGCGGCCGTTGCAGGGCGCGTGAGGAAGAAAAAATCTCGCGCCAGATGGCCCGCAGATGGTCTTCTGGCAAGGGGCCGGGGTTGCGGGCTGCCAGACTGTCCAGCACTTCCTTTTCACGCACGGGCTTGAAGATGATGCCCGGCACGTCGGCCTTGATGTGCCCCACCTCGCGGCTCAGGGCCGCGCGGCGGTTGAAAAGGGACAGCAGATTCTGATCCACCGCGTCTATTTCAGTGCGGATGGCCGAAAGGCGATCCTCGGCATTGCCGGGCTGCTCTTGGCCCCCCGCATTGTGCCGGGCGGCATCGGGCCAGTGGCTGTTGCTGCCGTCCATGCTAAACCTCCTGAATATCTTCGCGCACGCGCATGCCAAAGTGGCGGCCAGCTTCGTCCAGGCGGCAGAGCACGCGGTCGCCGGGCTTGAGGCCCACAACGCTCACGGCTTCGCCCTCTGGCGTGGTCAGGCGGATGGTCTCGGCATTCTGCAGAAAAACAGCGCCGGTCTTCACGCCGTCATCGGTCTGCACCTGCGCTTCCACCAGCAGCATGGGGCGCACTTCAATCTTGACCCGCCCAAGGGTGGCGACGCTGGTTTCACCGGTATAGTCCACAACAAGCACTTCCTGCCCGGCCCTGAATTCGCCAAGGTAGGTGGTCTGGTCGCCCGGCAGGCGCACATAGGCGTGCACGGCTCCGGCATTGACCCTGAAAGGACGTGCGGCCACGTATTCATTGTGCTCGGTTTCGGCGTGCACAAGAAAGGTGAACGCGCTGGAGTTGCCCACCAGCATGCCCTGCCCCTTGCGCAACAGCGAAAGGGTGTCGGCGCAGACGCGGTGCCCCAGGCCCACGGACTCCACACGGGTGATCACGGCAGTCTGAAGTTCTTCACGGGTGCGGGCCATCTTGCACTGAGCCACGATATCCTTGAGATCAGACACGGCCCCTCTGGATACAACAATGCCCGCCACACCGCGTTCCAAAATTCCTGCGGCAAGGCGGGCCTCGTCCAGCGTTCCGGCCTCGGCCAGCACACTGTCGCTCTGCGCCAGAAGGTTTTCTACCGGTATAACCTCCCAGCCGCGAGCCAGCACAACGCGCTCCCCGGCCAGCAGCCTTTGCAGCACGGCCTCTTCATCAGCCTTGGCATTGAGTTCCACCATGGGCGTTTCTTCGGCGGCCCATACGGTGCAGCGCGAAAGACCGGCCACCTGCTGCACATGCTCGCGGGGCACAATGACGCCGTCCACGCCGGACTCAAGGGCCAGCGTTACGTCGCCTTTGTCAAAGGGAGTGCAATTGAAGTAAATGCGTGACATGCCTATTCTCCCACGATGGTCATGGCCTGAGCCACAGAGGCGTTTTCGTGCACGATGGCGCGCAGGGCCTTGACGAGCGCCACGCGGTTGGGATGCTGAAAAACGTTGCGCCCCACTGAAATACCCGCGCCGCCCGCTGCTACGGAGTCGGAAACCATCTGGAGTATCTGGCGGGTGGATTCCATACGTTCGCCCCCGGCAATGACCACGGGCACGCAGCAGGAGGAGACCACCTCGGCAAAGCTGTCCACATCGCCGGTGTAGGGAACCTTGACGATGTCCGCACCCAGTTCCACGCCCACGCGGGCGCAATGGGCCACGATGTTCTTGTCAAAGCCGTTCTTGATCTGCGGGCCGCGCGCGTACATCATGGCCAGCAGCGGGATATGCCAGTTGTCACAGGCTTCGGCCACGCGGCCAAGGTCGGCCAGCATGAGGCGCTCGTTGGGGTCGCCCAGGTTGACGTGCACGGAAACGCAGTCCGCGCCGTGCTTGATGCCTTCTTCCACCGTGCCCACCAGGGTCTTGGTGTTGCCGTTGGGCGTAAGCGCCGTGGAGGCGGAAAGATGGACGATGAGGCCGATGTCCTTGCCCGCGCTGCGGTGGGAGCAGCGCACAAGGCCCTTGTGCATGAGTACGGCGTCCGCGCCGCCGAGGGCCATGTCATTGACGGCGCCACGCATGTCTACAAGGCCGTCGACAGCGCCGATGGTAACGCCGTGATCCATTGGTACGATAATGGTGCGGCCGTTCTCACGATTGATGATGCGTTCCAGGCGGACTTTTTTGCCAAGGTACATGGCTTGCTCCTTTCAGTTGCTGTGCTGCGTATTGCAGATCAAGTACATACTGCCTGTAGCCATGGACCGCGCGGCTGATGACATTTTTGTGCCCGGCTGCCCATACAAGAAAAGGGCCGCCGGCGGTTTGCCTGCGGCCCTTTGAACTTGCTAACTTGTATTTTCGCGTCAGCGAAGCTCCCGACCACAGGCATCCGTAAAGTACGCAAAAAAATACCAGCTATAAAAGCTAGCGGCGTAAGCGGAGGTGTGGTTGGAAGAAATGCGCTGCATAACAAAAATCCTTTTAAAAAACTTCTGCAAAAGAACTACGCCTCTTGGCCGTGGCGTGTCAAGAATATTGTTGAAAAAGCGGCATATTTTTTTACTGTACTGATTTTATTTCTTATTTTTGCAGTCCGAATGTTCATTCGGCGTGTGCGCCAGAGCGGCAGCGGCGAGGGCAGCGGCCGGAGTAGCGGCCGGGGCCGGGGCTGGCGCGGCTTCGTGCGCGGTCTGGGGCCGCAGCTTGCGGGTTTCAAGCCGCTTGAGCACAAAGTCGGCGGGCTTCACGTCTTCCGGCACGGCGTCCAGGCTGAACTCTGCCCGGCCAAGGGTGCGGTGCCCCCCGGCCTGTCCCACATCATAAAAACAGGCGTCGGCCAGGCGGCCAATGTCTCTGGCTCCATCACCACGAAAGATGACAATGACGGTTTTGTCCACAATGCCGCTGACCGCGATCCATTTGAGGCCGTGAACACGGGTAAAAAAGTCCGCCACGGCCACCAGCAGGTCGCCGCTGCTGACTTCATTGAGCCAGGCAAAGGCCCCGCTGCCCCGGCAGTCGGTAAGGCCGCGAAAGGCCCGCGAAAAAAGCGGCAGCCATTCGCGCAGGTATTCACTGCGTATGATGCGGCGCAGCAAGTTGTTGTCCGCATGGCGCGACAGCCACTGATAGGCGCGAAAATCGTCCTCGTCGCCCGACCGTTCAAAAGCCGCCGTATCCGTGCGAATGCCGTAGAGCAGGGCTGTGGCCAGACGCGGGCTGGGCCGCAGGCGCAGGGCCTGAAAATACCGCGTCATGATGGTGCTGGTGGCGCCAAGCCCTGGCCGGATGTCGCAGAAAGAGGGGTGCAGGGGCGCGGCCGTGCCGCACGTGGGCGGCGGCAGGGGGTGGTGGTCAATGATGCAGTCGAAGGGAATGCCCTGAAATGACTTGTGGTGGTGCGGCTGCGAATCCACGATGGCAAAGCGCGTGTACTGGTCGGCCTTTTCGGGCTGCCAGGCGCGCACGGGGATGCGCAGGTACCGTATCATGGCCAGATTGTCGGGCCGGGTCACTTCATTGACGCGGGCGATATCGGCATTGTGCACCCTGGGCAGAAGAAGGCGTTTCAAAGCCATGGCCGAGGCCAGAGCGTCAGGATCGGCATTGATGAGAATGCACCAGCGGTCATCTTTGTCCAGATTTTGTCGCCAGTCCTTCATGTGGGCGACAATTTCGGCAGTGGGCAACATTATTGGGTCATCCTTCGGGGGACTGGCCCCTGATTGTGCGGCAGCGCGGGTTGTATGTTTTGGCTTTTCAAGGACTTTTCGGGCCAGCTGTCGTTTCATTAGTCTTCGCCCGCCAGGGCCGCCAAAACAGGCAATGAGGCCGAGAGGCCGTCCCAGTTGAAAACTTCGATCATGTGTGTGGCTGTGGGCGGCGCGTCAGCCATAAGGCCCTGCGCGATGTGCCGCTGCTCCGGCGTGAAGGCCGTGAGCGGCAGGTGCTGGTCGCCGTTGCCCGGAGCGCTCCAGTGCAGCATGGCCGCCTGGCGCGGCAGTGCGGAGTGCAGCAGCCCTTTTTGAACATAGCCCAGGAGGTGCCCTACGTCCAGACAAAGGCCCAGGCCGTGGTCTGCGAGGAAGCTGCCGCCAAGGCAGAACACATCGCTGTGCGCCACATTTTCCAGCAGCAGGGGCGGCGCGGCGTGCCCCTGCGCGTGCCAGTGCCTCGCGAAATCCGCCAGCAGGCGGCGCTGCAAGGCGGGGGAACCCTCGGGCGGGTGCAGCACGGCGGCCTGCAAGGTCATCTGGGGCACAAGGGCGTACACCCTGTCCAGCACGGCCAGTGCCAGTTGGGCGGCCTCGCGGGCCGGGCTGGTCGCGTTTGCAGCCGCGCTGGCGGGCCAGGGCAGATCCACGGGCAGGTGAGCATGCCAGCGCAGGGGCAGGTGGGCAAGGGAGGCTGGCAGGTCGGCTGGCCCATAGTCCAGGCAGCCGCGCGTTTCAAAAAGGCACAGGCCCACCTCGTCCACCTTGTGAGCCAGAAAGGAGGCGTTGTCGGCCACATTGGCGGCAATGACAAAGGACGGCGCGGCGATGCGGCCTTCAAGCCGCTGGCCCCCGCCCTTGCGCGTCTGCTCCGGCGCGGGGCGTGCCTCTGCCCCGGCGCGTACATCTGTCCCGGCGCGTACCTCTGCCCCGGGGCGTGCCTCTGCCCCGGCGCGTACCTCTGCCCCGGCGCGGGCCGACCGGGAAGGATCAGGCATGGCAGCGGGCCTGCCCCGTCAGCAGGCTTTCAATGCCTGCCGCGTTGCGGATGGGATGGAAAAGGGACGCTGCCGTGGCGGCGGCTTTTCTGCCTGCCAGTTCAAGCACTGCGGGGTGTTCGGCTGTGCGTGCCAGAGCGGCGGCCAGGGCGTATTCGTTGCCCGGCGGCAGTAAAAGTCCGTTTTCGCCATGCCGGATAAAGCCTTCTTCCGTGCCAGTGGCAATGACCGGGCGTCCCAGCGAGAGGGCCTCGATGATGTCCCGCGTCCACGGGTGGCCAGCGCCGTCCGGCTTGACCATGCAGTGCATGGACAGCATGGCCGCTTCCACATTGTCGGTCCAGCCGTGCAGACGCACAATATCTTCAAGGCCCGTGCGCGCCAGAAAGTCCAGTATCTGCCCCACAAGGGGATGATCCGTCCTTGTGGCGTCCACGCCGTAAAAGTGCACTTCAGCATGGTGGGCGCGCAGGGCCGTCGCGGCCTCAAGGCAGGCATTCAGCAGGATGTCGTGCCCTTTTTGCGGGCGCAATTCACTGAAAAAGCCAAAGCGCACGGGTGGGGCCGGGGGCAGCGGGTGAAAGCGCGGCGGCTTCATGGGGGAATTGTATATGATACGGTGCGGGATGCCCCACCGGGCCAGCTGGCGGGCTTCCACCGGGCCGATGGCCGCGGCCGCGTGAAGGTGCTCGCGCAAAAACACGCCCGTGGCGTCCAGTTCCGGCGATTCTTCCAGCACCACTTCACGGGCGATAAGCACTTTGCGCTGCTCTGGAAAGAAAGGGATGAGGTTTGCGCAGGGAAAGCCGTTAAAGCACACGGCCTCGGCCCAGGCGGCCAGGGTTTGCGGCAGATCCGGGGCCGAGGGCAGCCCCTGCGCCGTGGCATCCGGCGGCGCGGCGCACCCCGCGTACACCAGCTTCAGTGACGGATGGGGAAAGACATGCACAGGGATGCCCAGGGCCGCGTAGTTGCCAAGGGCTGCCTTGGACGGATCGGGCGGCAGCATGCTGAGCACCTGTATGTCATGCCGATGCGACAACTGGCGGGCCAGCACGAAGAGGCTGCGGCCGGAGCCGCCGTTGTCTATGGCATGGGTACAGAAGAGCAGGCGCATGGATTTTTTCCATTGTCACTTGGTGGTACTGTGCTTGGAATCAGGGCAATTTCACTAGAGCAGGTTACGAATGAAATGAGTTAAATGCTCTGCAAGGATTTTTCTGAAAATCCTTGCCACGAAATGCGAGTAGGCGGGCTTTTGCCTGCCGTACGCGAGCATTTCAAGTGTTAAATGCTCTAGTGATGCTGTCGCCATCCATAAGGCTTCTTCGTCGCCTGACGGCTGCCGCTTGGAATTACTCCGACGAAGGGCATGGCTGTATGGCCACGGGCGGGCGCACGGCCCGCCCCCGGCCTGGCGATTATGAAAACACTGATTAAAGAGCCTTTTGGAAACGCGCAGGTGTTTCGTTTGGCAAGGCGCGATCTTTTTTCAAGCAGGAGTGGACGCTTCCGTCCTCACTGTTTCAAAAAAAGTGAAGCAAGTCCGCCAAACGGAATACATCAGCGCTTCCTTATACCAGTTTGCTGCTCTGCCAGCCGTGTTCCCTGGCGGCAGCTTCAGCCTTGGGGCCGCCCAGCACGCAGATGTGCCCAGTTTTGGCGGCCTCTGCCAGCACTTCGGAAAACTCGCGAAAATGCTTTTCAGTGGTGGAAAGGATTTCTTCACGCATGATGGCGCGGGCGGCGTCCGTATCATTGGTGAGCCAGCGGCTCAGGGACTGCGCGCCCTTGGCGTCGGGCAAAAGGTAGCTGTCCAGATCGCCGATGGCCCCCACGATGGCCTGGGTCAGTTGGGCCTTGTCGGGCGTAAAGCCGCGCAAAAACTCGGCCATGCCGTCAAAGGCCTCAAGGGTGGCGTCCACGTTGGGGTCACGGTAGGAAGCGCACACCAGGGTGCCGCCCATGCGGTCAAGATTGCAGAAGGCCCCGTACGCGCCGCCGCGCACGCGCACGCGCTCCCACAGGTAGCCCATGCGCAGATAACGCAGGATAACACTGGCCGAGCCGTGGTACACATAGCCCTGGTCATAGATGTTGGCGGCCTTGCCCACATAGTTGATCTGGGCCGGAGCGATGAAGGCTTCGGCTTGGGGCAGGCTCATGGGGGACTCGCCAATGCCGCTGGCCGCGCCGGAGCGGACTGGCGGCAGGGCCTGCAACAGCTGGCGCGCCTGGGTTTCGGCCAGGACAAGGCCAGCGGCCTCGGCGGTGCAGTCAAAAATCGCGCCGGGCCGGGCCACGATACGGGCGCGCAATTCTTCCAGATCGGCCATGAGCGTTTGCGGTTCCTGCTCAAGGCGCTGGAGCATGGAACGAACGCTTTCAAGGTAGCTCAGGCCGGAGGTGCGCTCGGCCAGAGCGCCCGCGCCGGTGAACCGCGCCCGCAAACGGGCGCTGACCGCCGCATGGCCTGCGGACTGGAGGGCGTTTTCCATACGGGCCTTGGCTTCCAGAAGCATCTGGCCCAGGCGCTCCTCAATGACGGCCTGATCCGTGAGGGGTTCCAGAAGTATTTCCTGCATGATGGCGAAGAGATCCGGCAGCTTGTCGTAGACCGCCTTGCCGGAGACGCCCATATAGCTCACGGTATGGCGGCTTTCACGCACGGTTCCCAGCAGGGTGTCGGCTCCCACGCCGCCGGTTTTGGCCGCCATGAGCTCGCCAAGTTCCGTAAAGTCGCGGCGCGCCGTGCCCATTTCGGTCAGGCAGCGGGAAAACAGGGGCAGCAGGGGCACAAGGCGGTCAGGCACATTGGCCAGGGGCAGCAAAAGGGTGGCGTAGGCAATGCCGCTGGTTGGCAGTTCATGGCTCAGCGCGGGTTCCGGCAGCTCCACGATGTTGCGCGGAATGGGCGCATTGTGGCGCGGCAGATCCTCAAGCCCCAGAGCGGGAATGCTGGCAAGGGCCTCCGGGCTGTCGGGCGCGCTCTGCACTTCCTCAAGCCGCAGGGTGTCGGCCGCCATGGCGGCGCGCGCGTCAGCGTCGGCGGCAGCCTGCACGGCGTCCACGCGGGATTTTTCAGCCTCGTCGCGGGCTTTGCCAAGGTTTGTGTCGGGCAGCAGCACGACCATGGCGCGGTGCTCGTTGTTCAGGAACCAGTCCTTTATGGCCTGCTCGAACACCGGCTCACCGGCGCTGATGCGCGCCTTGAGGGATTCCAGCGGCGCTTCCCAGGCAAGGGGAGCCAGGGGGTCGCCGTCGTACAGCCAGGTGGACAGGGCCTGGATCATGGCCGAAAGCCCGCGCGGGAAGCGGCCCGAATTGTTTTCGCGGTAGGCGAATTCCACCGAATTGACGGCGGCTTCCACCGCAGCCTTGGGGATGCCCTCCTCGGCAAGCTGGGCCAGGGTTTCAAAGATGAGCATCTCGACCTTGGGCACGTCCCTTGGGGCCACGCCCTTGAGACCGGTGGAGTAGTACATCTGGCGCAGGTCTGTCTCAAGCCCGCAGCCCGTCGTGTCCTCGCCCAGGCCGGAGGCTATGAGCGCCTTGCGCAGGGGCGAGCCCGGCAGGCCCTCAAGGATATGCTCCAGCATTTCCATAAGCAGGGCCTGATCCACGTCGCCGCGTTCGCCCAGCAGCCAGTTGACCGTGAGCAGTGCGCGCTTTTCGCCTTCAGAGGCGGCATAGGGCACTTCAATCTGGCGCGGGGTGTCCAGGCGTTTTTGCAGGGGCACGGCAGAGTTCACGGGCCGGGCGGTGTAGCCTTTCAGGGATTCGTTGACAAGGCGCAGGCGCTCGGCTTCCGGGTCGTCGCCCCAGAAAAAGAAGCGGGCGTTGCTCGGGTGGTAGTAGCTGCTGTGAAAATTGGAAAAAGCCTCATAGGTAAGGTCGGGGATGCGCTCGGGATTGCCGCCGGAGTCAAGGCTGTACAGGGTGTCGGGGAACAGCGCCTGCTGGCTCTGCTCGGAGAGCACGGAGTCGGGCGAGGAGTAGACGCCCTTCATTTCATTATAGACCACGCCCTTGTAAGACCAGGGGCCGTCGGCGCTGGGGGCTTCCACATGCCAGCCTTCCTGCTTGAGGATGTCCTCGCTGATGCGCGGGTGGAAGACGGCGTCGATGTAGACGTCAATGAGATTGTAGAAGTCGCGCAGATTGCAGCTCGCCACGGGATAGCAGGTCTTGTCCGGAAAGGTGAAGGCATTGAGAAAGGTCTGCAGGGAGCCCTTGAGCAGTTCCACAAAGGGTTCTTTGACCGGGTACTTGTCGGAACCGCAGAGCACGGAGTGCTCCAGAATATGGGCCACGCCGGTGGAGTCGGTGGGCGGCGTGCGAAAGCTCACGCCAAAGCATTTGTTTTCATCCGTATTGCTGATGGAAAGCAGTTGCGCGCCCGTGGCCTCATGCAGCCACAGCCGGGCCATGCCGTCCACTTCGTGGAGATGCCGTTCGGTGACAAGAGTAAAACCGTTGTTATTCATATTGATTCCTGCAAATAATTTTGGGGCCTGTTGGGAGTCTACGGCAAATGAACCCAGACTATAAGGGCTGCGGCGGGGTTTGAAAAGGGGCGGCAAAGCGCAGGCCGTGGGCCGCCTCTGGCGTCACTTGGCGTCACTGCGCGGCAACGTCCGGAGTTTTGCGCTGTGGGCATTCCTGCTCCCTTTCTGTCCCCGTCCCTTCCCGCCACCACCGGTTCGCCTCACCTCACCCGCGCAGACCCGGCAAGAGGCAACGGCAGGCCCGGCAAGGCGACAACGGCAGGCGCAGCAAGAGGACAAAGGCAGGCCCGGCAGGGGGCAACGGCAGGCCCGGCAAGAGGACAACGGCCCGACACTACAAAAGAATTACGCCCTGCGCCGCCTGACGGTCAAAAAGAGCGCACCCGTGCTTGCCAAGCGTGATTCGATCATGTATGTACTCCCTTTCTATCAAGCACACCCAGGCAGCGGCCCGGGGTGCCCGGTGGAATGCCGCGTGTGGCGGCGTTCTTTTTGCGCCAAAGGCGCAACATCGGGTTGCAGGGTCAGGGCGTGGGTGGAAGAAAACAACCCTTTGGAGGAATCCCAATGGCTTACGTCAGCATGAAGCAAATGCTGGAAACCGGCGTGCATTTCGGTCACCAGACCCGCCGCTGGAACCCCAAGATGCGTCCCTACATTTTCGGCGCGCGTAACGGTATCCATATCATCGACCTGCAGCAGACCGTAAAGCTCTTCCGCATTGCCCACGACAAGGTTGTGGACACTGTTGCCAAGGGCGGCAAGGTTCTGTTCATAGGCACCAAGCGCCAGGCTCAGGAAGCTGTGGCCACCGAGGCCGGTCGCGCCGGACAGTACTATGTGACCAATCGTTGGATGGGCGGCACGCTCACCAACTTTGTCACCATCCAGAAGAGCGTTGATCGCCTGAAGAAGCTGGAAGTCATGTTTGCCGACGGCAGCATCAACCGCTACCAGAAGAAGGAAATCCTGCTTCTGGAACGCGAAATGAACAAGCTGGAACAAACCCTCGGCGGCATCAAGAACATGGACCGTCTGCCCCAGCTTGCCTTCATCATCGACCCGCATCGTGAAGACATCGCCGTCAAGGAATGCCGCAAGCTCGGCATCCCCATCGTGGCCGTTACGGACACCAACTGCGACCCCGATGTCATTGACTATATCATTCCCGGCAATGATGACGCCATCCGCGCCATCAAGCTTTTTGTGGCCTCTTTCGCCGAAGCCTGCACGGAAGGCGAAGCCATGAGCAAGGACCACAAGGGCGAAGGCTCCAACGCTGAAGAAGCCATGCAAAAGGCTGCTGCTGCCGAGGCCGTGGCCGAAGCTGCTCCCGCCCAATAACCGGCTTTTCTGCTTTCGCATTTTGGGGGCAGCGCAACCAGTATAGATGGCTGCGCTGCCCCTGTTTGGATGCAGCACCGCACTATTCAGGCCTATTTGATAACTCCGGTTTCAGGCCGGACGCATTTTGGAGAATACAATGGCTATTACCGCTCAACTGGTAAAAGAACTGCGCGAAATGACTGGCGCCGGCATGATGGATTGCAAAAAAGCCCTGGTGGAAGTGGAAGGCGACCTGGAAAAGGCCGTTGACTGGCTGCGCCAGAAGGGCATGGCCAAGGCTGCCAAAAAGTCGGGCCGCGCCACCAGTGAAGGTCTTGTGACCGTGACCCTGAGTGATGACGGCAAGACCGTGGCCATGGCTTCGCTTTTGTGCGAAACCGACTTCGTGGCGCGTGGCGAGCAGTTCCAGAACATGGCCGCCAAGCTGGCCAAGACCGTGCTGGACAACGCCCCCGCTGACGCCGTGGCCCTTGAATCCCTTATGGGTGAAGAAGTGACCCAGCTTATCGCCTCTGTGGGCGAAAACATGCAGATCGGCAAGTTTGCCCGCCACACCAAGCCCGGCGAAAGCTCCGTCATCGGCCAGTACATCCACGCCAACAGCAAGATTGGCGTGCTGGTGTTTCTGACCTGCGGCAAGGCCGAAAGCGCCGCCAAGCCCGAAGTGCAGGAACTGGCCAAAAATATCGCCATGCAGGTGGCCGCCGCCAGCCCCATGGCTCTTGACGCCGCCAGCCTGGATCAGGCCGCTGTGGAGCGCGAACGCGAAGTCTACCGCCAGAAGGCTCTGGAAGAAGGCAAGCCCGCCAACATCGTGGACAAGATCGCCGACGGCGCCGTGAAAAAATTCCAGAAGGACGTGTGCCTTATGGAACAGCCTTACATTCGCGACGACAAGAAGACCATCAGCGACATCGTGCGTGAAACCGGCAAGACCGTTGGTGATGAAATCACCGTCACCGGCTTTGAGCGCATCCAGCTTGCCGCCGAATAATACTATCTGACTCGCCATGACCGGACGGGTTCGCCTGTCCGGACGGGTTCGCCTGTCCGGTCATAGAGCATGCATTTTTTTAAGGGTGCATGCTGCAAGCCGCGCGAGAGCGCAGCGCGCCGCAACACGGCGCAGATTCAGCCGAAGATCGCGTTTTCGGCAGAATGACGACGTTGCAATGTGAAGCATTTCAGCGTTATGCTAAGTCGAATACCGCGCCTTCGGGCGTAGCAGACTATTGACAAAAGGGGGCTTCGGCCCTCTTTTGTCTTTTTGAGGCCACGTCCGGCCTGCGGCGGGCGTCTGCTCTCGCAGCCGCCAGAGCAATTTTACTTTGAAATTGCTCCAAGGTCGGAATTCAGTTTTACAAGAAGGGGCACAGCCCCGGAGCAGAATATATGCTGGAATTTTCATGGGTAACGCAGCTTTCCGCCTGGGCCGGTCTGGGCACGCTGGTACTGCTGGAAGTGGTGCTTGGCGTGGACAACCTGGTCTTTATTTCCATACTTGTGGGAAGGTTGCCCGGCGACCGCAAGCGGCAGGCTTTCTTGGTGGGGCTTGGGCTGGCCCTGCTCATGCGCATGATCCTGCTCACCATCATGGCCCGTCTGGCCACGCTGATCACGCCCCTGTTCGTGCTTGGGGGGCACGGCTTTTCAGCGCGTGACCTCATACTCATGGCCGGAGGCGTCTTTTTGTTGCTCAAGGGCACCATGGAGCTGCACGACCGGCTTGAAGGCCACAGCGGCAGATATGCCGGAGAAACGGAGCACCATCCCGGATTCTGGCAGGTGATTTTTCAGGTGGTGGTGCTGGACGCGGTATTTTCGCTGGACTCCATCATCACGGCCGTGGGCATGGTGGAACATGTCACCATCATGATGCTGGCCGTGATCATAGCCATGAGCATCATGCTCATGTCTGCCGGGCCACTGCTTGCCTTTATGGAGCGTCACCCCACGGTCATTGTGCTGTGCCTGGGCTTTTTGCTCATGATCGGCCTGAGCCTTCTGGCCGACGGTCTGGGCTTTCATATTCCCAAGGGCTACATGTACGCGGCCATTGTGTTTTCGCTCCTGGTGGAAATGTGCAACCAGTGGGCGCTGCGCAACCGACGAAGACGCTTCAGCATGCGCGACATGCGCGAGTCCACGGCCCGCGTGATCCTGAATATTCTGGGCGGGAGCGCGCCTGGGCAGGGCGATACCCAGCTCGACGCAGCCGCCCTGGCGGGCGAAACCAAGGAACGGCTGTTCGCGCCGGAGGAACGGGCCATGCTGGCCCGCGTCATTCGCCTTGGCGGACGCACGGCCCGTTTTATCATGGTGCCGCGCCAGCGCGTGAACTGGCTGGACAGCAATGCCGACAGGGAGACCGTGAGCAAGCATGCCGCCGCGTCACGGCTGGCCTGGTTGCCCGTGCTGCGCCGCGACACCGACGAGGTGCTTGGCGTGGTACACCCTGGCGACATCCTCATGCGCGAAGGCGAGCAGCCCGAAGGGCAGTGGGATCTGACCAAGTTCATCCGGCCAGCGCCCACCATCTTCGAGCATACGCCCCTGCCTGTCATTATGGAGGATTTTCGCACCCATCCTTCGCCGCTGGCCTTTGTGCGCGACGAATACGGCAGCGTGGTGGGCATCATCACCCCGGCCGAGCTTTTGAGCGTGCTGGCCGGGCAGATGGGCGACATGCCCGCCGGGCCGGAAGCCTGCCGCCGCCCCGACGGCAGCTGGGTCATGCCAGGGCGGCTCACCATTGACCTTTTTGCCAGCTGGCTTGGCATCAGCCTGCCCAAGCGCCTGGACAGCGCGACCCTGGCCGGGTTCATTCTGGAGCGCCTTGGGCGCATACCCGAAAAAGGCGCGCACCTGCACTATCAGGGCTGGGATCTGGAAATCACGCGCATGGACAGGCGGCGCATTGACGAAGTGCGCGCCGTGCGCCTGCTGACGCCCCCGGTCAAGGGAAAGAAAAAAGCCAGGGATGCCTCCGGGCGGCGCTGATTGAAAACTCCGTCGTAAAACTGTTGACAAGCTGGCGGCCTCGGCTGTAATTTTACAAACGGTATGACAATGTACAACACATCTTTCTTCTTCAGCGGCATGATTTGCCTCGTTATGGTCGGCCTAGTAGTACGGGACCGATCTTTAGGCGCGTCATAAGCAGGGAAGAACAAAAGGTATATGTGAACCCCGCCGGCGCGAGCTGGCGGGGTTTTTTTACACCCGAAGACCGCCAGCAAGCCCAGCCAACGCAAAAGGAGCCTTGTGGCGATGTTACGTCTTACTGGAGCCGAATTAACCATACGCCTGTTGGAGAATCAGGGGGTCACCTGTATTGCCGGTATTCCCGGCGGTTTCAATCTGCCCTTGTACGACGCGCTGGGGCGCAGCGGAGCGATCCGCCATGTTCTGGCGCGGCACGAACAGGGCGCGGGTTTTATAGCGCAGGGCATGGCCAGGGTTTCCGGCCGCCCCGGCGTGGTCTTCGCCACATCGGGGCCGGGAGCCACCAACACCCTCACGGCCCTTGCCGACGCCCGCATGGATTCGGTGCCCCTGGTCTGCATCACCGGCCAGGTTCCCCAGAGCATGATAGGCACTGACGCCTTTCAGGAAGTGGACATTTACGGCATGTCCATCCCGGCCACCAAGCACAATTTTCTCGTGCGTTCTCCCGAAGAACTGCCGCGTGTCATTGCCGAGGCCTTTTCCATTGCTGTCAGCGACCGCCCCGGCCCGGTACTTGTGGACATTCCGCGCGACGTGCAGGTGGCCCCCGTCGAGGTAGACGGCCTGCCGGAACCCGGCAGGGCCACGCCCATGCCCACGCCCGACAGCGCGTCCCTGGCCAGGGCTGCCGAGCTTCTCAATGCTGCGGAACGGCCGCTGCTCCTGCTTGGCGGGGGCACGTCGTCGCCGGAGGCCGCCGCCGCCGTGCTGGAATTTATGGAGCAGCAGCGCATCCCGGCCGTCATGTCCCTGCGCGGGCTTGGCGTGGTGCCCCACGGGCATGAACTTGCCGTGGGCATGCTGGGCATGCACGGCGCACGCGCCTCCAACATGCTGGTGGAAGAATGCGATGTGCTCATGGTGGTGGGCGCGCGCCTGGGCGACAGGGCCACTGGCCGTCTGGACAGTTTTTGCCCCAAGAGCGGGCTTATCCATATCGACATCGACGCCAGCGAGGTGGGCAAGCTGCTCATGCCGCAGGTGGGGCTGACGGCGGACGCCAGTCAGGCCCTGCGGGCGCTCATGCCCCTGGTGAAGCCACGGGATCGCGGCGCCTGGCTGGCACGTGTGGATGCCCGCAAGGCCACGCACGGGCTGCGCTTTGACCGGGAGGACGACATCCTCTCCCCCTATGGCATCATCCGTCATGTGGCCAAGCTGGTGGGTGACGACGCCGTCATCGCCACGGATGTGGGCCAGCACCAGATGCGTGTGGCACAGGCCTACCCCATGAACCGCCCGCGTCAGTGGCTCACGTCCGGCGGGCTGGGCACCATGGGCTTTGGCCTGCCTGCGGCCATAGGCGCGGCGCTGGAACGGCGCGGGGGCATGGCCGTCTGCTTTACCGGGGATGGCAGCCTGCTCATGAATATTCAGGAAATGGCCACTGCCGCTGAAACCGGGGCCAACGTAAAAATCATATTGTGCAACAACAACGGGCTGGGGCTTGTGCAGCAACAGCAGGATCTTTTCTTTGACGGGCGCATCACTGCCTCCGCCTATACCACCCGCACGGACTTTGTGCAGATTGCCCAGGGGTTTGGCCTGCCTGCGGCCAGGCTTACCGCTGGAAAAGACCCACAGCGTGTGCTGAAAGAATTTCTTGGCAAACCCGGCCCCTGCCTGATTGAAGTGCAGGTGCGGGCCGAAGACAAGGTATTTCCCATGGTGCCGCCAGGAGCGGCCAACAGTCAAATGATCGAGGGGATTCCGTCATGAGCAGTTCCATCAAAAGCGCCCTTACCATGCTGCGCCTGAGCGTCAACAACCATCCCGGCGTCATGTCGCATATCTGCGGCCTGTTTGCCGGACGCGCCTATAATCTTGAAGGGATCCTCGTGACGCCCGAGGACGACGGGGCCACCTGCCGCATGTGGCTGGTGGTCAAGGATGACGGACGCATGGAGCAGATAGTGAAACAGGTGAGCAAACTGCACGATGTGCTGGACGTGCATGTGGGGCAGGCCGAACCGACGGTCTTCAACCGTCTGGCTGGATGCCTCGAATGCTGAAGCTCTTATAGCATTTTCGCATTGAAAATATCCATTTTCAATGCTTCCAAGACGCCCGCTTCGGCGCGTAACAGCGCAAATAAATAGCGATGCTGTCTTCATCCGTAAGCCCTACGGGCAACGGCTGAAGCTGCGCTTACGCCTCCGCGGCGGGCGTCTGCTCCCGCATCCGCCAGAGCAATTTCAAAGTGAAATTGCTCTGGCCAGTGCCGTCACGAGTGCCTTTCCTGGTATTTCTGCGTCGAACATCGCCCTGATATGACTGGAAAATCCATCTCGTGACGACACTGGCTGGGGCAGCGTAGTTTCCATGTGCTCGTTTCATTCCTAACTGCTCTACGCCGCAAAAAAACAGGGGCCGCGCACTTCATGTGGTGCGCGGCCCCTGTTTATGACGTTATGCCAGGAAGAGCTGTCTCTGAACCCCCCGCCTGTAAGCCAATAAAAGTTTCAGACAGTGGCGTAACGAGATGAATTTCCAGTCATATCAAGGAGAACGAGCCTTTTATGCAGGGAGTGTACTCTGATGGTACTCGACCGGAATAAAAGGTGAAGTTAGACGCAGAAATACCAGGAAAAGCGCTCGTGATGACACTGTCTGGGGGGGCATGGGGGAAGGACCCTTTTTCAAAAGGGCCCCTCCCCCACAAAGCTTTTCAGCGATAAATGCTCTAGCCCTGGTTGCTTTCGGACTTCATTTCATTGATAAGACGCTGCAAAACCTGAGACTGCCGCGCCAGTTCGGCCGTGGCCTGCGAGGCCTGGCCCATGGCCGAGGCGGTCTGGCTGGATATGGCGGCCACCTGTTCCACCGAGCGGTTTATCTCGTCACTGGCGGCGGACTGTTCTTCACTGGCAGTGGCGATGGAGCGTACCTGATCGTTGGTCTGGTCAACCAGGTTAACGATGGTGCGCAGGGTCTGGCCGGACTGGTTGGCAAGGTTGGTGGCTTCCTGAATGGTATTGATGGAGAGGTTCACCCCGGCAACGCTCTTGCGGGTGCCTTCCTGAATGCCGGTGATGACCGCGCCCACCTCGTGGGTGGCTGCCATGGTCTTTTCGGCCAGTTTGCGAACCTCGTCGGCCACGACAGCGAAGCCGCGCCCGGCGTCGCCCGCCCTGGCGGCCTCGATGGCGGCATTGAGGGCAAGCAGGTTGGTCTGGTCAGCGATGTCCGAAATGACGTTCATGATCTGGCCGATGCCTTCGGCCTGATGGCTGAGTGTGTCCATGTCCTCTTTGAGTTCCTGGCTCTGCCTGGACACCTCGTCAATGCCGTGCACCACCTTGGTGACGATGCTTTCGCCTTCCTGGGCCTGGGTGCGGGCGTTGCCGGACATTTCCGAAGCGTGCCCGGCGTTGCTGGCCACCTCGCGCACAGTGGCGTTCATCTGTTCCATGGCGGTGGCTGTTTCGCTGATGCGCTGGGACTGTTCGTCAGAGCCACGGCTGGACTGTTCAATCTGCGCGGACAGCTCTTCGGAGGCGGAGGTGAGGACGTTCACCACGCTTTCAAGCTGGTTGGCGGCCTGCAACATGCCTTCAGCCCTGGCGTGCAGGGCCTCTTCCTTGGCCGCCTGGGCCTCTTTCATGGCCACATGCGCCTGCTCTGCCTGCCGCGCGGCTTCAGTGCTTTTTTCTTCGGCCTCGGCTATTTTTTCCTTCATGGTGGCAACCATGTTTTGCATCACATGGTATACGCCGCCGGGGCGCTTTTGCGCCCTGAAGTTGACGTCAAGGTTGCCGCTGGCTATTTCGCCCGCCACGTGGGCCAGATAGCCGGGGTCTTCGCCAAGCTGACGCATGATGTTGCGGGTCAGCAACACGCCCAGGGTGATGGAAAGCAAAAGGCCGAAGCCAAGGGCTACGTAAAGAAGATTGCTGGACGAGTCTGCCAGCTCGGCATTGTGTTTGGCCACAAGAGCGCCCTGCTCACGCTTGGAGGCCACAAGGGCGTCAATGGTCTTCTGATAGATTGAGGAAATTTCTCTGCCTTTGCCGCTCAGCAGGGCATACGCCTCATCCTTGCGGCCTGCTTCGGCCATGGCCATGACCTCGTCGGTCATCTTTCTGAAATCCTGGCGGCGCACCTTGTATTCAGCCAAGATTCTGCGCCCCTCGTCAGAGATGAGGGTGGCTTCAACCTTTACGGCGCTGCTGTCGATGATGGCGCGAAACTGGGGAATGACGGTGCGCGCGCGTTCTTTTATGGCATCATTGTTTGTGGTGGCAAAATCCAGCAGATTAATTCTGATGCGCTGAAAATAGGCCGAGATGTTGACCAGGTCGCCCATGGGCTCCACCGCGCGCGTATAAAGAAAATTGTCGGCCTTGCTCATGTCGTGCATCCGCGAAGCGGCGAAAATGCCCACCGATAATGTGATCAGGGCCGAGGCAATAAACCCGGTCAAAAGTTTTGTCTGCAGTTTCATGGCGTTCCTTCGTTCTTTGTCCCCACGGCAACACGCACGGCGACAGCAATATACTTATCGGTTATAGGGTTTTAAACTTGATATCATTACCTGAAAAATCGGGTGTGGCATTACGGGCAAAGGAAATTCGCGCGCAAGGCGGTCTTCACGTGTACTGAAGAACGAAATGTATTGCCGATAAAAAAGCCAAGGGCAGGCATTACCTGTTATCGTCCTGATAGGCAACCCGTTCAAAAACCTTGCGGCGCGGGGTAAGGCTGATGTGATAATACTGGTTCTGGGGGATATAGATATAGGGGACGTCCTCACTGCGCTGGCGCAAAAAAAGTGACAGCAGCACCCGGTTGATGGCCTGATGGCCCACGATCACAAGAGGTGTGTCGCCAGCCAGAAAAAGGGCACGGCGCAGGCCGCGCTGCACGCGCTCGCCCAGCATGGCGTAACTCTCGCCATTGGGATAGGCGTAGGAGAATTTGTTGGCATTGCGCCCGGCGGTAACCTGCGGCATTTTTTCACGTATTTCGCTGTACAGCATGCCTTCGCAGTCACCGGCCCATATCTCGTTAAATTCCTTGAAGGCCATGATATGGGCAGCGGGGCGCTCGGCCAGCAGCGGCGCCGCCGTTTCGTGCGAGCGCAGCCGTGTGGACGTGAAAACCCAGTCAATTTCCTTCTGGCGCATATGTTGCGCCAGGGCCTCGGCCTGGGCGCGTCCTTTTGCCGTCAGGGGCGGATCGCCGCCGATGCGGCCGCGCACGTTGAATTCCGTTTGTCCGTGGCGCACAAGGTAGAGGCAGTGCACCCAGGCGCTGACCACAATTTCGCGTATGGCCGGGTAAAAGGGCGAGCCCTCGCAGGGGCGCTCGGCAAGAATCCTGTTGGCGGTGGAATCCACGCAAAGCCAGAACTTTTCGTCCTCAAGAGGCTCATAGATCGTCTCATAGTAGCCGATGCGCTTCATAAAGCTTTGCAGGGCCTCTTCTTCGCTGTAGGCCGCATATTCGGGCAGGGTGGTCTTGCGCCGGATGCAGGCCGTGAGCAAAAGCTGGTCTTCGTTGACGCACTCGACAAACAGCACCGGATAGTCGGTAAGCGTGCTTTCAATCATGCGGCGGCGGGCGCGGCTCACATTGGTGGCGTCCAGAATGGCCACTTCGCCCCCCTCGGCCAGCCAGTTGCGGGCCAAGTCCATGTTTCGGCGGCAGATCATTTCGCGGGCTTCGCGGCCTGCGGCATTGTTGGGATTATAAAAATCGGGATTGGTGGATTCCGCCCCCATAAGGGAGCGGCGCAGGTCGCCATTATTGAAAAGCCTGGCCTGAATATCTTCGGCCATAAGCCCGTCGCGGATGCGTCTGGCAAGGGTGGACTTGCCACGCGCGGGCAGCCCCACCATGGCTACATAAAGTTTTTGCATATGCCCTCCACTTGGCAGACTAGAGCAAAAGACCGTAAAACAAAAGCGGCGCGCGGGCGGCGCTGTAACCGTAACTGCTATGGAGCACACATGAAGACCATCGGCCTGATTGGCGGCATGAGTTGGGAAAGTACGGTTTCCTATTACCAGATAGTCAACCGCATTGTGAAACAGCGCCTCGGTGGCCTGCACTCGGCAAAGTGCCTGCTGTACAGCGTTGATTTTGCAGAAATTGAAGTCTGCCAGGCAGAGGGACGCTGGGACGATGCGGCAGCCATTCTGGTGGAGGCCGCCCGAAGCCTGGAGCGTGGCGGGGCCGATTTTCTGCTCATCTGCACCAACACCATGCACAAGGTGGCCCCGGAAGTGGCGGCGGGCGTGCGCATTCCCCTGCTGCACCTGGCGGAAGTCACGGCGGATGCGCTGCTGCGGCAAGGCATCGTCAAGGCGGCACTGCTGGGCACGCGCTACACCATGGAGGAAGATTTTTACTGTGGCGTACTGCGGCGGCGGGGCATAGAGGTGCTTATTCCCGAAGCTCAGGACAGGGCCATGATCAATGACGTTATTTTTCAGGAACTGTGCCTGGGCCGTATTGAAGACGCCTCTCGGCAAAAACTGCTGTCTGTCATTGACGGGCTGCGTGAACGGGGCGCGCAGGGAGTGGTGCTTGGCTGCACGGAGATAGGCTTGCTGCTGCCTCCGCAGGACGGGGATTTTCCCCTGCTGGACACGACCGTGCTGCACGCTACCGCTGCGGCGGAGATGGCACTGGCACGCTGAAAACGTGTGTAACTAAGCGGGGCCTGTAAGAATTTTAGGGGGTGGGGGCGTGGGGGAGGAGACCCTTTTGCAAAAGGGTCCCTCCCCCACAAAAGATCCTAAACAAACGCCACTTTAGCTGACAATAAGCTTCAAAAAGCGCTTTTTGCCGAGCTTGACCACGTATTCGCCAGCAGGCAGGGGGCTCAGGGCGTCTTCGCAGCGCTGGCCGTCAATGGCAAGTGCGCCTTCCTTCATGAGCCTTTTGGCTTCGCCACGGCTTTTGACCAGGCCCGCTGCCTCAAGAAAGGCGGGCGGGGTGCTGTCGTCGCCGCTCTGGCACTGGTATTCGGGCATATCGTCCGGCACGCCGCCCCCGGCAAAAACGGCATTAAAGCACTGCTGGGCTTCGTCTGCGTCCTTGGGGCTGTGGTAGCGGCTGACCATCTCGTGGGCCAGGGCTTCCTTGGCGGCCTTGGGGTGTACGTCGCCCTTGGCCACGCTTTGCTTCAGGCTGGCGATGTCTTCGAGGCTCTTGGCTGAAAGCAGCTCGTAGTAGCGCCACATGAGCTCGTCGGAAACGGCCATGACCTTGCCGAAGATTTCGGAGGGCGCTTCGTCGATGCCGATGTAGTTGCCGTAGGATTTGGACATCTTGCGCACGCCGTCCGTGCCTTCCAGCAGGGGCATGGTAAGGATGCACTGGCTTTCAATGCCGTAATGGGCCTGAAGGGTGCGGCCCACGAGCAGGTTGAACTTCTGGTCTGTGCCGCCCATTTCTACGTCGCTCTTGAGAGCCACGGAGTCGTAGCCCTGGCAGAGCGGGTAGAGAAATTCGTGAATGGATATGGGGCGCTGCTCGCGAAAGCGCTTTTCAAAATCGTCGCGCTCCATCATGCGGGCCACGGTGTAGCTGGAGGCCAGTTTGATGAAGCCGGCTGCGTCCATTTTGCCAAGCCATGCCGAGTTGAAGGCCACTTCGGTCTTTTCGGGATCAAGGATCTTGAAGACCTGCTTTTTGTAGGTCTCGGCATTGGACATCACCTGCTCTTCAGTGAGCGGCGGGCGGGTTTCGGAGCGGCCCGACGGATCGCCGATGCGACCGGTGAAGTCGCCGATAAGAAAAATTACATGATGGCCCAGTTCCTGGAAATGACGCATCTTGTGCATGACCACCGTGTGGCCGAGGTGCAGGTCGGGCGCGGTGGGGTCAAAGCCCACCTTGATACGCAGGGGCGTGCCGCGAGCGATTTTTTTGCGCAATTCGTTTTCGTCAATCAGTTCGGCCACGCCGCGCTTAATGATTGCCATCTGGCGGTCGATATCGGTCATCACCCTGTCCTCATGTGCTGGCTGCGGTATTACAGTGCTGTTGGTAAAAAACGCGGCACAGAACGGGGTTCTGTGCCTGCGCAGAATGACAAGGATACCCCCAAGGTTGCTGGGGTGTCAAATTTTCACTGCATGTAGGGTCAACTTCTGGCAGCAACCAGAGGGATCAGGGCAATTTCGCTTTGAAGGTGCTCGCACGATGGCGTGAGTGTGTTGCGCGCCACAACGTGGCGTGGATTCAGCCGGAAATCGTATTTTTCGGCTGAATGAAAACTTTGAAATGTGCGGCATTTCAAAGTTGATCCGATCTAGAGCATTTTAACTTTGAAAAAGTGTAAATGCTCTACGCTGTACGAAAGTACAGCGCGCCACAACGTGGCGTGGATTCAGCCGGAAATCGCATTTTTCGGCTGAATGAAAACTTTGAAATGTGAAGCATTTCAAAGTTGATCCGATCTAGATGCCGAGCAGGGCGTAGACGCGGCTCTGGCTCAGTCCGCCATGCACCGAAAGCGCGGCGACGTTATCCTGCGCAATCATGTTCAGGGTGTCGTCCATGACGGAGTCAACCTCGTGATCTTCCAGCAGTTTGGGCGTGCTCAGGTTGACCACATCCTGCACTGCGGCGGGGGTGGAGCCGGAATCGTCCTTGTCGGGACGCGGAAACGAGAAGGGGTGAAATGCATTGAGGCCGGAAATTTCCATGGCTGTATCCTCTATAATATGGCCGCATGTGCGGGTGTGGTCAAACTTTCCGCCCTGAGCGGATGCCGGAATTCATGCAAATTGGGTGCCATGAAGGTGTGCATGTTTCTGACGGTTCTTGCCACACTCGTTGAAAGCTCACTGGCACTGCGGGGAGGGCACGCGCATGAAGTTGCAGGGCGCTGGCCTGCCTGTTGCGGGCCGCTACCCGGCGCTGTGGGCGTACAGTAAATAGGGCGTGCAGGTTTTTGTCGGCAGGGCGCCATGCTCTGTGGGCCAGGCGCAAAAAACCCTTGCACAGGACGGGTGCCGAAGCGCCGGGGAATTTGGGGGCCAGGCGAGGCCGTCGCGAATGGCGCGGTTGAGACAGATGGCAGTTGTGACAGATGGGTGGCCGTGACAGATGGCGGTTGTGCCAGATGGCGGTTGAGACAGATGGGCGGTTGTGGCAGATGGCGGTTGTGACAGATGGGCGGCCGTGGCTAATGGCGCGGTTGTGCCGTGCTGCGTGGGTGGAGCGGCAATTGGGCAGACAGTTCAGACAGCCAGCAGGGCTTCCTCGTCAGCATCGGGATACTCGTCAAGACAGGCGCGCAGGCGGTCAGAGCCCGAGGCAATGATGTCGTTCCACTGAAGAGCCGGCCCAGGAAATTCCCAGTTGAGTTCTTCAGCGAATAAAAGGCGCAGGCCCACGCCTTTTTCGCACACGTTGCGGGAAATGCCCATTTTTTTTGACAGAAAGATGTGGGGAGGCGCCGAGGCTGGCGCTTTGCTGGGAACAATGAAGAACAGATAGAAAATGTTGCCGGATCGGGAGTATTGGGCAATTTCTTCCGAGACGCAGGCACACGCGCCGCCAGCGGAAAGGTTTACCAGGGGCAGGGGATTGGGCTGGTCGGAGTTGTAGTAGAGGGTCAGCAGGTCGCGTAGTTCCGCTCTGGTGGCGGGCACTTCTTCAAGGGGCATAACCCCCGCAAGGCGGCTGCGTTCTTTGCTCCAGGAAACCCGCCTGTCACGGCGCATCTTGCGCGTGGAACAGGTGTTGGCAAGGCGCAAAAAGAGGTTGCGCAGTTCGTTTTTTTCGTTGTAGCTGACTTCAAGCACCAGCCCTGCCCCCTGATAGCCAAGGCGAATTCTGCCAGAGGGCGTTTCTTCTTCAAGGCAAAAGAAATATTCGCAGGTATTTTCTTCAGATTTGCATTTCCCCTCCGTAATTTCCTTGTGGCGCACCACAAAATGCACTTCGCGCCCTTCAACCTTACGAAACCTGCCGTGCAAAAGCACGTCCGCAGGCTTGCCTTCGTGCAGAATGCAGCACCTGACGCGCACGTTTACCCTCTGCCGCATGGCATTGGTAAAGGCTTCCGCAAGATCGGAGTTCCAAAGGCTGAAAGAGTTGATGCTGATCATTTCGTTCTCATCTTGCGGCTACAGGCCCTGGTCGTTCCGCTGGGGGGAGAGACACCCCGAAGCGTTTCATAAAGGGGACGTGGCAATCATCATGAAGCGCGCTGAGACGTTTGTACAGGACAGGGAAGCATTTGTTGCTATGATAGAAAAATCTGCATGGTTGGCAGATACTATACTATAAATGTTGGCACGTTCCAGAGCAATTTTACTGGCGATGCTGTCGCCATTCGTAAGGCTCGTAGACTCGCCAACGACTGTCGCAAAGACAGCATGCGTAACGACACAACTTGTTCCATACAATCGCTGTCGCCATTCGTAAGCCCGCAGGAGCGGGCAGCGGCTACCGCGAGAATGGATACTTCTAATGTAAAATGCTCTAGTATGATAAGTTTATCAGTTAGTCAATGAAGGGCGCTGCCCGATTTGTGGATATGCAGCAAGACCTTTGTATATAGTCTGTAATTATACCCCGTTGACTGTACCGCAAAAAAAACAAGGTTCACTGGGGCCAGAGCAGTTGACGAATGGAATACAGTAAACGCTCTGCAGGAATTTTTTTGAAAATCCTTGCCACCAATAGTTATTTTCGCTGTTAAGCGCCGAAGCGAGCGTGCCTTGAACTTTGTGCGCGTATATTCTCAATGCGAAAATGCTCTAGTGTATTGTGCGCGGCGCAAGGGCATGCTGCCATGTTGTTCCAAGCGATCAATGATTTTTATGCTTCGACGCATGGCGCTTTTATCTTGAACGTATTTTTAGTGATATATGGTGCCTTCAGATGTACCGCTTTGCCGGAGAGTGAGCAAGCGAAACGGAATCATTAGCGCTTTTTACCCTTGAAAAAAGTGCGCGCCCTCATGGTGCGCGAGAGTGCAGCGCGCCGCAATGCGGCGTGGATTCTGCACAGTGGTCGGCGCGGCACCCTGATGCCTGTGAGCGTAGCCTCATGGTTGGCCAATATGCGGAGGATATGCCGGGCCGATGCTCAGGGCTGAAACCAGCGCACCACTTGCCGTGCGTGCTGGAAAGCAGGCACGTTTTCTGTCTGTGCCTTCAGTCATAAAAACGGGCTGCCCGTTGGGGCAGCCCGTCTGATTTTGTGGAACAGGGGCGTTTAACTTTCCTGCTTTACCTTGGACTTGGTCATGGCCAGGCCCATGCCTTCAAAAAGTTCAAAGATGGCAAAGCCGTACCACAGGGTGTAGAGCACGTAGAAGATGAGCATGGCGCTCATGAGAATGAGGTGCTCGGAAACCTTGGCAGGCGGCACGCTGAAGAAGTTGTTGCCCGGTTCAATGGCGCGACGCAGCACGTTGTCAACGACCTGGGCTTCACCAATCTTGTACTGCTTTTGCAGTTCCTTGATGCAGGGCGAAAGCACGTACCACCACGCAGCCGCGACCTTGAGGGCGGGCTGGCCGTCGTACTTCTGCGAAACGGCGTCGGCATTGTTGTTGTACAGATTGTCGGCGTCATTGGTGGCCGAGGTCAGGATGGGGCCGAGATCCCCGGAAAAGCTGACCTTGCCGTCTTCAACGCGCACGTCAGTGGCGCCGGATTTTTCAAGCACCATACCGGCCAGGGCCGCGAGGTCAGCTTTCTTGAGCTTGACCGTAAGCTGAACGGACTTGCCTTCTACTGTCTTGACGCTGTTACGCACGCCGGGAATGAAGTAGGAGGAGCCCTTGGACAGTTCATTGAACACGTTGTCCGCGTATTGCAGACCGGTCATATGATTGCCGAGCTCATCCTTCATGAGGGGCATGAGCATGATGCCAAACAGTGCCAGAAACGAAATCAGCAGCAGGCAGCCACGAATAAAGGGCGCTTTAGCATGTACGAGCATAATCAGGCCTCCCCTCTGAGCTTGCCGATGTTAAAGAAGAACTTGCTGAAAACCCAGAGGCCGAAAAATGCCACAACGACCCAGAAAACGACGTTGCCCACATTTTCGATAATACCCACAAGACTGGGCGACCAGTGCAGCACTTCCATTTCCACCAGCTTTTTGGGCAGGGTGGCGGCACGGTTGATAAAACCGGCAATGATGGAAATGGCATAGAAGCCGCGGATGTGGATGCCCTTGACCACCTTGGTGGTCAGAGCGCCGACCTGGATGCCCAGCAGTGAACCGAGCAGCATGCCGATGGCCAGGGTGTAGAACACGTAGCCGTAAATGGCGTACTGGCCGATGGCGGCAAAACCGGCGGTAAAGATGATCTGCAGAATATCGGTGCCCACTGTGGTCATGGAGGACACGCCGAAGATGTACACGAACATGGGGAAGGTGACAAAGCCGCCGCCCACGCCCATGATGGCGGCCAGCAGGCCCACAAAGACGCCGCCAGCGGCAACGATCCAGCCGGAGATGCGGCGGCCGCCGGGCACGAGGTCTTCATCAAAGGAGATCATGGGGGGCATGCGCAGGCCCTGAAGCTTCACGGCAAGACCGGTCATGCCGGAGCTGCCGCCGTGCGCGTCCTGACTTGCGGCAGCGCCGCCGCGCGAGCTCTTCAAAAAGTCAAACAGGGCATAAAAGCCGAGAAAGCCCAGCAACACAGCGTAAATACTGCTGATGAACAACTCGGAAAGCAGGGGGTCGGCGTTGTAAAGGCCCTTGTTGATGGCGCCGCCGATAAATGTTCCGATAATGGACCCGGCCAGAAAGGCCACGGCCAGTTTGCCCGACACGTTGCCAAGCTTCTTGTGCACCGTGGTGCCCATGATGGCCTTGGCGAAAATGTGGAACAGGTCAGTGCCCACCGCCAGGATGCCCTTGACCCCCACGGCCATAAGCGCCGGGGTGATGATGAAACCGCCGCCAGCACCGATACACCCGGTGATGAGACCGGCGGCAAGGCCCACGGCTATGGACGCCAGAAAAATGTTAGTGGTGTAAAAGGCGGGCGCGTAGGCGCTTTTGCCGCCCAGCATTTCGTGGTACTCATAAGCCTCCGCCAGGCAACCCGCAAGAATCGGCACTGCCAGCGCCAGAATCAGCAGCAGTTTTTTGCGGTTCTTGAGAATGGAGGTCGATACCTCCAGATCCCATTTCGCGTAGGCTTGCGAGCCGCTCAGCAGAAACTCATACACTTGTCTGCCAAAACTCATACTCTCCTCCAATACGATTGTGGCCGGCCAACGGCCGTAGGTCATGGCCCCAACAATGACGTGTACAGGCACTTGTGGCTGCGCGGCGCGCCCCGGTGCAGCCTGTGCGTTGTTAACTAGCTGTTTTTCATGGCAAAATGAAAAAGGCCAATCTTTTCCCATACACGGAGCTACCGTGACACATTCTTTTGTTTTTGTAAAAGAAATTTATCACGAGCGGCAGTTTTTTGTGACTTGCGTGGAGAAAATACCCCCTTTGCAGGTCACTTTTGGGTTAATTAATCCAAACTGTTGGTGTAAAAGAACAAAAATACGCACCTTATTGCTCGGTTTCTTGCCGTTTTGCGTGTCTCTTCGTGATATTGTGAAAAAAGGCACATTTCTATTTTTTTGCAAGTCCCTGGCTTTGCCCGAATATGATCAGTTCCAGCCAGTCCAGGGCAAAGTTCAGGGCCGCCACGTCTCCGTCCAGGCTGTCTTCCATAATGGCAGTTTTGCGCGCTGCATCAATGGCCACATGGCTGAACATGTTCATGGCGTTGATGAGTTCGCGGAATTTGTCGATCTGAAAAAGGCAAAGCACGGCCGTGGTGGCCATGCGCGCCTCAAGGGGGTTGCCGGTAGCGCGCACCATGGCCATCAGGCGCATATAGCGGTCATTGGCCTCATTGAAGGGCTGCAGCTCTTCATTTTTCATCCACTGCTGCGCGGTGCGGCTGGTGCCCTTGTCAAACCCGTGGCAATGGGATTCGCGCACGATAAAAAAGCGTTCGGCAACGCCATCTGCAGCCATTTTTGTGCCGCGCCCTATGGGGTAGTAGCGACACGCGCCCGGCCTGTCCTCGTATACGGAACAGCCCGCTGGCGTCACAAAGGGGCAGGGTTCGTCCGGCCCGTCCAGCATGCGCAGCATGGGCAGGGGAAAGCCCGTGTCAGGGAAGGAGCGCAGGGTGGTAAAGGTGTTGAGAAAAACATCGCTGGCCATGCCCAGGTGACGGCGCAAGCGTGAAATGTCGTAGGGGGTGAGCGGCAGGGTGAGCTCCGCGCAGCAGCGATTGAAGCAGGGCACCTCGGGGTTGCAGTCAAAGCAGAAGGTTTCGTCTGGGCCAAGCTCGGGCAGGTTGTCAATAAAATCGCGGCTTGCGTCTTTGCTCATGGGGGCTCCTTGTGGGGACGGGGATTGCGGGCGGCACGGTTGCCGCAAGGGGGCCGCAAGTGTGCAGTGGATGAACCGTAGCTGTGCAACAGTCGTGCGGTACGTGCGCAGCAGATGCGCGTGTGCGCCAGCGGCAAAAAAGAGAAGGGCGGCCCGCGTCATTCGGCGGGCCGCCCTTGGCATCCTGTTAGATGACCTTGTTCAGGGCGTATTCGATAATGCCTTCGGCTCCAGCCTCGCGTAGGCGCGGGATAAGGTCGCGCACCACGTCGATCTGCACCACGGACTCGACCGATAGCCATTTTTCGTCCCGCAGGGGGGACACCGTGGGGGAGTTGAGCGACGGCAACATTTCAAGAATGGCCGCAAGGTTGTCCGCCGGGGCGTTCATCTTGAGGGCCACCAGATTTTCTGCCCGCAGAGCGCCCTGAAGCAGCAGGTCAAGCTGCTCGATCTTGGCGCGCTTGCGCGGGTCGGCCCAGGCGTCCCTGTTGGCGATGAGCACAGGGTAGGAGACCATGACTTCGTCAATGATGCGCAGGCCGTGGGCGCGAATGGTGGTGCCGGTTTCGGTCACTTCCACAATGCCGTCGGCAAGCCCTTCCACCACCTTGGCCTCGGTGGCTCCCCAGGAGTAGAATACGTCCACATTGACGCCGGCTTTTTCAAAATAGCGGCGCGTCAGGCCCTCAAGTTCGGTGGCAATGCGTTTGCCCGCGAGGTCGGCGGCGCAGCGGTACGGGGCGTCGCCCGCCACGGCCAGCACCCAGCGACAGGGCCTGTTGGAAGTCTTGGAGTACACAAGGTCGGAAACGCGCACGACCTTGTCTTCGTGGTTGCGCTCGGCAAGCCAGTCAAGCCCGGTGATGCCCACGTCCAGCACGCCAGCCTCGATATACTCCCCGATTTCCTGCACGCGGCACAAGGATGCCGTAATCTCGGGGTCGTTGATGTCGGGAAAATAGTTGCGCGTATGCTTGCGGATTTTCCAGCCCGCGCGCTCAAAAAGATTGATAGTGGCTTCTTCCAGCGAACCCTTGGGCACGCCCAGTTTGATGATGGGCTTCGTATCCGCGCTCATGTTGCAGTCCTTATTTTACGCCGTAGACTTTTTCAGGGTCAAAAACCATTGGGGCGCACAGGTTTGCTGCGCCGTCCTTCCATTCCCGGTAAAAACAGGTGCGCCGACCCGTATGGCAGGCCGCGCCGCCCATCTGTTCCACCAGCAGAAGTACCGTGTCATTGTCACAGTCCAGCCGCAGAGCGCAGATCTTCTGTACATGGCCGGAAGTACCGCCCTTATGCCAGAGTTCCTTGCGGCTGCGGCTCCAGTAATGGGCTTCGCCGGTTTCAAGGGTTTTGCGCCAGGCTTCTTCATTCATATAGGCCAGCATCAGCACCTCGCCTGTGGCGTGGTCCTGCGCGATGGCGGGCAGAAGGCCCTTGCTGAAGTCGGGCGCAAAATCCGCGCCGGGAACGGCTGCGGGTGTTTGTTCCGGGGCTGTCATACTCACTCCTAGAGCAGATTACCTTTGAAATGTTCCTCATTTCAAAGCTTTCATTCAGCCGAAAAATGCGATTTTCGGCTGTATCCACGCCACGTTGTGGCGCGCCGCACTCTCGTGCAGTGGTAGAGCATTTACACTTTTTCAAAGTGAAATTGCTCTAAAAAAGCGGTGCCATGAACCGTGAGCAGTGCGTGCGCACGCGCTCGTGGTCGGCAAAGGGATTAAATCTAACCAGAAGCGCCATGAGACGCAAGCAAAGCCTGTGCGGCTGCGGGGCGCAGGGGGCCGTAGCCATTACAGGGCGCGCAAAAAATGTTTTTGGCGGGAAAAGTGTTGCGTCACTGCATGTGGCTCTTATCTGTATCGTGTGGCAGGCCGCACGTTGCAGTTTGCTCTGAAGGCGTTTTACGGCGCAAGTGCTCCCTTGTTGCGGGATGTGTACCTCGCCCCCGGCGTATGCGCAGCCTGTCTGTACTGTTGTGCGCCCCGGCGGCGTTGCAAGGCCGTTGCGGATGTACATGCGTAGCGGTACACTGTTCGTGCAGTGTGCCTGTGCCGGATGATCGCCAGCCGCGTCATGCACGGGGTCTGCTCTGGGGCGGGCCACGTGGGTGGACAGTATGCGCGGTTACGTGGCCCGTACATGCCCCATTTTTGGTTCATTCACCGCCTTGATCCAGGCAACTTGCGCAATTTACCACGCTATGGCATGTTCGTCCGTTAGCGAATCATATTTAATGGCGGGATGCCGCCGGGAATAATATATGCCAGAACATCAATTGCCCACCGACCCCGACACAGCCTCCGCAACAGCGAAAGACGCGCCGTCTGGCGTCGCGGCCGCGCCCCTTGAGGGCATATCCGTCAGCGAACCTGAAGACGCGCTGCCGCGGGTAACCCTAGCCGATCTGCCCCAGGCCATGCACGAAGCCTGCGCCCGCGCTGGCTGGCAGGGGCTTATGCCCGTTCAGTCCCTGGCGTTCCCCTATCTGCTGGAAGGGCGCGACATCATGGTGCAGTCGCGCACTGGCAGCGGCAAGACCGGCTGCTACCTTTTGCCCATGCTGCCCCGACTGTCCGCCGACCTCAAGGCGCCGCAGGCCCTTGTGCTGGCCCCCACGCGGGAACTGGCCGTACAGGTCGAGCGCGAGGCCGCCACACTGTTCGCGGGCACGGGCATTGTCACTGTCGCCGTTTACGGTGGCGTGGGCTACAAAAAACAGATGGACGCCCTGCGCGACGGAGCCCAGCTCATCGTGGGCACTCCCGGCCGCGTGCTGGACCATTTGCTGCGTCGCACCCTTGACCTCAAGGACTTGCGCGAACTGGTTTTTGACGAGGCCGACCGCATGCTCTCCATCGGCTTTTACCCGGACATGAAGGAGATACAGCGCTATCTGCCCCGGCGGCCCATCCATACCTGCCTGTTTTCGGCCACGTATCCTCCGCACGTGCTCAAGCTGGCCGGGGAGTTCATGTCTGCGCCGGCCATGCTTTCCCTTTCGCAAAAAGAAGTACACGTGGCCGAGGTGCAGCACCTCTTCTGCGAAGTGAAGCCCATGGATAAAGACCGCGCCCTGGTGCGGCTGCTGGAGACGGAAAATCCCGCTTCGGCCATCATTTTTTGCAATACCAAGTCCAACGTCCACTATGTGACGGGTGTCCTGCAGGGCTTCGGTTACAGCGCCGACGAGCTTTCCGCCGACCTTTCCCAGTCCCGGCGTGAGGCCGTGCTGGAAAAGATCCGTCAGGGCAAGCTGCAGTATCTGGTGGCCACGGACGTTGCCGCGCGCGGCATTGATATTCCCGAACTGTCGCACGTGTTCCTGTACGAGCCGCCCGAAGATCACGAAAGCTACATCCACCGCGCAGGCCGCACGGGCCGCGCCGGAGCCGCAGGCACGGTGATTTCTCTGGTGGACGTCATGCAGCGCATGGAACTTGACCGCATCGCCAAGCACTACAAGATCGGCCTCATCCCCCTGCCCCTGCCCACGGACGAAGACGTGGCCCGCGTGGCGGGAGCCCGCCTGACAGCCATTCTTGAAGGGCGTTTTCGCAATCTCACGGGCCTTGAGCGCATGCGCGTGGCCCGCTATACCCAACTGGCGCGCGACCTCGCGGCCGAAGGGGGAGATGACGAGGACAGCGCCCTGCTGCTGGCCATGCTGCTGGATGCGGCCCATCAGGAAAGCCTGCGTGAAAACCGCTTTCCCGACCCGTCTTCCCCCAGCCCCGCAGCAGGCCAGAGCGGCGGTTCGCGTCAGGGTTCGGGCCGTGGCGGTTCAGGCAGCCGTGGCGGCAGAAGTTCCAGGGGCGGCAACGGCGGAAACAGTGACCGCAGCGAACGTAGTGATCGCAATGAGCGTAGTGACCGCAGCGAACGCAACGATCGTAGCGACCGCAGCGAGCGCAGCGAGACCGCCAGCGGAGAAAACGCGGAGGCCCGCTCGGGCAGACGCCGCCGTTCTTCGCGCCGCCGTGACGGCGAACAGGGCAGGGATGCCGGGGACACTGCGCCCCGGAATGAGCAAGGCAAAACGGACAGCGCTGAATAAGCCGACGGAGTTGTATGCGTCATATGGACGGCACACCGGGACCAGCTTCTACAACCACATCCCCGGAAATGGCGACACCCGCCGTTCTTTCCGACACCATGCGGCAGGCTCTGGATAATTTCATGGCCTTGTATGAAGACGCGGATTTTACTGTGGAACTGGCCTATCTGGGCGTGGGGCGCATGCAGTTTTTGCGCCGCCGCCAGATGCTGCTTGAGCTGCGCGGGCTGTACATGGCCCTCTGGCGGCTGGCATTGGCCAGGTCTTTTCCGCAGGACGCTGACCTCATGTTCGATACGTTTTTGCGTGAATACGCCGCAAAGAACAGGGACAGGGCCAGCGCCCGGGTGCTGACGCGGGGGCGCGAGTACTGGGGCATGCTGGAACCCATGGGCGACGGCGACTTCAGTGACGTGGCGCGCCACCTGACCTCCTTTTTCGCCAGGACTGAAATGGGCGACAAGAGCGTCAATCTCAAACTCGTGCTGCACATCCGCAAACTTTACAAACATATATTCGACAGGCTTATATAAGGCCGTTGCGCAAGGGCCCGGCAGTCCGGGTCTTTTGCCGTGCGGGTATTTGCCTTGGAACCGGCAGACATGAATATTGCACATTCCATTGAAGAGCTTTCTTTTATTGAGGCCAGCGGCCTCACCATCGGCAACTTTGACGGCGTACACCTTGGGCATCAGGCGCTCATACGGCATACGCTGGATGTGTGCGCCGGTGAAAAGCTGACGCCCGTGGTCATGACGTTCTGGCCGCATCCGCGTCAGGTGGTCATGCCCCAGCGTGAGCACATGCCCCTGACCACGCGCGAAGAACGCTTTGCCCTGCTGGAAGCCCTTGGCGTGGAGCATGTGCTGGAACTTCCCTTTACTCCCGAACTGGCCGCCCATGACGCCAACAGCTTTGTGCGGGAATTTCTTGCGCCGCTGCACCTGCGTCATCTGATAGTCGGCTATGACTTTTCCCTGGGGCGCGACCGGGGCGGGCATGTGGAGACGCTGCACCGCCTGGGTGCGGATGCGGGTTTTTGCGTGGAGCAGCTGCAGCCTGTGGTTGTGGACGGCACTGTGGTGAGTTCAACAACGCTGCGCGCGCTTATCGGCGAGGGCAACGTGCGTGAGGCCGCCCGCCTGCTGGGGCGCTTTCACGGGTTCAGCGGCGTCGTCGTGCACGGCGACGGTCGCGGAGCCGGTCTGGGCTTTCCCACGGCCAATCTGGCCCGTCCGCAGGTGGTCATTCCCACCGAGGGCGTCTACGCCACCCTTGCCACGCCTGCCGACGCCGACGGCCATACCTGGCCTGCAGTGACCTGCATAGGGCGCAAACCTACCTTTGGCGACAATGATCTCACCGTGGAAACCTTTTTGCTTGAGGGTGGACGGGATTTTTACGGTCAGGCCATGCGTCTGGATTTTGTGGATCATTTGCGCGGGGAAAAGCGGTTTGACTCCGTGGAGGCCCTCAAGGCGCAAATCGCGGCTGACGTTGACCACGCGCGCCGCATCCTGGCCGCCTTCATCCGCCTGTAGCCTTCACCCGCCTGAAGGATGTTATACGGGTGGCTTTTGGGGCAATATGGGGGTATGATTGAAGCATGATACGCGCTGATCTGCATAATCACACCCTTGCCGCTCACGGCCGCGACACGGTGGCCGCCATGTACGAGGCCGCCAAGGGCAGTCACCTGGAGTGGTACGGTCTCTCCGAACATTCGCCCCTGCCGCCCGGCTATGCCTGCCCGCTATACACCGGCGACCTTACTGTAACTTTTCCCGCCTACGTGGATGCCGTGCTGGCCCTCAAGGAAAGCGCGCCGCCCGAAGGGCCGCGCGTGCTGCTCGGCATGGAACTGGACTGGCTGCCCGTCAATGTGCCCTGGATGCGGAAGGTTTTGGGCCACTATCCCTTTGACTACGTTATCGGCGGTTTGCATTACGTGCAGGACGTGCCTGTGGGTTCGCCGCGAAGCTGGGGAGAGGGCCTTGCACTGCCGCAGCGCTTTGCACGCTATGACGCCTATTATGAGGAAATGGCCCGCCTGGCCGCCAGCGGCCTGGTGGATGTGGTGGCCCACCCGGATTTTATCAAGGCCTGCTGCTATGACGATTTTCAGGCATGGCTCAAACAGCCCGGCAGTCTTGATCTCATAGCTGGCGCGCTTACCGCCATGCGCGACTCCGATACGGCCATGGAAGTTTCCTCCGCCGGACTGCGCAAACCCTTCCACGAGCCGTATCCCGGCCCCGCCATAATGGAAATCGCCGCTGACCTCGGTTTGACCATCAGTTTTGGCTCCGATGCCCACGCCGCCAGCGAAACCGTATCCCACTTCGAAGAGCTGGCTCGCTACGCCCGCAGCTACGGATTCAAAAATAACCGTATCGCTGTGGGGAGGGAAAGGATATTGCTCGATTTTTAGGGGGGGAGTAGTTTTGCTTTGTTGGGGGGCGTTGGGGGCATGCGCGGCGAGCGCTCTGAAGAAAATAAAGCAGGGCTTGTCCTTTGAGAGGTGGCTTTTGTGCCCTGCGGGCACGGGAGCCCTTTTTTATTTGTTGTTTGGGCCGCCTCCGGCGGGGGATGGGGCGCTGGGGGCATGCGCGGCGAGCGCTCTGAAGAAAACAAAGCAGGGTTTGTTCTTTGAGAGGTGGTCTCTGTGCCCTGCGGGCACGGAGGCTTTTCTTTTTCTGTTGTTTGGCCGCCTCCGGCGGGGGCAAGGCGGGGCCGGTTATGGGGCTGCGCCCCCTTCTCGGCCCCCCTTGCATCCCCCCCGAAGCACCCCGCTTGGGTTTTCCAGCTTCCGACATTTCGCGAGGGCTGCGCGGCTATTGCTGCGGGAGCTTCCTCGCTTCGCTCGGCGATCTCCCTGCGCGCCACGCAATGCCATTGTACGCCTTCGCGTTGGATGAAAGGCCGGGGGCGTCGCATTAATAGTGGGAAGTCTCAGGAATGGCGGTTTGTTGTCGGGGAAAAGCGCGTTGTGATGAAGGATCTGAACTTTGAGGCCGATTTTTTAAGATGCGTGGGTAATGCTCTGTTGGTGTTGAGGGTTGCATAGAGGTGCGGCAGAGGCAATGCTGTCTCAATTTGAGCACGGCGAAAATCCTTCGGGCGAACAACCGATCTCTAACAATCAAGCGTCATTCCTGCGACTTCTTGCAACAAACCGACGCCTTCGACCTCTCATCCAACGCAAAGTCGTACGCTGGCATTGCGCGGCGCGCAGGGAGATCACCGAGCGTAGCGAGGAAGCTCCCGGAGCGACAGCCGCGCAGCCCTCGTGGAATGGTGGGATATGGAAGGCCCTTGAAGGCCAGTCCGTGGGAGTGTGGGATATACGACAAACCCAGCGGGGTCGTCCGGGGGGAGTGCAGAGGGGGCCTCGGAGGGGCGGCAGCCCCTAACAGGCCCCCATCTGCCGCCCGCCGCGCAGGCGGCCCAAACTACAATAAAGAAAAGCCCTCGTGCCCGCAGGGCACACAAGCCACCTCTCAAAGGACAAGCCCTGCTATTTTTTCTTCAAAAGCGCTCGCCGCGCATGCCCTCGCTACGCCGTCTCGCCGCGCAGGCGGCCCAAACTAAAATAAAGAATAGCCGTCGTGCCTGCAGGGCACAGCAACCACCATTCAAACGGCAAGCCCTGTTTTACTTTCTTCAAAAGCGCTCGCCGCGCAAGCTCTCGCTACGCCGTCTCGCCGCGCAGGCGGCCCAAACTACAATAAAGAAAAGCCCTCGTGCCCGCAGGGCACACAAGCCACCTCTCAATGGACAAGCCCTGCTATCTTTTCTTCAAAGCGCCCGCCGCGTATACCCCCGCTACGCCACCCCGCCGCGCAGGCGGCCCAAACTACAATAAAGAAAAGCCCCCGTGCCTGCAGGGCACACAAGCCACCTTTCAAAGGGCAAGCCCTGTTTTGATTTCTTCAGAGCGTAAGCCCCATAACCCCCTAAAACCGCAATAATATCCTCGTTTTTACCAGCGTCCTATTTCCTAAATAAAAACGCTATTTGCAGCTATGCGAAAAGACAGTGTTTTTTTAAACACCCTGTTGACAAGGTTCTGTATTTTTGAAATTCATACAAAGAATAGTAATCCTTCTTTCTCTCTGAGAAACAAGGGTGCTATTCTTACCAAACCACACAGGATTACGTCCATGCACACCGGGACAGCCCGGGCCGTGCCCCAGCAGGAGTTACAATGAAAAACCGCGGCGTATATGCCGGGCTCGTTCTGGCGGGCCTGTTGCTTGTTTTTGGCGTATGGGTGCTGTCATTTTTTGACACGACGCTTTCGATCAAAAGGGTGGCCATGGACTCGGAAGTCGCGGCCAAGCGGGTGGCCCTGCCATCGGGGCAGGCGCTGTTCAATCCGCCCAGGCCCGAGGACGCGCCCGAAAGCATCCGTGAAGAAGTCATGCTGGGCTACAAGATCATGACGGAAACCAGCAAATACGCCTGGCAATATGTCGGCAATGGCAAGGACAGCAAACTCTCCTGTTCCAGCTGCCACTTTGAGGGCGGCCGGTCCATGGAGAGCATCTCCCTGGTGGGGGTTGGCGCCACGTACCCGCGCTACCGCGACCGCAACGAATATACGGTTGATCTCGGCATCCGCATTCAGGGCTGCTTTGACCGCAGCATGAACGGAACGCCGCCGCCGCTGGACGGGCAGATCATCCAGTCCCTGCTGGTCTATCTGCAATGGATTTCCAAGGATATCCCCATCTATTCCAAGCTGCCCTGGACCTTGCCTGAAAGTCTGGGCAATCCCCACAAGCCCGACACGGCCGCTGGCGCAGAGGTGTACAAGGACGTATGCGCACGCTGCCACGGCGTGAACGGCGAAGGTACGGACATTGCGCCGCCCTTGTGGGGCGACGGGTCTTACAACGACGGGGCCGGCATGCACCGTATACGTACCCTGTCCACCTTTGCCTGGCACTTCATGCCCAAGAACGCCGCCACGCTCACACAGGAATCGGCCCTGGACGTGGCGGGCTACATACATGAAAAGCCCAGGCCCAAGTTCGTGCCCAGCCATCCCGACAAGATTGAGCGGCTCATCCCCCTGACGGAAGGGAAGTAGCCATGATTTTTCCCATACTGCACATTCCGGGTGTTGGCGATGGCATGACCATCGCCATGGACGCCGTGCTGCACGTCGTCATAAGTCACGGTCTGGCCATTGGCTTCATGACCATGCTGATCCTTTTTCAAACCATGACGTACGCGGGCAAGGGGCCGCACTGGGCGCGCATCAGCCGCAGCCTGCTGGGCCCGGCGGTGGTGGTCATCACTTCCGTGGGCGCGGTGACGGGCGTGGGCATCTGGTTCATCACCGGCATTCTCGCGCCAGAGGGCATAGGCTCGCTTATCCACCTCTTTTTCTGGCCCTGGTTCATCGAGTGGGGGGCCTTTACCTCTGAAGTTATCCTGCTGCTTTTTTACTACTATCTGTGGGACAGGCTGGCGGAGAAACATCCCGGCCGTCTGACCGCCCTGGGGTGGGGCTATGTGACCATGGCCGTCATCTCGGCCATCCTTATCTCGGGTATTCTGGGCTTCATGCTCACGCCTGCCGGCTGGCCCTGGGGACAGACTTTTGATCAGGCTTACTACAACCCCACCTTTGCGCCGCAAGTGTTTTTGCGGCTGGCTGGCGGGCTTGCCATAGGCTCGCTGCTGCTGACAGCCTGGATAGCCTGGCGCTTCAAGGGCACGCGGGAGGAGCGGGGCAGCGCCCTGCGGCTCGCGGGCGGCGTTTTTCTTGGCTGTGTGGCCGTGGGCGCGGTCAGCGCGTGGGTGTACTTCTCGCGCGTGCCCATGACCTTTCTCACCCACTGGAAGTTCGCAGTGGCAACGTCCTACATGTCGCAGAAGCCGGACTTTCTGCCCGCCCTCAATGCCGTTGCGGTGGGGGTGCTTTGCCTCACCGGGCTGGTCGCCGTACTGCGCTGGCCGGTGGTATGCCGCATTCTCTGCATCCCGGCTATCCTGCTCAGCGTGTTTATGGTGATGGAATTCGAGCGCATACGTGAATTCGTGCGCGGGCCGTATCTGCTGCCCGGATATATGTACGCCAACCAGGTGCCGCTGGCGGAAAAGCTGGCGGTTGACGAAACCAAGGCAAGCTATCTGCCGCGTATGCGCTGGGTGGACGACAACGGTACGCTGCCGCCGGACATGGTGGCGGGCAAGGCGCTGTTTGCCGCCAACTGCGGCGTGTGCCACACCACGGTCAAGGGCGGGCTGAACAATATCGGCATCCGTGTGGCCGGGCGCACCCTGGACAGCCTCAACGCCATTGTGTCCATTACGGAAAACCTCGGCCCCTTCATGACGCCCTTTACCGGGTCTGAGCCGGAGCGCCTGCTGCTGGCCAGCTACATTTACATGCTCGGAAAAGAGCAGGGCTATATCAAGATACCGCAGGCGCCGAAAGCTCCGGCAGCCCAGGCGGCGGCCAGGGAGGCGAAATAGCCATGAACAAATGGACTGATCTCTTCCTCCTGCATCCCCTGCCCGAGGGCTGGCTCAACGGCCTGCTTTTTGTGACCTTTGGCCTGCACCTGCTGTTTGCCCTGCTTATTGTGGGCACGGCCGTGCTGGGATTTGTGTTCTTTTTGCAGGACTGGCTGGACAATGATCAGCCGGGCCAGCACTGGAACAGCAAGTTCCTGCACACCCACCTGGGACTCAAAAGTCTGGCTGTGGTGCTTGGCATTGCGCCTCTGCTGCTCATACAGATCCGCTATTCCTACTCCTTCTTCACGGCCACGGGGCTTTTCGCCTATGCGTGGCTGGCGGTGATACCCCTGCTGATCGTGGCCTTTCTGCTTATTGACGGCTTTAACCATTCAATGACGAGCCGCGCCTGGCTGGCCATGATCTGCGGCGTCATCGGCGTGGGAGCCCTGCTTACGGTGCCTGCCATCTTTACCGGGGCGCTGGCGCTGATGGAGCGGCATGCCCTGTGGGCGCAGTTCGGGCAGTCGGGCGGACAGGATTTCGCCACCTTGCCCGCCCTGGGGCCGCACTGGCTGTTGCGCTATCTGCATGTCATCGGCGCGGCTCTTGTGCTTGGCGCGGCCTTTCAGCTCTTTTTCTCCACAAGGAACAATCCGGAGAAAACCCCGCGCCTGCGGAGCTGGATTTTCGGCGCTACCCTTGCGCAGATACTCATAGGCATTCCGCTGCTGTTCACTGTGGCCGCAGAGCTTACCTGGATCATCGTTGCGGCGCTTACGGTGGGCGCGACGGCTGCCCTGCTGGTCTTGTGGGTGCTGCGTCCCCGCCAGTCCGCTTCGGAACCGGCCCCAAGGCCCGTGCCGCTGCCCGCGCCGCGCAGTCTGCTCTGGCTGCTGCCCCTGGCCTTTGCGGCCATGCTGGTGGGCCGCCAGTTCATACAGGACGGGGCCATGAATCCCCTTCAGGCCGCCAACGACGCCTACCGCGCCGAGCGGGCCAAGACCATGGATCCTTTCCGTCAGCCTTCGCTGGACGCCTACGCCTTCAAGCTCAAGACCGTGTATGACAACGGCGACGTCATTTACGATCAGGCCTGCGCGCCCTGTCATGGTCTGGAAGGCAAGGGCGACGGCCCCGCAGCCAGGCAGCTGATTATACCTGCCGAGCATGTGGCCGACATCCGGGCCAACAGGGAATACGTCTACACCCTGGTGCGGGACGGGGTGCCCGGTTCCGGCATGCCGTACTTCCGCCTGTATGACCGCGAAAAGATCGAGATGGTGCTGGACGCCATGGGCAAGCGCTTTGGCATGTTCGGCAAGACCGATGTGCCGCAGGACCGCGAGCCGGAGAGCGACGCCATGATCGTATGGGCTGAAACCTGCTCTGTCTGCCACGGCGTGGAGGGCGAGATCACCGCTTTCGGGCATACCCTGCTGCCCCCGCCGCCGGATTTGCAGCAGTACACCATGACCCATTCCCGTGCGCTTGAGGTCATCACCAACGGCTACCCCGGCACGGTCATGCCGCCATTCCGCCACCTGCCCCAGGAAGTGCTGGAGGATCTGACCGTCATCAGCAATACCTTCAGGGCGGTGAAGTAAGCGTTTGGAATACCTTGGGCCGTTGGCGGTAAAGTCGCCAACGGCCCGAAGAACCGGAGTCAACAGACTCGGAGGCGGGCCATAAATCGGCCAGCTGACGGGCCAGCCAGACGGATATGGCGTCATGGGCGCATGGAATGAAAACCGCGCGGTCTGACGCAGTGTGGAGGTCGGGAGCGCCCGTCCGCCGCATCCGCATCCGCCGGAAGGACGGTATTCACAAAAGCGCGCGCAAAAAAGAAAAGAAAACTGCCCGAAGGCGTCATCCTTCGGGCAGTCTTTTTATGATACTGGTTGGCAAGGCGGCAGAAGCCGTGCCGATGGCTCAGTTCAGGATTCCAGCCCCATGGCGTATTCGCGCTGTTCGCGGCGGCGTACCAGCCAGAAGACCAGCAACGCGCCCAGCAGTTTGCTGACGCTCATGGTTATGATGGACCAGGGCGTGGCAAGGCCGATGATGAGCAGAAAGACGACGCTGTCCAGAGGCGCGCCCACAAGGCTTGAAATGAGTATGCGCTGCGAAAAGGGGCGGTTGGTAAAGGTAAACAGCGCCCAGTCGCCCAGTTCGCCCATGGCGAAGGCGGCGGCGCTGGCCAGCGCAAGCTGGGGAGTGGCCATGTACCAGCTTATGACGCAGCCCACCAGCATGGCCCACAGCACCTGATGGCCAACGCGGCGCTGCGCATAGTCGCGCACCACGAAAATAAAGCCCACTATCAGCGACAGCGGGGCCCACATCTCGCCATTGGGCAGTTCAATCAGGGGCGTGACGGCAAAGGCGTAGTTCACGCCTACAATAAGCGCCATGTAGGTAAAGAGAGTAAACATGGCCGCGAGAGTAAGCGTTGGCGGCATGTCCGTCAAGAGAAGCGCAAGAGAAGCGCGGCCGCAAAACACGCCGGGGCAGAGGATAAAATATTATAACAAGCTGCTATTTTTTGTGTTTTTAAGGCAGCAAAAGGCGTCCGCCACAGGGCGGCAAAACCCGCAAGCCAGGCTTGCGGCTTGACCACAGCGCGCGGATATGGGACAGAAAAACAGTTTAGTATGTATCTAGAAAAATTCTGCGCCCTTTTGCGCGCACCGTAGGCCGGATCTTCGGCCAGGAGATGTAATGACCGACCTGCAATACCGTTGCGGCTGGGTGGCACTTATGGGGCCGCCCAATGCTGGCAAATCCACTTTGCTCAATTCCATTCTCGGGCAGAAGGTGACCATTGTCACACCCAAGCCGCAGACCACACGCAATCAGATCGTGGGCATCCACACCGATGCGGATTCCCAGATCATTTTTATGGATACTCCCGGTCTCACCCAGGTGCGTGGCCGCCTGAGCAAGACCATGATCCAGGCCGTATGGCAAAGCCTTGGGCAGGCCGACATCATCATGCCGGTGCTGGACGCCCATTTGTACATCCGTCACCCCGAATTCCTCGATCGCGATCTGGCCCCGGTGGCCCAGGCTCTGGCCAGTGATGACCGCCCGATGATCGTTGTGGTCAACAAGGTTGACCTCTTCAGCGACAAAAGCCGCATGCTGCCGCTGCTCACACGGCTGCACGAAATGTGGCCAAAGGCTGAAATATTCCCCGTGTCCGCCCTGCGCCGGGACGGCCTGGTCGACCTTGTGGCGCTTATCAATAAAAAGCTGCCCACGGGGGTTGCCCAGTTCCCCGAAGATCAGATATCCACCGCGCCCATGCGCTTCATGACGGCGGAAATCATCCGCGAGAAGCTGTTTCTCCATCTGCGGCAGGAAGTTCCCTATTCCGTGGCTGTTGACGTGGAAAACTGGGAAGAAGACGAGGAGCGCGGGCAGACGGTCATTCATGCCACCATTTACGTGGCCCGCCCCATGCACAAGGCCATGGTCATCGGCCGGGCCGGGCAGTCCATCAAGGCCATCGGCACCGAGGCCCGCAAGGACATTCAGACGCTGGTGGGCGGCAAGGTGCATCTGGAGCTTTGGGTCAAGGTGCGCGAGCACTGGACTGAAGACGCGGCCTTTTTGCGCGACATCGGCATGATGGCGGAGTAGCTATGGATCTGCTGGAGCGTTACGGTCTTGTTTTGGACAGGCTGAACTCCGCCTGCGCCGCCGCAGGGCGGCCCAGGCAGGATGTGACCCTCATCGCCGTGTCCAAGCTGCACCCGGCGGGCGACGTGGCCGCAGTGGCCGCCGCTGGCCAGGTGGACTTTGGCGAAAACTATGTGCAGGAGGCTTTGCAAAAGCGTGAAGATCTGGCGGCAGACGCCGGATCCGCCGCTCTTGCCGCTGGCATCCGCTGGCACATGATAGGGCATGTGCAAAGCCGCAAGGCCGCGCAGGTGGCCGGGGCCTTTGCCCTCATACACACGCTTGATTCTCGCAAGCTGGCGGACGGCCTTGAAAAGCGCATGGTCGATGCAGAAGGGCGGCAGCCAGTGCTTTTTGAGATAAATATCGCCTCCGAGCCGCAAAAAAGCGGCCTTATGCCTGCAGATTTACCGGCATTGACCGATTATGTACTTGAGAGATGCCCGCACCTGGACGTGCAGGGTCTCATGTGTCTGCCCCCGGTTTTTGACGCCGGTGATGCGGCCCGTCCCCATTTTGCCCATCTGCGCGAACTGCGTGACGGCCTGCGCCAGCATTCTGGCCTGCCCCTGCCCATTCTTTCCATGGGCATGAGCGGCGACTTTGAGGCCGCTGTGGCCGAAGGGGCGACGCTGGTACGCATAGGCACGGATATTTTCGGGCCGCGTCCGGCCAAAACGCCGCCTCTGGCATAGTGTCTGCAACAGTTTGCAACAGGCATTGAGGCCGGTTTTGCGGGCAGCGGCGTTTCGGGCCTCTTCGGGCTTTCCGAAGGCGCTCCCCTCCCGTGAACATGACGGCGGCGCGGCATGGCCGTGGCGCTGCAAAGGCCAACGGAGTTGATTATGGCGGCCAAGGAAAAAGAAGCCCCGGCCCTGCCCGAGGGGGCGGTTGAAGTCCCCAAGAAAAAATCCCGGGTCAAGCGAATAGTCATTATTTTGGCGATCTTGCTCATGACCTTGAGCGGCGCTGGAATCGGCGGCTACTGGTGGCTCTATCTGCGTACACCCTCCAGCAGTTCGGGCGCTCCTGCGTCCGATGCCGCTGGCGCGTCTGCCGCTGCGGGCCAGCCTGCGGGTTCGTCCCAGGCGGGCGGTCAGGGCGGCCAGGGCGGAGTATCCGCACAAGGTCAGTCTGGCGGCCAGGGCGCAGGCGGAGGCGACGGACGTATTGAACGGCAAAGCGACCTGCCCCGCAGCGGCGGCATGGTGCTGCCCCTGCCGTCCATTACCGTCAACCTGTCCGACCCTACCGGGCGGCGCTATCTCAAGATGGGTATGGAGGTGGAGGTCAACGCCGATGTTTCGGCTGCCCTTCAGGCCAACAACGCTCGCATCCGTGACGCCATCATCATGCTGCTTGCCGGTAAGAATTACGCGGACATATCCACCCCGGACGGCAAGGTGCTGCTCAAGGCCGAAGTGGCGGCGCGCCTTAACCAGATACTTGGGGCACAGCGCGTTATCCGCGTGTACTTTACGGACTTTGTGGTCGAATAGCTTTTTGCGCGGCTTCGCCGCATGGCCAACGCCCCGGACGCACACACGCCCGCGGCAGGAAGACAACGAGGTGACCTATGTCGCAGGAAGATCAGGACGCTTTAGCCGCCCAGTGGGAAGCCGAACTCGCCAAGGAGTCTGATGCAGCCGGAGATTCCGGCGGCACGGCTGAAGCCGCCGCCCCGACGGCAACGCCGCCCGCTGGCGACGACGCGCAGCGCCAGGCCGATGAGGCGTTGGCAGCCCAGTGGGCCGCCAGCATGGCCAAGGAAGAGGACTCTCCTGGGCACCAGTCCTTTGGCGGGGCCGGGGCTGGCATGGGCGGCCATGCGACCGAGGCCCATTTCAAGGATATGACGGAGATGGCCCGGCAGCCAGCCGACAACAAACTCAAGCGGGAACTGGACTTTATTCTGGACATTCCGCTGGACGTTTCGGCCGAGCTTGGACGCACCCGCCTGCTCATCAACGAACTGCTGCAACTGGGGCAGGGTTCGGTGGTGGAACTGAACAAGCTTGCCGGCGAGCCGCTGGAAGTCTACGTCAACGGCAAACTCGTGGCGCGCGGCGAAGCCGTGGTCATCAACGAAAAGTTTGGCGTGCGCCTTACCGACATCATCAGTCCCATTGAAAGGGTGAAACAGCTTGGCTAGCCTTGCACATGCCGCAGCACATGTCGCAGAACATGTAGTTGCCCAGGCCGCGACGGGCGGCCCGGTCTCTTCGACGCTGCCCGCAACGGGCGGATCGGGGTCGGCGGTGCGCGGCGTGGTGGAGCAGGGTGCGGCAGCGTTGCCGCACGGGCTGGACAGGGCGGTGGAAAACGCCGTTGAACTGACACGCCAGGGGCTTGGCGCTGCCGCGCAGGCGGCGGGCCGCTTTGCCGACACCCTTGCTGACAACCTTGACGGCGGTTTGGCCGGGCAGGCCGCAGCCAGGGCGGCTGAACACGGCACGGGCCTTGGGGGAAGCTCCTTTTCCTGGGGCGGCTACGCGCAGGCCGTGGGCATACTGTTTTTGCTGGTTGCCCTGTTGTGGCTGGTGGTCTGGGTGGTGCGCCGCTTTGGCAAGTTCAATTTTCTGCCGCGTCCGGGGGCGCTGCCCAAGGGCGCTCTGGTTATGGAGGCTCAGTTGCCGCTTGGCCCCCGCAAAGGGCTTATGGTGGTACGCTTCTTGAATAGAAGGCTGTTGCTGGGAGTGACCGACCAGCACATAACCCTTCTGACAGAGGAGCAGGCGCAGCATGAGCCGCAGGACAAAAATTTTCAACACATCATGGAAGAAGCCGCTCGCAGTACTGACAGCCGCTAGCCTTCTTTTTTTGCTGCCCCATCTGGCCCATGCCGCCCAGGACATGGCCATGCCCACCTTGCAGCTCAGCCTTGCCGGCGGCGCGAAATCGCCGGAAAAAGTCTCGGTGCTGCTGGAAATTCTCTTTCTGCTCACCGTCCTTTCGGTGGCTCCCGCCATCATGCTCACGGTCACCAGCTTTACCCGCATCATCATCGTGTTCAGCTTTCTGCGTCAGGCCATGGGCGTGCAGCAACTGCCGCCTACCCAGATACTGGCAAGCCTCGCCATTTTTATGACGGTGGTCATCATGTATCCCGTGGGCAAGCAGATCAACGACGATGCCCTGCAGCCCTACCTCAGCGAACGCATGGACTACAAAGAAGCGCTGGACAAGGCGCAGGCCCCTCTGCGCACCTTCATGTTCAAGCATACGCGTGAAAAAGACCTCTCCATCTTCTATTCCATCAGCAAGATGGAAGCCCCAAGGAGCAAGGAGGAGGTTCCCACCATGCTGCTGGCGGCGGCCTACGTCATCAGCGAGCTGAAAACGGCCTTTACCATCGGCTTTCTCATCTACATTCCCTTTCTTGTCCTGGACATGGTCATTTCCAGCGTGCTGCTGGCCATGGGCATGATGATGCTGCCCCCCATGATGGTCTCCATGCCGTTCAAACTGCTGCTCTTTGTCATGGTTGACGGCTGGAACCTGCTGGTGGGCTCGCTGGTCAACAGCTTTTTGCTCTGACGCAGGTCTGGCATCATTTTTGTAAGTATAGAGAGCCAGTTGTTGGCAGTGTCAAATTTTTCCGCGAGGGTAAGCCCATGTCTCCTGATTTTGTCATCGGTTTTGGCCGTCAGGCCATTGAACTGTGTCTCATGATGGCTTTGCCCATGCTTGCGGTGGGTCTGGGGGTGGGTGTGCTTGTGAGCGTCATTCAGGCCGCAACCCAGATTCAGGAAATGACCCTGACCTTTATTCCCAAGATCGTCTGCATGTTTCTGGCCCTGCTGGTGGCCCTGCCGTGGCTCATGGAGCGCATGATAACCTTCACGCGCGACGTGTTTATCAATATCCCCAATTACGTACGGTAGCCTGATGCGGTTCTTCTGCAATTCCATCAACAGAGGCAGGGGATTTTTCCACTGCCCAACGACGCGGACACTGTGCCATGTGCCGGAACTCGTATAAACAGTACCATGTACAAAAAGATGTAATTGCAGCAGGGAATATAGAGAATCAGATTAAGTCTAGAGAAAATACAGAAAGATTTTGCAGATCAATACAAAAAGGAAATGTCCATGACATTTCCTTTTTGTATTGTCTGACGCCCCATCCTTGTGTAGGCTGGAGATCGTGCGCTTTGTCAGAGGGTAAGAAACAGTTTTGTTTTTTGCGTGGGGCGCGCGTCAGAATGGCTGCGCCCAGCCCTGCGGCAACTTCAGGATTTGGCGCGTACGGATGCCGCCAGTCCCAGAAGAATGGCCCCGGCCTGCGCCACATTGAGCGAATCAAAAGTCCGAGCCAGGGGTATGCGCAGCATATGCGCGCACCGCTTGGCCACGCCTGGCCGCAATCCCTTGTCTTCGTTGCCCAGCACCAGAATGGCGGGCAGACACATGGGTTCGGCAAAGGCGTCCAGGCTCCCGGAGCCGGGTTGGCCGCCTGCGCCATAGATGGTCAGTCCGGCCTCTTCAGCGCTGTCCAGGGCATGCCCCAGGTTTGTCACGCGGGCCACGGGCAGATGCTCCAGGGCTCCGGCGGCGGCGCGGCGGGCGGCAGGGCCCAGATAGGCGCTGTTGTGGCGGGGCATAATGATGCCCGCGCCCCCAAGGGCGTAAAGAGTGCGGCAGAGCGTGCCCACATTGCCGGGGTCCTGCACCTGATCAAGGGCCAGGACTATGGGCAGGGGAGCCTGCTCCAGGCTCGCAAAAATGTCTTCAAGCTCGCAGAAGCTGGTGACAGAAAGGCGCGCCACCACACCCTGGTGACTGACGGCGTCCCGGCCCGCATCACGGCCTGCCTCGCGGTTAGCGCCACTGGCAGGACGGCACAGACGGTCGAGAACGGCCTGTTCCACCAGCGTAAAACGTACGTCGTTTTTGCGGCAGAGGTTCTGCATTTCGCGGGCTTCGGGGCCGCGAAGCCCCTTTTTGCAAAACACGCAGTCAATGCGCTGCGGGTCGCTGGACAACAGTTCCAGCACGGGTTTGAGGCCCGGCAGAAGAGGGGCGTCTTCAGATTGGGTATGCATACGCGCCTCCGCGCGGAGTGACACGGCCGCCATGAGCTGCCGAGGTAAAAAATATGAGGAAAAGAGCGTCCACAGTCACGGCTGTGTACGCATCTTCCCGGCTCCTGGCAAGCCGGGCGGACAGGAGAACGCCATGACGGAATCTAGTATGGACATTGCCGCACAAGGACGCAAGGGTGTTACCGTAGGGCTGCGCCTGTGCGTGCTGGCGGTTGCGTGTTGCCTCATGCTGGCCGGGGGCTGCGCCTCGCGGCAGAGTGGCGACTCTGGCGGTCGCGGCGTTTCCTTTTCTGTCCCCGATGACGACCCCACTCCCTTGAGCAGCAAAGAAATGGCGGCGCTCCAGTCCACGGGCCAGGTGGATAAAAGCGTGCCCCCCGAAGCCATGGACGACGTGACCCGGCAGTACAAATATTATCTGCACAAGGGGCGCAATTCCGTCTGCGTGTTCTCCAAAAGGGCCGAGGGATATTTGAACTATTCGCGTCAGGTTTTCCGTTCGCGCGGTATTCCCGAAGAGCTGGCCTACCTTGCCATTGTTGAAAGCGGCTACCGCGTTGACGCCCGCTCCCCGGTGGGGGCCGCCGGCGCGTGGCAATTCATGCCCGGCACTGGCGAGCGCTTCGGCCTCACCCAGGACTGGTGGACGGACGAAAGGCTTGATCCCTATGAATCCGTGGAAGCCGCCGCAGACTATCTGCAAAAGCTGCACGAATACTTTGGCGACTGGCCCACGGCCGTGGCTGCCTATAATGCTGGCGAAGGCAAGATCAGCCGGGCCAAGGAAGGCACGGGCGGCAAGAACTTCTATGAGATAAAGGCGCGCAACCATATGCTGGACGACAAGGCGCAACTGCGCGAGGAAACCAAGCAGTATGTGCCGCGCTTTCTGGCCATTACCAAGATCATGCGCAACCTGCCCGATCTGGGCTTTGAGCCCATCCGTCCTGAAAACGCGCCTGGGGTGCAGCGTCTTACGGCGCGTCCCGGCACTGATCTCAATGGGATGGCCGAGGCCTGCGGCATGAGCTGGAGCGAATTTGCCGCCTATAACCGCCATCACAAACACAGGATCACAGATACGGGGCGCTCCACCTTTGTGTATGTGCCTGCCCAGAAGGAGCGTCAGGCACAGGCTTTTCTGGGGTCGTCACGCTGCACGGCCTATGCCGGGTGGGGTGCCATGCGGGTGACCAGCAATGCCGACTCGTGGGAAAAAATCAGCCGACGTTGCGGCGTGCCCGTGGCGCAACTGCGCGCGCTCAATCCTGGCGAAAGCCGTTTGAGCGCAGGACAGACCGTGCTTGCGCCGCGTTCGGTGGATATGTCCGCCAAGGCAGTGGCGGCGCTGGACGGTAAGGCGCAGTCAAAGGCCGAGGGCGGTAAAAAATCAGCTTCTCCGGGCAAGGCCGTGCCCCAGGCTTCGGCCCAGTCCTCGCCACAGGCTTCAGGCCAGAGGGCGGTTCAGGCTCCAGTTCAGGCTCCAGTTCAGGCCTCGGCGCAGGCTTCGGGCCAGCCATCGGCGCGGGCTGTGGCCTCGTCGGGCAGCCATACGCTTCAGGCCAATGAAACCCTGTACGCCGTGGCCAAACAGCACAACGTCACGGTCAAGGATTTGCAGGATCATAATAATATAGAGAACCCCAATGCGCTGCAGGCAGGAACCGTCCTGCGCATTCCGGCTGGCGCCGGCTCTGCGGCCAACACCGCAGCCGGGCCTGCAAACGTGCCTGCTGGAAAACCTGCGGCCAGCTCAGCCGCCGGGACTTCGGTCAAACCTGCGGCCGTCTCCGCAGCCGGGCCTGCGGCTGGCGGGTCAGACGGCAGAGTGGGCGGCAGAGTGGGCGGCCCGGCGAGCGGCACGGCGAGCAGCCCGGCGAGCACCAGGCCCGTGCCCAAGGCGACCAAGACGACGTATACGGTGCAGGCCAAGGACAGCCTGTGGAAGATCGCGCGCGAACACAAGGTCAGCGTTGAAGACCTCATGCGCTGGAACGGCGTGAACGAGAAAAACCTGCGCGCGGGCTCTGTGCTGGTGGTTGAGCAGTAGATTGCGCTGTCGATGGACAGTGGGTTGCGCTGCGGCATGATCCGCGAGTTGCGCTGCAGCATGTCTGCTGCATGTCTGCGGCATGATCTGCGGCCTGATCTGCGAGTTGCGCTGCGGCATGTCTGCTGCATGTCTGCGGCATGATCTGCGGCCTGAACAGCGGCATGGCAGCGGCATGACCTACGGGTTGCGTTGCGGGTTGCGTTGCGGGTTGCGCAGCAGCATGGGCTGCGGCATGGGCCGCAACATGAACTGGCGGGTAAGGAACAGGTGAACAGCACCTGCGTGGGCATTTTGAAAATCCTGCCGAAGAGAGGTTAGCGGTATTTTCGCAACGTTCCGAAAAAAACCGCGCCCGTGGCCGATAAACGGAAATGCACCCCCAACCGCGCCGCAACAAACTGATAAAAAAAGAAGAATTTGGTTGACACCAACCCCCGCCTTGAGGCAAGTTCTCCTTTCGCGCAACGGCACTGACCTTGAAACGACACGCAGGCGAAACAAACTTCGTCGGGTCGCAAGAAAGTGATTGACGGGGTGCGAAAAGAGGTGCATAAGACTTCTCCCGCTCATACAAAACTGAATAATGACTTTATCTTGCGATAGCGAAATCATTTCAGCAAAGCGAAAATAAGTGA
>Ga0265295_1000099_pt1 | contig 170175 bp, 166 predicted proteins | sample Munlansysbiofilm_FD_192503 | JGI IMG/M metagenome (GOLD analysis project Ga0265295, IMG submission 192503) | Leachate microbial communities from a municipal landfill in Southern Ontario, Canada - Methane capture system biofilm | ecosystem: Engineered > Solid waste > Landfill > Unclassified ...
TCTGCCTTGAGCCGGGGCATTTCAAACCGTCATCTGCGACAGGATGAGTCCCGGCTTTTTCTCCCGCCGCCTGTGTGCGAACGGGTTCCGCTGTGCTCAGCCTCGGCCTGCCAAAGCAGCACAAGCAATTTTTTGTTGCAATGTCTGAATGAACCCCCTAGGCTGTTAGCACTCACCATCAGCGAGTGCTAACAGCTGCTTTTCCGCATACAAGGAGGAGGTTCCATGTCCGCCCTGACGCTGACCAGCAACAGTCTTGAACACTACATGGCCCAGATCAACCGCTATGAACTGCTTGACCGGGAAACCGAACAGGAGTTGGCACTGCGCTATCGGCTGCATAATGACCTGCAGGCGGCCCAGCGTCTGGTGTGCGCCAATCTGCGTTTTGTCGTCAAAATCGCCAACGAATACCGGGCTTACGGCCTGAAACTGCTCGACCTGATCCAGGAAGGCAACATCGGCTTGATGGTCGCGGTCAAAAAATTCGATCCCCAGCGCAACAACCGTCTGATCAGCTATGCCGTCTGGTGGATCCGCGCCTATATCCACAATTTCATCATCAACAGCTGGTCTCTGGTGAAAATCGGTACCAGCCAGGCACGCCGCAAACTCTTTTTCAAACTGCGTCAAACACGTGAGATGCTGCAACAGCAGGGCGAAGTACAGGACAGCGCCATCGCCCGCCAGCTCGATGTCAGCACGGCAGAGGTCGAGGAAATGTCCGCGCGCCTGGCGCGTGATGTGTCGCTGGATGCGGAACTGGTTGAAGGCGAGGATATTTGCCGGCTCGACCTGCTGGAAAGCCCCGAGCAGAATCAGGAACAGCTGCTTATCGCCCAGGAAACCGAGCTTAACCGTCAGCAGCAAGTACGACAGGCTCTAGCACAACTGTCCGATCGCGAACGTCGCATCGTCGGCCTGCGCATTCTGGCCGAGGAGCCCTGCACTTTGCAGGAACTGGCCGACCAGTTCGGCGTCAGCCGTGAACGGATTCGCCAGATTGAGAAACGCGCCCTTGAGCGACTGCGCACCCTGCTGCAGACCGATCAGGCCCCAGAGACCAAAGGGATGGCGCAATAAGGCTTGAGTCCGTCGGGTCCATGCTTTAGACTCAGCGGTCGAGTGTTTTCTTCCCTGATGTCACGAAGGATTGCCCATGCGTACCGGCTTGATCTTGCTGCTACCTGCCCTGCTGTTGTTCACCCTGGCTCTGAGCGGCTGCGGCCGTCCAAAAACCGCACCGCCACCGCCGGGAATTGCCGCAGATTTCAAGAAGGCCGAACAGGAACACGAAGCCGGCCACCACCAGAGCGCTATTGAAAGCTGGCAAAAGGTGCGAGACGCCTTCCACAGCCCCGAACTGACCACTCTGGCGGAATTGCGCATCGCTGACGCCTACTACGAAAGTGGCCAGACGATCGAGGCCATTGCCGCTTACGAGGATTTTCTCAAGCAGCACCCCGAACATGTCCATACCAGCGCGGTGCTGTTGCGCCTGGGCAAGGCCCACTTCAGCGAGATGCGCGGGATCGACCAGGATCAGAGCGCGACCCGTAACGCCCTGGCCAGCTTTGAACAACTGAAGCGGCAGGATCCAGCCTATGCTGACAGCGCCGAACTTGACAGCCTGATCCGTCAGTGTCGTGACCGGCTGGCCGGGCAGGAGCGCTATGTCGCCGATTTTTACCGTAAAACCAAGCGTTACGATGCGGCCATCAAGCGCTATCGCGATCTGCTGAACAACTACCCGGAAACCAGCGAGCGTGACCAGGTGCGCTTTGGCCTGGCCCAGGCGTATGCTGCCGCCGGCCAACGCGATGAAGCCCTGGCTCTGCTCAACGCACTGGAGCAACAGGCCAGCAGTATCGAGTTGCGCAAGCAACTGCGTAAGTTCCGCAGCAAACAGAGAATCTGATTCTCAGCAAAATCTGCGCGTCAGCGTTCCTCAAGCCCGCCCCCCTCCGGCGGGTTTTTTTATCTGCGTCATAAACCACTTATGTCATTTTATACATCATTTAACTTGACATAAATTATCACATCCGGTAGTCAAGCCCGGGGTCTGCCGCCAGGCAGTCTCACAAAATCCCCCGCCTGTCGCTCCGCCACCCTGCCCATCGACTGCCCAGCGCAGTCCAGCACCGTGCGGAACCTTTTGTCTGTTCAAGGAGGAAAAACCCATGTCGGATTATGGAAGTCTCGCAAGTCGTGTTCGTCGCAAGTCCCTGCTCGACAAGGTCCGCAGCGCCGAAGACTGCATCGAATTCTTCAAGCCGGGAATGGATCTGGGCTGGTCCGGTTTTACCCCGGCCGGCTATCCCAAGGCGGTACCCATCGCCCTGGCCGACCATGTCGAGAAGAACAACCTGCAGGGCAAGATGAAGTTCAACCTGTTTATCGGTGCCTCGGTCGGCGCCGAAACTGAAAACCGTTGGGCGGAACTGGACATGATCGACCGCCGCTGGCCCTATCAGACCGGCAAGAACATCGCCAAGGGGATCAACGAGGGCCGTATCCGCATGGGCGACAAGCATCTCTCCCTCTTTGCCCAGGATCTCGGCTACGGCTTCTACACCCCGAAAATCGACATCGCCATCATTGAGGTGTCGGCGGTGAATGCCGACGGCTCACTGGTACCGACCACCTCCTGTGGCGTAATCGGTGAAATCCTGATGATCGCCGACAAGATCATTCTCGAGGTCAACACCGGACAGCCCTCCTTCGAAGGCATGCACGACTGCCTGATTCCGCGCAATCCGCCGCACCGCGAACCGCTGCTGATCTGCAAGGCAGACGACCGCATCGGCTCTTCGGCCTTTCCCTGCGACCCGGACAAGATCATCGCCGTGGTCGAATCAAAATACCGTGACAAAGGCCGCGCCTTTGCCGAGATGGATGACACCTCCGAAGCCATCGCCGGTCACATCATGCAGTTCTTCGCCGATGAGGTAAAGGCTGGCCGCCTGCCGGAGAACCTGCTGCCGCTGCAGTCGGGTGTCGGTTCCATTGCCAACGCCGTCGTCGGTGGCCTGGCCAAGGGCCCCTTCTACAACCTGTCGGTCTTCACCGAGGTGCTGCAGGACACCATGCTCGACCTGTTCGACTCCGGCAAACTGCGCTGCGCTTCTTCCTGCTCCCTGTCGTTGTCGGAAACACCGGGCTTTCCCCGCTTTTTCGACAACTGGAATAAGTATTTCGACAAGATCGTGCTGCGGCCGCTGTCCATCTCCAACGCCCCCGAGCCCATCCGCCGGCTGGGCTGCATCGCCATGAACACGCCGGTAGAGTTCGACATCTACGCTCACGCCAACTCCACCCTGGTCGGCGGTACCCGCATGATCAACGGCATCGGCGGCAGCGGCGACTTTTTGCGCAACGCCTACCTTTCCATCATGCACACCCCGTCGGTGCGGCCGAGCAAGACCGACCCCACCGGTATTACCTGCGTGGTACCCAAGGCGCCGCACGTCGACCACACCGAGCACGACCTCGACGTGCTGGTCACCGAGCAGGGTCTGGCCGACCTGCGCGGTCTGGCACCGAAGGATCGCGCCCAGAAGCTCATCAACGTCTGCGCCCATCCCGACTACCGTCCGATCCTGCAGGATTACTTCGACCGCGCCTGCAAGGAAACCCTCTCCAAGGGCGTTGGCCACGAGCCGCAGCTGTTCGACCGCTGCTTCAAGATGCAGCAGAACCTGGCCGTCAACGGCACCATGAAAATCAAAAACTGGGACATCAACATCGACCTGTGCGAATAAGCCCATACTGACAATCCCCCCTTCACGCAAAAGCGCCCTGTCGAGATCCTCGGCAGGGCGCTTTTATTATAATAACCCGTCCGGAAGCCTTACAGCTTTACCCCTTGAGGCTGTGGTAACCAACACCCCGTCAATCAAATTCACCTGGCCGCGTCAAAACGTTCTGTGCCCGCAAAAACATCACAACAACACCCCTATTGCGACCGCAAACCCCTTATCACCCGTCACTCCACTCAGGCTGAAAAATAAAACAAGGTCTCAGAAAATTAAAAAACTGGGGAGATCTTATTGCCACAGAATTTTACCGCAGAAAAAATCGAACAACTCAAGACAATAGATAAAATTATGCACGATCAAATACTTACACCATAGGCCTTTTCCCCTTCGTTCTGTGTTGTCATGCCAGAATGGCTCGCAAAACAGCGCATAGTTTGCCAGATTTCGCTTGACAGTTTTTTACACATATATTATACGATAGCTTCAAAACAGGGTTTTAGTTTCTCATTTTTTACCATATCAAGTAGACAAGCCCGTCAGGCTGGCCCAAGCCGGCCGACACAGCACACCGTACCACTGTTTTTTCGACCCAAGAACTGTTTCACCCTGCGCGGGCGGGGTGAACCTGGGCCTATCTCATCGCATCAAGGAGGAAGAACCAATGTCGAATTACGGAAGCCTTGAAAGTCGCGTTCGTCGCAAATCCCTGCTCGACAGGGTCCGCAGCGCCGAAGACTGCATCGAATTCTTCAAGCCGGGAATGGATCTGGGCTGGTCCGGCTTTACCCCGGCCGGCTATCCCAAGGCGGTACCCATCGCCCTGGCCGACCATGTCGAGAAGAACAACCTGCAGGGCAAGATGAAGTTCAACCTGTTTATCGGCGCCTCCGTCGGCGTGGAAACCGAAAACCGCTGGGCCACCCTCGACATGATCGACCGCCGCTGGCCCTACCAGACCGGCAAGGATATCGCCAAAGGGATCAACGAGGGCCGCATCCGCATGGGTGACAAGCACCTCTCCCTCTTCGCCCAGGACCTCGGCTACGGCTTCTACACCCCGAAAATCGACATCGCCATCATTGAGGTGTCGGCCATCACGGAAGATTGCGGCCTGGTACCGACTTCTTCCTGCGGCGTGATCGGTGAAATCCTGATGATCGCCGACAAGATCATCATCGAGGTCAACACCGGACAGCCCTCCTTCGAAGGCATGCACGACTGCCTGATTCCGCGCAAGCCGCCCTATCGCGAGCCGTTCCTGATCAACAAGGCGGGTGACCGTATCGGCACCACGTCGTTCCCCTGCGATCCGGACAAGATCATCGCCGTGGTCGAATCGAAGCATCGCGACAAAGGCCGTGCCTTCGCCGACATGGATGACACCTCCGAAGCCATCGCCGGTCACATCATGCAGTTCTTCGCCGATGAAGTGAAGGCAGGCCGCCTGCCGGAGAACCTGCTGCCGCTGCAGTCGGGTGTCGGTTCCATCGCCAACGCCGTCGTCGGTGGCCTGGCCAAGGGCCCCTTCTCCAATCTGAACGTGTTTACGGAAGTACTGCAGGACACCATGCTTGACCTGTTTGACTCCGGCAAGCTCAACTTCGCCTCGGCCTGCTCCCTGTCGCTGTCGGAAAATCCGGGCTTTCCCCGCTTCTTCGACAACTGGGACAAATATGCCGACAAGATCGTGCTGCGGCCGCTGTCCATCTCCAACGCCCCCGAGCCCATCCGCCGGCTGGGGTGCATCGCCATGAACACGCCGGTAGAGTTCGACATCTACGCTCACGCCAACTCCACCCTGGTCGGCGGTACCCGCATGATCAATGGTCTGGGCGGCAGCGGCGACTTCTTGCGCAACGCCTATATCTCCATCATGCACACCCCGTCGGTGCGGCCGAGCAAGACCGATCCTGAAGGCATCACCTGCGTGGTACCCAAGGCGCCGCACATCGACCACACCGAGCACGACCTCGACGTGCTGGTCACCGAGCAGGGTCTGGCCGACCTGCGCGGCCTGGCACCGAAGGATCGCGCCCAGAAGCTCATCAACGTCTGCGCCCATCCGTCTTATCGGCCGATCCTGCAGGATTACTTTGACCGCGCCTGCAAGGAAACCCTCTCCAAAGGCGTCGGCCACGAGCCGCAGCTGTTCGACCGCTGCTTCAAGATGCAGCAGAACCTGGCCGTCAACGGCACCATGAAAATCAAAAACTGGGACATCAACATCGACCTGTGCGAGTAAGCCCACGGCGATAGTCTTCCATCAAGCTCGACAAAAAAGCGCCCTGCCGCCTCTGCGGCAGGGCGCTTTTTTGTACGCACCGCTTAAAACTGAACGACATAAACACATCAAATAGTTATCAATGAAACCGCTCTCCACTTCCTGAAAATCTTGATGAGCCTTACACTACCATCAATAATAAAACACCATATTTGTAACCACACTAAAACATCAGTCAACATATCCAAAAATAGAACAGAACGACTTTTCGCTTCTTTCTTTTTTCCAGATACATTTCAGCACCTTAAGCGAGAAAGGCTCTGGCCCCGGTGAATGTTTCCACCGGACAGCGCCAACAGGAAACGCATTTTTTTCGCTTGACTAAAAAAAAAGGCCGTACTATACGTTCGGTCCATAACGGTATTTTATTTTATCGCAACGGCTTTCACCCTCGCTGGCACCAGCCATGCCGGAAAACGCTGTCACACCTGTAGGGACACTGTTTTTTCAACCGTTTTCAGCGAGAAAACGGTTTCTGCGGTTATGCCATAACCACATCTCATCAAGGAGGAACGACCATGGCAGACACAATGCAAGACAGGGTACGCTGCAAGGAACTGCACAAGCTGTTCACTACCCCCGAAAACTGCATCCAGTATTTCAAGGATGGTATGAATCTGGGGTGGTCGGGCTTTACACCGGTTGGCTACCCCAAGGTGGTACCCATCGCCCTGGCCGACTACGTTGAGAAGAACAATCTGCAGGGCAAGATGAAATTCAACCTGTTCATCGGCGCCTCCGTCGGCGCCGAGACCGAAGACCGCTGGGCCTCTCTGAACATGATCGACCGCCGTTGGCCCTACCAGACCGGCAAGGAACTGGGCAAGGCCATCAACAGCGGCAAAATCCGCATGGGCGACAAACACCTGTCCATGTTTGCCCAGGATCTGAAATACGGCTTCTACACCAAGGACCAGGGTGGCCGTCTTGACCTGGCCATCATTGAAGCGTCGGCAATCACCGAGGAAGGCCACATCATCCTGTCAGGCTCCATCGGTGCCTCCAACGACATCATCGATATCGCCGACAAGATCATCGTCGAGATCAACACCGGCCTGCCGTCCTTTGAAGGCATGCACGACATCTTCATGACGGACGTGCCGCCCTACCGCAAGATCATTCCGATCACCGATGCCCGCCAGCGCATCGGTACTCCCTGGGTACCGACGGACAAGAGCAAGATCGTCGCCATTGTCGAGTCGAAGCTGCCCGACAACGGTCGCGCCCTGCGTGGTACCGATGATGTGGCCCAGGCCATTGCCGACAACATCGTTGACTTCTTCAGCGCCGAAGTGAAGGCCGGGCGCCTGCCGAAAAACCTGCTGCCGCTGCAGTCGGGCGTCGGCTCCATCGCCAACGCCGTTGTCGGCGGTCTGACCACCTCACCGTTTGAGAACCTGATTGTTTTCACCGAGGTACTGCAGGACACCTTCCTTGACTTCATGGACTCGGGCAAGTGCAAGTACATCAACTGCACCTCCCTGTCGCTGTCGAACGAAGGCTTTGAAATCTGGTGGAAAAACTTTGACAAGTACAAGGACATGGTGCTGATGCGGCCGCAGCAGGTATCGAACAACCCCGAGATCATCCGTCGGCTCGGTGCCATCGGCATGAACACGCCGCTGGAATTCGATATCTACGCCCACGCCAACTCGACCCATGCCGGCGGCACCAAGATGCTCAATGGTATCGGCGGCAGCGGCGACTTCGAGCGTAACGCCTACATCTCCATGATGCACTGCCCGTCGGTACGGCCGAGCAAAACCGACGAATTCGGCATCTCCGGCGTGGTGCCCAAGGCACCGCATGTCGACCATACCGAGCACGACATCGACGTACTGGTTACCGAGCAGGGTCTGGCCGACCTGCGTGGCCTCTGCCCGGTCGACCGTGCCCGTTGCATCATTGACAAGTGCGCCCACCCGACCTACAAGGATTACCTCACCGACTGGCTTGACCGCGCCATCAAGAAAACCGGCGGCCACCACGAGCCGGTACTGCTTGAAGAAGCCTACAAACTGCACCTGGAGCTGGAGCAGAACGGCACCATGCGCTTCTGGAACAAATAAGCCAGCAACGCCATAACAACAAAAAAGCCCCTGTTTTCACAGGGGCTTTTTTGTTTCTGCAGTCGATTGCGGCGACTATGCGAAAGGTTTTTTGCTGCGCGGATGCGTGCGATCGTATTCCTCGGCCAGACGGGCGCCACTGACCTGGGTGTAGCGCTGGGTAGTGGCCAACGAGGCGTGGCCCAGCAATTCCTGGATCGCCCGCAGATCGGCGCCCCCGTCCAGCAGATGGGTGGCAAAGCTGTGCCTCAGACCATGGGGGCTGATGTCCGTCGGCAGCCCGGCGCGCGCCAGGGCGGCCTTAAGATTGCGCTGCACCGTACGAACCGACAGGCGCTGGCCGCGCTGATTGACAAACAGGGCCACACCCACACGTTTCTGCGGCGGACAATGCTGCAGGTAAGCCTGCAAAGCCCGCAACGCAGCCTGGCCGACCGGCACAATGCGCTGCTTGCCTCCCTTACCCTGTCGCACATGCACCAGCCCCTGGTCAGCCCGCAGATCGTCCTCATCAAGGGCGACCAGTTCGCTGACGCGCAGGCCGCAGGAATAGAGCAGTTCGAACAGAGCCCGATCCCGCCAGCGCAACCAGTCTTCCGGTACCATACCGTCAAGCAGACAAAAAACCGCGTCAACATCAAGCAGCCGTGGCAGAGGGCGTTCCAGCCGTGGCCGTTCCATACTGTGCAGCGGATGCTGCTCCAGCAGCCCGCGTCGCACCAGAAAGGTAAAAAAAGTCCGTAAGACTGACTGTTTGCGCGCCAGGGTCACCTTCTTATTGCGCCGTCCCAACTGACCAAGCCAGCACCGCACCAGGGCCTTGTCAACCGCCGCCAGTTGTGCATCCAGTGGACGGCCCGGCAATTGTTGCTGCAAAAAAAGACAAAAAGCCCCCACATCACGGCGGTAAGCCCGACAACTATGAGGCGACAGATTACGCTCGACCTCCAGATTGTGCAGAAAAGCCTGCATCCAGGGATGTTCGCATAACGCCAGCCAGACCGGCGGGGCATTTGACCTGCATCGCGCCTTCGGGTAATCTTCGGCCATGACTTTAGTCTCCCTCGCCGAACTGGCCACCATCCTGCACCTGCTGATTCAACTGCTGCTATGGCCGCCCGCCGTGCTGCTGGCGCTGCTGCTGGTACTGGCCCGCTACAGCCAGGCCACGCGTGATCCCGCCTGTCTTGACCAACCGCTGCGCTTGCCCAGACTGCTGCGCGACCTGTCGCTGGCAGGGCTGGAATATCTATGCTGCCTGCTTAATCTGTTGCTATTCCCTTTAGGCTGTCTGCCACCGACGCGCTGGCGGCACCGGCCCAAGCGTCGCACCCTCATTCTGCTGCACGGACTTTACTTCAACCGTGCCAGCCTGTTCTGGCTGCAGCTGCGTCTGCGCCTGCACGGCCTGCGGGTGATCACGCCAGCCTTTTCACTGTGGCACAACATCGAAAGCCTGACGGAAGCCCTTGACCACCAGATCAGTGCCCTGCGGCTGGAACAGGGCGTCGAACAGGTTGACCTGCTTGGCTATGGTTTCGGCGGCCTGATTCTGCGTAACTACGTTCAGCGACGTGGCGGCGCCAACCATATCCGTCAGGCGATCTGCCTGGGTTGCGCCCACCAGGGCAGCGATCTGGCGGTGTTCGCACCCACACGCCTGGCCCGACATCTGCGCCGCAACGATCCGCTACTGATCGAGCTCAACCGCTTGCCCTGGCCATCCCAGGTGGCTCTGGCCAGTATCCGCGCGGCCGATGATCTGCTGATTCAGCCTCCGGAAGCAGCCCGGTTGCCACTGGGGCAGGACATGGTCATCGCCAATTGCGGCCACCTGTTACTGCTGTACCACCCCGCCACCTTCTCAGCGCTGCAACAGATTCTGGTCGGCGGCGCACCTGCGACCGCGCCGGAGCAAGCCACCACCAACCAGCATTCTCTGCCTGCAAGCTAGCCGACCTGCACCACCTGCTTGACCTGCGGTACCCGTTCGAGCAGAACCCGCTCAATTCCCATTTTGAGGGTTACCGTCGCCATCGGGCAGGAGCCGCAGGCCCCCATCAACCGCACGCGGACGATACCATCATCTGTTACTTCCACCAGTTCGACATTGCCACCATCGGCCAGCATGGTCGGGCGAACCTCGTCGAGGGCAGCTTCCACCTGTTGTCGCAAGTCCATCCGGGTTTCTCCTTTCGTTGTTGAACAGAAGGGGCGAACATCCGCTTTCAGCACCCATCGCCAGCGGTCGCCGCCAGGGAAATAGCATGAATCGGCCGCTGGCACAACAGCGCCGGCTGACCAACGTTCTTGCCCTGAATCAGAACCTTGAAGGTATCTCCCATGCCGCCATCGGGCAGAATCAGATTCTTCAGGGTCAAACGCAGGGCGCAAGCCTGCTGGGCATCGCAGGCTTGTCGCTGCAGCTCCAGCAGTTCCTCAATGAACCCAAGGGCCATGAGAAAACGATATTGACGCTCGAAATACAGGGTTTCCAGCCCCAGCCGTTCACCCTCAAGCTGCAGCAGGCTGAAATTAACATGCGCCGTAATATCCTGTTCACCGGGCTGTTGGTAGGGGTTATCGCTGGCCTGGTGGCGGTGATAACACAGCAGCGTTCCCTGCCGGCGAAAGGGGGCATAGAGTTCCGCGGCCGGATAGCCATAATCGATGGTCAGGACAAAACCCTGTTGCAGGCGCGCCGCCACCCCTTCAAGCCAGCAGGAGACCCCAAGGGCAGCTTCCGCCCGGCAACCCTCTGCCGGCTGCAGCCCCTGCCGGGCGAAATGCTGCACCACCTCAGGCCGGGCTGGCCGCAACTGTTCAACCAGCCGATCCTGCTGTTCAACCACATAAACTTCGAGCAACTGGCCCTGCCGCGTCTCTACCACCGCCACGGGAAAGGCATCGAGCAGTTCGTTGGACAGAAAACAGCCCCGAAAGGGTGCCAGCTCCTGCTCACTGCACCAGCTGACCCGCGTGGCATGGGTCTGCAACAGCGCCGCCTGGCGGTCGCGGTTATCGGGGCTGATCTCGATCAGCCGATAGGTGATCCGCTCATAAAGGTCAGGCCGGTTCTGTTGCACGGCATCGAGGATATCAAGCGCCAGATGCCCTTCTCCGGCCCCCTGCTCCACCAAGGTAAAGGGACCATCGATCAGCTCAGCCATCTGCTGCAGCTGACGGGCAATCAGCCGCCCAAAGAGTCGATGGACGCTGCTGGAGGTAAAAAAATCACCCTGGGCTCCAATGCGCCGGCGGGGCCGCATGTAATAGCCCAAACCGGGCATGTAAAGGCACAGCTGCATATAGTCATTGAAGGGGATGCCCTGCCGCTGGCGCACCAAGGCACGAATCTGCTGCAGGAGCGTTGGCGCCTGTGTCATGAAAAAGCCTTCTCCTTCCCGCCATCGGCGACAAAAAACCCGATAAACCGTCTGCCTTGCCAAACGAATTGACAATTGTTTCTCAGGTACAATCGTGCCATCATAGCACGCCGGACAACGGCGAGCCCAGAGTCCTTGTCCGCTTTTCAATGTTTACTTCTGGGCGTCTTTTTCTCTTCACGAGGTGAGCTTATGGATCGCAGTCTGGCCCTGGAACTGGCCCGCGTCACTGAAGCGGCGGCCCTGGCCTGTGGCCGCTGGGTCGGCCGGGGCGACAAGATTGCCGCCGACGAAGCCGCAACCAGTGCCATGCGGCAGGCCCTGGGCCTGATGGACATTGAGGGGACGGTAGTGATCGGTGAAGGGGAAATGGACGAGGCGCCGATGCTCTACATTGGTGAGCGCCTCGGCAGCGGCCGGGGACCAGCGGTGGATATCGCCGTCGATCCACTGGAAGGCACCAGCCTCTGCGCCAAGGGCAAGAGTGGCGCCATCGCCACCATTGCTCTCGCCCCGGCTGGCGGCTTTCTTCACGCGCCGGACATGTACATGGAAAAACTGATTGTCGGCCCGGCAGGCCAGGGCTGCATTGATATTGATGCCCCCGTCGGCGACAACCTGCGGCGTCTGGCCCGCGCCAAGCAGTGCCAGCTGGGCGATTTGACCGTGGTCCTGCTCGACCGGCCCCGCCACGAAGCGATCATCAGCGCCATCCGTCAGTGTGGTGCCCGCATTCTGCTGATTTCCGATGGTGACGTCGCTCCAGCGGTGGCCACCGGCATCCTCGGTAGCGGCGTCGATCTGGTTATCGGCACCGGCGGTGCCCCCGAAGGCGTGCTGGCGGCGGCAGCCATCAAATGTCTCGGCGGCGACATGCAGGCCCGGCTGGTCTTCACCACCGATGAAGAACGCCAGCGGGCACCGCAAATGGGCATCAGTGACCTGACGCGTGTCTACGGCGTCGAGGATCTGGCCGGCGGTGATGTCTTCTTCGCCGCCACCGGCGTCACCTCCGGTGCCCTGCTCAAGGGAGTACGTTACTTTGCCGGCGGAGCTGAAACCGACACCCTGGTGATGCGCTCAAAGAGCCGGACCCTGCGTTTTATCCGCTCGCTCCACACCTTTGAGCATAAGCCCGGCTTCTAACCGGCAGCGCAGACTCTGGCAAGAACCGGCTGATGTCAGGGAAACAGCGTTTGCGCTGTTAGCCAGGCCAAAGATAAGCCCTGCCTTTGCAGCACGGAGGAATCGCTTGTCAACCGGCGAAGCTGTTGCTAGAATCGCCAGGTTTTGCAATGTTCTGATTTTATTCAACATCAAGGGGAAGAACGATGGCCATTGTCACAATATCGCGTGAAATGGGTAGCGGCGGCTCCATTATCGCCCGCGCCCTGGCAGACAAACTCGGTTATACCCTGGTTGATGGCGATGCCATTCTGCAGGTGGCGGAAAAATACGGCCTGTCGGAAGAGGCTCTTGAAACCGCCGACGAGAAACCACCGGCCTTCGTTGAAAGCCTGGATGCCCGCATCGAAATCGACATGCTGCATATCCAGCAAATCATTCTGGAATACGCTCTCAAGGACAATGTCATCATCTACGGTCGCGGCGGTCAGGACATTCTTGATGGCGTTTCCTGCATCTTCAGCACCCGGATCATCGCGCCCTTCGAATTGCGGGTGGAGCGCTGGGCCGAACGCGAATGGCTCGATCCGGACCTTTCGCGCATTCTGGTACGCAAAAGCGACCAGCAGCGCGCCGGCTTCATCAAATACTATTTCGATCGCGACTGGAACGATCCCTACGCTTACGATCTGATCATCAACACCGCCAAGATCTCCGAAGATATGGCTGTTGAATTGATCTGTCAGGGTCTGCAGGAAAACAATCTGCGCTGTCTCGACGAGCCTTCGCGCACCCGGCTGCAGGATCTGCTGCTGCGCAAGAGAATTGAAATCGCCATTCTCAAGTCAGCGGAGATTGAAGGGCACCACCTGCAGGTGAACATCGACGGCAGTGACATTCGTCTCGAAGGCCATATCCACAGCGAGGACGAGCGGCGCGCCATCCAGCGTCTGATCGCCGGATTGGCCCCCAAACTGCGGGTCGACGACCGCCTCAAGGTGTTCGCCTACCATCTCAATCCCAAAGAAGTCTGATCCTTCGTCACCGCCGTCCGGCCAGGCCGATTTTATGGAACAGCGAGCAATCTCCGACCGGCTTTCAATCAGCACGCTGGAAGACATCAGCACGCTGATCCTGCAGTCGCACGATCTGCACGAAACCCTCGACAATATTGTGTCGTTGGTGGCACGGCGGATGAAATCAGAGGTCTGCTCCATCTATCTATTGGAGGAGGACGGCGCCACGCTGGTGTTACACGCCACCGAGGGGCTGCCGCGTGAAACCATCGGCAAGGTCAGTATGCGGCTGGGCGAAGGTCTGGCCAGCATGGCCATCGAGGAAGGCCGGCCGGTCTCCATCCTCAATCCGGAAGAACATCCCCGCTATCTCTACTTCCGCGAAACACGGGAGGAACGCTTCCGCACCTTTCTGGCGATTCCCCTGCTTGAACGGCGTCAGCCCATTGGCGTTATCACCCTGCAGACCACCGAACAGAGGGCCTTCACCGCCACGGAAATCAGCGCCCTGTCGACCATCGCCTTTCAGGTGTCGGCGGTCGTCACCAACGCCCGCCTGCTGAATTCGATCAACCAGGTCACCCGCGCCAAACTGCTCGCGCCCGCCTCGCCACAGCCCCAGGAACCCTCGGGCGCGGCCCTGCGCGGCACCGTCGCCTATCCCGGCGTGGTTTCCGGCCCAGCCTACATTCTTGATGAACAATGCGGCTTTGCCGACCTGCTCGACGAAATCGATGTCGATGTCCATCAGGAACTGCGCCGCCTGCACGATGCCCTGGAAGAAACCCGCATCCAGACCCTATTTCTGGAAAAGCGGGTAGCCGAACGGCTGTCGGAAGAGGATGCCGCCATCTTTCACACCCACCTGATGATCCTGGAGGATCGCGCCTTCCAGGATCAACTGGCCAGCGAGATTCAGAGTGGCCACAGCGCGCCTTACGCCCTGAAGAAGGTCATCACCAGCTATACCGAGGCCTTTTCGCGCATGGAGGACCCCTACCTGCGTGAACGGGCCAGCGACGCCATGGACATTGGCCGGCGCCTCCTGGCCAATCTGACCGGCAAGGAAAACCAGCCCCTCCAGCTCAAGCAGAAGGGTATCCTGCTGGCACGTGAGATTTTGCCTTCGGACATGGCGGTGCTCGATCATGACAAATTGCTCGGCATTGTCACCGAAACCGGCGAACAGAATTCCCACGCCGTAATTATGGCCAAATCCCTCGGCATCCCGGCCCTGGTCGGCGTCAGGGGCGCCTGCCGGGCGGCGGAACCGGGCAACTTTGTCATTGTTGATGGCAACTCCGGGTGCCTGTTCGTACGACCGGCCCCCGCCATCATTGATGAATACCGCCGGCTGGAAAAGGACTGTGATCGTGAGCTCGACCGCATCAATGAATTCCGCGATCGGTCCGCCCTGTCCGCCGACGGCGTGCGGGTCACCCTGCGGGCCAACATCGGCCTGATCAGCGATGTCGCCATCGCCCTACGCAACGGTGCCGAGGGCGTCGGTCTGTACCGCACGGAATTTCCTTACATGACGCGCAACACCTTCCCCGACCGGCAGGATCAGTACCTGCTCTACCGCAAGATCGTCGAGAGTTTCGCCGGCGCGCCGGTCACCATCCGCACCCTCGACATCGGTGGCGACAAGGCCCTGCCCTACTTCAAGCCGCCGGAGGAAGACAACCCCTTTATGGGCTGGCGGTCGGTGCGGGTATCTCTCGACAATCCCGATATCTTCCGCACCCAGATTGAAGCCATTCTGATGGCCAGTCACCACGGCCCGGTCAAATTGCTGTTCCCGATGATCTCCGGCATCGAAGAATTACGCGCCTGCAAACAGGTCGTGACCGAAGCCAAGGCCAACCTGTGCCAGCAGGGTCACCCCTTTGCTGACGACATTCCCCTTGGCGTGATGATCGAGGTGCCCTCAGCGGTGCAGCTGTGTGCCTTTCTGGCCCGCGAGGTCGACTTCTTCGCCCTGGGTACCAACGATCTGATTCAGTATATGCTGGCCGCCGACCGCAACAACCCGCTGGTCAACAAGTACTACAACCCACTGCATCCCGCTGTGGTGCAGGCCATCCACCAGGTATGCAGCTGTGCCCGCCAGCAGGGCAAGGGCATCTGCATCTGCGGCGAGATGGCCACCGACCCCCTGCATTTCCTCTTGCTGCTGGGGCTGGGAATTCGAGAGTTTTCCATTGTCGCGCCCTTTATCCCGCGCATCAAGGCCCTGCTGGCCGATATTGACAGCGGCCTGGCGGCGGAAACCGCCGAGCAGGTGCTGCTGATGAGCGACAGCAACGCCATCCGCGCACAGCTGAGCAGCCTTCTCGAACGAATGCGGTCGGCCTCTCGGCAAACCGCTTCCGCCTGTCTGCCCTGTTCTGCCTGACCCGTTCAAGGAGATTTCTTTTATGCTGTATGTCATCCATGCCCAGGACAAGCCAGGCCAGCTGGCCGTGCGTCAACAGAACCGGCCGGCACACGTCGCTTACCTCAAAGAACTGGGAGAACGGCTGTTTGCCGCTGGCCCGACCCTCGATGGACAGGGCGACATGAATGGTTCCGTCGTCATTCTCGACTGCGTCGATCTGGCCGCTGCCCAGGAGTTCGCCCGCAACGATCCCTACGCCCAGGCCGGCCTGTTTGCTCAGGTCAGCATCCAGCCATGGAAAAAGGTCTTGCCGGACGCCTGAGCCCGGGCAACCTCACAACGACCGCTGCTCAAAACGGTAACCGACGCCATACACCGAATGAATCAGCTCGGCCCCTGGATCAATGGCGGCGATCTTGCGGCGCAGTTTCTTGATGTGGCTATCGATGGTCCGATCATTGACCGTGCGGTCATCCGGATAGATCCGGGCCATCAGCTGGCTGCGCGAAAACAGTCGGCCCGGCTGACCCGCCAACAGCGCCAGCAGCTTGAATTCCACTGCTGTCAGCCCCAGTTCCCGCCCCTCAAGCCAGGCCCGGTAAGACAGCTCATCCAGTTGCAAACCGCCGCCGGCCAGTCCCTCCGGCTGGCTGCGGCGCAGCACTGCCTTCACCCGCGCCACGACCTCGCGCGGGCTGTAGGGCTTGCAGATGTAATCGTCAGCTCCCAGCTCCAAACCCAGCAACCGGTCGATCTCCTCAACCCGTGCCGTGGTCATGATAATGGGCAGACTGCTGAACTGGCGCACCTGACGGCAGATTTCCATGCCATCACTGCCCGGCAGCATCAGATCAAGCAACAGCAAATCCGGCGGCTGGTGACGGATCTGCCCCACCACCGCCGCACCATCGACCTGCAATTCCACGCGAAACCCGGCCTGGCGCAGATAATCGCGCAGCAACGCTGCCAGCTTGGGCTCATCCTCAACCACCAGAATCCGGCCCGCGCCAGCCGGTTCCCTCGCCTGGCCTGCCACCGGCTCTCTCATCGTCCCTCCTCCTGCAACGGCAGCCGCACCTCAATCCACACCCCGCCCAGGGGTGATGGCCGCGCCTGCATGCTGCCACCATGGGCCTCGACAATGCTGCGACAGATGGACAACCCGAGCCCGGCGCCGCCCCGCTCGCGGCTACGCGAAGTCTCCACCCGGTAGAGGCGCTCGAACAGCCGTGGCAGACTCTCTTGCGGCACTCCCGGCGCGCTATCCTGCACATCGATCACCAGTTCTGCACCGTCACGGTGGGCAGCAACGCGCACCCGGCCGCCACCATCGGTATAGGCCAGGCTATTGGCCAGCAGATTACTGAACAGTTGCTGCAACCGGTCACCATCGGTCCGCAGCCAAGCTGTCAGATCCGGCGGCCACTCAAAGCACAGTTCCAGACCGGCCCGCGCAAAAGCGCCGCGCATCTCGTCGCCCACCTGAGCCAGCAAAGCCACCGCATCAAGGGTCTGCCAACGGTAGGTCAGAGCACCCAGATCCGACAGCGACAGCTGATACAAATCATCGACCAGCCGCCCCAGCCGCAGCGTTTCCCCCTGCAGCGAGGCCAGCGCTGCCGCATCCAACGGCCGCAGGCCATCCTGCAGGGCCTCGATCTCGCCACGCAGCACCGCCAGCGGAGTCCGCAGTTCATGAGAGATGTCGGCCAGCCAGCGCCGCCGAGCTTGTTCATTCTGTTCCAGTGTTCGCGCCAGGGCATTAAAATCACGCGCCAGTTGCCCCAACTCATCGTTGGCGTGGGCCTCCACCCGCACCCCGTAACAACCTGCTGCCAGCTGATGGGTAGCCTGCGCCAGCGACTGTACCCGTCTGACCATAGCAGCCGCCAGCGGCAGCGCCAGCAGCGCGGCTCCGGCCGCCATGGCCAGCGCAATCAGAAAAAATGCCCGTTTCTGCTCACTGGCAAATACCAGCTGGTGCTGCAATGCCACCTTGCGCTGACAGGCCAGCCCCAGATAACCGATCAGATGCCCGTCAACCTGCAATGGCCGGAGTTCTTCGGCACAGCTGCGGTGCCCGGCCGGCACCACCGGCCGCCCCTTGGCATCGAGCAACACCAACCGGCGGGCAAATAGATCCTCGGGCGGGCCATGGCGACGCAGCGCCGCCATCGGCAGCAGCTCACCCGATTCCGGCTCCACCAGACTGGCCCGCAGCAATTGCCGCCACAATGCCGGATTGGTCTGCAGCATCTGCCAATCGCCCAGTAACGGGTAATGCTGTTCCAGAAGAGTCGCCAGCTGCTCCAGCCGCTGCTGTTCCAAGCGGTTGACATAGCGCAGAAACCCCCGGTCGAAGCTCCACTGCATCAGAGCGAACATACCGATGATCACGAGACACAGACTCAGCAGCAGGGTAACAAACCATTTGTATTTGAGGCGAAACAGCACCGTTCACCTCCTGCGTTCAGGTGAAATAAAAACCCCGGCCAGAGCGCACCGCCAGGGCAGAAGCCTGACGCTCATTATGGCGATAGCGCCTGGGGCTGTTCAAAACAAATCGGACCAGCTCCAACCTTTCCACGATTCTTCCCCATTTCTTGCGCATTGCCACGCTAGTCTGATCACCGCAAGCAAGGACAGATCAACCAAATAACGCGATCACTGCCACGCATTCCCCCCCCTTACCGAGGAGAAACCTCATGTCTCAGTTCCGTACCCTCTCCCTGTTGACCCTGCTGCTGTGCCTGGTGGCCAGCGGCTCCGCCCTGGCCTGGCCCCAGGGTGGCCATTGCGGCCCCGGCTTCAAACACCCCATGGCGGACAAGGGCGACTGCAGCCCACAGCCCTTTTATGAGCGGGTGGCTCAGGTGCTCGAACTGAGCGACGCCCAGCTCGAACAGATCCGCACCCTGCGCCAGAATGCCCGCCAGCAGCGCCAGAAACTCAAGCAACAGATGAAACCCCTGCGCCTGGAATTACGTCAGGCCGGCCGTGACGGCCAGTTCAATGAAAAAGCCGTGCGGAACAGCGCCCAACAACTGGCCGAGCTCAAAACCCAGCTAATGATCGAACAGGCCCGCACCCGCAGCGCCATTCATGCGCTCCTGAGCCCGCAACAACGTGAGCTGGCGGCAAAGCTGCGCGACCTCTGCGCCGGCAACTGCGGCCCGCGCCAGCTATGCCCCCCCGGCCAGAACGATGCCCCGGCAGGCTGCGGCAAGGGATTCCAGGGCCGGCGCGGCTGCTGCCCGCCTGACAGCGACGACAACAGCACCAATCCGGCAACCGACTGATCCTTCCCCACCCCCACAGGCCCTGACCAGCATCTTTGAGTGACAATGCTGGCCAGGGCCTGCCGGCTTTTTAGCACCTCGGCATGACCTCGCCCAGAATTCCCTCGCTTTTTAGTCTCACAACTGTTAGCCTGAGCTTTCTTCGGTGCCCATCGGTCGGCACCCGCACGTGTCCCCGGTTGTTTTTGTGGTATCTCGCCCCTCTGCGATCTTCTGCCTGAACCTTCCCCGACACAATTCCGGGCTTCCCGGTTTCCCCTGCGTCGCCAGCCCCGCTGACCGTTTTGCCGCCACTGCGCCGCAAAGGGGCGGGCCTCCATCCTATTTGGAGTTTTTTTTGAATACGTTTGACAAACTCGGCCTGTCGGCCGAACTGGTGCGTGCCGTCGCCGAACAGGGCTACAGCACCCCGACCCCGATCCAGAGCCAGGCCATCCCCGCCGTTCTCGCCGGAGGCGATCTGCTCGCCGCTGCCCAGACCGGTACCGGTAAAACCGCTGGTTTCACCCTGCCACTGTTGCAGCAGCTCTCGGCCCGCCGCCTCAGTGGCCGGCGTCATCCGATCCGCGCCCTGATTCTGGCCCCGACCCGCGAACTGGCCGCCCAGATCGGTGACAGCGTCACCGCCTACGGTCGCCATCTGCCGCTGAAATCGGCCGTCATCTTCGGCGGTGTCAGCTGTATGCCACAGAAAGCCGCCCTGCGCCAAGGTGTTGACATCCTTATCGCCACGCCGGGCCGCCTGCTTGATCTGCACAACCAGCAATGCCTTGATCTTCGTCAGGTCGAAATTCTTGTACTCGACGAAGCGGACCGCATGCTTGACATGGGCTTTATCCACGATATCCGCCGAGTGCTGGCCCTGCTGCCGGCCAGTCGCCAGAACCTGTTGTTTTCCGCCACCTTCTCCGACGACATCCGCCGCCTGGCCGATGGCCTGCTCAGCCGTCCGACAGTAATCGAGGTGGCCCGGCGCAACACCCCGGCTGAAGCCGTTGAACAGCGGGTCTATCCGGTGGACAAAAGCCAGAAGCGGGCTCTGTTGTCCTACCTGATCGGCTCACGCAACTGGCAGCAGGTGCTGGTTTTCACCCGCACCAAGCACGGCGCCAATCGTCTGGCCGAGCAACTGGCAAAGGATGGCCTGAGTTCCGCAGCCATCCACGGCAACAAAAGTCAGGGCGCCCGGACCAAGGCTCTGGCCGACTTCAAGGCCGGACGGGTGCGTGTCCTGGTCGCCACGGACATCGCCGCCCGCGGGCTCGATATCGATCAGTTGCCCCAGGTGGTCAACTACGAGTTGCCCAATGTGCCGGAAGACTACGTCCACCGCATCGGCCGCACGGGCCGTGCCGGCCACAGCGGTGAAGCCGTTTCCCTGGTCAGCCCAGATGAAATCAAGCTGCTGCGCGATATCGAACGGCTGCTCAAGCGCAGCCTGCCGCAGGAGCAGGTCAACGGCTTCGTCGCCCCTGCGGTCGCTCCGCTAGAGGCGTCAGCGCCACGGCCAGCCGCAGCACCGGCCAACCGCCAGCAACCGCGCCGACGCAGAGGCGCGACTGCCTCAAGAACCCCAGGCAGGCAGATGTCCACGGCCAGCCGCAGCTAAGCTTGACCTGAGCAGGACAACGAGAACACCAACCAAAAAGCCGGAATGCCCTTGAGGGCATTCCGGCTTTTTGGTTGGTCTGCTCCGCCGTGACAGGCTGGTCACAAACCCTTGCGCTCGGCCAGATACAACAACGGTACGGCAGCAGCAATAAAAACGACAATAATGAGCCAGGGCGACAGGCCCAGCAACTGCGGCAAGGTGATTTTACCGTAATCCCCCCAGGTAAGGACGGTTTTTTGCAGCACCGGGTAGGCTTCAGCATAGGCGGCCGCACCACACAGCATGCCCAGCAAGGCCCAAAGGGCATGCAACCGGCCTTCAGCCAGGGCGCCGACGGCAGTACCGGGGCAGAAGCCGGCCAGTGCCCAGCCAACGCCAAACAGCAGTCCACCCATGATCTGGGCAGCGACCACGGTGCCTTTGACACTCAGGGCAATCACTCCCAGGCCGTACAGGGCATAGACGCCGACCATACCGACCAGCACGGCGGTGGCCATGAACCTGATGATGGTCAAATCCTGCAGCAGCATAAAACGCACCTGCCGCTCAAAACGCAATACCTGGCCTTTTTGCAGAAAGAAGCCGAACAGCACCCCGGTGATCAGTCCCAGAAACAGTTCCATCAGTGGTCTCCCGGCGGGTAGATCTGGCGCGCCGCCAGCACGGCGCCAAGGATAAAGAAAACCAGCGCCAGCAGACTGCTGACCGCCAGCTGCATATTGCCCGACATGCCGTGGCCACTGGGACAGCCGCCGGCCAGACGCGCGCCGAACAGCAAAATGAAACCACCGATGAAGGCACCAACGGCACGCCGCAACGGACTGGGGCCAAAGCGTTCGCGCCACACCGGCGGCACCCATTCAGGACGGGCGGTGCGCCCCAGACGGGCCGACAGCAACGCGCCGCCAAAGACCCCGACGACAAACAGCATCTGCCAGTCCACCTTGATTTTCTCTTTCTGGAAATAGCTGTTGGCGGCCACATGGTCGGGGCTGACCACCTGCTCAATCAGGCCCGAAGCCCGCACGAAGGTGGTCGAAGCGCCAAGGTACTGTCCCTTATCCAGCACCAGGGAGGTTATCAACACCGACAGCACGGCCAGAATACCGACACAGGCCCCGGCGAGGTAGGGATTCCACTGCGCCAGGGTCAACCAGCGTTTCATCGCTTCCTCCTTGTAAAAACAGCGTAAAATCTGACGTTACTTGGCGAGTCTAGCGCAAGCAACCGCTATTGCAAGTCTCAGCGCAGGGCGCGGGCCTCCAGGTAGAAGCGTTTTTCGTCGGCATGGCCCATAGAAAAGGTTTTACGCGGCAGCGCGCCATCGCGCACAATCGTCGCAAACAGCTCGTGCTTGGAAATGGCGGGCAGATAAAAACCGGCCCGTTTGGGGCGTGACGCCAGCCGGCTGACGCTGTCCTCGCCATGAATATAATCGATACCGACCCAAGGCTGCTGCTGCAGAAAATCATCAAGGAAGTCCTGCAGCGTCGCCAGCGGCAGGGTGCGGTGTACCCCCTCAAAACGCAGCAGGTACAGACGGCCCGCCAGGTTGGCTACCAGCTGATGGCTCCCTGGAAGTGGCTGCGCCGCCAGTTGCCGGGCACTGGCCAGATCGGCGCAGGGCATCAGGCTGCAGGTCATGCCCTGAGCGGCAGCGTAACACTGCAGATGCTGGCACAGTGCATCACAGTCAACATCGAACAGAACCCGGTGAATGGCCTCGAATTCCAGGCCGGCATCGTGCAGGTTGACCAGTTCGACCAGGGCATAGCGCGCCGGATGGCGGGCCAGCAGGGCCGGGTCGTCAATCTCGCTGCGGATTTCCTGCCAGATGGCCTTGGCAGTGGCAAAGGAGTGATTGCCATCACCCATGGCGTAGAGCAGCACCTCGGGGTGGTCGGGGTAACGCTGGCGGAACCCTTGGGGATCGGCCAGAGTCGCAAGGGCGTCGGCCACCTGCTGTAGCAGAGCGGGACGCTGGACGGCGTAGCCGCGCAGATGGCCGGCACCACCGAGCAGCTCGAAATCGTACAGCGGCGGCAACTTCTGACGCAGCAAGGGTTCAATGACGGTATGCTGCGGATCGTCAATAAGCACCATAATATGAGGCAGTTCCAACGCCGCGCCGCGCCGCACACGAATCCGCGGCGGCAAGCGTTCAACGATGGTGCCTTCGGTGGCCCGAATCAGCGAGGTGGAGCCGGTGCTGTAATCGTAACACTCCAGATCCAACGCCACCATCAGACCATGGCGAACCGGCACCTGGGGCGTGGCGCGTTCAATCAGCACAAAACCGGGCGCCTGCGGCTGCAGCAGGCCCTCGGCCAGATAGGCCTCCATCCGCTGCTGGATGGCGGCGACCCGTTCGGCGGCGTCGGCGTCCTCCAGATACACCTCGGGAAAGATCAGTTGCAGGGTCGAGGGCGCCTCGCCGACCTGCTGCGCCAACTGCTGCCAGTACTCGCGATCGGAGGTGTACTGATCGCAGGCAATCACCGCCCAGCGCCGCAGATCGACCTGTGGCGCCGGCAGCAGAATCTGTGGCACCGCCAGCCCGATCGATTCAAAAACCTTCATGCCAGATTCTCCTTCTCTGAAACCTGAGCGTTACAGATGACCAAAACTGCTGCGGCGTTTCTGGCGCGAACTGCGGCCCAACAACCAGCCCAGCAGCAAAACCCCAGCCCCCGCTAAAAACCAGCGGACCGCCGCCGTCTGTAGCAGGCTGCGATCCTGCTGCCGCAGGCGCGCGGCCTCCTCCTGGGCCTGCTGCAGCTGCTGCTGCAGGGCATCCAGGTCGGGATTGGCGGCGCGCAACTGCGCCAACTGTTGATCACGCTCGGCCAGCTGCTGCTGCAAGTGGCTGATCTCTTGTTGCAGCCGCTGGTTTTCCTGCTGCCCCGGCTGGCTGTTCAACTGTTGCCGCAGGCGATCCATTTCAGCATTGAGCTGCTCGATCTGCTGGGCCTTGGGTATCTCACGCGAAACGTACTGGCGCGGGATATAGCCATCCAGCCCCTCTTCCAGCCGTACCTGGTAAAAATCGCCCTCCTCGGCCAGGATCTCCAACGGCGTGTCCGACTGCAGGGTGCGCACCACGGGATAGGCTGTGCCCTTACCCTGACGCAGGTTCACCATCAGCCGATCCGACACATAGCCGGTTTCAGCCTGGCCGGACGACACCGAGGTCAGCAAGAGAATACCGGTAACAATGGCGGGATAAAAACGCTGATTCATCGCTTGGACTCCTCGGGGCTGGCGGTGCGGGACGGCCGGATCGGCCAGTCCTGTTCGAATCCGGCAGGAAAAAAACTCTCCCGCGTGCGGTTGAAATAGCCATACTGAATGCGCGGCACCCGCTGTTTAATCTGTTCCAGCATGGCCAGCAGGCCGATAGGTGTGCCACCCTTGGGCATGGCGCGCAGATACTGCTGCGGATCGATGCACAGGTTACGCATCTGGATCAGATCGACACGGCCGCCGTCAATCAGCTCGACCAAAGCATCGATCTCCTCCTGCTGGTCGCTGATGCCGGGAAACACCAGATAATTGAGCATAACGAACAGACCCTGCTGCCGCGCCCGCCGCAAAGACTCGCAGACATCGGCGAAGCGGTAACCGCGCGGGCGGTAATAGGCGGCGTAGAAATCCTCGCGGGCGGAATTAAGGGAGACGCGCAGGGAATCGAGACCGGCGGCCGCCAAAGCGTCGATCTTATCCGGCAACGAGGCGTTGGAGTTGAAATTGATGGTGCCACGCGCCGTTTCGGCGCGCATGGCACGGATGGACTGGCAGATGACATCAGCCTGCAGAATCGGATCGCCTTCACAGCCCTGGCCATAGGAAACAATAGCGTTTTCGGCGGTTTGCAGATGGGGCACGGCGGTTTCGACCAGTTCCTGCACCGTCGGCACGAAGGTGATGCGCTCCTGACTCGAAGGACAGCATTCATTCTCGGCGCTCTGCCACGACAGGCAGCCCAGACAGCGGGCATTGCACTGCGGCGAAGTCGGCAGCGGCGCTTCCCACCGCCCCAGAAACAGATTCTTGGCGGCGAAGCAGTGGTAATCCAGCGCACAGCGGGCCAGCTGACGCAGCAGGCGGTTGTCCGGAAAGCGCGCCAGCAGACGATCAACCCCTGGCGCCACCTCGCGATCATCAAAGCGGTCAGGCTGCCACTGCAGGTTACGATCGACCTGGCTGGCGGCGACATAGAAACGCTCCTCCTCCAGGCACCAGCCCAGGGCGGTATACGCCCACAGGGGCAGGGTCTCGCGTCGGACCGGATACTGTGCGGCAGGCAGCAGGGTGCGGGTATAACCCGGCGCCATGAAGGCACAGACAGCCTGCACCCTGTCGCCGCCCCAGGAGCGTGGCAGCCGTTCCAGCGTCTGCAGCCGGCCCGTCTGGGAATCGAAGCCCTGCGGCAGCGCCTGCGGCAGGGTGAACAACCGGCTGCCGGCAGGCAGCGGAATCATCTCTTCGGGGCGCGGTGCACAGGGCTGATCACCCTTGTGGCCGGCCAGCAGCAGTCCGGGATATTCGAACACCTGACCATCGGCTGTCGCCACGACGGTGCAGAAGGTTTTGCGATCCGGTCGGCCGGTCGGTTTTGCCATGAACATCTCCTCAAGAGCCAAGATCCCGCCAGGCGGGCAAGAAAGGCCGATGCTACCGCAAAACCGCCCCGCCATACAACCTTCACCGCAGCGAAAAAACCGGCTTGGCACCGTGACGGACCAGCCCGCCCCCGTTGGACGATTGCAGCGGTCGCCCGGCTGGAGTATGCTGCCACACCATGCATACCCTGTTGACCACACTCCACAGCAAATTTATCCACCCCAGTCTGGCTCTGCCCTACCTGGCGGCATACTGCGGCACGGCTTGCGGCACGATCGAAATCGTCGAGGCCACGGTCCACGAACCGCGCGACAATCTGCTGGCGCTGCTGCTGCAGCAACGCCCCGACGTTATCGCCTTTTCCGTCTATCTGTGGAATCGCGAGGAAACCCTGGCGCTGGTGGATGCCCTGCATCTGATCCGGCCGGAGCTACGCCTGGTGCTGGGAGGGCCGGAGGTCAGCTACGAGCAGCAGGAGCTGTGGCGCCACCCCGGCATCCGCGCCATCGTGCGCGGCGAGGGCGAAGCGCCGTTGCGCGCCCTGTTGCACAGCTGGCAGCACGGTGAGGAACCGCAGGGCGTCGCCCGCCTGAGTCTGCGCCGCGCCGACGGCAGCATCGCCAAAGGGCCCGACGGCCCGCCCCTGGCCGACCTCGACACCATTCCCTCGCCCTTCGCCCAGGGGCTGGTGGACTGCCAACGCGGCTTCGTCTACTACGAAACCAGCCGCGGTTGTCCCTACCGCTGTGCCTTCTGCATGAGCGCCCTCGACCACCAGGTGCGCAGCTTCTCGCCCACGCGCATCGAAGCCGATCTGCTGTGGCTGCTGCGCCAAAGGGTGCCAAAGATCAAACTGGTCGATCGCACCTTTAATTACGACGCCGCCCGCGCCCGTGAGCTGTTCGCCTTCATCCTGCGGCACAATCAGGGCAGCCATCTGCATTTCGAGATCGGCGCCCATCTGCTGGACGATGACACCCTGCAGCTGCTGCGCCAGGTTCCGGCCGAGACCTTCCAGTTTGAAATCGGCGTGCAGTCCTGCCTGCCGGACAGCCTGCGCCGGGTGCAGCGTCACGCCCCTTTCGATCAGCTCAGCCACGCCGTCCGCTTTCTGCGCCAGCACAGCCAGATTCATCTGCACCTCGACCTCATCGCCGGCTTGCCGGGCGAATCCTTCGAGCAGATCTGTACCAATATCGATCAGGTGCTGGCGCTACAACCGCATCATCTGCAGATCGAACCACTCAAACTGCTGCCCGGAGCGCCGCTGCGGCAGCAGGCAACGGCACTGGGCCTGCGCTTCGACCCCCACCCGCCCTACAGCGTGCTGGCCACCCCCGATCTGGACTTTTCCGAACTCGAACGGCTGCGGGGCCTGAGCCGGCTGCTTGATCTGACCTGGAATCAACAGCGCGGCCGACGTTTTCTTCAGATGCTGCAGGGCCATCACGGCAGCGCCAGCGCCGCCCTGCTGGCCCTGACCGATTTCTTCCAGAGCCGGCAACTGCTACGTTTTCCTCTCTCCGGCCGTGGCCTGTTCGAGCAGTTGGCCAACGGCATCGAGCACCTCTATCCGCCACCGCTGCAGACCCGCCTGCTTGAAGCCCTGTGCGCCGACTATGCCGATGCCGAACTGGTTTCAGTCAACAATCTGCCGGACTTCTGTGTGTCCCGCCGCTGTCCGGCCGACGACCCCGCGCTGAATGCCGCCATCAGCGAATGCGTTGACAGCCGCCTCGCCACGCTGCGCGGACAGGGCATCAAACTGCAGTATCTGGCCCTGCATCTGCCCGCCGCCAGCGCTGACGATCCCGCCCGCCCTGTTCATCTGTTTTTCTATCTCAGCGGCAAGGGCCGGCCCCTGCGCATTGAGCATCAGCGCCTGGCCTGGCCCGGCACCAGCGCAACCTCAAGACAGCCGTAACACAAAAGCCGTGATGAAGGCCGGTTTCAGATCGGCTGGTGCCAGGGGGCAGAATTCCTGCTGCAGCAGCCGGAAGGCATAATCGACAAAGGCTCCAGTTCCGGGCTGCTGCTGTTCGAACTGTTGCCGGCTCTGCTGCCACAGCGTCTCAAACGTGCCGGCCGATGCCGTCAGACGCTGGTGCAGCGGCTCCAGCGCGACCAGGGGCAGCGGTACGGGTGCGAAGGCTCTGCCCAGCAGGCGATTGGCCAGCGCCGTGAGGAACAGCTGGGCCAGCACGACCTCGTTCACCTGGGGCGGCTGACAGTCACGCAGGTCCCATTCTGTCGGCTCAGGCAAGACGAAGGGTGGCTGGCGGCTGAACAGCTGCTGCAGGGCCTGCAAAGTATCCAGCTCACGCTGAACCAGCTGCAGCTGACCACAGGTGGTAAAGGGCCGCGCGTCAGCGTGCGCCGGGTCGATCAGAGCGGCGTACAGCCGCGGTTTGGGCTGGTCGAGAGCCGTCAGCAAGGCCATGGCCGGCGGATCGAACCAGGGGCCGAGGCAGGAACGTCGCAGGCTGCGGGCCTGCCGCGCCAGGCGCTCCGTCAGACAAAAGCCCAGCCGGTAGAGAGACTGCAGATACAGCCGGCCAAACAGCTCGGTCGCCGTATCGGCGGCACTGCCGGCCAGATGACCCAAGGCGATGTTGAGATAGTGGTAGACATCCTCCAGACTCTGGCGCACCGCGACCGGATCACCGACATCCACCTGATCGGCGCTCATGGCACGATTGAGCAGCAGCGCCAGTTCGCTGTGCAGTGCCGGGGTCAGGCCGCCAGACAACACCTCGGCCAGCAGGTCCTGCGGCCGTGCCGCTGTCAGGATAAAGAGCGGCGCCTCGGGCAGAGCCGTCTGCCGAGACCACAGCGGATCGGCGGTCTTGTCAAAATCCTGCGGCCGGAAGCTGGCCGGATCAAGCCAGGCACGCAGCAGTCGCGCCTCAACTGGCTCGTAGAAACCCAGATCTCCCAGCCGGCCGGAGCGCCGCTGATAGACCTCCTCGGTCAGCGTCAGGCGCGTCTCGTGGCGCACCGCCTCCATCAGCTGCAGAAAAAAGGAGCGCCGCTCGCGAAACAACAGGTCCTGCAGCCCTTCAAGCAACCGGGCCTGCTCCTCGCCGGCATAGCGACATTCGTAGATCTGACCAGGCCGCTGCGGCGGCGCGTCGTTGTTGTCTTCGTCCCAGGCCTCCAGCCCGTGCACGATATGCAGATGGCCCTTCAGCAGCAGCACCAGCGCGTCAAAATCCATCTCTTCCAGCAGGCGCAACTGCTGTTGCTCATCCTGTTGCGCCAGCAGCTCCAACCACAGCCAGCCCTGACGGCTGTCAAACTGATCGCCCCGCCAGCAGTCCAGATCAATACAGCAGGTCAGCTGAGCGCCACTGGCCAGGCCGACCAACTCAGGCACATCAAGGGGACCAAGCTCCTTGAGCAACAAATACAGATCCTGCGCCGGCAACGCCTGCACCAGTTCTTCAGGCTGCTGCTGATCGAGCAGATACTGGTATTTCTGGCGGGCGCTGCGCGTCTGCAGCGCCTGAATCTGATGAGCCAGCGACGCTTTAACCGATGGCAAGTGCCCTTGGCGACGGCGGGTCATGATGGTTTCCTCTCGCAAAAGAAAGAATGGGCGTTCACCTCTGGCCACGGCCGCCGGACCGGTCAAGCAGCAGGGCGGCTAGCAAACCGACAACAAAACCATTGCCAGCCAGCGGCTGCAATGCCAGCGGCAGACGCAGCAGTTGCTGTGCCGGAATGAAAGCCACCAGGGTGCCACACAGCACCGGCAGGCCGACTCCCAGCACCAGACTGCGACGCGTTCCGGCCCCGGCCAGCAAACGCAGTGCGGTCAGCGACTGAACACTGAGAACATAAAGCAGAATGACACCGATGACAACGTCCGGCACGGCACTGAGGTAGCCCAGCAGGCGGGGAGACAGAGCGCACAGGCCCAGGGCGGCGGCCACCGGCAACAGCACCCGGCGCGCACCACAGCCCGAAGCGGCCAGCACACCAGGGCTGAAGGAATAATTGACCGGCCCGATCACCCCAATAAAAGCGGCCAGCATGTTGGCCAGGCCGGTAACGGCCAGACCGCGGCGCAATCGCCGGGGCAGGTCGGGCAAATCAAAGAAGGGCGCGAGCGACTGCATCGACCCCAGATCGTTGACCGCCAGAGCCAGATAGCAAACCAGAAAGGCCAGCAGCACGGCGGGATCGAACTGCCAGGTCAGCGACAGCGATGTCAGCGGCCAGCCCAGCCAGGGCAGCGGCACAGGATTCTGGCACGGCGGCACCAGCACCAGCCAGACCAAGGTTCCCACCATCAGGCCCCAGATCACCAGGGTGGCACGCCCCAACCCTGTCAGCCAGCGATGCAGCAGTAAAAGCATCAGCAGCAACAGGCTGGCAAAACCCAGCCGCAACGGGCCATCAGGTGCTGCCAGTCCGGCAGGCAACAGCAATTGGCCGATCAGCGGCAGCAGGGTAAAGGCGATCAGCAGCAGCACCACGGCAATCACCCGCGCCGTGAACAGCCGCTGCAAACGCAGCAGCAGGCTGCTGCGAGCCAGCAGAAACAACAGCAGTCCGCCCAGAAACAGGGCGCTGGTCACGGCGGCCGGATCACTGGCGCGACAGGCCAGCACCCCGACCAGCAGCACCGCCGCCGGCCCCAGCACCAGCGGCAAACAATGACCGACCAGCACTTGAGCCAGCAGGGCGACCGCAGTCATCAGACTGATCTTTTGCAGATACAGCCCGGCCGCGGCGGTACCACCAGGCTGCAGCCGCGCCGCCAACTGGGCCAGAATCACCAGGGTCGGCAGGCAGATAACAAACCACTGGCCGGCATACAGCAACCGTTGCGGCCAGGGCGGCCGATCTTCCAGGCCATAGTGCAACTTCATTGCCACAAACCTCTTCCGGACGCTCCTGCCCCTGACGTTAGAAACAGCCCCAAACGCAGAAAAGACCCCGCGGAAGGGGCCTTTTCCAGCAACAGCGAGCACCTGCGGGCAGTGACAAGCCGTGTCACGCCTGCCGCCAGCCGGCCTGCAACGCCTGTAACGGCGCCAGCAGCTCGGCAAAGCGCCGCGCCCAACCACACTGTTCCGCCAGCACGGCTTCCAGCAGGGCATCGGTGGTCAGCGGGTTGGCCAGCACCACCCGAAAGACGGTAATGCTGTCGCCCTGATACTGGGCCGGCTCCAGCCGGGTACGGGAAACAAAGGTGTTGCCGGCCTCGCGCTGAGCCTTCTGGATGATCACGGTGAGCTGATCCAGCAAAACATTGGCCGCACGCCGCTGTTCCTGGCTAGCCTGGGCCATGGCCTGCTGCGACCAGGCTGGATTATAGCGGTAGGTGAGAATGTTGAGTTCCGGCGCGGTCACCAGTTCAAAATCAGGATGGGCCCGGATGCAGTCAGCGAAGTGGCGTGCCCGCTCAATGCCCTGATCAATCAACAGTTCATAGCCCTTGCGGCCGATAATCGACAACCCGGCATGCACCAGCAACGCCTTGCCTGGCCGGGAACCTTCGAGGGTATGGGTGCCAAGATCCTTCGAGCCGGGCCGCAGAATGTAGGCGGCATGATGCTCAATGGCGGAAACAGCCCTGGGATCGCGGAATAGCACCATGCCGGCCCCCATCGGCGCGTAAAGCTGTTTGTGGGCATCGATGGTAACGGAATCCGCTCGTTCGATACCCTTGAGAAGTCCGCGATGGGTCTGGGAAAACAGGGTCGGTCCGCCCCAGGCGGCATCGACATGGAAATGACATTCCAGTTCGGCGGCCAGATCGGCCAGGGCATCGAGGGGATCGACGGTGCCGGTTTCCGTGGTGCCAGCAATGCCGACCAGTGCCAGCACCCGCTTGTTTTCATCCTGCAATCGCTGACAGTGCTGCCGCAGGCTGCGCAAATCGATCCGGTTGTTTTCGTCGGTCTCGACCGGTATCAGGTTGTCGCGGCCAAGTCCCAGCAGATCAACTCCCTTGGCCAGCGAATAATGGGCACGGCGTGAAGCCAAGACCACCAGCCCTTCACAGCGCAGATGCTGCAGCGCCCGGAGCAAGCCTTCCTGGGCGATACCGCGAAACATGCCGTCGGGTTTGCACAGGCGATTGCGTGCCAGCCACAGGGCCGTGGTGTTGGCGATGGTTCCGCCGGAACAGAAAGCCCCCAGGGCACAGCGACTATCGTGGATATAGCGCTGATAGAAGGCATCATCCTGCGCGAACACCAGCCGATGGAGCATGGCCAACACCTGCCGCTCCAGCGGTGTGAAGGCCTTGGAGGTCTCCACCTTGACGGTGTTCTGGTTCAGGGCGATGAGAATACGCGACAGCGGCAGCATGAAATACGGCATGGCCGAGGTCATGTGGCCGACAAAACCGGGCGAAGCGGTATGAACCGATTGCGCCACCAGCTTGTTTTTGACGAACTCGGTGTAATCCGACACGAAGGTCGGTTCCTCGGGAATCTGCGTACTGGAAAAATCGCGTTCGATTTCCTCCAGGCTGCAGCCCGTGGCCACAATATGCTGCTGCAGAAAACCGGCAAGATCGGCGGTAAGGGCTTGATCAATTCTGCCGAGGGTGGAATCCGGAGCTTCGGGAACCGTGAAGATGCGATAGAGATTTTCCAGATTGGCCTTGGCTTGTTCAGTCATGGGCGCCTTCAATCGGGATAATAATTCATTTCAGAACCCTGTTTGCCCACAAGGCAAAGGGACGGCATACCGGCGTCCCTGTATACAACCCCCCCCCGGCACTGTCAATTTTAAAACCACCCCGGTGCTGCCGACATGCCACCGCCAGGACGCTTCGGCCAGGCCGCCGCACCGCCACCGGAAGCGGCGTTTTGCCGCAGAGACACCGCCATTTCACCGTCCCGCGGCCCGAACCGGGCTGGCAAGACTTCAGCCCCCGGCCAAAGAAAATCCCCAAACGGACCGGTATCTCATTTTTTGCTTGATACCTCATGGAACGATTCCACTTCATTCAGCCCCTTCAGTTATGTTAAGACATGAAAACATTACCTGACAACGACAACCGAGGCTGGCACGAAGCCTGCTGTAACACGCCTGATGCCTGCCAGGAACCCGTCCTCCCTCTCCATGTCAGAAGGATCTAGCCTGATGCTTCAAACCATCCTGATCGTCGACGATTCCCCGGTGGCCCGCATGATCATGAAGAAATGCCTGCCGGCGGGCCATAATCTGACCATTTTCGAAGCAGGCAACGGACAGCAGGGCGTTGAACAGTACGAACGCCATCGGCCGGATTTGACCTTCATGGACCTGACCATGCCGGTCATGGATGGCTTCGAGGCCCTGCGGCGTATCAAGCAGATCAACCCGCAGGCCGTGGTCATCGTGGCGACCGCCGACATTCAGGAAAAGGTACTGCAGCGTGTCGCCACCTTTGGCGCCCTCTACACCTTGAAAAAACCCCCGACAAAGGAAGCCCTGGCTCAGGCGCTTGAACGGGGCGCCGCTGCCCTGCAGCAGGTGTCATCATGAACGCATTGGCGGATACGCTGTTCGCCGGCGAAGAAAAAGACATTCTGCAGGAAGTCATGAATATCGCCTTCGGGCAAGCCTCGGCCGATCTGGCCGAGGTCATCGATATTTTCGTGATCCTCAGCGTCCCGGATATCCAGGTGGTGCGCGACTGCGATCTGCCGGACTACTTCCGCCAGGAAATTTCCTGCAGCGGCAGTGTCCACATCATTGAACAGAGCTTTCTCGGCAAGTTCAGTGGTCAGGCACTGCTGATTTTCCCTTCCGGCGCGGAAAAGGATCTGCTCAAGCTGTTCAACAGCAACAACGAACTGGGACAGATCGACATCGACATCGACACTCTGGAGCAGGAAACCCTGATGGAGGTAGGCAACATCCTCATCGGCGCCTGCATCGGCAAGATCGCCGAGTTGTTGCAGGACATCGTCACCTACGATCCACCACGTCTGCTGGCGCAGGATTTTTCCTTGCAACAGGCCTCCTGCGCCCCTGTCGCCAAGGGCTCTTTCGCCATCTCGATCCGCACCGTTTTCCGCTTCGAGCAGCAAAACGTGGAAGGCTATCTGTTCCTGATCACCAACCAGCATTCCATCACCTGGCTGAAAAAGGCTTTACATGCCTTCCTGGAGGCTTACGAGTGATCTTCGCGCAGATTTTTGACACCATCAACACCGGGCTGGTGGTTCTCGACCGCCAGATGGTGGTCCACTACTGGAATCGCTGGATGGCATTGCACAGCCACATCCAGAGCAGCGCCATTGTCGGTCACAACCTGTTCGACTTCTTCCCCGACCTCAATCGGCCGCACTTTCTGCGCAACTGCAAATCGGTGCTGACCTTTGGCAACTTCTGTTTCTTCTCCCAGAAACTGCACCATTACCTTTTTCCAATGGCGCCTGTCGGCTCGCTGGCGGATCATTTCGACCACATGCAGCAGAGCTGTGCCATGGGACCACTGCGCAACGCCAGCGATGAAATCGAGATGCTTTATCTGTCGGTCCAGGATGTCACCGAAGTGGTTTCCTATCAGCGCAAGCTGATGCAGCTGAACCAGACCGACCAACTCACCGGAGTTTACAACCGCAACTACATGGAAGCCCATCTGGCCAAAGAGATCGAACGCTGCAAGCGTTTCAACCACGATCTGAGCCTGTTGATGATCGATGTTGATCTGTTCAAGTCGATCAACGACACCTATGGTCATCCCTGCGGCGACTATGCCCTCAAGGCCATTACCCAACGCATCAACAGCCAGATCCGCAAAACCGACGCCCTGATTCGCTATGGCGGTGACGAGTTCTGCTGTATCCTGACAGAAACCTCGTGCCAGGCCGCCTACAAGGTTGCCGAACAGTTACGCCAGACCATCGCCGCCCCTCCCTTTACCTTCCAGGGCAGCCAGTTCAACGCCACCATCAGTGTTGGGGTCGCCTCCCTCGACCAGCAAGACTGCGACCTGGAAAGCCTGCTGAAAAAAGCCGATGACGCCCTCTATCGGGCCAAGCAAGCTGGCCGTAACACCGTTACCTGAGCCGACCTCCCTGGGACCCAAAAAAAATTTGCCGACAATGTTGACTTTTGCGGTTATATTTCTACAATAGGCTCCAAGCTCAAAGACAGCAGCGGCAAGCGCCGCATTTTATTTATCCTACCCACTGCAAGGAGAACACGAAATGAGCGTACTGGTAACCCGTCAGGCCCCCGACTTCTGCGCCCCGGCCGTTCTGGCCGATGGCGCCATCGTCAATGACTTCAAGCTCAGCAACCTCAAAGGCAAGTATGTGGTGCTATTTTTCTGGCCGCTTGATTTTACCTTTGTCTGCCCGTCGGAAATCATCGCCCACAACCGCCGCATCGAACAACTTAAGGAACGCGGCATCGAAGTCGTCGGCATCTCCGTCGACTCACAATATACCCATCTGGCCTGGCGCAACACGGCCCCGGCCGATGGCGGTATCGGCCCTGTTGCTTTCCCCATGGTAGCTGACGTCAAGCACGAAATCTGCCGCGCCTACGGCATTGAGCACCCCCAGGCCGGGGTTGCCCTGCGCGCCTCCTTCCTGATCGACCGCGAAGGGGTGGTACAGCACCAGGTGGTCAACAACCTGCCACTGGGTCGCAATGTTGACGAGATGATCCGCATGATCGATGCCTTGCAGTTCTTCGAACAGTATGGCGATGTCTGCCCCGCCGGCTGGCAAAAAGGCGACCAGGGCATGAAGGCCGATCCCAAAGGCGTAGCCAGCTATCTGGCTGAAAATGCCGACAAGCTTTAATCCGTAAATTCATCCCCCCAAAGAAAAAGGCAGCTTCGCGCTGCCTTTTTCTTTGGTAGAGCCCCCAACGGGTTGCACCCCTCGGATTTGCCCAGAGACGCCTTCTACGCTACACTGCGGTCACCCGCCAGAGTTGTCACTCTCCCTTTGGAAAGGAGGATTTCCTTGGATCTGTTTGACGCCATCAACCAGCGCCACAGCTATCGCGGCCCCATGCTGGCCGATCCGGTGCCGCGCACGGACCTCAGACGCATCATACAGGCCGGGCTGCAAGCCCCTTCCGGCCGGAACGCCCAGACCACCGAATTCATCATCATCGACGATCCGGTTCTGCTTGCCAAGTTGCAGGCCATGCATCCGGCCAACCAGGCCATGCAGCAGGCGCCGGCGATGATCGCCTGCCTGATCGACCGGCAGCCGGTAGCTGTTTATGAAGGCTACAACTTCCAGATGGAAGACTGCGCCGCCGCGGTGGAAAACATGTTGCTGGCCATCACGGCACTCGGCTATGCCAGCGTCTGGATCGATGGCTGGCTACGGCTGGAACAGCGCGCCGACCGGGTGGCCCAGCTGCTGATACTGCCGTCAGACAAAAAACTGCAGATTCTGCTGCCCATAGGCCGGCCGGCCGAACACTGGCCACAGAAGGAACGCAAACCCTTTGCACAGCGCGCCTGGTTCAACCGTTACGGCGCCGAGGAGACCCCCTGCCAATGAAACGCCCCCTGCTGCTGATCGCCCTGCTGCTGTTCCCGTCTATGGTTTTGAGTGCCCCCCTGTGGCTGGAAGACTCCGACCGTGCCTTTACCCAGGCGCGGGAGCAGCAACGGCCTGTTCTGATGTATTTCACCGGCTCCGATTGGTGCCACTGGTGCATCCAACTCAACAAGAACGTTCTATTACAACCGGAATTTGCTGACTTCGCCGCCAAGGAGCTGGTCTTGCTGAAGGTCGACTTTCCCAAGCGCCTGCCCCAAAGCGCCACACAGGCTCGCCGCAATGACCAGCTGGCCCGCCAATACCGCGTTCGCGGCTTCCCGACCCTGCTGCTGTTCAATGCCGCCGGCGACAAGATTGCCACAACCGGCTTTCGACCCGGTTCAGCAGCGGACTATGTCACACACCTCCAAAAGCTGCTGAAGTGAACAGCCCCTGAACGCAGCAACCATAAAACAAAAGAGACCAGCGCTACTGCGCTGGTCTCTTTTGTTTTATGGCGGGGCTGACGGGACTCGAACCCGCGACCTCCGGCGTGACAGGCCGGCGTTGTAACCGACTCTACTACAGCCCCCTGGTTTTCTGTTTTGGTGGGCGAAACAGGGATCGAACCTGTGACCCTCGGTTTGTAAGACCGATGCTCTCCCGGCTGAGCTATTCGCCCGTTATCTACTCGTAAAATGGCGGGGCTGACGGGACTCGAACCCGCGACCTCCGGCGTGACAGGCCGGCGTTGTAACCGACTCTACTACAGCCCCTTCGTGTGCAACGCGGTGGAAACTATCAGATTAGCCAAGTGATGTAAAGAAGATATTTACTGCAACTGCGTTATTTTTCAGGCCTCGTTGAGGGCGTCCTTGAGAGCCTTGCCGGCCTTGAATTTTGGCACTTTGGCAGCCGCGATTTCGATCTGATCGCCAGTCTGGGGGTTCTTGCCAACCCGTGCCGCCCGCTCACCGACGCTGAAGGTGCCAAAACCGACCAGGGCGATCTTGTCATCGGCCTGCAATGCGCTGGTGACAACGTCGACGAAAGCCTTCAGGGCTTTTTCCGCATCACTCTTGCTCAATTCGGCCTTCTCGGCTATTGCATTTACCAGCTCAGTTTTTGTCACGGCTAACCTCCTAGTTTTCGGTGAAATGGGCGTGGAAAACGCGCCAGTTATAACAGAGATACAGGGGCAGTACAAGGGCTAAACAGGGTCCGTGGTGACCCTGCGGGCCAGCTTCAAGGCCCCTAAGACGGCTGTTCTGCGGCAAGCAAGGAACGTTCCAGCACCTGATCCATGTGCTGGACCGGCTCGATGGTAAGAGCCTTGCGTAATTCCGCTGGCACCTCCGTCAAATGACGGATATTGGCCTGCGGAATCAGCACCCGGGTGATCCCTGCCCGCCGGGCGGCAAGCAGTTTTTCCTTCAGACCGCCGATTTCCAGAACATCGCCCCGCAAATCGATTTCCCCGGTCATCGCCAGCCGGCAATCCACCGGGCGATGGGTCAGGGCCGAGGCCAGAGCCGTAGCCATGGTGATACCGGCGGAAGGGCCATCCTTGGGGATGGCCCCCTCAGGCACATGAATATGAATATCGAGGTTGCGGTAGAAATCCCGCTCTAATCCAAGCGACTGCCAGCGTGAACGAATATAGGCCAAGGCGGCCTGTGCCGATTCCTGCATGACTTCGCCAAGCTTACCCGTAACGGTAAGCTTGCCCTGCCCCGGTAGATCGAGCACCTCAATCATCAGCACCTCGCCGCCGGTCTGCGTCCAAGCCAGACCGGTAGCCACGCCACAGCGCGACACCTGATCGCTCTGCCCATAACGGTAGGGTGCCACGCCGAGCAGGCGCCGGACCTGAGCCGCGCCAATAAGGCTGCGTTGCTGCGGTCGCGCCCGCTCAAGGCTCTGGCGAGCCACCTTGCGACAGATGGCAGCCAGGTTGCGCTCCAGTTCGCGTACGCCAGCCTCACGGGTATAGCAGCGGATAATCTCCAGCAGGGCCGGCTGAGAAAACCGGACCTGATCCGGCTTGAGACCATGATCGGCCAGCAGTTTGCCAATCAGGTGATCGATCGCAATGCGGATCTTCTCCTCTTCGGAGTAACCACTCAGGCGCACCACTTCCATGCGGTCGAGCAAGGGCGCCGGAATGCCCTGCAGACTGTTGGCCGTGGTAATGAACATGACATGGGAAAGATCGTAATCCACATCAAGAAAATGGTCGACAAAGGTTCGGTTCTGTTCCGGATCAAGCACCTCCAGCAGGGCGGCCGAAGGATCGCCACGGAAATCCGTCGACATTTTGTCGATTTCATCCAACAGAAACACCGGATTGCGCACACCAGCCTTTTTCATGCTCTGGACAATCTTGCCCGGCATGGAGCCAATATAGGTGCGGCGGTGACCACGGATCTCCGCCTCGTCGCGCACGCCCCCCAGGGAGATGCGCACAAAGCGGCGATTAACCGCCCGGGCGATGGAACGCCCCAGGGAGGTTTTGCCCACACCGGGAGGCCCGACCAGACAAAGAATTGGACCCTTGATCTTCTTGACCAGCGCCTGTACCGCCAGATGTTCAAGAATGCGCTCCTTGACCTTTTCCAGGCCGAAGTGATCGGCGTCCAGCACGGCCCGCGCATGGGCCAGATCGTGGGTGTCGCGACTGGTCTTGCTCCAGGGCAGTGACAGCAGCCAGTCGATATAGTTGCGCACCACCGTAGCCTCGGCCGACATCGGCGACATCATCTTCAACTTGCGCAACTCGGCCCGGGCCTTGTCGGCCGCTTCGGCCGACAGTCGCTGTTTTTCGATGCGCTCCTCAATCTCACGCAGTTCCTGCTTGAACTCGTCCTTGTCGCCAAGTTCCTTCTGGATGGCGCGCATCTGCTCGTTAAGATAATACTCCTTCTGGGTACGCTCCATCTGGCTCTTGACCCGCTTGCGGATCTTGCGTTCAATCTTAAGGATTTCCACCTCGCGTTCGAGCGCTTCAAGCAGGCTTTCCAGTCGCGGCACAGCATCAAGCTGCTCGAGGATCTCCTGCTTTTCGTCAACCCGCAAGTTCAGGTGAGCGGTGATGGTATCGGCCAGCACCGCCGGCGAGGTCAGGTTCTCCACCGCCGTGACTACCTCGGCCGGCACCTTGCGACTGAGGCTGACATAGGATTCGAACAGCGCCCGCACGCTGCGGGTGAGAGCCTGAACCTCCAGGGAATCTTCCAGGTGCGGCGTCAGCGTCTCATACAGGGCATAGAAGCAGTCTTCCTGCTCCTCCAGACCGGTCAGACGGGCTCGGCTGCGACCTTCCACCAACAGCTTCATGGTACCATCAGGCAGTTTGAGCAGCTGGGCGATATGGGCCACGGTGCCAACACGGTAGAGATCCTCCAGAGCGGGATCATCCACCTCGGCGTCGTTCTGAGCCACCAGAAAAATCAGCCGCTCGCCAGCCATGGCCTGCTCCAGAGCCCCGACCGAACGAGGTCGGCCAACAAACAGCGGCGTCACCATCTGTGGAAAAATAACGATATCACGCAAAGGGAGCAGGGGTATTCTCCCTGCTCCCTGCTGGTTTGCGTCGGTTACTTCAGACGTTTGCGTCATGCAGTCTCCCTACTGGTTTACCGATTCAGCACAGTCGTAGACAATCAACGGTTCAGCCCGTTTCAGGACCACCTCTTCGTTGATGATGACCTCCTTGATGTGTTTCTGCGACGGCACGTCATACATCACATCCAGCATGGTTTCTTCCAGAATCGAACGCAAGCCACGAGCACCCGTCTTGCGCTTGGCCGTTTCGCGGGCGATGGCCACCAGTGCCGTATCCGTGAACTTGAGCGCAACGTCCTCCAGATCGAACAGTTTCTGATACTGTTTGATCAGGGCGTTCTTCGGTTCCTTGAGAATCTGAACCAGCGCCTCCTCGCTCAATTCTTCCAACGTCGCCACCACCGGCAGCCGACCGATGAATTCCGGAATCAGGCCATATTTGAGCAAATCGCCCGGCTCCACCTGGGACAGCAATTGTCCGGTCGGCTGACGAACCTTCTCCTCGGTAACCGCAGCGGCAAAACCGATATGGCGCCGTCCGATACGGCGGGAAATCACCTCTTCCAGGCCGGAGAAAGCCCCGCCGCAGATAAACAGGATATTGGTGGTATCGACCTTGATGAATTCCTGCTGCGGATGTTTGCGGCCTCCTTTGGGCGGCACGCTGGCAGTGGTGCCTTCGATAATCTTCAACAACGCCTGCTGCACACCTTCGCCCGATACATCGCGGGTAATCGAAGGTGATTCGCTCTTGCGGGCGATCTTGTCGATCTCATCAATATAGATGATGCCACGCTGGGCCTTGTCGATGTCATAATCGGCCGCCTGCACCAAAGACAGGATGATGTTCTCGACATCTTCACCGACATAGCCGGCCTCTGTTAGGTTGGTGGCATCGGCCATGGCAAAAGGCACATTAAGCACACGCGCCAGGGTCTGGGCCAACAGCGTTTTGCCGCTGCCCGTCGGCCCCAACAACAGAATGTTGCTTTTCTGGATTTCCACCTCATCGCCACGCCGGGTCGCCCCGACACAGCGTATCCGTTTGTAGTGATTGTAAACGGCCACAGCCAGCACCTTTTTGGCCCGGTCCTGACCAACCACATAATCATCCAGGGTTTCGCGGATCTGTGCCGGCGTCGGCAGGACATCACTCTGGTCGGCGGCCTGCTGGCCGAGTTCCTCGTCAATGATTTCCTGGCACAACTCGATACATTCATCACAGATGTAGACCGAGGGGCCGGCAATCAGCTTTTTCACCTCTTCCTGCGTTTTACCACAGAAGGAACAGGTGAGCGTGCCAGAGCGTTTGTCGTGTCGTTCCATGAAGTCGTTCCTTTGCAAAAAAAGGTGTCACCGCCTGCCGCAGCGATGGCACGACGCCACGCCTCAGTCGGCCGGAGTCCGTCCCGGCGACTGCACGATGCGGTCGACAATACCGTAGTCACAGGCTTCCTGGGCACCCATGAAGTAGTCGCGTTCGGTATCGGCGGCAATCTTGTCCAGAGACTGACCACTGTGGCCGGCCAGAATCCGGTTGAGGCTTTCGCGCAGGCGCAGAATCTCCTGCGCGTGGATATGAATATCCGAAGCCTGGCCCTGGAATCCTCCCAAGGGCTGATGAATCATGATACGGGCATGCGGCAGGGCGTAGCGCTTGCCTGCCGCACCCGCCGCCAACAGCAAAGCGCCCATGCTGGCCGCCTGGCCGACACAAATGGTCGACACCGGTGCCTTGATGTACTGCATGGTGTCGTAGATAGCCATCCCGGCCGACACTACACCGCCGGGAGAGTTGATGTACAGGTGGATATCCTTGTCACTGTCTTCCGATTCGAGAAACAGCAGCTGGGCGACCACCAGGTTGGCGATATGGTCATCGATTCCGCCACCAAGAAACACGATACGATCCTTCAGCAGGCGCGAATAGATATCGTAGGAGCGCTCCCCGCGTCCGGTCTGTTCGACGACTATCGGCACATACGCCATCGGTTTACTCCTGTTCAGCGGCGCCAGCCGTTCCCTTGAGCACCTCGGCTGCCACCTCTTCGATGCTGGCCTGATCGAGCAAAAAGCGCATCACCTTCTCTTCTTCGATCTGCGCCAGCAGGCCCTTGCGGGCCTCTTCACCCGCATAGTATTTCTTCACCTCTTCCAGCGGGGCCTGAGCCATCTCGGCGATTTCGACCAGACGCTGATCGACTTCGGCCTCATCGACAGCAATGCTCTCCTGCCGGCCGACCGCTTCCAGCAGCAGGCTACCCTGCACCTGGCGGGTAGCGGTATTGCGGTACATGGCACGGAACGACTGGGCATTCATCCCCATCATTTCCATATTCAGACCCTGAGCCTTGAGGCGCCGTGACAGATTCTCGTGCATGAAATCGAGCTGACGCTCGATCATGGTATCAGGCACCTCAAGGGGATTGCGTTCAATCAGTGCCGCCATCAGGCGCTCCTTGAGATCCTCCTCGATACGCTTCTGCTCCTGCTGCTGCAGGTTGTCGGTCAGCTGCTGGCGCAACTGCTCGGCTGACTCAGCGCCAAATTCACCCGCCAGCTCATCGTCCAGCTGCGGCAGAACCTTGACCTTGATTTCTTTCAGCGCCACCTTGAAGGTGGCATCCTTGCCGGCCAGCTCCTTGTTGCCATATTCCTGCGGAAAGGTTACGGCTATCTCCTTTTCCTCGCCGCGCTTCATGCCGACGAGCTGGTCTTCGAAACCGTCGATGAAGCTGCCGGAACCCAGTTCGAGAACGTGATCCGTGGCGGCACCATGCTCAAAAGCGACCCCGTCGACAAAACCTTCGAAGTCGATGGTAACAAAGTCGCCCTGCTGGGCTTCGTCGCGTACCACTACCTCCTGCTGGGCACGGCTTTCAAGCATCTGCTCGATACGCGTTTCCACCAGTTGTCCGTCGAAAACAAAAGCCTCCTTCTGCAGACTCAGTCCCTTATAGTCCCGTGCTTCCACCTCGGGCTTGACCTCGACATGGGCTTCGTAGGTAAAGGGCTGATCCTTATGCAGTTCACCGCTCTGCTCGATGGTCGGATGAGCGATGGCAGCGATATCGTGGTCGACCAGCGCCTGGTAGTAGGTCTCCTGGATCAGGCGGTTAACAACGTCCTGCTCCATGTCGCCGACAAAATACTTTTCGACCACCGACATTGGCACCTTGCCCTTGCGAAACCCTTTAATCTTGGCATTTTTGGCAATTTTCTTATAGGTCGCGGCGATTTCACTGCTGACACGTTCAGCGCTGATCTCGACATTGATTTTTTTCTTCACCGGGCTTATGGCTTCGACCTGAACGTTCATGCATGAATCCCTTTCCGTAGGACTAAAAAGAAGACTAAAAATAACTTGTTAAAGAGGTTTGGCGCGTTGGCAGCACCAACCGGATCATGAGGCATGGCAAGCTGGACCGCAGGCGCGGCCTGCGGTCCAGCCTACTGATCGCTGGTGCGAGAGGGGGGACTCGAACCCCCACGGTTGCCCGCTGGATCCTAAATCCAGTGCGTCTGCCAATTCCGCCACTCTCGCCGACACTGCAGAGGTATCTGCGACTGACGCCACCAGGGCGCGGCATCAATCGCTGATAACAAAAAAGACCCGATCCTGGCTGCACCCGTCGGGAGTCCGACAAGAACATCGACGATCGAGTCTGGTAATTAAATTGGGGTGAGTGAAGGGACTTGAACCCTCGACAACTGGAGTCACAATCCAGCGCTCTACCAACTGAGCTACACCCACCACACAAAACGAGCGGCAATCGTATGCACCTTGCCTCTATTTGTCAACTGCGAAAATCAATCGGGGCCGGTCATCGTGGCGCGCCAGGAAGGACTCGAACCCTCGACCCTGTGATTAGAAGTCACATGCTCTATCCAGCTGAGCTACTGGCGCCTGACGATGGTCGGGGCGAGAGGATTTGAACCTCCGACCCCCTGCTCCCAAGGCAGGTGCGCTACCAGGCTGCGCTACACCCCGACATTCAAGACGCTGTTCTTTAGCACCGGCTCCAGCAAAATGCAACCAGTTTTTTCCCGCCACGGCCGCCCGGGCTTCAGGGTTCCGTCGTCTCGCAGCGGATTGCGATGGTCGTGCCCTGCCCCGAATCCTGCTCTTCCGGCAAGGCCGCGAGCAACTCAGCCTTAAGCGCCAAAAACTCCTCACGACTGATCAGCTGCTGCTGATACATCTCCAGCAGGCGATCGAGCTGACGCAATCTGGCACTGCGAGGATCTTCCAGTTGCAATGGCACAGACCCGCCACCGGTTCCGGCCACGGGCGCACCGACCCGCATGCTGGCCAGTCCGCCAAGCAGGGAAATCTCCACCGCGCGCCCGGTCGGAACCGCCGCCAGGGCACCGGCAAGCGACCGGGCGCCGCGCCGGTAGCGGCGATAGAACCACCAAGCGGACAGTAACAACAGAACCGTCAGGCCACCAACAATCCAGGGCAGATAGAGTACCAGACCACGGAAAAATACAATAAACAGCCCCAGTACCACCAACAGCAGCACATGCAGCAACAGAATAAAATAGCCGGCAAAGATGTTTTTAACGATTCCGCCATTATCCGAAGAGGCTGTCATGAATCCCGTTCCATCGGGCCAGCAGTGGCCACGCTTTTTAGCAGCAATTACATAAAAATGGCATTATAGCAGCAATGGCCAGCAGGGCCAACGCCTTCTGAAAGAAGGTGGCGACATCAGACCATGGCGGTCTTGACTGCCACAACGTATTTCAGGTAACGACCCTCCGGAAAACTGACGCTGTGCGGAAAATCACCGGACTGGCCGCCGCAGTGAATAACCCGCAAACCGGCAGCCGCGTCAAGCGCGGCCCGCCGCAGCAGTTTGAGGTAGTCGGCCAAGTCGGTCTTCTGGTGGTTGGATGAAGCAATCAGCAGCCCACCCGGCTCCAGCAGGTCAAGAACCTGCCGCACGAGACTGACCGTGCCGGCGGCGGTGGTGAAACGGCTTTTAGCGGTGCTGGAGAAACTGGGCGGATCCATCAGTATCAGATCGAAACGCTCCGCCTGCTGGCCAAGTTGCGGCAGAATCTCAAAACAGTCCGCGCAGATGAAGCCATGTCGCTTGGGATTGAGGCGATTATGCCCGAAATTCTGCCGGGCCTGCTGCAAGGCGGCGGCCGACAGATCAACGCTGGTAACCCGACGCGCCCCGGCCGCAGCGGCAGCAACCGAAAATGCCCCGGTATAGGCAAACAGATTCAGCACCCGCCGACCAGCAACCCGTCGCATCAGATCCCGGCGATTGTCACGCTGGTCCATAAACAGACCACTGTGCAAACCAGCCATCAGATCCACCTGGAAATACAGACCATTTTCCTGCACCAGCAAGGGCGCCGGCGGTGCCTGGCCGTACACCAGCCGGCAGAGGTCCTGCTGTTCCTCGCGACTGAGCCCCCGGGTCTGGCGCGGACGAAACTTTTCGTGCAGCGAGACCGGCGCCAGCAACCGCACGATCGCCTCCTGCAGCGCCCGACGATGCGGCTGCCAGCAATGGCCATACATTTGCAACAGCAGATGGCCAGCATAGCAATCAAGGGTCAGACCGCTGAGACCATCACCTTCGCCATTGACCAGCCGATAGGCATCCGTCTGCTCCAGATTCACATGGTCACGCCGCAATTGCACGGCCTGCGTCAGGCGCCGGACAAACCAGTCGACACTGAGCAATTCTGCGGCAGCACTGGCGGGCGCGGCAATCACCCGGGCCACCACCGGCCCATCGGCGTCGCGCAGGGCCCAGGCCAACGGCCGGCCCTGCTGATCCTGCAGCAACAGCAAGGCGCCACAGGCAGTTTGCGGCCAGGCATCGGTATAACGATCACGCAACACCAGCGGGTGACCGAGCTCCAGCATCTGGCCGGTTTGAAACCCGACAACACAGGGCCACCAGACAGGATTCGAACAGGTCATGGGCAACCAGAACCCTCCCTTCCTCGTCAAAACCGGCCAAAGACCGGGCAAAAGCCTGCCAGCACAGGCAAACTGTGGTATAACCGGGAAATCCTGAATTACCCGTCAACTGGAGAGAAACCGATGACGACGGCCCGCAGCCGTGCCGAGCAACATATCGAAAAGCTGTTGCAGCAGGTCGAACCCGGCAGCACCCGCCACCACCTGCTCAGCCGAGCCCGCTCCTTCAAGGCATCCTGGATCGAACTGGGTGAACTGCTGTGCCAGGTCCGCCACGAACAACTGTACCGCCAATGGGGCTATACCGACTTCGCCAGCTACTGCCGCGAAGAGATCCGCATCCGCCAACAGACCGCCGACAAGCTTACCCAGGCCTACCATTATCTCGAACGGGAAGCGCCCCAGACGCTGACCGATGACCTGGGCTACTGTCCGCCCGACTTCCGCAGTCTGCACCTGTTGCAGCAGATTGAAGCCGAGGGTCAGCTGCCTGCGGTGGATTTCGAGCCCTTGCGTCAGTCCGTTCTGACCGGCCAGCTGAGCCACCCCGGCCTAAGTCGCCAGCTGCGGGAGCTGAACCGGCGGCAGGAGGGCCAGGCCCGCCAGCAGGATCTTAAAGCAGCCCTGCAGGCAGCCCGGCGATTGCACAACAGCCTGCTGCGACTGGGCGACTGCTCGCAGCTCAGCAGTCATCTCCCCCTCATCGACAGCCTCGTCGCCGAACTGCAGCAACTGCAAACACCAGACACCCTGTCCACATGTGATTCCGGCGGGGGTGCGCCGCCCTGGGAATAATCCCGCCCCGCGCCTTCCGCTTTTGCAGGAGCACAAAACATGACCAAAACCCAGGCCATCAATGGCTTTCTGCAGTGTTTCTTCGGCGCGCCTGATCCGGAGCGCTTCGCCTTCATCGACCGCAGCAGCCGCCTGCTCAGCGCCAGCCGGCGCCAGCTGTTGTTCAGCGAAGGAGAAACCGGCAGCACCTTTTTCTTCCTTGCGCACGGTCGCGTCAAGCTGTTTCGTTCCACGGCCGACGGCAAGGAAGCCGTCATCCGCTTCATCGAGCCCGGCGAATATTTCGCCGAAATCCTGCTGCAGCTCAAGCGCCGCTATCCGGTCAGCGCCGTCACCCTGGAGGAAAGCATATTGCTGGCCATTGATGCCGAACAAATCCTAAGCCACCTGCAACAGCACCCGGACGCGGCTCTGCAGTTTATCGGCGCCCTGTCGCAACGTATCAAGTATCTGCTCGGCATGATTGAGCAGCTCACCCTCAGTGACATCCGTCAGCGTTTCATCAACTACCTGCTGGCGCTCGACCAGCGCCAGAGCGGCGGCGCAGTCCGGCTGCCGGCGCCCAAGGGCGAGATCGCCCTGCTGCTGGGCACCACGCCGGAGACCTTTTCACGACTGTTGAGACGTCTCGGCCAAGAAGGACTGATTGCCGTTGAGGGCCGTTCCATCCGCCTGCTGGCCGATTTTCCCCGCGAACAGAACAGGGAATCCGCGTCATGCGCCATCTGAGCGCCATCGGCTGTCAACTGACGGTCTGGCTGGCGCTGCTGGCACTTCTGCTGGCACCGGTTTTGGGTGCGGCACAAACCCAGCTGTACCGCTTCCGCGATGCCGAGGGACGGCTGATCGTCACGGACGACCCCGGCCGACTGCCTCCAAGCATACGGAACGACCCCCGTCTGCAGCCTGATCCGGCAGCCTTTTCCGGCCTGTCCATTGTCGGCTCCACCCCGGCAACAGCCCAACCGGCGGATGAGCAGCCCTATCAGACCACCGGCGCAGCTCAACCCTCCGCCTTTACCGCCATACGCGTTGTCGGCAACAAGGTCATCGTGCCGGTTCAGGCCCGCCAAGGCCGCCGCAGCCAGAAACTGCAATTGCTGCTGGATACCGGCGCCTCCACCAGCCTGCTATACGCCACCGCCGCCGAGCGGCTGCGGCTCAAAGGCAAACAGCGCGTACGCGGCTATCAGGCCAGCGGCGCCCTGCTGGAAGCAGGGCTGGCCCAGCTTGATCAGCTGCAGGTTGGCCCCCATCAACTGCGCCAGCTCCCTGTCGCCATCGCGGCCCAACCCGACGAACGCTTGCCATTCGACGGTCTGCTCGGCATGGACGTGCTGCGCCAGTTGCGCTATCAGATCGATTTCGAACAGCAGCAGATTCGCTGGCACCCCTGAAAAGACCTGCGATAAAACACACGAAAGCGCCTGTCCCAAGTTGTGGGCACAGGCGCCAAAATCTTTCCGCCAACCGCCTTTCGGGCTGTCGCGCCGCAAACCTCCCTGCGCCACCCGCCAGCCCCCTCGGTGCCAGCCAATCGTCCCCTTTCACCGGCCCTGTAACGTCCTTAGCGAACAAACAGACGGTAGCTGCTGCCTTCCTTCTGGCGCCGGATCGCCCCCTCCCGATCAAGTTGCAACAGAGCCGCCTGCAGATTCTTGCGGTTTTCGCGTGGAAACTGGCGATACAGCTCCGTCTGGCGCAGGCCCGGCTTCTGACTGATCCGCTGAACCAGACGCCAGGCCAGCGTTTGCTGGACCGATGGCGACTCGACAGCAGCACGCTCGGGCGGGGCTGGAACCGGCGGCGGCTCTGTCGGCTCTGTCGGCTCTGTCGGCTCTGTCGGCTCGCCCGCGACCGCCGCAACAGACTCAGCGGTGGGTTCGGCAGTCGCCCGGCAAGCCGGTTGCGCGACCGGTTCGATGACGGTCTCGACCGGCGCCGCCGCATACAGCCGGCGCGCCCGCCGCAGGGGCTGACGGAAAAAAAAGGCCCCCAGACCCGCCAGGACCAGAACAATAAACAGAATCTCCCCCATCGCTACACCTCCGTACCCATCAGACCCGCTGCGGCTACGCCGCAACATCAGCCTGCTCACCCCGGCCCAGCAGGCCAAAGAAATACAGTATACAGTTTTCAGATAAAAACAACTTGAAGATTCAAATAGTTTTACGCAAATAAAACGGCGAGGTCAAGAAAAACTGCCCCGCCGTTATTCGCTTTCTCTCTCGGCTTGAGCCAGGTTGCGTCACGCCACACAACTCTAATCACAGCGAGAAGCCCATCAAGCCGTAAGGTCTCTCTCATTCGACACAGCCTGCTCTTCCTGGGCAAACCAGGTGTCAAACCAGGTGCGATGATCCTTTTCGGCCAGCATCTTCAGATCCTGCGGCCCCAGCCAGATGCCCCCGCAGCCGGGACAGCGATCCAGCGGCACACCACGGAACTCGGCCGCCTTGATGGCCTCGCCACACTTGGGACAGCGATTATGACACAACTGGCGGATCTGCTCTTCCTGCAGAGCCTGTTTCAGCTCCGCCAGCTGCTTTTGTTCAAGGTCGCGAAAATACTTGTTTTCAAAAGCTTTTTCCCGCTCATTCCAGATATCCTTCATGCTCCACCTCCTCTGTTTGATCTAGCGATCCGCCAGTTTTGGGGTTACAAATCCGGGCACTGCGTCTATCGCTTTCAAGTATAGCGGACAGAACCTGCTTTTCAATTTGATGCCGTCACAGGCAGCAGGCGATAGGCTCCGGCACCACAGGCCGCGTTTTTGCCCAGGTTGAGCAAACTGCCAACAGCAACAACCTCAATCACCTCCCGCTGCTGAGACCCATCAAGTTTCAGCTGGCCAAGCAGCCCGCCAAGAGGCTGTGGGTCGGCAGCAGCCGCCGTCAGCAACCGCCAGTCATGCCAACGCAAACAGCCCGCCTGTTTCACCTGACCAGCCAGCTGACACAGACGAGCCGCGTCACCGGTAAAAGGCAGGCCACAATGGGCGGCCAGCAGGGCACTGACCCGTCGCAGAATAAAGGGAAAAAACTGAATGAAATCAGCCCGGAACAGGGGGCGGCCACGGCTGAGCAGACGTGCCGGTGTCTCCAGGCGCAGCAACAGCGGCGCATCAAGCGATTGCAGGGCCAGCCACCAGGCGAGATCACACTGGGGCGCCGGCGGCAACACGGCAGAAGAAGCGCCCAATTGCCACAGCGGCACGAAGTGGCCGCTGGCATCGGCCGCATCGAGGCAAACCGGCTCGAAACGCCCCCCAGCCAAACTCAGCCCCTGTTGCCCCAACTGCTGCCACAAGGCCAGCCAGTCGGCCAGCCGCAGAGCCGCCTGACCCCACAGCAGCACCTCGCTGTCAAAGGTGGCGCCGGCAACACCGGCCAATGGCGGCGTGGCGCAAGGTTGCAGCACAAAGGGCGCACCGGCCCGGTAGGCCCGCCGCTGCTCCGCCGGATTCAGCGCGACCGGCGCCTCAAACAGGGCAGCAAAGCGTTCAGCAGTCGCCGCCGGCGTGCCGCAAAACAGTTGCTGACCAGCCTGGCGCAATCGGCGCCGCAGCCGCATCAAAACAGCGGCATCGATGCAGGCCGGTTCCAGCAAACGACAGCGCAGTCGCAAGCGGACAAAGCAGGCCTGCCGCCAGTCGTAAAGCTCCCGGGTCACCATCGCACCACACGCACCTTGGATTGCATTCGCCCCGCGCCTCTGCTAGGCTTGGGCCATTTCAGCCGCCGCACCACCAGCCGGTTGCCACCCTGCAACGGCCAACGCGGCCATCGCGGCCTCTGCCCTTGAATGAAAGACGCCCCACATCCCATGTTTTCCTTTGAACTGCTGCACCAGGACCGTCACAGCCGCGCCCGTCGTGGCCGTCTGCAGACACCCCACGGGGTCATCGAAACCCCCATCTTCATGCCGGTAGGCACTCACGGCGCCCTCAAGGCCCTAACCCCCGACCAGGTCGAAGCCTGCGGTGCCCAGATCATCCTGTCCAACACCTATCACCTGCATCTGAAACCGGGCGAGGGGCTGGTGGAAAAGGCCGGCGGCCTGCACCGCTTCATGCACTGGAACAAGCCGATCCTGACCGACAGCGGCGGCTTTCAGGTATTTTCCCTGCCGAAAAAGCGCATCACCGCCGATGGCGTATTCTTCCGTCACGAGGTCAGCGGCGAGGAAATCTTTCTGGGGCCACAGCAGGCCATGGAAATTCAGAACGCCTTGGGTGCCGACATCATCATGGCCTTCGACGAATGCATCCCCTACCCGTCGGACATCGGTTACGCCCGCCAGTCGGTCCAGAAAACCCTGCGCTGGGCGGAACGCTGCCTCAAGGCCCACCGCCGCAGCGACCAGGCCCTGTTTGGTATCGTCCAGGGCAGCGTGTATCCTGAACTGCGCCGCGAATGCGCCGAGCAACTGCGCCTACTGGATTTTCCCGGTTACGCTATCGGCGGCGTCAGCGTCGGCGAAGGCCTCGAACTGCTCAAAAAGGTGGTTGATGACACCGAACCCCATCTGCCAGCAGATAAACCGCGCTACCTGATGGGTGTCGGCCTACCGGAAGACATCCTCGAAAGCATCGAACGCGGCATGGACATGTTCGACTGCGTCATCCCGACCCGCTACGCCCGCAGCGCTACCCTGTTCACCTCACGCGGCAAACTGCGGCTGACCCACCGGCGCTATCGGCGTGATTTCTTCCCCGTTGACGCCTCCTGTGGCTGTTATTGCTGCCGCAACTTCAGCCGCGCCTATCTGCACCATCTCTACAACGCCAACGAGATTCTTTCAGCCACCCTGGCGGCAATCCATAACGTGCATTTCTACCTGGATCTGGTGCGGCAGGCGCGCGAGGCCATTGAGCAGAACCGTTTCAGCGCCTTCAAGGTCAGCTTTCTGCAGCAATACGGCGCGGCGGGCAACAGCGACGACTGACACATCAGCAGGACCGTCCCTCATGGCAAGCAGCGACAGCCCTATCGGCCCGGCCCGGGCTACCGAACTCAAGCAGGCCCTGACCGGCGATGCCGAACAGCTCAGGCGCATCGTCCGGCAAGCCGATCTGGAGGTGGTGCGCGCCGCGCTGAAAAACGTCCACTGCTGTGAAGAACACCTGCTGCTGATTGCCCAGCGGCCCGATCTGGATGGTCTATTCTGCAAAACCCTGTGCAAACACAGTCTGGTCCGGCGCAAACCGGTGGCTCTGGCCCTGGTGCGCCACCCGCAATTGCCGCCGCCGCAGCTCAAAACCGTGCTGCAGTGGCTGCAGCTGTTCGATCTGGTGCGCCTGTGCCAGCAGCCCGGCCTGCACCAGGACGTGCGCGTGGCGGCGGAACGGGCCATCATCGAGCGGTTGCCGGGCTGCCCGCTGGGCAACCGCATCAGCCTGGCCCGCCGGACCGGCAGTGCCGTGTTACAGGCACTGATTCAGGAAGGTCAGCCCCAGGTCGTGGAAGCCTGCCTCGACAATCCTCACCTCAAGGAAGCCGCTCTTTACCTCCTGCTCAACGGCCCCTACGCCACACCTCAGGTCATTCGCCTGATTGCCAGTCATCCACGCTGGCAGCGCCGCCCCCACCTCCAGCGCGCCATCGCGCGCAACAGCCAAACGCCAGCCGACCTGTTCCGTCAGCTGCTGGGCTCACTGCCGGCGGACGAGATCCGCAACCTGCTGCTGAGCCAACGGCTGGGAGCACGGCAGAAAAGCTGGCTGCGCTCCTTTCTGGGACAAAACTGACACCTCGCCAGGGACAAAACGGACGGATCAATCGATGGCGACCACAAAGGTCGAAGAGAAGCCAGCGTCCAGGAGTGCCTGCTGGCCCTGTAGCGCTTGTTCGAGCGAGTCGTGGTGGCCACAGCGCACCCGATAGAACAGCTGGCCGGCAACATCGGCCTGACAAATCAGCGTGCGGCCAAACTGCGGCTGCAGTCGCTGCTGCAACCGCTCGGCATTGGCCCGCTGGGTGAAGGCGCCCACCTGCACCGTGAACGGTCCGCCGGCGACATTTTCCGGCAACGCATAGAAATGCCGGCCATCGGGCGTAACCCGCTCATATCCCAGAGCGGTTACCCTTACCGGCGCAGTGCCCGGTCCGACAACTCCCAGCTGACTGGCAGCGGTATAGGACAGATCAATAATGCGGCCGGCAACAAAGGGGCCGCGATCATTGACACGAACAATGGCGCTGCGGCCATTGGCCTGATTTTCCACCCGCACATGAATGCCCAGTGGCAGCAGCTTATGGGCCGCCGTCATGGCGTACATGTCGTAGATCTCGCCGTTACTGGTTTTGCGCCCGTGGAAATCCTTGCCATACCAGCTGGCCAGGCCTTCCTCGCGGAATCCCTGATGATCAAGCAGCGGCCGGTACCACTGGCCGTTAACCTGATAGGGCTTCTGCCAGCCCTTGAGCGGCGCCCCCGTCGGGTCTGCCGCAGCGGGGGCGCCCGCCGGCGGACGCGGCGGCGCGCTGCTGCAGCCAGCCAGCAACGCGAACAGGACCAGGGCAGCCAGCCCGCGACGCATTCAGGCCTCGCTCCCCGCTTCTTCCAGCACCGTCATGGCACGGAACTTCTGGTAGCGCTGTTCCACCAGCTGGTCGGCATCGAGTTGCTGCAGTTCCGCCAGATGTCTGAGCAGTGCCGCCTTGACCGCGGCGCAGGCTGCGGGGATATCGTTGTGGGCGCCACCAGCGGGTTCCTGGATCACCTCGTCAATGACACAGCCGAGTTCGGCGATATCGGCGGCCGTCAGCCGGAGAGCCTCGGCCGCCTGGGGCCCCTTGCTGCCATCGCTCCACAAAATAGCGGCACAGCCCTCGGGCGAGATGACCGAATAGACGGAATACTCCATCATCAGCACCCGGTTGCCGACCGCAACGGCCAACGCACCGCCGCTGCCACCCTCGCCGGTGATGGTGACGATCACCGGCACCGTCAGAGCAGCCATCTCACGCAGGTTACGGGCAATGGCCTCGGCCTGACCGCGTTCCTCGGCGCCAATGCCCGGATAGGCACCAGGGGTATCGACGAAGGTAAAAATCGGCAGACCAAACTGCTCGGCCAGCTGCATGATCCGCAGGGCCTTGCGGTACCCTTCGGGGTTGGGCATGCCAAAATTGCGCGCCACCTTTTCCTTGGTATCGCGCCCCTTCTGGTGGCCGATAACGGCGCAGGGCTGGCCGTCAATCCGGGCAAAACCGCACACCAGGGCAGCGTCATCGGCAAAATTGCGATCGCCATGCAGTTCGAACCAGTCGGTGAAAACATGGCGGATGAAGTCAAGGGTAAAGGGCCGGTTGGGGTGGCGGGCCAGCTGGGTGCGCTGCCAGCGGCTGAGCTTGGAGAAGATTTCTTCGCGCAGCTTCTGCGCCTTTTTTTCCAGCTTCTGCAACTCGCTGGTGAAATCGACATCCTCGGTGGAGTATTCACGCAGTTCGTGAATCTTTTTTTCCAGTTCCGCCAGAGGCTTTTCAAAATCAAGGTAGGTCTGCATGGGCGCTCTCCCGTATCCTGCTGCGCCAGCAGCGGTCAGAGACCCGTGCAGGCTGCGACAGCAGCAAAATAAAACGAATTTTTACTGGCTTAAAATCGGACCATGCTACCCGAATCACTCGAAGGTGACAACCGGATAGCCAAACAATTTTTCCACCGCCTGCAACAGTTCGTCACTGGCCACCACGCTCAGTTCCGGTGCGATCTGGATGCGGGTTTCACTGCGATTGGGCACCACCATCTGCAACTCAACCGGGCAATCCCCGCTGTAACGCATCAGGGTGTGCTTGAGGCTCTGCAGCTGATCCTCGGTCAGACCTGGCGTGGACAAACGGATACGCACCCGGCTGGTCTGGCGCTGCTTGACCTCGTGCAAGGGCAGAATCTGACTGGCCAGCACCTTACAGCTTTCCTCGCCGGCATCAAGGGTACCAAACACCATCAATGGTTCCTCGGCAGCCAGCAGTTCAGCGGCCGCCTGAAAAGCCTCGGGAAAGACCACCACCTCGGTCGAACCGGTCAAGTCCTCCAGGGTGATAAAGGCCATACGCTCACCCTTCTTGGTCACCAGCTCCTTGCTGGCAGCCACCATGCCGCACAGCCGCACCTCGGCCTTATCACTCAACTCGGTCAAGCCACTGCTGTCGCAGGTGGCCAGCCGCCTGATGTCTTCGGCAAAACGGGCCAGGGGATGACCGGTGATGTAGAAACCGAGGGCCTGCTTTTCATGTTGCAGCCGTTCCTTTTCCGGCCAGGCCTCCACCTCGGGCAGCTGGGCATAGGCCCCCTTCGGGCCGGAGAGCATCTCGTCGAGGCCAAAGAGGGATTCCTGGCCCATCTGCCGCTCCCGCTGCAGCCGCTGACCAATCTCCATCGCCTCTTCCAGCGCCGCCAGATACTGGGCACGATGACCGCCCAGGTTGTCAAAGGCGCCACAGCAGATCAACGCCTCAATCACCTTTTTGTTGACCTTGGTCAGCTCGGCCCGCTCACAGAAGTCATAGAGATCCTTAAACGGCTGCGCCTGCCGCGCCTGCAGAATGGCGTCAATGGCGGCACTGCCCACGCCTTTGACCGCGCCAAGACCAAAGCGGATGGCTTCGTCATGCACGGTGAAGGAACGCACCGACGCATTGATGTCGGGCGGCAGAATCTGCAGCCCCATGGAACGCACCTCGGCGATGTTCTTGATCACCTTGTCGGTATTTTCCATATCCTCGGTCAGCAGCGCCGCCATAAACTCAACCGGATAGTGGGCCTTGAGATAGGCGGTCTGGTAGGCTATCAGGGCATAGGCCGCCGAATGCGACTTATTGAAGCCGTAAGCGGCAAACTTGGCCATCAGATCGAACACCGCCTCAGCCTTCTTTTCGTCCAGCTTGTTGTCGCGTGCCCCGGCCAGGAACAGCTCCTTCTGCTTGTCCATCTCCTCGGCTTTTTTCTTGCCCATGGCCCGGCGCAGCAGATCGGCGCCGCCAAGGGAATAATTGGCCAGGACCTGAGCGATGAGCATGACCTGTTCCTGATAGACGATGACGCCGTAGGTGTCGCGCAGGATCGGTTCCAGCTGAGGAAAATCGTAGACGATCTTCTTCTTGCCATGCTTGCGCAGGATGAAGTCGTCCACCATGCCCGAACCCAGCGGGCCGGGCCGGTAAAGGGCGCAGGCGGCAATGATGTCCTCGAAGCAGCTGGGCTTGAGTTTGACCAGCAGCTCCTTCATGCCGGAGGATTCCAGCTGGAACACGCCGGTGGTATCACCCCGACTGAGCAGCTGATAGGTAGCAGCATCGTCATCGGTCAGCTGTTCCAGATCAAACTGGGGAGCCTTATGGGCACGGATCAGCCGCAGGGCGTTGGCGATAACGGTGAGGGTTTTCAGGCCGAGAAAGTCGAACTTGACCAGGCCGATCTTTTCGACATAACTCATGGCGTACTGGGTTACCTGCCCGCCCGACTTCGGATCGGTGTACAGCGGCAGATAGTCCGTCAAGGGTTTGGGCGTCACCACCACGCCGGCGGCATGGGTCGAGGCATGGCGGGTCAGCCCCTCCAGCCGCAGGGCGATCTGCAACAGCTCCTTGATACGGATATCGTTCTTGGCCAGTTCCTGTATACGCGGTTCCTGCTTGAGGGCATCGGTCAGGCTGATATTGAGCACCGCCGGCACCAGCTTGGAGATTTTATCGACCTCGTTGTAGGGCAGATTGAGGGCGCGGCCGACGTCCTTGATCACGCCCTTGGCACCCAGGGTGCCGAAGGTGATGATCTGAGCGACGTTTTCCGCGCCATATTTGTTCTGCACATAGCGGATGACTTCCTCACGGCCGTAGATGCAGAAATCGACGTCGATATCCGGCATCGAGATCCGCTCCGGATTGAGAAAACGCTCGAACAGCAGGTCATAGGGAATCGGGTCGATATCGGTGATGCGCACGGCGTAGGCCACCAGGCTGCCAGCGGCGCTGCCACGCCCCGGCCCCACCGGAATGCCATGATCCTTGGCCCAGTTGATAAAGTCGGCAACGATGAGAAAGTAACCGGGGAAGCCCATCTGGATAATGGTATCGAGTTCGCGTTCAAGCCGTTGACGGTACAGTGTCTCCTGTTCGGCGCTGAACTCGGGCCGCCGTTGACGGATCACCCTGAGCCGCTCCTCCAAACCGGCCTGGGCCTGTTCACGCAGGACCTCGTCAAGGGTCTGCTCGGCCGGCTTTTCGTACTGCGGAAAGTGATAGGTCTTGAAATCGAAGGTCAGGTTGCAGCGCTGGGCGATGGCCAGGGTGTTGCTCAGAGCCTCGGGCACATGACCGAACAGCGCCGCCATCTCCTGCGGGCTGCGCACGTAAAATCCATCATTGGCGAAGCGCATGCGCTTGTCGTCATCCATGGTCTTGCCGGTCTGGATGCACAGCAGCACCTCGTGGGCATAGGCATCTTCGCGGGTCAGATAGTGGCAGTCGTTGGTCGCCACCAGTGGCAGGCCCAGCTCGCGGCCCAGCTCAATGAGACCGGCGTTGACCTTGGCCTGTTCGGGGATGTTGTTTTCCTGCAACTCCAGATAGAAGCGCTCATCATCGAACAGCGCGGCGATTTCCTGCGCCCGCTGACGCGCCTCGTCAGGCCGATCCAGCAGCAGCAGGGTCGGGATTTCGCCCCCCAGGCAGGCACTCAGGGCAATCAGGCCCTGATGGTGTTGGCGCAGCAGCTCCCAGTCGATACGCGGCCGATAGTAAAAGCCTTCACGGTAGGCAGCACTGACCAGCTGACAGAGATTGCGATAACCGGTCTGATTCTGGCACAGCAGCACCAGATGATAGGACGCCTCGGAGGAACCACGGGCGTTCTTTTTATCAAAGCGGCTGCTCGGCGCCACATAGACCTCGCAGCCAATGATAGGCTTGACGCCGGCGGCAGTGGCCTTGAGATAAAACTCGACAGCACCGAACATGTTGCCATGATCGGTGACCGCCACCGCCGGCATGCGGTGGTCCTTGACGTGATCGATCAGATCGGGAATGCGGATGGCACCATCCAGCAGGCTGTACTGGCTGTGCAGATGCAGATGAACAAAGGGGGCGTGTTCCATGGCTCACAGGTTTCCGGGCGATCAGGTTCGAGGCAACAAACAGCGGGAGATGACAAACCGTGGGGGGGTCAGCAGGGTTGCAGCGGGTCGCAGTGGCAGGCAGCCAGCAACCGCGTCAAGGCAATGAGCGGCAGACCGATCAGGCTGCTGTAGTCCTCCCCGGCCAGCCGTTCCATCAGGGCAATGCCCAGCCCCTCGATCCGGAAGGAGCCGGCGCAGTCGAAGGGCCGCTCATGCTGCAGATAGGCATCAATCTGGCCACTGGTCAACGGGCGCAGTTGCACCTCAAAGCGCACCACCTCGCTGAGCAGGGCGCCACTGGCACTGTCAAGCAGGGCCAGACCAGTAAAAAAACAGCTGCGTTTACCGGCCATGACCTGCAGCTGGCGACGCGCTGTAGCCAAATCACCGGGCTTGCCGAGAACCTGGCCGCGCGGATCGACCAGCACCTGATCGGCACCGATGATCAGGGCATCGCCAAAACGCGGCGCCAGGCTGCGGGCCTTGCCGGCGGCCAGATGCTTGACCAGCAGTTCCGGCGCGATCTGCTGGTCAAGCACTTCCTCGAAATCAGGCGCCACGGCCGTAAACGGCAGACCCAGCTGACGCAGCAACTGGCGCCGGTAGGGGCTGGTGGAGGCCAGAATCAGCTGTCGGCTCATGGAACAACCGGGCTCAGGCGTTCTGACAACGGGCGTTCCAGCTGTCGAGCCAGAGCAGCAGTTCCCGCGTCTTCTGCTCCATCAGCGCCACATCAGCGCGCGATTCCACATTCAGCCGCACCACCGGTTCGGTATTGGAACTGCGCAGATTGAAACGCCAGCGACCGAAATCCATGCCCAGGCCGTCCACCTCGTTGATCGCCTGGGCCTGGTCACGATAGTGCGCCTTGAGGGCCTGCAGGGCGGCATCCGCCTGCTGCACCTCGCGGTTGATCTCGCCACTGGCCGGATAGGCGGCAATGCGCTCGGCTACCAGCTGCGACAGGGGTTTGCCACTGCGCGCTATCAGTTCCAGCACCAACAGCCAGGGAATCATGCCGCTGTCACAATAGGAAAAATCGCGGAAGTAATGGTGGGCACTCATTTCACCACCGTAAACGGCATTCTCCAGCCGCATGCGCTCCTTGATGAAAGCATGGCCCGACTTGCTTTCCACCGCCTGACCCGCGCCGGCCGCAACGATATCCAGGGTATTCCACACCAGCCGCGGATCATGCACGATTTTTGCGCCCGGATGCTTCGCCAGAAACGCCTCGGCCAGCAGGCCAACAATGTAATAGCCTTCGATGAATTGGCCTTTTTCGTCGAACAGGAAACAACGGTCAAAATCGCCATCCCAGGCGATGCCGGCCAGGGCCTGATGATCGAGCACCGCCTGGGCCGTGGCGCTGCGGTTTTCCGGCAGCAGCGGATTGGGAATGCCATTGGGGAAACGACCGTCGGGCTGGTGGTTAATCCGCACCAGTTCGCATGGCAGATGCGGCGCCAGGGCATCAAGCACCGGACCGGCGCAGCCATTACCGGCGTTGACAACAATCCGGCCTTGTGGCAGCGACCGGCTGTCGACATAGGTCAGCAGATGGTTGATATAGGCCGCCCGCACATCCAGGGGCTCCACGTTGCCGAAACGGTGCGGATCTTCAAAATCGCCCGCCTCGGCCAACTGCCGAATCTGCTGCAGACCGGTATCGGCACTGATGGGCTGCGCCTGCTGCCGCACCAGTTTCAGGCCGTTGTAGTCCATCGGGTTATGACTGGCGGTGATCATGATGCCGCCATCCATCTGCTCATGGAAGGTGGCAAAATAGACCTCTTCGGTTCCACACAGGCCGATATCATAGACATCGACACCAGCCTCGGTAAGGCCCAGACACAAAGCCTGGCTCAGCAATGGGCTGGTCAGCCGCACATCGTGGCCCACCACCACCCGCTGAGGCCTGACAAATTCGGCGTAAGCGCGACCGATCCGGTACACCACCTCCTCATCCAGCTCATCAGGAATGCGTCCACGGATATCGTATGCTTTAAAACAGGTCAGATTCATGCGGGGCCTCGTGAAATAGGGGTCCGTAAAAAGGAAGGGGGAAAGTGACGCGACAGTCACGCGCTGCGGGGCAGTCTACCTGTCCGACCGAAGCAGGTCAACCGCCGGCGGTGGTCAGGATGCGGTCGAGACCGGGGGAAAGCCGCCATCAAGAATGGCCTGGGCCGCGGCCGCCAGATCGGCAAACACGCGGGGCTCGACGCCCTGGTGGCGCAAGCGGCGCAAGCTCTCGGCACCATAGCCGGTCAGCACCAGCAACGGTTGGCAGCCGGCCGCCGCCCCGGCCTGCAGGTCGGCCTCCTTGTCGCCAATCATGTAAGACGCGGCCAGATCAAGGTGCAGATCCGCCGCTGCCTGCAACAGCATGCCCGGCCGGCCCTTACGGCAGGCACAGTCCTGCACATAGGGCGGCCGCCCCGTCGTCGGATGATGGGGACAAAAATAGAAGGCGTCCAGCGCAGCGCCGACTGCCTGCAACCGCCGCTGCATGGCGGCATGCAGCCGCTCGACATCCGCCGACTCAAAAAAACCCCGCGCCACGCCCGACTGATTGGTCACCACCACCAGCACAAAACCGGCCCGGCGCAAGGCTGCCAGAGCCTGGGGCACGCCCGGCAGCAGATGCAGATCCTCTTCGCGCCACAGATAGTCGACCTCTTCGTTGAGGGTACCATCGCGGTCAAGAAAAACCGCCGGTCGCTGAGGAATAGCCCCCGCCGTAAAAAAATTTTTCTTTAACGCTTTACAAGTCATAATGTCTAGCTAATATTTGCTTCTGTTCGTGTTGTTTTTTTCTTTATTCTTTTTCCACGAAAGGAGCCGTACCATGATCAAACCTCTTTACCGCCACCTCACCGTCCTGCTGCTCGCCCTGCTGCTCAGCGCTCCGCTGACACTGTGGGCGACAGTACCCGTCAACATCAATAGCGCCAGCATTGCACAGCTGCAGGAAATCAAGGGCATCGGCGAAAAAACGGCGGAAAAAATCGTTGCCTACCGCGAACAGCACGGCGCCTTCACCAGCGTCGACCAGCTGTGCCAGATTCAGGGCATCGGACCAAAATCTCTGGAGAAGATTGCTCCGCAGGTGTGTCTGCAATAAACGCGGCAGCGCTGTCGGAGGGTCGCCATGACGGCCCTCCGACTTACTGTTGGCGGCGATGGCAGTGGTCTATTCCCACTCGATGGTGGCCGGCGGCTTACTGGAAATATCGTAAACCACGCGGTTGACGCCCCTGACCTCGTTAATGATGCGGTTGCTGATGCGGGCCAGATCGGCGTAAGGCATGGGATACCAGCCGGCGGTCATGAAATCGCGGGTTTCCACCGCGCGCAGGGCCACCACATATTCATAAGTGCGGCCATCGCCCATGACACCGACGCTCTTGACCGGCAGAAAGACGGCGAAGGCCTGGCTGATCTTGTCGTAGTGGCCACTGCGGTAGAGTTCCTCAATATAGATGGCATCGGCCTGTCGCAGGATGTCGGCATAAGCTTTCTTCACCTCACCCAGAATCCGCACCCCCAGGCCCGGTCCCGGAAACGGATGGCGCCAGACCATGGCGCGGGGCAATCCCAGTTCCTCGCCGATGGCGCGCACCTCGTCCTTGAACAGTTCACGCAGGGGCTCAAGCAGCTTGAGCTGCATGTAGTCCGGCAGACCACCCACATTGTGATGGCTCTTGATGTTGTGGGCCTTGCCGGTCTTGGCGCCGGCCGATTCGATAACATCGGGATAGATGGTGCCCTGCGCCAGCCAGCGGGCCGCAGGCAGAAGCTTCGACTGCTCCTCGAACAGATCGACAAACAAACCGCCGATAATCTTGCGTTTTTTTTCCGGATCGGTCACGCCGGCCAGGGCCGCCAGAAAACGGTCCTCGGCATCGACACGGATCACCCGCACCCCCAGGTTGTCGGCGAAGGTCTGCATGACCTGATCGCCTTCGTTGAGGCGCAGCAGACCATTGTCGACAAAAACACAGGTCAGCTGCTCACCGATGGCGCGGTGGATCAGGGCGGCGGCAACCGACGAATCCACGCCACCGGACAGCCCCAGAATGACCTGCTCGTCACCCACCTGGGCGCGGATGCGACCAATCGCGTCCTCGATGATCTGGCCCGGCGTCCATTGGCCACTGCAACGGCAGATCCGCCGCACAAAGGTATCAATCAGTAGTTCGCCGCGCGGCGTGTGGTTGACCTCGGGATGGAACTGGACACCGTAGAGCTGGCGTTCAACCTGCTGGATGGCGCAGACCGGCGCGTTATCCGTCGCCGCCACCACCTCGAAGCCCTCGGCCACCCGCGCCACATGGTCGCCGTGACTCATCCAAACCGGGCTTTTGCCTTCGACAAAAAAGCCGTCGAACAGCGGTCCCGGCGTACCCAGGGCCTGCAGCTCGGCATGACCGTACTCGCGCTTGCCGGCCGGCACGACCTGGCCACCGAAGTGGCGTGTCATCAGCTGCATGCCGTAGCAGATGCCCAGCACCGGCACGCCCAGCTCAAACAACTCCTCGGCAATGGCTGGCGCGCCCGCTTCGTAGACCGACTTGGGTCCGCCGGAGAGAATGATACCGCGTGGCGCAAAGGCACGGATGGCGGTGATCGCCATATCGAAGGGGTGCAGTTCGCAATAGACGTGGGCCTCGCGCACCCGCCGGGCAATGAGCTGGCTGTACTGCGAGCCGAAGTCGAGAATCAGAATTTTTTCGCTGTGCAGGTCCATGAACAGGTTTCTCCTTCCGCCGGACCTAGCTCGGCCGCTCGACCCGGTAGTTGGGCGCCTCGTGAGTGATATTGACATCGTGAACATGGGATTCGCGCAGGCCGGCATTGGTGATGCGCATGAAACGCGCCTTGCCCTGCAGCTCCTTGATGGTACGGCAGCCGGTGTAGCCCATGCCAGCCCGCAGTCCGCCAATCAGTTGATGAATGTTGGCCGACAGGGTGCCGCGGTAGGGCACGCGACCTTCGATGCCCTCGGGCACCAGCTTGACCTCGCTTTCGACATCGCCCTGAAAATAGCGATCTTTGCTGCCGCGTTTCATCGCGCCCAGACTGCCCATGCCGCGATAGGATTTGTAGGTGCGGCCCTGATAGAGAATGGTCTCGCCCGGCGACTCGTCGGTACCGGCAAACAGCGAACCGATCATGATGACATCGGCCCCGGCGGTGATGGCCTTGGGCAGCTCACCGGAATACTTGATACCACCGTCTGCGATAAGGGGAATACCGGCGCGCTGGGTCACCCGGGCCACATCGGCGATGGCGGTGATCTGTGGCACACCAACACCAGCGACCACGCGGGTGGTGCAGATGGAGCCGGGCCCGATGCCGACCTTGACCGCGTCGACACCGGCCTTGATCAGGGCGGCAGCGGCATCCGCGGTGGCAATGTTGCCGGCGATGATCTGCAGATTGGGATAACTGCGCTTGATCTCGACCACGGCGTCGAGCACGCCCTGGGAATGGCCATGGGCGGTATCGACCACCAAGGCATCGACACCGGCCTTGAGCAGCAGCTCAATGCGCTCGTAACAGTCACCGCCGACGCCGACTGCCGCGGCGGCACGCAGGCGGCCGAACTCGTCCTTGCAGGCCAGCGGATACTTGCGCACCTTCTCGATATCCTTGATGGTGATCAGGCCCTTAAGGGCGAAATCCTCATCCACCACCAGCAGTTTCTCAATGCGGTGCTTGTGCAGGTGGAACTTGGCTTCCTCCAGCGTGGTGCCCGGTGGCACCGTGACCAGGTTTTCCTTGGTCATCACGTTTTCGATGGGCTGATCGAGCTTGGTTTCAAAGCGCAGGTCGCGATTGGTCAGAATCCCGACCAGCTTGCCGTTTTTAGTCACCGGCACCCCGGAGATGCGGTACTTCTCCATCAGCTGCAACGCCTCGTAGATCTTCTGTTGCGGCTCCATGGTAATGGGATCGACGATCATGCCGCTTTCCGATTTCTTCACCTGATCCACCTCCAGCGCCTGTTCCTGAGGCGTGAGGTTCTTGTGAATAACACCGATGCCGCCTTCGCGCGCCATGCAAATGGCCGTGCGGGCCTCGGTTACGGTGTCCATCGCCGCCGACATCAACGGAATATTGAGAGGAATGCGCGCTGTCAGCTGGGTGGTCAGATCCACTTGCTTGGGCAACACGTCGGAATGAGCCGGAATCAGGAGGACGTCGTCAAAGGTCAGTCCTTCGCGCAAATCGGAATCAAGCATGGGGGATCTCCTTTGGTTCGTGTTCGGGTCGGTCACAAAAAACAGCACAGCCGCCGGCAGCGGGCCGACGGCCGCAGATCACTGTGGAATAAACGCGCCACGCTCGCGGATGCGGCACAGGGTGGCGCTGAGCAAGGCGATGGTAGCCTCGATATCGGCCAGCGACAGCACCTCCACCGGCGAATGCATATAGCGCAACGGCACACTGACCAGCGCCGTGGCCACGCCGCCGCGGGAAAGCTGCATCACGTTGGCGTCGGTACCGGTGGCACGCGGCGCGGCCACGATCTGCACCGGAATATTCTCCTGCCGTGCCGTCTCGCACAGCAGGGCAAACAGCTGCGGATTGATGTTGGCGCCACGCGCCAGCAGCGGGCCAGCGCCGAGACGCGCTTCACCCAGCTCCTTGGCATCAACGCCGGGATAATCGCTGGCAAAACCGACATCGACCGCGATGGCGATATCCGGCTGCACGCCATAGACGCTGGCGGCGGCACCGCGCAGGCCAATCTCTTCCTGCACCGTGGTCACACTGAACAGTTCCACCGCCGCCGTGCCCCGTCGCCGCACCTCCTGCAACACGCGGGTAACGATAAAGGCCCCCATCTTGTCATCAAAGGCGCGGGCCGTCACCAGGTCACCCTGCAGGCGCTCGAGCTCAACCGCGAAGGTCAACGGGTCACCAATGGCCAGCCGGGCGCGGGCCTGCTCGCCGGCGGCAAAACCGAAATCAACAAACAGATCCTTGAATTTGGCCAGGGTTTCGCGCTCCTTGGCTTCGAGCAGATGGATCGGCTTACGGCCAACCACCCCCAGCAACGGACCCTCGGCGGTATGAGCCTGCAACCGCTGGCCCGGCACCAGATGCACATCGACCCCGCCGATGGGCGCGAAGTAGACAAAGCCCTTGTCATCAATATGGCGCACCATGAAGCCGATTTCGTCACAATGACCGGCCAGCATCACCCGCGGGCAATCGGGCTGCGGCCCCGCCAGTCGGGCGATGACATTGCCCAGTACATCGGTGCGCACCTCATCGGCGACACCTTCGAGGGTGCGGCGAATGACGCGCTGGACCGGCTGTTCAAAACCGGACGGGCTGGGCGTACGAATCAACTCGGCCAGTAAAGCAAGATGATCAGGGTGCATCACGGACATGCGGCAAGCTCCTTGGGCGGTTGTAGGGCAACAGCATTCTGGTCGTCTGACGCGGCAGCCAGCCGACCGAGATGGGAATTGTTGAGACTGCGATCGATCCGCACCGCGACCTCCTGCCCCACCAGAGCGGCCGGGCCAGTGAAATTGACGATGCGATTCCAGGGGGTCCGCCCGAACAGCTGACCGGCGCCTCGCTTGCTCGCGCCCTCCACCAGCACCAGCTGCGTCCGGCCGACATCCTGCTGCCAGATGGCACCGCTGATAGCCTTCTGCTGCCGCAACAGGGCATCGAACCAGCGTTGCTTTTCCGCCGCCGGTACCGGATCGGGCAGTTGCAAGGCGCGAATCTGCGGCCGGGGCGAATAGAGGAAGGTGAAGGCATCGGCAAAGCGCACCTGCTCGACCAGGTCGAGGGTCTGCGCGAAATCGGCGGCGGTTTCGCCGGGAAAGCCGACAATCAGATCGGTGGTCAGGCGAATCTGCGGACAGCGCTGGCGTAATTGCGCCACCAGCTCGATATACTGTTGACGGCTGTAACCACGCCCCATGGCCTGCAGCACCCGGTCACTGCCACTTTGTACCGCCAGATGCAGATGAGGGCAGAGCCGTTCCAACCGAGCGAAGCAATCCATCAGCTCAACAGAGAGATCCTTGGGGTGGGACGAGGTAAAACGCAGTCGGCGCAGCCCGGCAATGGCGTGCACCTGTTCGAGCAGTTCGGCAAAGGAGATATCCGGGCAGCCCTTGCGCCCGTAGGAATTGACATTCTGTCCCAGCAGGGTGACTTCCCGCACGCCCTGAGCCACCAGCTCGCGCACCTCGGCCACCACGGCGGCGCTGCGGCGGCTGACCTCGCGACCGCGCACATAGGGCACCACGCAATAGCTGCAGAAGTTGTCACAACCCTGCATGATGGTAACAAAACGGGTCACGCCCGCCGCCGGCAAGCGGCGCGGGAACTGTTCCAGACGAGCCTCACCGGGGTACTGGGCCGTTTCACAACAGCGGCGGCGGCGCTGTTCGACAGCCTGCACCAACTGCGGCAGACGATGCACATTGTGAGTACCGAAGACGATATCGAGGTAGGGCACCTTGCGCAGCAGCTGTTCACCCTCCTGCTGGGCAACACAGCCGCCCACGGCCAGAATCAGGGCCGGATTGCGATCCTTCAGCGGCTTGCAACGGCCCAGATGGCCATAGACCTTGCGTTCGGCGCGATCACGCACCGAACAGGTGTTGAGCAGAATCAGGTCGGCCTGTTCCGGGCTGGCAACAGGCTGATAACCGATCTGGCCAAGCAGACAGGTCATCCATTCGGAATCGACCTGATTCATCTGGCAGCCGAAGGTTTCCAGATAGAAGGTTTTACTGCCTATGGGTCCAGCTGTGGGGTCGTTCATGGGGTCGGTCACCTGATACGGTTCCGCCCTGAGAGGCGGGCAGGAAAATTGGACGATAAGAACAGATCAGGGCATGATTGTCAATGTGAAAGGTCCGTCGCCGGCGCGGCAGCCGGGGCCGGCTCCAGACGGGCACGCAGCAGGGACCAGAGGGCCTCGCCGTGTTCCAGACAACTCAGGCGCAGCGCACGGGAGCCGAATTCAAGATACAGATGACTCAGCTGCGGTCCCAGCGGTTCAACGCGCAGATAGCTGAGTTGTTCCAGCGGAAAGCTCAGCAGCCGCCTACGCAGCAGACCGCAGCGCACCAGTAACTGATCGGCGGTCAGCACATAGAGGACCTGTTCCCACTCCAGGCGCGCCGCCAGCAACCGGCCAACGGAACCGGCCAGCCCCGCCAGCAACAGCACGAGGGGCAGCAACAGCCAGATCGCCCCCCCCCGCTCGCGCCACAGCTGCAGGCCCAGCCCCAGCCAGCCGGTGGCCAATAACGCCACCAGCGCGGCCCACAACAGCCGCCAGCGCTGGCGCCAGACAAAGCAGCGCGGTGCCGGCCGCCCCTGCCAGCAGGCCCGCTGCCGTGCCGCGGCAAAATCAGCGGCGGTAAGAGTTTGGGCGGCAGGGCGAGCAGCAGAAAAAAACATGGTCAAGGAAAAATCCTTCGTGTATGGTGTCGCGGTTTTGCCCGCTTCATACCACGAACCCGCCTCGCTGAACAGCCCCAAGGAGATCGGCCCCATGACCCAACAGATCCGCAACATTGCCATTATCGCTCACGTTGACCACGGCAAGACCACGCTGGTGGACGCCATGCTGCGCCAATCCGGCATCTTCCGCGCCAACCAGGTGATTACCGAGCGCATCATGGACAGCAACGATCTGGAGCGCGAGCGCGGCATCACCATCCTGTCGAAGAATCTGTCCATCGAATACAAGGGCCTGCGTATCAATGTAGTCGACACACCGGGCCACGCGGACTTTGGCGGCGAGGTCGAACGGGTACTGAAAATGGTCGACTCGGTCCTGCTGCTGGTTGACGCCTTTGACGGGCCCATGCCACAGACCCGTTTCGTGCTGAAGAAGTCTCTCGACCTGGGCATGCGGCCGATCGTGGTCATCAACAAGATCGACCGGCCCGGCGCCCGCCCGCGTGAGGTGGTTGACATGGTGTTCGACCTGTTCTGCGAACTCGACGCCAACGAGCAGCAGCTCGACTTCCCCATTGTCTTCGCCAGCGCCAAGAGCGGTTACGCCCGTTTCGAACCCGATGACACCGGCGACAATCTTGATCCGCTGTTCGAAACCATCCGCGACCGCGTACCAGCACCCGGCGGCGACGCGGCGGCACCGTTCCAGTTTCTGGTCACCAGCATCGACTACAATGACTATATCGGCCGCATCGCCACCGGCAAAATCTTCAACGGCACCGTGCGCGAAGGTCAGACCCTGGCCCGGATCGACAAGGACGGCAATATCAGCCGTGGCCGCATTTCGAAACTGATCGGTTATCAGGGATTGCAACAGGTCGCCATTGAGCAGGCCAGAGCCGGTGAGATCGTCACCATCGCCGGCTTCGATGATGTGCGCATCAGCGAAACCCTGGCCGACAGCGCCAACCCCATCGCCCTGCCCTATGTCAACATCGACGAACCGACCCTGTCGATGAACTTCATCGTCAACAGCTCGCCCTTCGCCGGCCAGGAAGGCAAATACGTCACCTCACGCAACATCTACGAGCGGTTGCAGCGCGAACTGCGCACCAACGTGTCCCTGCGGGTGGAGGAAACCGACCAGACCGACACCTTCAAGGTCTCCGGTCGTGGCGAGTTGCATCTGTCGATTCTGATCGAAAACATGCGGCGCGAGGGCTTCGAGCTGGCGGTATCCAAGCCGCAGGTGATCTTCCGGGAGGAAAACGGCGAACGCCTCGAACCCATCGAATATCTGTGCATCGACGTGCCGGAGGAGTTTCAGGGTACCGTGATCGAGAAGCTGGGCCAGCGCAAGGCCGAAATGCTGTCGATGAAACCGATGGACGGCATTAACCGACTGGAATTTCACATCCCGGCGCGTGGTCTGATCGGCTTCCGCACCGAGTTTCTTACCGACACCCGCGGCACCGGCACCATGGCCCACAGCTTTGCGCACTACGCCCCCTACAAGGGCGAGATTGAAGGCCGCAAGAACGGCGTTCTCATCGCCATGGAGGCTGGCGAAACCGTCGGCTACGCCCTGTTCAACCTGCAGGACCGCGGCATTCTGTTCGTTGGTCCCGGTATCCGGGTCTATGCCGGCATGATTGTCGGCCAGCACGCCAAGGAAAACGATCTGGTGGTCAATACCAGCAAAGGCAAAAAACTGACCAACGTGCGGGCTTCCGGCAGTGACGACGCCATCCGCCTGACACCACCGCGCATCTTGTCGCTGGAGCAGGCCCTGGAGTATATTGACGAAGATGAACTGGTCGAGGTAACACCGAAGTCAATCCGGCTGCGGAAGAAGATTCTCGACGAGAACGACCGCAAGAAAGAGGAAAAACGCAAAAAAGGCTAGAGGCTGAAGGCGCTGCGCTGCAGCCAGCCAAGACAACGGCGCGGCGCCGGGCCGGCCCGGGGAGGATATGTGGACGAACAACTCAATCCGCGTGAGCAGCAAATGTTGCTCGAAATCGCACGTTCGGCCATCGGCCAGTATCTCGCCGAGGGCGAACTGCATATTGTTCCGTGCGAGGAACGGCGACTGAATCTCAAACGGGGCTGCTTTGTCAGCCTGAAACTGAAGAACCAGCTGCGCGGCTGTATCGGCAATTTCCAGTCGGAGCAGCCGCTGTACAAGAATGTGGCCGAAATGGCGTTGGCTGCCGCAACCAAAGACCCACGTTTCTACCCGCTCGGCGCCCAGGAACTGGGTCAGTGCCGGCTGGAGATCTCGGTACTTTCCGCCCTGGAAAAGATCAGCAATCTCGACCAGATCGAAATCGGTCGGCACGGCATCTATCTGGAAAAGGATTTCTATCGCGGTGTGCTGCTGCCCCAGGTAGCTACCGAGCACGGCTGGGACCGCCACAGTTTTCTCGACCAGACATGTATCAAGGCCGGTCTACCAACCAGCGCCTGGCGTGATGAGGACACCGACATCTACATCTTCAGTGCCCAGGTGTTTGGCGAGGGGCTGCCAATGGAAGCTGACAGCGTCGTTTAACAGCCGCCCCCTGCGCCACATTCTCTTGCCCGTTCAAGCGTTCCCCGACGACAATCAGGCGGCAGCCGGTCGGTTAGAAAAAATAGTGCCACAGCCAATCCAGCCGGCCACGGCGGATAAAATGCTGGCCGGCAAAGCCCATCACCTGCCGGATGCGCTGCCGCTTGTCCGGGGCATAACAGTGTACCGGGCAATCCTTGCAGGCCGGCTTGGGATCGAGCCGGCAGAGTTTGTCCCGCTGCAGGGCGTACTGCAACAGTTCCCAGCATTGCGGACAGTAGTGCCAGCCCGCCGCCGTGACGCAATGACTGTCGCTCTGCGGCTGATGGTGCTGCTGACAGTAAACCCCGATGAAGGCATGCAGCACCCGCGCATCCCTGTGCAGCCGCCGCTGGCGCGCCGTGGCTGCCGTTTTTGCCCCTCGCCATAGCCCCATCCTTCGCTCCTGACGCGGCTCGCCGTCAATCCAGTGCATCGGCCGGTCCGGCAGCGCGCACGGCCGCCGGATCCTGGGCATGGCAGGGCGTCACACCATAGATCAGACCGCACTGACTGCAGCGATCCTCACAGGTTTGCATGACAAAAACCTGACCACAGGCCTCACAGATCAACCGCAGCGGCTGCGGCAAGGCCATGGCGCTGAACCCCATGGCACGCAGCTTGCGCACAATCTCCCGTCCCGTGGCAAAATTGCCGTTACAACCTTCATGCATGGCCTAATCTCCTTCAAAGAAGTTGAAAACCGTCTGAATAAGGGTCTGTCTCGCTGTCGAGCTGCTCCAGGCGCGCGCCACTGCGGATACGGTTGCGCCAGTTGAGCCAACGTTGATCATAAGCCTCCAGCGCCGCCAACTGTTCCTGCTCGGCACGGCTGGTCTGCAGCACCTGCGCCACGCCGCCCTGGCGGAACACCAGCCGCTGACTTCCCATCAGCGCCAGAATCGGATCGTGGGTCGCCATCAGCACAATTTTTTCCTCACGCAGCAGCAGCTTCAGCGCCCGGCGGCGATCAATGCCGGCGTTCTCAATTTCGTCAATCAACACGATGGGCGACTGACTCAGCAAGGCCGTATCCGCCACCATCAGAGCCCGCGACTGGCCACCACTGAGGGCGGTTACTGCGGTTTCGCCACTGAAGCCTTCACCCGCCAGCGCATTGGCCTGGGCAATCACCTGTGCCACCTTTTGCTCAGCATCGGGCAGCAGACGACTTTCCGCATGCAGACGGACAAATTCTGCCACACTCAGATCCATGACAAAGTTCATATTCTGCGACAACTGCGCCACCAGCTTGTGTTCCGGGGAAAATCGCCAGGCGGGATCGGGGGGTTGACCATTGACCAGCAGGCGGCGGCCGGTCGGCGTATCCCCTTGGGCCATCCACTCGATATCGGCCAGAAAGCGGCTCTTACCCGAGCCCGTCGGCCCTACCAGGCAAATGACCTCTCCCGGCACCAGCTGCAAATCCAGCGCCTCGGCCTGACCGTTTTTGTCGCGTCCGCCGCTGATATGGAGCGCGGTCAAACGGAACCGATCCCCCCGCAGAGACTGCAAGGCCGCAACATAGGCGTTCAACGCGGCTGCCTGCGCCGGAGCGGTCGACAGCTGGGCCAGGTAGGCCTCCAGCCGCAGCTCTCCCCCAGGGACTGCCAGCTGTTGACCGACAAAAAAATCGAACAGGGCCGGACAGGTCTGACGCAATTCGCTAAAGGTTTGTTGCTGCAATGGTACGCTCTTCATGCGTCCTCCTTCAGATGCAGATCCCGCACATTGCCCAACTGATAGGCCTTGCCAATGCGGGTCTCTCCCAGGCAGTAGGAACAGAGGGCTGATGGCATGGGATAACGCAGGGTCTGGTCGGCTAACGCCACATCGTCCGGGGCCTGTTGCCACAGGGTCGAGAGTTCGAAGGCCCCCTGGCCAGTGAGGCCATTGACATGAAGAATCTTCGCCGCCGGGTTGACACGCCGTACTCGGGCGGCAAAAACCTCGCGCTCGGCCTGGGAAACAATATCGCCCTTGGTGATAACGACCACATCCGCCGTCTTGAGCATCGGGCCAATCTTCTGTGGTGTGCCAATACCGCTGAGATTGTCGATAACGCAGACCGCCAGCACCCCATGAATATGGGGTGCACAACGGTTGCACAAACCGGCACTTTCACTGACCAGTAACTGCAGCTGCTGCTGCCGCCCCCAGTCCACCACGGCCTCGACATTGCTGACAAAATAATGATCGGGACAAAGCCCGCCCGACAGCCCCTTGCGCACGACAATGCCGCGCTGGGCATAAAGCTCATCATCATCGGTGTGCAGACAGTCGAACTTCACCACACCGGCGGCCACAGCGCGCTGACGCAGGGCCAGCAGGGTTTGCAGAATCACCGCCGTCTTGCCCGAGGACGGTGGTCCTGCCACAGTGACGAAACGCATAAAGCCTCCTTTGGTGTGATCAGGCCGCCGCCTGGCCAAACTGGTCCAGGCAATGGCGCAGCAAGGCCGGCACGTCCTGGTGATAGATCTGCTGCCAGCCCAGCCACTTCAGCGGTGCCTGTGGCGGCAGCCGGTTATCCACCTGCGGATGCAGCGCCGGGAACAGCCCCTTATGAGCCAGCAGAGTGCCAACCTCAACCCCGGCAAAGAATTCGGCCACCGGCCGGATATACTCCCAGTTCTGGCGGCGCACCAGCATGAAGATCGGGCTAACAATAGCGCCATCGTCCGGCCAGACAATCTCAACCCCGGGGATATTGCCGGCCATCCGGGTAAAGAAATAGGGCAGAATCGTCACTGCCGGAGCAGCCACGCTTTGGCGAGCGTCGGCCACCAGCTGGGCCGGGTGGGCACTGCTCTGCAGGGCACGACCCAGTTGCCGCACCCCCTCGTCGCCAAAATCGCGCTGGATGGTCAGCAAAATGGCATTGAACAGATCAAAATCGCCAACCGGCACGGCCACCCGCCCGGTATAAGCAGGCTGCAGCAAATCTGCCCAGCTGTTCGGCACCGGCAGCCTCCCAAGGGCCCGCCGATCGACCATGAACACGGCCGGCACCAGGGCAAAGGGGGTATAGATTCCGGCCGGATCCCGCCAATCATGTCCGGCAAGCTGCGGATGCACACCGGCAGGCGCCAGAGCCTGAAAGTGGCGCTGGGGCTCAGACCCCAACAGCTGCCGGTCAAACAGCAGATCAAAACCGGCCGACACAATCAGATCCGGCCACTGCGCCACGTCGCCGCGCTGCCGCAACAGCTGCGCCATCCAGTCGGCACCGACAGCCGCCGCCTCGAACCGCCCCTCAAGTGCCAGGCCCTGGTCCTCCGCCAGCCGGCGGCGCAGTCCGTCAAAGGCTTCCAGCACCGGCAAACGCACCGGACAAGGCAGCAGGCCAAGGGCCTCAACCCGCTTCTGCTCCAGTCCTGCTGGGGCACCGCCGTTATGCAGTCCAGGTTCAAGCCCGGCCTCCCGTTGGCCCTGCTGCCGCAGTAATTCGACAAAGGTTGCACTGCAGCGCCCCTGCTGGGCCAACGCCGAACGCAGGGTCAGAAAACGACCCGCCGCGGCCAGAAAATCTAGCGTCACCAGCGCCGCCAGATCATGAGCAACAAAAAGCTGCCGAGACTGGGGCTGCATCTCCAGCACCTGCTGCAAGGTCATGTCTTCATGTACTGTTTTCATCGGTCGATCCTCCTTGCCCTGCACACTAACCGCTTAGGCGCAGGCGGTCTTTGACAGCCATCAAGATTTGGCAGAAAAAAGAGCTCTTCAACCCCGCGCCAGCAAAGAATTGCCCTGCCGGGCGCTCATAAAAAAAGCGCCCCCAAAAGGGGGCGCTCATAACACATTACAGTGTACCTGGAATCGAATCGATTACTTGATGCCGGCTGCGGCTTCCAGCATGGCGGTGGTAACCGACTTGGGACGCTCGATGGCATAACCCAGAGCGCGGTCCCAAGTGATGTTGGCGAGGCAGCCCAGCGCACGGCCGATACCAAACAGAACCGTGTAGAACTCGTACTGGGTAACGCCATAGTACCACTGGATAACACCGGACTGCGCATCGACGTTCGGCCAAGGGTTCTTGGCTTTGCCGTGTTCAAGCAGGACGCCCGGAGCAACTTCGAAGATCATCTTGACCAGCTGGAACAGCGGATACTCAGCGAGGCCCGGCGTATTGAGGCAGAACTCACGCTGCGAGGTGTAACGCGGGTCGGTTTTGCGCAGAACGGCGTGGCCGTAACCCGGGATAACCTGTCCGCTGTTGAGCGTATCCCACAGAGCTGCTTTCAGTTCTTCCTCGGTGGGCACCTTGCCGCCCAGTTTAGCCATGAAGTTCTGGGTCCAGCGGAGAACTTCCTCGTTGGCCAGACCATGCAGAGGACCAGCCAGACCGTTGATACCTGCAGAGTATGACAGGTAGGCGTCAGACAGAGCCGAAGCGACCAGGTGTGTGGTGTGAGCCGAAACGTTACCGGACTCGTGGTCAGAGTGCAGGATGAAGTACATACGGGCAACGTCTTTGTACTCGTCGCTCTGGCCGATCATGTGAGCGAACTGACCGCCCATGTCCAGGTTCGGATCGGCGGCGATATGCACGTCACCTTTGTACTTCATGCGGTAGATGTAAGCACCGAGAGGACCCAGTTTCGCCATCAGGTTGTTGGCGTCTTCCAGCATGTCTTCCCAGCAGGTCATCTTGTTGAATTTGCCGGCAGCGTAGTTGCTGGCAAATACGGACTCACGCTGCATGGCAAGGATACCGGCGGAGAACATGACCATCGGGTGAGAGTCGCGGGGCAGAGCACGCAGCACATCGATCACGTACTGGGGCAGAGCAGCACGGCTCTTCCAGTCTTCAACAACCTCCAGGGTCTGCTCCATGGTCGGCACATCACCGGTCAGCAGCAGATACCAGAAGCCTTCTACATAGGGGTATTCGCTGCCCGGCACCTTGGGCAGAGCGGCAAAGGTCTCGGGGATGGTCATACCGCGGAAACGGATGCCTTCCATCGGGTCGAGATAGGAGATGTCCGTGACCAGGCACTTGATGCCACGGGCGCCACCGATGGCCTGGCTGATGGTAACGTCACCCAGTTTCACGTCACCGAACTCTTTTACCAGGCGAGTGGTCCGCGGGCGGTGCGCGTCGATCTTCTTCTTCAGGACGTCTTTCAATGTGGACATGTTTCTCTCCTTATAATGGAATGAACACAGGTGGGAAATACCACCATACGACTACAGAGGTCCGATCTCCGCATCCCCCGACAACAGAGACCGAAACCTTTCACGACTCCATCGGATTGCCATGTTCAACGTCAGGCTCGCGCGGCAGAACCGAAGCCGCGCAAACTCAAATAGGGTTTTAACAAACTCCCCAGGGGGCGTCAAGGGTATTTTTGTATACAGTGTCCAGCTCCGCTTCCGCTCGACCAACCCAGAATCCAAGCCTTTTCAGCTTCCCCAGACGGCTTCACGCGTGCTATAGTTCAAAGCTTATGACCCGCTCAATTCTGATTCAGCCACTGCAGCTTGGCTCACTGACATTACAAAACAACGTTATTTTGGCCCCCATGGCGGGGGTCAACAACACCGCCTGCCGTCTGATTCACAAACGCGCCGGCGCCGCCCTGCTCTACTCGGAAATGATCAGCGCCAACGGCCTGATCCGGGCCGGCAGCAAAACCTGGGAGCTGGTGAACCATGCCGAGGAAGAACGCCCTTTTACCCTCCAGCTGTTCGGCGACGATCCGGCAGTGCTGGCCGAGGCCGTCCGGCGTTGCCAAGACCAGGCTGACTGCATCGACATCAACATGGGGTGCCCGGTACGCAAGGTTATCCGCAGCGGCGCCGGCAGCGCCCTGCTGCGCGATCCGGCCCAGGTCAGTTGCATTGTCCGCACCGTACGGCAGGCCTGCCAGCGGCCTCTGACAATCAAAATCCGTTCAGGCTGGGATCTGCAACAACTCAACTTTACTGAAATCGCCACCATTGTGCAGGACGAGGGCGCCGACGCGCTCATCCTGCATCCACGCACCCGCTGTCAGGGCTTTGGCGGCCAGGCCAACTGGAACCACTTCGCGATACTCAGGCCCCGCCTGCATATCCCGTTGATCGCCAGTGGCGATATTTTCACTGCTGAAGCCGCCCGTCACCTGCTGACCCAGCAACTGTGCGACGCGGTCATGATCGGTCGTGGCGGCTATGGCAATCCCTGGCTGATTCGCGATATCCTGGCCCTCGACCATCCGGCACCACCGGCGCCGCCCAGCCTGACCGAACGCGGCCAGACCGCCCTGGAACATCTGGAACTGAACTGCCAGCTGTTGGGGGAACGTCAAGGCTGCCTCGACATACGCAAACACCTGTGCTGGTACGCGCGCGGTATCGACGGTGCCAGTGACTTCCGGCTGCAGGTCAACAGCTGTCAGAGTCTGCTCCAGCTGCGCCACCTGATCCACCAATTCTTCCTGCGCGACCGTCCATGAGCCTGCCTTCGTCAAACACGGCGGAACTGCCCATCGCCATTCTGGAAAATCTCAGCGAAGCCATTATCGCTGTCGACTGCAGCAGCCGCGTGCTGCTGTTCAACCCGGCCGCCGAAGCCCTGACCGGGCTGTCCCGCCGCCAGGCTGTTGGCAGTCCACTGCAGCAGATCTTTGTCGCCTCGCCGGGCATCCTTCATCTGGTCACTGCGGTCCTGACCTCCGGTCGCTCGGTAACCGATCGGGACAGCCTGCTGCTGGAACGACCACCAACACCACCAGTGCCGGCAAGTGCCTGCGCCACCCCCCTGTATGACCGCAACGGCAGGATCGAAGGCGTGATCCTGAGCCTGCGCAATGCCGCCTATCAGCGTCAATTGGAGCAGGAGATCCAGCGTGCTGACCGTTTAGCCATGCTCGGCACCCTGGCAGCCGGCCTGGCCCACGAAATCCGCAACCCCCTGGGTGGGATCAAGGGTGCCGCCCAGCTGTTGTCGCTGGAACTGGCTGACCGGCCGCAACTGCTTGACTACACAGCGATCATGATCAAGGAAAGCAACCGCGTCAATCAGATCATCGAGGAGCTGATGCGCCTGACGCAGCCCCGCCCCAGCCGCACGGCCGCTGTTGATATCAACCGCCTGCTGGCTGAACTGGTGTTGTTGCAGAAACAGTCTGACGCGGCTGCGCACCTACAATTTGAATTGCAACTCGACCCCAGCCTGCCGGCCATCGCCGGCGACCCCGATCTGCTGCCTCGCCTGTTTCTCAACCTGATCAAAAACGCTATCGAAGCCTGCACCGGCGGTGGTCATATCCGCATCCGCAGCTGCATCGACCCGGACCAGCACTTGGTCCGGCCCGGCGAATCACCATGCCCCTTTGTGCTGGTACAGATCCAGGACAGCGGCTGTGGCATCCCGCCGGAGAACCTGGCCAACATTTTCACACCGTTCTATACCACCAAGGCTCAGGGTACCGGGCTGGGGCTGGCGCTGTGCCAGAAAATCGTCTACGATCATGACGGCCTGTTGCAGTTTGACAGCGTCCCCGATCATGGAACCTGCTGCAGCGTTTATCTGCCCTTTCGTCCCCTGCCGGCCGCCTAGACATCAACAGCAAGGAATCCCTTTATGGCACTACAACAGGTATTGGTGGTTGACGACGAGGAAAGTCTGCGCTGGGTGCTGGCCAAGGCCCTCGGCCGCCACGGGCTGCAGGTTGACTTGGCGGATTGCGCCGCCGCTGCCCTTGACCGGCTGCAACACAAGACCTACGATCTGGCCCTGCTGGATATCAAAATGCCCGACCGCTCCGGCCTGGAGTTGCTTGATGACATCCGTCAGCAGTGGCCCCAGTTGCCCGTCATCATCATGACCGCCGAATCTTCGATGAAAAACGCCATCGAAGCCATGAAGCGCGGTGCTTACGATTACATCACCAAGCCCTTCGATCTCGACATGCTTGAAGCCCTGCTCCTGAAAGCCCAGGAACTGGTGCGTACACGCCACGAGGTCGAGCGGTTGCAATCGGCCGTCAAGGAACAGCAACGCAGTGAACGCACCCTGATCGGCACCAGTCAACCGATGCAGGAGGTTTACAAGCTACTCGGCCGGGTGGCGGCATCGGATATCACTGTTCTGATCACCGGCGAATCGGGCACCGGCAAGGAGTTGGTTGCCCGCGCCGTACACCAGAACAGCAATCGTCTGGGGCAGCCTTTCGTCGCCCTCAACTGCGCCGCCATCCCCCGCGAACTGCTGGAAAGCGAGCTGTTCGGCTTCGAAAAAGGCGCCTTCACCGGCGCCGCGGAACGCAAGATCGGCAAGTTCGAGCAGGCCAACGGCGGCACTATTTTTCTCGACGAGATCGGCGACATGCCGCTGGAGCTACAGGCCAAGCTGTTGCGGGTGCTGCAGGAACGGGAAATCAGCCGTATGGGTGGCAATCGTGCCATTCCCATCAATGTCCGCATCGTCGCCGCCACCAACCAGGATCTGCAGCAACGCGTTGCCGCCCGCGAGTTCCGTGAGGACCTGTTTTACCGGCTCAATGTCGTCCCGATCCAGCTGCCACCCCTGCGGCAGCGGCCGGAAGACATCCCCCTGCTGGTCGACTTCTTTATCCAGCGCGCCAATCAGGAGTTCCACACCCACATCCACGGCTGCAGCGCTGTGGCTTTGCAAGGACTGCAGAGCTTCACCTGGCCCGGCAACGTGCGCGAACTGGAAAATACGGTGCAGCGTGCCTGCCTGCTGAGTCAGAACCAGGTTCTGCAGCTGAGCGATTTCCCGGTGCTGCAGGACCAGACCGCTCCTGTTGAGGACGATGGCCTGGAAACCCTCATCGCCAACAAGTTGCGCAGCGCCCTGTTACAAAAGGAGATAGAGGAGATCAGCGACCTCTACACCATGGTCCTTGAACAGATGGAACGCCCCCTGCTGCGCATCGTGCTGGAAAAAACCCGCGGCAATCAGCTGCGCGCCGCCGAGGTGCTGGGCATCAACCGCAACACCCTGCGCAAAAAAATTCGCTTGCTTGGCCTGGAAGCCGGCCGTAACGACAGTATGACGGCGGAACAGGTCTGACGAGCACCGATTCAGCTATCGGCATCACCTGAAAAAGGCCAAAACCCGCTGGCGGGTTTTGGCCTTTTTCGATTCAGTATTCCGGCTCACGACGACTCGACTGGCTTTCGAAGCGGGTGTATTCGCCCCGAAAGGTCAAATGCACGGTGCCAATGGGACCATTTCGCTGTTTACCGATAATGATTTCAGCGTCGCGCTCGTGATTTTTCTCGCAGGAGCCATCCCGTCGTTTGCAGGCCTCACAATAGACCGATTCGCGGTAGACAAACATGATGACGTCAGCATCCTGCTCAATAGCACCAGATTCGCGCAGGTCAGCCATCACCGGCCGCTTGTCGGTACGGCTTTCCAGCGAACGGTTGAGCTGTGACAACGCCACCACCGGCAAACTCAGTTCCTTTGCCAGCGCCTTGAGCGAACGCGAAATTTCAGAGATTTCCTGCTGGCGGCTTTCGGCGTTATGACCCTGCATCAACTGCAGATAGTCAACCACTACCAATCCCAGATTGTATTCAGCCTTAAGCCGACGAGCCTTGGCGCGCAACTCCAGCACACTGATGGCCGGGGTATCGTCGATGAAAATCTGCGCCTCCGACAGCAGCCCGGCACCGTTGGTCAGCTTGGGCCAGTCGGAATCCCCCAGATGGCCGGTACGCAAGCGGCTGGCATCCACCCGGGAAACGGAGCAAAGCATACGCTGAACCAGCTGTTCCTTGCTCATCTCCAGTGAGAAGATCAGGGCCGCTGCTGGCCGCTCGGCATGAATGGTGGCATGCTCTACCATATTGACGCAGAAAGCCGTCTTGCCCATGGACGGCCGGCCGGCAACGATCACCAGATCGCCGGCCTGCAGTCCTGCCGTCATGGTGTCAAGATCGAGAAACCCCGTCGGTACGCCCGTCACCAGCTCCTTGCGTTCATAGAGCTTCTCAATGGCCTTAAAGGTATCCTGCATGATCTCGCGCGTCGAAAAATACGACGGCCGGCTGCGCATGCCGGAAATCTCGAAGATCGATTTTTCCGCCCAGTCGAGGGTTTTCTCAACCTCCTGCCCCTCATAACCACGACGGGCAATCTCGGTCGCCACCTGAATCATATGCCGGGCCACGGACGTCTCTTTGACCAGCCGGGCGTAATAGCTGATATTGGCTGCCGTTGGCACATAATCCACCAGCAGCGCCAGATAGGTGGCCCCTCCGACACTGTCAAGCTGATCGCGCCGTTTCAGCTCAGCGGTCAGAGTCACCAGGTCCGCCGGCTCACTGCGGTCGGACAAGGCGATCAATGCCTGAAAGATCCGGCGATGGCTGTCTCGGTAGAAGTCATCAGGGACAAGAATTTCCAGAGCCCGGTTGAGCGCGTCGTTCTCCAGCAATATGCTGCCGAGGACAGACATTTCCGCTTCAAGGTTCTGTGGCGGCAGCCGCTGGCCACTAGCATTCTCGGACATCATAGGATTCCTCTACGGGCAACAGGCCGACGGATAACAATCCGGGCAAAGCTCCGGATTGATCGAAAACGATTTTGCCGGTCTCTGCGGCCGTAAAACAATGGCATTCTGCGTGCAGCGCCAATCACTGCGAATGCCGCCGCAAAACACAACCGGGCCGCCTGCAGATGCGGGCGGCCCGACGGTGAAAGCTTGGTGAAACAAACAACCGCGATCAGTCGGCGTCCGCCGGATTGACCACAACCTTGATTGTCGCCGTAATGGCACCGGGCAACTTGATGCCAACCTGGTGTTCGCCCAGCAACTTGATGGGCTCATCCAGCTGAATCTTTTTGCGATCAATCTGGATATCGGCAGCCGCCAGCTTGTCACAGATATCGGCACTGGTAACCGAACCAAACAGCTTGCCTTCCTCGCCGGCGCGCAGGCTGAAGACGCAGGGGCAAGCCTCGATACGCGCCTTGATGGCCTCGGAGGTCTGGGCAATCTTCTGCGCCTTACGCTCCAACTGACGCTTCTGGTGCTCGAATTCCTTCATGTTGCGTTTGTCCGCCACGACAGCAAGTCCCCGCGGCAGCAGATAGTTACGGGCATAGCCCGGCTTGACCTTGGCAATGGTGCCAACCTCACCGAGTCCTTCAATGCTTTCCGTTAAAATGATTTCCATTACTAACTCCTGAAATAAATCTAACTCGTCTTGACGCGCGGCTTACGAAAATCAAACCAGAGATCGAACACCCCCATGGCCGTAACCAGCAACGGCAAGGGGTTGAAAACGACCACCAGGGTATAGACAAAGGCACGCGACACCAGCGAAAAACCTTTTTTTTGCAAATAATGGCTGATAATAGCCAATCCCTGCAGAAAGTATAGCGGCAACAACACCACCAGCAGGTTTAAAGCCAACCGCTTGATCTGCGGCTGGGGCAACAGCAGGGCAAAACCCGCCAGAATCAGCAGCCAGATCAAGGATTCGGTCACCCGCAAACGGGTGAACAAAGGGCCATGCAACGACAGCGACTGAACCCGCCAGGTCAGGGCCAGGGACAAGCTGATCAGATAGATCAGCCCCAAACCGACCACTGCAATGGCCGGAAACGTCTGACGGAAAAAATACGCTGCCTGATCAACCACCTGCAGCAGCTCCAGCCGTTGGTCGGCAGAAAGCTCGGCTTGCTGATACAGTTGACGGACCAACTCCGCTTGCTGCATCACATAGTCCCCGACCAGCTGATCAACCCGGCCCAGATCAGGGCCAGCGGCCAGCAGCAGCAATCCCGCCAGACCGGCCAGAGACAACAGCACAGCCCCCAGAGTCGCCTGAGGCCAACGGCATCCCTGACGCAACAACGCCACCAAGAGCAGCGTCGGCCCACCATAGGCAGCTAGGTAGAACAGCATGGCCGGCAACCCGCTGAGTGCGACTTGCAGGGCCATGGCCAACAGGGACACGGTCGCAGCAGCCCTGAGTCCCTGCCGCAATCCTGCCAACAGCAGCGGTAGCGGCATCAGCAAATGCGCGGGGGCAGCCAGAGGACCGACAAAGCGCGCCAGCAGTACCAGGGCACAGGCCAGCAGCACAAAAACGGGCAGACTCAGATCCCGTGCCGGTGGCGAAGCCAGGCTGTTGCACGCATCAACGGTCATGATCGCGGTCCCGTTATTCGACCGTGCGGTTGGAGGTAAACGACAGCAGAGCGATGTTCCGCGCCCGCTTGATCGCTTCCGTCACCTTGCGTTGATGAATAGCGCAGTTGCCAGAGATCCGCCGCGGCACAATCTTGCCCCGCTCAGAGATGAAATAACGCAGGGTCCGCACTTCCTTGTAATCGATTTTCAGGCTGCTGTCGGCACAAAAGCGGCAGCCTTTGCGACGGCCAAAACGACGGCGCGGTGCGCCTTTTTTTGCAAATGACATCGGGTACTCCTTTATCTTTATTCAGTGGGCAACAAAACCCGAACCAGGACTTATTCGGCGTCTTCCTCATCATCATCGTCGGTAATGGCGTCCTCATCAGCGACAACAGCCGTCGGTGCCGACAGATCCAGTTCGCCATCGAGCACTACCGTCTGGAACTTGATGACAGCATCATCAATGCGCATCCGGCGCTCGAATTCCTTGACCACAGCGTTGCCCGCCTTGTAGTTCATCAGCACGTAGGTACCCTGCTCGTGCTTCTTGACCGGATAGGCCAACCGCTTGGTGCCCCACTCGGCACATTTGAGCAGCTCGGCACTTTCCGCCGCCAGCACCCCTTTGTACTTCTCCAGCAGGGTGCTGTAGTCGTCACCGGCCACGCGGGGATCGACAATAAAAATGGTTTCATAGGTACGCATGCGTACACCTCCTCTTGGGTTAACAGCTCCGGACTCCCCCGGAACAAGGAGCGGGAGCCCCCTAAAGGCCCCCGACTTGCGGAACAGCAGTCAATAACACATTGAACCGACCGAGTCCAGACATTTCGCCCCGGTCGCACGATCTCACACGTTGAAGCGGAAATGCATCACATCCCCGTCCTGTACCCTGTAGTCCTTGCCTTCAACCCGCAACAGCCCCTTTTCACGGGCACCCGCTTCGCCACCACAGGTGATAAAATCGGCATAGGCAATCACCTCCGCCCGAATGAACCCCCGCTCAAAATCCGAGTGAATCACCCCGGCGGCCTGAGGTGCGGTAGCCCCAACGGGGACGGTCCAGGCACGCACTTCCTTGACGCCGGCAGTAAAATAGGTCTGCAACCCGAGCAACTGATAACCGGCCCGAATCATCTGCGCCAAACCAGACTCCTGCAGCCCCATGGCAGCAAGAAACTCGCTCTTTTCCTCTGCCGACAGCTCGGCAATCTCAGCCTCGATCTTGCCACAGATCAGCACCAGTTCGGCCCCTTGGCGACAGGCATAGTCACGCACCGCTGCCACATGGGGATGCTGCCCCTCCAGGTCATCTTCCGCCACATTGGCAACATAGAGAACCGGCTTGAGGGTTATCAGGTGGAAATCCCGCGCCAGACGCTGCTGCTCCGGCGCCAGGGCCGCCCGCCGAGCCGGCAAGCCCTCGTTAAGGCAGCGCTCAACCGTCTCAATCACCTCCAGTTCCGCCTGGCTGGCCTTATCGCCACTTTTGGCCTGCTTCTGGATGCGCGTTTTACGCCGTTCGAGACTTTCCAGGTCTGCCAGATTCAGTTCGGTCTGGATCACATCGATATCCCGCAACGGATCGACACTGCCATCGACATGCACCACATTGTCATCCTCGAAACAACGCACGATATTGGCGATGGCATCTACCTGGCGGATATGACCGAGAAACTGGTTTCCCAATCCCTCGCCACGGCTGGCGCCCTTGACCAGACCGGCAATATCGACAAACTCCATGGTCGTCGGCAGTACCTGCCTGGGCTTGACAATCGCCGCCAGCGCGTCGAGCCGTGGGTCCGGCACCGCCACGATGCCGACATTGGGCTCGATGGTACAAAACGGATAGTTGGCCGACTCCGCTCCGGCGCTGGTAATGGCATTGAAGATCGTGGACTTGCCGACATTGGGCAGCCCGACGATACCACATTTAAAACCCATAAATTCGTTCTCCAAACACGGATAGCCGGAGCATGTGCCCCGGCTATCCGAAAAAGTGCAGGCCAGTCTGCGGATCAGACCAGCAGAGGTGCGATCACCAGCGACACAACACTCATCAACTTGATCAGAATGTTCATCGCCGGACCGGAGGTGTCCTTGAACGGATCGCCGACGGTATCACCAACGACAGCCGCTTTGTGTGCTTCGCCGCCCTTCTTCTCGCCTTCAAGAGCACCTTTCTCGATGTACTTCTTGGCATTGTCCCAGGCACCACCACCATTGGACATCATCAGGGCCAGCAATACCCCGGCCAGGGTCGCGCCGGCCAGCATGCCACCCAGGGCCTGTTTGCCAAGCAAAAAGCCAATCAGCACCGGGGCCACGACAGCAACCACCCCAGGCAGAACCATTTCTTTCAGGGCCGCCTGGGCGGAGATATCGATACACTTTTCCGGCTCAGGCTTGACGCCTTCCTTGCCTTCGAGCAGGCCGGGAATTTCGCGGAACTGGCGACGAATCTCGTCAACCATCTTGCCGGCGGCACGGCCAACGCTGGTCATGGTCAGGGCACCGATGAAAAACGGCAATGCGCCACCAATCAACATACCAACGACCACGCGCGGCTCGACCAGGTTGATGGCTTCAAGACCGACGGTGGTGGCATAGGCCGAGAACAGTGCCAAGGCGGTCAGGGCCGCAGAACCAATGGCAAAGCCCTTGCCGACGGCAGCAGTGGTATTACCAATCGCGTCGAGGCCATCGGTAATCTTGCGCACCTCCGGACCGAGCCCAGCCATTTCAGAGATGCCGCCAGCGTTGTCGGCAATGGGACCATAGGCATCAACCGTCATGGTCACACCAACGGTGGCCAGCATGCCAACTGCGGCGATACCAATGCCGTACAGGCCGGCAAAGTAGTTGGCAATCAGAATACCGACGCAAATAACCAGGATCGGAGCGGCGCAACTTTCCAGACCCACAGCCAAACCGCTGATGATGTTGGTGGCCGGACCGGTTTTGCTGGCCTCGGCAATCCGCCGAACCGGTGCTTCGGCAGTATAGTATTCGGTGATCAGGCCAATGGCGATACCGGCCAAAGAGCCGCCCACCAGCGCCAGGAAGATACCGAATTTCAGGCCCATGATCAGGATAATGAACAGGGAGGCCACCATGAACAATCCGGCGGCAACGAAGGTCGTCAGACGCAGAGCCGTGGCCGGGTCCTTGTCCTGAAAGCGCTTCATCGAATAGATGCCAACCCCGGAGAAGATCAGGCCGAAAGCGGCCAGCATCAGCGGCAGGGCCATGGCGGCACTCTGCACGCCCTCACCCGAGCCCAACTGGGCCAGCAATTCGGGACTGGCAGCAGCAGCAATGGCGATGGTCGCAATGATCGAGCCGACATAGGACTCGAAAATGTCAGCTCCCATGCCCGCCGTATCGCCAACGCAGTCACCGACGTTGTCGGCAATAACGCCCGGATTACGCGGATCGTCTTCAGGAATACCGGCTTCTACCTTACCCACCAGGTCAGCACCGACATCGGCTGCCTTGGTGTAGATGCCGCCGCCCACACGGGCAAACAAGGCAATAGACGAGGCGCCCATGGCAAAGCCATTGATATAGCGTGCGGTTTCCGGGTTGCCGCCAAAATAGGCATAGGCCAGACCAACACCCACCAGGCCCAGCGAAGCCACCGACAGCCCCATGACCGCGCCACCATTGTACGACACCTCCAGTGCCCGAGCCTGGCCATGCAGGCGGGCCGCCTCGGTGGTGCGCACGTTGGCGCGGGTAGCCGCCTTCATGCCGATGAAACCACAAACCATTGAGCAAAGCGCGCCACCAAGGAACGCAAACGCCGTCTGCTGTCCCATCCCTGCCAGAATCAGCAGAAACACAACGCCGATAAAGATCGCCAATACCCGATATTCACGCCGCAGAAACGCCATGGCACCCGCATGAATCGCATCCGAAATCTCTACCATGGTTGCGTTGCCGGCCGGCTCGGCCTTGACCCTGTTGTACAGCACGATTGCGGCAGCAAAACCGACAATCCCCAGAAGTACGGCAAAGTACGCCATAAGATCCTTCCCCCTTTGCTTTCGACTCTCTCGTTGTTTCAGTTACCGATGGAATTCTGCCCGTTAAAGGCACACATGGCCCGCGCCACCCCCATGTCAACGATGGCCTCAATGGCCTCGCTGGCACGTTGCAGCAGGGGCACTACCTGTTGTTTCTGCTCTGCTGTGAAAGCCCGCAGCACATAGGCAACCACTTCCTCGCCTTCGCCGGGCCGACCGATGCCCAGCCGCAAACGAAAAAAATCACTGGTGCCAAGCACCTTTATGATATGCCGCAATCCGTTATGACCACCATGACCGCCACCCTGCTTGATTCGCAGCTGACCGAACGGCAGATCCAGATCATCATGAACCACCAGCAGCTGACCCGGTTCACAGCCAAAGGCCTTGCAGGCCGATGCCACACTGGCGCCACTCAGATTCATGAAGGTCTGCGGCTTGAGCAATATCACGGGTTCAGCCTGCCGGCGGCCCTGCCCCCAGAAAGCCTGGTGCCCCTTTTTGTTCAGTGACAGCTGCCAGCGCTCGCCCAGCTGGTCCACGACCATAAAGCCAATGTTATGACGTGTCTGGGCATAACGGTCGCCGGGATTTCCCAGGCCAACAATCAGCATGACGCCTCTAGTCTTCCGAGGTCTCGCTGCCTTCTTCGACGTCGTCTGACGGCTTGTGGCCAACCACCGTAATCACGGTAAAGTTGACATCGTGCACCAGTTCGATCCCTTCGGGTGCCTTGATATCCTCGATATGGACGACATCGCCGATTTCCAGTTGTGCCACCGGAACATCAATACTGCTGGGCACCTGGGTGGGCAGACAATAAACCTCAAGTTCCTTGCGGATCAGCTCCAGGGTGCCGCCTTCCTTCTCACCCTTGGAGCGACCTTCCACCAGGACCGGCACCATAAATGCCTGCTTGCGGCTCATGTCAATCGCCTGAAAATCAACATGCTCCGGCGTACGCCGCAGCGGATGAAGCTGCATGTCCTTCACGACAGCCAGACGACCAGCAAACGCTCCTTCGCCTCGCAGGGTCAGCAGCGTATTCCAACCGGCATCGGTTGCAAGGGCCTTCTGCAGCGCCTTCGGCTCTACGGTAACGGCGCAGGGCGAGATGTCGGCGCCATAGACCACGCCTGGGACCAGCCCGGCACGACGGGCGCTGCGCGCACCGCCCTTGCCCAGGCGCTCACGATTCGACAGATTCAGTTCAGCTTGTGCCATTGTGTGTAATCCTCCATAGGGCAACGCGACAGCCGTTGATCTAAACGACCAGGGAAATTTGTGACAGAACAAAACGATCCCGGCAATCGCCGGGCTCAGACAAACAGCGAACTGACCGACTCATCCGAGTGAATCCGCCGGATGGCTTCAGCCAGAATATTCGATACCGGCAACTGCCGCAGCCGTGGGCAGCGACCGACCTTGTCCTTGCAGCAGATGGTGTCGGTCACAACCACCTCCTGCAGACAGCTGGCCTCAATGCGGTCGAGAGCCGGGCCCGACAGCACAGCATGAGTTGCGTAGGCATAAACCTCGCGTGCGCCCTGCTCCTTGAGTGCTTCGGCCGCGTGGCACAGGGTGCCGGCGGTGTCAATCATGTCATCGACGATAATGCAAATCTGATCACGCACATCACCAATGATATGCATCACTTCGGAAACATTCGGCCCGCTGCGGCGTTTATCGATAATGGCAAGACCCGCATCAAGGCGCTTGGCAAAGGCCCGCGCCCGCTCGGTCCCGCCAGCATCCGGCGACACCACAACGACACGCTGCCGGAACCGTTGCTGAATATCATCAAGCAGCACTGGGGCGGCATACAGATGATCAACCGGAATATCAAAAAAACCCTGAATCTGACCCGCATGCAGATCCATGGTCACCACCCGATTGACGCCGGCGACAGAGATCAGATCGGCCACCAGCTTGCTGGTAATCGGCGTACGTGGCGCCACCTTGCGATCCTGTCGGGCGTAGCCAAAATAGGGAATAACGGCAGTGATGCTTTCCGCCGAAGCCCGTTTGAGAGCATCGACCATTACCAGCAGTTCCATCAGGGTATTGTTGCTCGGCGCACTGGTCGACTGCACGACATAGACATCACGACCACGCACGTTCTCGCCAATTTCGACCATGATTTCGCCATCGGAAAAGGTCTTGACGTTGGCGGCCCCAAGGGGCAGGGACAGATCGGCACAGATTTCCTGCGCCAGGGAACGGTTGGAATTGCCGGCAAAAATCTTAAACTTGTTCACGGGCGATCCTGAATAACAGCAGATAAAAACAAGGAAGCCACCCACAACGCAGGCGGCGCAACAAAGACGGCGAACAACAAAAGCCCCCCGAAGCACGCCACGGCTACGACAGGACGACCTCTGTGCTTGGGCAGGCGATGGCTGGGGCGCCAGGATTCGAACCTGGGAATGCCGGAATCAAAATCCGGTGCCTTACCGCTTGGCGACGCCCCATCAGAACAACTCTACAGGATGCGACAGCAACCCCATGCGCACCCGGCGCTGCCTGTCGTGGGGGGGGTTATACAACACCCGTCGCGCTACTGCAAACAAAAAAACCGCCGTGTCAGGCCGGCGCCGGCAGCAACGCCGGGACATCCACCAGCCCCTCAGCAACCGCCAGCCACCACCCCGGGGCCAGCACCAGGCGTGCTGCCAATTGCCGCGCTGCTACTTCGCTATCACACAGCGCGAACAGCGTCGCACCGCTACCGGACAGCAAAACAGCTTCAGCGCCAGCAGCGTGCAAAGCCGTCGCAGCCTGTTCAATCGCCGGTGCCAAACCCTGCGCCGGCAGTTGCAGATCGTTGTGCAGCAGGCCAGCCAACTCGGCAGTGCGGGTAAAATACAGGCGCTGCCTCGGCGCTGTCGAATAGTGCCGCACCTGACCATAGACCTGTGCCGTACTCAGAGCAACGCCGGGATTGAGCAAAACGTACCAGCAGTTGGGCAGTCGCCGCAGCGGCTGAAGACGCTCACCAATGCCCAGCGCCCAGGCCGGCTGTCCCTGCAGGAAAAAAGGCACGTCAGCGCCGAGACGCAACCCCAGCGCCATGAGCTGCTCCTGCGCCAACGGCACATTCAGCTGTTGCCGCAAGGCCAACAACACCGTCGCGGCATCGGAAGATCCCCCTCCCAGACCGGCGGCCACGGGAATCCGCTTATGGAGAACAATCCGCACGCCAGGCGGATCAATCAGCTGATCGAGCAACAGTCGGGCAGCCCGTTCCGCCAGATTACATCCTCCCGGCGGCAGCACAACCCCGGCGCACTCCAGTTCAACTCCCGACCCGGCCGTCAGCTCGATTTCGATAAGATCAAAAAGACCTATGCGCTGCATCAGCATGCACAGCTGATGATAGCCATCCGCCTGCCGCGACAACACATGCAGACACAGATTCACCTTGGCAGCCGCCCGGTAGATCGCCATTCGTTCCCCCTTTTTCAGCAGCACTGTCGCTGTGGACTCTCCCAGGGTTTAACAGGATGTTGAAAAAGTCCCTTCCGGGGCTTTTTCAACGACGCAAGCCGAAAATGCGATTTGCGTCTTGCTCACAAAATCAATCCATTACGAAGTAATGATTGATTTTGGTCGCCCGTCCATGGGCTCCAGCAGGCTGTTTTTCAACAGCCTGCTAAGACAAGCTCTCAAGAGCCGTTCGCGACCAGTCCAGTGCCACAAGATACGACTCGGCCACCTGCCGTTCCTTCCTCCCTCCCCGCTCCAACCGATCCCAGCGGCCCTGCTCGTAATCCTCTACCAGCCGCAAGGTCTGCCCCAGCACCCCGTCGCGCTGCAGCAGGGCAGTGCGCACCTCGGCCGCCAAGGGCAAGTGCTGCAGCACCTCGGCCATGGGCACATCCAGCAGACTGTCCAACAGGGAGAACAGACCCACGGTAAAGAAAACACCCCGTCGATCATTACTGTCCTGATCGCTGAGCAACTCACACATCTTGGCCCGCACCAACGACATGGTCATCAGCTCACGCGGTTTTTCATCCACCGAGCCGATCGCAACAATGCAGGCCCAGTTGCGAATGTGTTGCAACCCCAGATAGACGATCGCCTGGCGAATCGAGCGCACTTCACTGACCAGACTGTAATAACTCGAATTGATCTGGCGCAGCAGCTTGACACTCAGGTGAACATCGGTTTCGATGATCTGCTGCAGCGTTTCCAGATCGATATCCGGCCGCTGCAACTCGGTCATCAGCCGCAGCATGGCCATGCGACTCGGTGGCAGCTTGCGACCGGCCACCACCTGAGGCCGGCTGAAAAAAAAGCCCTGAAAATAATCAAAGCCAAGGCGCCGGCAATAAATATAATCGTCGTAGCTTTCAACCTTTTCAGCCAGCAGCTTGACAGCCTTGATCTTGCGCAGACGATGAACCTGGGCGGCAATCTGGGCGCGGCTGAGTGCCAGAATGTCGATTTTGACAATATCAGCCAGTTCCACCAGTGGCGCGAGCCCCTCGCTCAAGACAAAATCATCCAGTGCAATGATATGACCACCACGGGCCAGCCGACGAATGGCCTCAAGCACCACGGGTTCGGGGCTGACGGTTTCCAGCACCTCGACCACCAGCTGGCTGGTAGCAAACGGCAGCGAAGCCCCCTGCAACAGGAAGCCACGGGTAAAATTGCAGAACGCCTTATGCGCCCCGACCAGCCGGTCAAGGCCGACCTCGACCAGTGAATTGATCACCACCTCTGAACTGGCAGCCTCCACATCGGCGATCACGGCCCGATCCATATCGCGGGCATGACGGTACAGCAGTTCATAGGCATAAACCCGCAACTGGCGATCAAAGATGGGCTGGCGTCCGATAAAAATGTCCCGCATACCTATTCCACCGCTCCGGGGTCGCGATCCTCGCAACACGTTGCGACCCGTTATTATCACTCGTGATCCGGTCTTTCAATCGTCGGCGGGCAACCACGGAGCCTGAGCACGCAACAGGGCAGAGAAAGCCTCCAGACTGGCAGCAACCCGTTGCTCAACCTCCGTTGCGGCCAAGGCAAACAGCAGCGGCATGCCGGCCTCGACGTTGTCGATGGCCCAGACATGAAAACGGCTGTTACGGCAGGCAGCAACCACCTCCGGATCAAGCATCAGGTGTTGCACGTTAGCCGCTGGAATCAGCACGCCCTGCTGGCCGGTAAGACCACGCAGCTGGCAAAGCGCAAAAAACCCCTCGATCTTCTCATTCACTCCACCAATGGCCTGGACCTGACCATACTGGTTGACCGAACCGGTAACGGCCACATCCTGCCGCAATGGCAGCTCAGCCAAAGCCGACAGCAAAGCGTAGAGCTCGGCCAATGAAGCACTGTCGCCATCGACAATGCCATACGACTGCTCAAAGCAGAGCGATGCCCGGAAGGCCACCGGCTGACGACGAGCGAAACGCTGAGCAAAAAAGCCACTCAGAATGAAAACGCCTTTGTCGTGGCTGGCGGCCGACAACTGGCTTTCTCGTTCAATGTTGATCAGGCTGCTGCGCCCCGCAGCAACGCTAGCGCTGATGCGGGCCGGCAGGCCAAAAGCATATTCACCATACTGATAGACCGCCAGACCGTTGATTCGGCCAACGCTGTGCCCCTGGGTTTCCAGTAGCAGCACCTCGCTTTCCATCAGACCGCGCAGCACCTCTTCCAGCCGGTTTCCCCGATAGCGTTGCGCCGCCACCGCCAGCTGCACCTGCTCGGCGGCAACGTGCGACTGCTGCTGACGCCGGGCATACCAGGCGGCTTCCTGCACCAGATCGGCCAGATCGAGAAAGCGGCTGGTCAGACGGTTCTGATCCTGGGCCAATCGAACTGCCTGCTCAATAAAGGCGGCCACCCCCGTGCGATCAAAAGGCGGCAAATCGTGCTTATGGCACTGGGTTGCAATAAAACGAGCATAATCAGCAACCCGATCCCAAGTATTCTTCATGCTGTCATCGAAATCAGCCTTAACCTTGAAATAGCGCCGAAAATCCTTGTCCTGGGCATAGAGCAGCTCATACAGCGGCTCATCTCCAATAAGAACAATCTTACAGCGCAGGGCAACAGGTTCAGGTTTAAGCGATGCCATCGCGAGTATCCGACTCTGCTCGGCCATGTCTTCGATGCGGATCTGTTTATTACGAATACTGCGCTTAAGCGCCTCATAAGCAAACTCGTTAAGCAACAGATCCCGCGCATCCAGCACCAGATAACCGCCATTGGCGCGGTGCAGCGCGCCGGCCTTCAGTCGCATGAAGCTGGTGACGGCATTGCCCTGATGCATGCCATACTCGATACGGCCAAACAGATTGAAGTAGGTCGGATTGGTCTCAAACACCACCGGCGCTCCAGCGCAGTCCGCATTATTGACCAGCAGATTGATCTGATAGCGATCCCAGAAGCGTTCTTCACCACCGTCAAGCACATCAACGACATCTTCGACGGCGGTCTCAGGACGCAACAGATCCAGATGTGCCGTCAAATCCGCCTGACAGCGCTGCAGATGTTCTGTCACCCAAGGGTGGTCAGCAAAATCCTGGCGCAATTGGGCGAACTGCTCCTGCGCCACCTGCGACGCGCGCTGCGTCTCCATCTCCGCCAGTGCCACCCGGGACTGCAGGTCGATATCGCGCACCGCCGTCAGAGCCTCATTGAGCTGACGCTGCAACGTCGCCCCCTTCTGATCGATGCTCCGCTGATCCTCCTCCGACAGCGCATCATAGGTCGACTGGCTCAACGGCTGGCCCTGCCGCGCCGGCACCAGCACCAGGCCACTGACACTGCGCTGCAGCACAAAACCATTGCGCAATGCCTTTTTTTCCAGCTGTTCAAACACCTTACGATGTTTTTTCTGGAACCGGGCTGTGATCTGGGCCTTACTCTCTTCGTATTCCTTGCCGGTAAAAATCTTCGGGATCTCTTCGGCCAGACGCCGTACCGCAGCCGCCAGGGCCTCCTGCAGGCGATGTCCCACCCCGGCTGGCAAGGAAAAACTGCGCGGCCTGGCACCCCCTTCAAGATCATGGACATAACACCAGTCCACAGGCGACGGCTGTGTCGCCGCCATCTGCGTCAACAGGTGGCGGATAGCCGATGAACGTCCTGTCCCGCTGGAACCTACCAGAAACAGATTGAACCCTTCCGCCTCCATGCCCAGTGCAAACTCAATGGCTGTTCGGGCGCGCTCCTGGCCGATCGGCTCATGCAGCAGTTCCAGCGCGGTCGTATCCTCAAATTCAAACTGCTGCGGGCAACAACGCCATCGAAGTTGTTCAACAGGCAGCGCTATCAGTTCAGCCATAGGCGGGGCCTCGCCGGTTAGAGGACTCTGTTTTTCCATCGCCCTATCATAGCGCGGACAGCGCCGGAACAGAAGCCTTGATCCATAACCAGATAACGCATCCGAACGCAAAAAAGGCCAGCTGTGCACTGGCCTTTGCGTTCGGACAATTATGCAACGGCACCAAGGCGCCGAACGGGTGTCACCCCAAATAGTGATTGTTGTTGCGCGCCCGGTTAGCGACGATGGTCGAATCCAGCAATTCACCGCAGCAACTGCATTTCCACGCCTGGAACGAACGAACAAAATCGAAATACTTCTCTGAATACATCCGACCTTTGCATTTAGGGCACTTCATGATCTCCTCCTTCACCAATCAGGGCAAGATGCTGTGCACAAATCATGGTTTGCGGATTATTCACAAAAAATGCCAATCCTGCCTGTCCGCAGAAAATGTCATCCATCCCGTAACGATTATTTCATCAAACCCGTCGGCCAGGCGATCAAACCTGCTAAAATTCCATCAGTTGGCCAGATTGCCATCGGTAGCGAAAAAAGGCGCCAGCCGTTCCAGTGTGCGTGGACCTATACCGGGAACCCGCTTCAAGCAGTGGAAGGCGGAGAAATCGCCATTTTCATGACGGTCGTTTTCAATACGCTGAGCGAGCCTTGGTCCGACACCGGGCAGATCCGGCCAGTCAGACAATCCCATGGCGTCCGGTTCCAGAGCGATAGCCAGTGCCATGCGCTGACCGGCGCGTAACCAGTCACGATCATGCTGCCTGTAAAAACAGCCTGTTTGCGGATCATAACGCAAGGCGGCGGCCGATGGCCAATCCTGCAGCTGTCGAATCAAGCGCCCAGAGCAGAGAGAAAGATCGTTCGCCAGCAAATTGACGCCACTCGCAGAGGAGACGTCATAGACATGACGGCCCTTGGGACCCTCTACCTCGACCCAGCGGTGAGAAACGCTGGGCTCAGACGAAAAAAAACCGACCGGCGCAATCGCGACCGGTCGGGTCAGACAAATAAGAACCAGGCAGGCCAGCAACAGCAGCAGACTGCCGGGGCGGCGCAGCAGGCGCATGGGCGCTCAGGCCATATCCTTATTCAGTTTATATTGAAAAGCGTCCGTCAACGCATGGTACGAGGCATCAATAATGTTGTCACTGACACCAACCGTGCCCCAGCGATTGAGACCATCACCAGATTCGATCAGCACCCGCGTCACCGATGCAGTGCCCTTGCCAGCCGGCAACACCCGCACCTTGTAGTCGTACAAACGCATTTCGCGCAGCTGGGGATAGAAATGCTCCAAGGCCTTGCGCAAGGCATTATCGAGAGCATTGACTGGCCCCTCGCCCTCCGCCGCGGTATGCTCGATCCGGCCACCGACCTTGATCTTGACCGTGGCCTCCGACAGAGGTTTGTCACCTTCCTTTTGCTTGGTATCGATGACACGGAAACCAATTACCGAGAAGAAATTGCGCAGATTGCCAAGAGCCTTGCGCATCAGCAGTTCAAATGAGGCTTCGGCGCCTTCAAACTGATAACCCTGGTTTTCAAGCTCCTTGATCTGCTCAAGAATTTCCAGGGTCAGCGGATCCTTGCTGTCGAGATTGATATTAAACTGCTCGGCCTTGGCCAGAATGTTGGCGCGACCCGACAGATCCGACACCAGTACCCGTGTGGCATTGCCGACCTGCTCCGGCCGGATATGTTCATAGGTCTCCGGATGGCGCTGGATGGCCGAAACATGCACCCCGCCCTTGTGGGCAAAGGCCGAGTTGCCAACATAGGGCTGATGTTTGTTGGGCACCAGATTGGCCAGTTCGTAAACATGTCGGGAAACCAGCCGCAGGCTGCGCAGCTGCTCGTCGCTGACACCGTCGCAATTCATCTTCAGCTTCAGCGCCGGGATAACAGAGCACAGATTGGCATTGCCACAGCGCTCACCAAAGCCATTGAGAGTACCCTGGACATGCACGGCACCGCAAGCCACCGCCATCAGCGAATTGGCCACAGCACATTCACTGTCGTTGTGGGCGTGAATACCCAGCGGCGTCTGAATCTGCGCCTGCACCGCCTTGATGATCTCCGGCAATTCGTGCGGCAGCGTACCGCCATTGGTGTCACACAGAACAATGCAGTCCACGCCGGCCTGCTGAGCTGTCAGAAGCGTTTTCAGTGCATATTCAGGATTGGCCTTGTAACCATCAAAGAAATGCTCGGCATCGTAGATCACCTCGCCAACATTCTGTTTGAGATAGGCCAGCGAATCGTAGATCAGCTCCAGATTTTCTTCCAGCGAGATGCGCAACGCTTCGTGAACATGAAAATCCCAGGTCTTGCCAAAGATGGTCACAACGTCGGGTGCAGCCTGCAAAAGCGTCTGAATGTTGTTATCCTGCTCCGGCGTGGTTTTGGCCCGCCGGGTCGAGCCGAAGGCCGCTATCTTGGCCTGGGAGAGCCTGACGTTCTTGATCTCCTGAAAAAACGCGATGTCCTTCGGGTTCGAGCCAGGCCAGCCACCTTCAATATAATGCACCCCCAGTTCATCAAGCTTCTGGGCAATGCGAATCTTGTCGCTGACTAAAAAGGAGATATCCTCGGCCTGGGTACCATCCCGCAGGGTCGTGTCATACAGCATTACCGACTTCATCAGTTCTCTCCTGTGGCTCGCCGATCAGCTGGCGTTGCCCAAACCAAAGGCATCGTGCAGCACTCGCACCGCCAGTTCGGTATATTTGTCCTCAATGACGCAGGAAATTTTGATTTCACTGGTGGAAATCATAAGGATGTTGACGCCTTCGGCACTCAAGGCATTAAACATCTTGCTGGCCACGCCGGAATGGGAGCGCATACCGACACCGACGATCGAAACCTTGGCGACCTTATCATCCGAGGTCACACCGGCAGCACCAATACCCTGCGCCGCTTCCTCAATAATCTTGAGAGCCTTTTTCAGGTCGGTACGAGGCACGGTAAAAGTCAGGTCGGTCATGCCCTGGGTGGACACATTCTGAATGATCATGTCGACGCTGATGTTGGCTTCAGACAGCGGGGAGAAAATCCTGGCAGCGATACCGGGCTTGTCGGGTACCCGCATCACGGAAATCTTCGCTTCGTCCTTGTTGTAGGTCACACCTGAAACCAGTACGGTCTCCATCTCTGCATCCTCCTTCATCACCAGCGTGCCGGGATTGTCGTTAAAACTGGAACGAACATGAATAACCACATCGTATTTCTTGGCGAATTCGACCGAGCGGATCTGCAGCACCTTGGCCCCCAGCGAAGCCATTTCGAGCATTTCCTCGTAGGAGATCTTCTCGATCTTGCTGGCATCACTGACAATGCGCGGGTCGGTGGTGTAGACGCCATCGACATCGGTGTAGATCTCGCAGACATCTGCCTTGAGTCCGGCTGCCACAGCTACCGCCGAGGTATCGCTACCACCTCGGCCAAGGGTGGTGATGTTGCCCTCACTGTCCACGCCCTGAAAACCGGCCACCACCACAATGGTGCCGCCCTTGAGATCCTCGCGAATGTTCTCCTCGCCGATTTCAAGAATGCGAGCACGCGAAAAGGCGCTATCGGTCTTGATGGGAATCTGAGGGCCAAGATAACTCTTGGCTTTATAGCCCATGGACTGCAGACACATGGATAGCAGCGCGATGGTCACCTGCTCACCGGTGGAGACCAGCACATCATACTCGCGCTCGTTAGGAAACTCGCACATCGCGTTGGCCAGATCGACCAGCCTGTTGGTTTCACCCGCCATGGCGGAAACGATCACCACAACGTCGTTTCCTTCATCATAGGTGCGTGCCACCCGCTGGGCGACATTACGAATCTTTTCAATTGTTCCGACGGATGTTCCACCGTATTTCTGTACGACCAGAGCCATTGTTGAAGGTCCTCCCTGAAGGCTTATCCGCTAACCTCCCGCAGCAGCGCGGCCGGCGGGCGGCACAGCAGGTTGTAACAAGATTTGAAAACGCGGTCAAAGCATTTTATCGGTCGGGCGGCACCAACCCGGCCAGCGTCCGGATTCGGTGACATAAAACGGCATGTTGCTGTTGAAAGAGGGTATCGGCAAAAAAAGACAGCTCACGACTTTCGGACTCCAGCCAGCGCAACTGAATACGCAAAGCATCCTTTTGCAGACGAGGATCACGATCAGGCCATTCAACCAGAGAAACGCCGTTTGCATAAAGAAACTCATCAAAGCCGAGGTCTTCAAGTTCCTCCGCGCCGGCCAGGCGATACAGATCAAAATGATACAGCGGCAGCCGCCCCTGATAGCTGTTCATCAGGGTATAGGTCGGGCTGGCCACCGGCTGCTGGGGCGGCACGCCCAAGCCGCGAGCCAGCGCTGTTGCCAGACAGGTTTTACCGCAACCGAGATCCCCTTGCAGCAGAATCCGGCAGGGCGCGTCCAGCCACTGACCGAGCTGCCAGCCAATCTGTCCGGTCTGCGCCGGGCTGTTGCTGACAAGACAGCAGAGCCGCACCCGCTACTCCAGCGTACGAATAATGTCGAAACGCGCCACCACCCCCAGCAGGCGCCCTTCCTCCACCACTGGCACCAGATGAATACGGTTACGGGTCATCAGGGCTGCCACCTCACTGACCGGTGTCAGCGGCCCGCAACTGATCACCTGACGCTGACACAGCTCACCAACCGTCTCTGCCGTCAGGCGGCGTACCTGCTCGGCAAACTTCTTTTCGCTTTCCAGATACAGCACCCAATCAAACAGCGAAACCACCGTTGGCAGATGCAACGGCTGGTCACGCTCCACCAGATCGGTTGCCGAAATGATTCCAACCAGATGGCCTTCGCCATCAACCACCGGCATGGCGCTGACCCGGTGTTGCTGCAACTGACGGGCAAAGTCCTGCAAGCTGGTGTCTTCCCGCACGACAATAACATCGCGCGTCATAATATCCTGGGCATACAGCATCATGAACCTCCTTCCGGCCTCGGGATGCCGGCTGTCTGTAAATTCTGACGGGCTTGCGGCAGCGCCCGCGCTACGGCCATGGCACCATAGCCAACGGCCCCGGTCGTGGCGCAAATATCGGCAGCGGCGCCATGCAGGTAGACGGCCAGCACGGCCGCTTCAAATGGCGCCAGCCCCTGGGCCAACAGCGCCGCGACAAGACCGGTCAACACATCACCCATGCCGCCACTGGCCATGCCCGCATTACCGGTACCGTTGAGCCAGACCCGGCCATCGGCTGCTGCGATAACCGTGCGAGCCCCCTTAAGAACGAGGACCAACTGGTGACGACGGGCAAAAGCGCTGGCCACACCACAGCGATCCTGCTGGATCTGGGCAACCGTCAGGCCAGTCAGCCGCGCCATTTCACCGGGATGCGGCGTCAGCACGAGGGCTGCGGGGCGCGAGCCCTGCAGCAACTCCGGCCGCTGGCTCAACACATTGAGGCCATCGGCATCAACGACCAGGGGCACATGACAACATCCCAACAGACGCTTCAGCAACAGGCCACTGGCGGGCGTCCAGCCAATACCTGGCCCTACCGCCACAGCATTCTTGCCGGCCAGCAGCCCTGACAGCTGGTCACCATCAAAAGGCTCCCAATCCTTACTCGCTGGCACCGTGAAGGTCATCACCTCGGCGGCCAGAGTCGTCAGCTGCGCCTGTGCAATAGCGGGTGCCGCCAGCGTCACCAGCCCGCTGCCACCGCGCAATGCGCCTTCGGCACAGAGGCGGGCCGCGCCGCAGGTTCCAGACATTCCGGCCAGCAGCAGGCTGTGGCCGCAGACGCCCTTATGACTGTCTGACGTCCGCCGTGGCAACAGTGCCCGGGCGTCAGCGGCCTCGACCAGGCACAGACGAGCGGGCACGGCCGCCTGCAACACCGCCGGCATCCCGATATCAACAACTTCCAGCGCACCGCCATAGGCGGCAGCGGGCATACTGACCTGCCCGATTTTGGCGCAGGCAAAACTGGCCGAACAGTCGGCCCGCACCGCCTCTTCCAGCACCGCTCCACTGGTCGCATCAATGCCGGACGGCATATCAACAGCAAACACCGGCACCCCGCTGGCATTGAGCCAGCGCAGGGCCTGGCGATAATGCCCGCGGGCCGGCGCCGTCATGCCATTGCCAAAGATGGCATCCACCAGCAACCGGCAATCGTTCTGCTGCTGCAGCAGGCGCGCCAGGGCCGCCTCGTCCTCGGCAACCAGCAGTGGCAAACCACAGCGGCTGGCAATGGCGGCGTTATGACCCGCCGCTCCCCGCAGACGCTGCGGGGCCGCCAAAGCCAGCAGACGCACCTGCCAGCCCCAGGCCTGCAGGTGACGCGCCATGACATAGCCATCCCCGCCATTGTTGCCCTTGCCGCACAGAATCAGCAGCGGCCCGGGATAACGATCGGCATAGCGCCGCTGCAACACGGCAGCCGCTCCGCGTCCAGCATTTTCCATCAGCACCAGGCCTTCGATACCATAGTCCTCGATAGCCTGGCGATCCATCTCCCGCATCTGTTCGGCTGTCACCAGCTTCATGGGCCCTCCAGAATTACCGTGGCTATCGCATAATCTCGCTCGTGGCTGTAGGACAGGTGGCTGAACCTCAGGCCGCGGGCAGCGAATAGTTCGGCAGCGCGACCGGCCAAGACCAGTGTCGGCGCCCCCAGAGCATCGCGCCGCACCTCGATGTCTTGCCACGTCAGGCCATCCCGCAGACCAAGCCCCAGGGCCTTGAGAAACGCTTCCTTGGCCGCGAAGCGCGCCGCCAAGTGTTGCGCCGCCTGCCGGCGCGGCAGGGCATAGGCCCGCTCCGCCGGCGTGAACAGCCGCTCCAGCACAGCGGAACGCTGTTCGAGCAGACGGACAAAACGCGCCACAGCAACAACATCGGTTCCCAGTCCGGCAAGCGCCATCAGCGTTCCTGCAGCAGGGTCTTCATCTCGCGCACCGCCCGTTCCATCCCCACCAACACGGCTCTGGCAACAATGCTATGGCCGATATTGAACTCGCTGATCTCGCCCAAGGCGGCAACGGCGGCGACGTTCTGGTAATTCAGCCCATGACCGGCACTAACCTGCAGACCCAGACCGCGCGCCTGCCGGATGGCCTGGCGCATCCGGACCAGCTCGGCCGCACGCCCGCCTTCAGTGCCGGCGTTGCAGTAGATTCCGGTGTGGATCTCGACGATATCGGCGCCAACCTCGGCGGCCAGTTCAATCTGGCGCGGATCGGCATCGATAAACAGACTCACCCGGATTCCAGCCTGCTGCAGCAGCGCAATACGATCCTTGAGTTGCGGCTGAGACGCCACATCAAGGCCTCCCTCGGTGGTCAGTTCCTGTCGCTTCTCCGGCACCAGAGTAGCAAGATCGGGGCCGACGTGACAGGCGATGGCAACCATTTCTGCCGTCGCGGCCATTTCCAGGTTCAGTGGCAGCTCAATCTGCTGGCGCAACAGGTTGACATCCGCATCCTGAATATGGCGGCGATCTTCCCGCAGGTGTACGGTAATCCCATCGGCACCACCCAGTTGGGCCAGCAAGGCCGCTGTCAAGGGTTGTGGTTCACGGCCACCGCGCGCCTGACGCAGAGTAGCCACATGATCGACATTGACACTCAAACGACTCATCCGTTGTTCTCCTCGTCGCCGCGGCCCAGACACCGGACCACGGCATCGGCAATCTCATCCGCCATGGCCTGAATCTCCCGCTGGCTCGGGCCTTCAACCATGATCCGCAGCAGCGGTTCAGTGCCGGAATAACGGATCAGCAAGCGACCGCTTTCGCCCAGGCGCGCCTCACAGTCCTGCAGCAGCGCCTTGAGCGGTGCCACGCTCGCCAGATCGGTCTTCTCCCGTACCCGCACATTGACCAGTACCTGAGGCAGGGCGGTCATGATGCGAGCCAGCTCGGACAGTGGCTGCTGCTGCCGACGCATGATGGCCAGAACCTGCAGCGCCGACAGAATCCCGTCGCCAGTAGTAATGTGATCGAAGAACACCAGATGACCTGACTGCTCGCCGCCAAAATTATAGCCATGGCGCAACATGGCTTCGACCACATAGCGATCACCCACAGCCGTTTTGACCACCGACACGCCACAGGAACGCATGGCAATATCAAGGCCCATATTACTCATCACCGTAGCCACCAGGGTCTGCTTGGCCAGCTGGCCCGTTTCCTTAAGATGGCGCGCGCAGATGGCCATGATATGATCGCCATCCACCTCCTCGCCCTGTTCATCGACGAAAATCACCCGGTCAGCGTCACCATCAAGGGCAACGCCCACATCGGCCCGGTAGTCACGCACAGCTTTAGCCAGCTGCTGCGGGTAAAGGGAGCCGCAGCCGGCGTTGATGTTGGTGCCATCAGGCGTCACCCCAAGTGCCACCACCTGAGCGCCCAGCTCTTCGAACACGGCTGGCGCCACCCGATAAGCCGCGCCATGGGCGCAATCCACCACGATGCGCAGACCACGCAGATCAAGATCGCGCGGGAAGGTGTTCTTCAGAAAAACGATATAGCGCCCGCCAGCATCGGCGATACGAAAGGCCCGGCCAACCTCCGCCGCCGTTGGCCGCAACAGATCCAGTTCATCAGAAAACAGCAGCTCCTCCATCTGCAGTTCCACCGCATCTGGCAGCTTGAGACCGTCGGCGGAGAAGAACTTGATACCGTTATCCTGATAGGGGTTGTGAGACGCCGATATTACAACACCGGCGTCAGCCCGCATGGAACTGGTGATAAAAGCGATGCCAGGCGTCGGCAGTGGGCCAACCAGCTGAACATCAACACCCATGGAGCAGATTCCCGCCGCCAGCGCGTTCTCAATCATATAACCCGACAGCCGCGTATCCTTGCCAATGACGATGCGACGGCGCTTGTCAGCCGCCTTGGACAGATAGGCGACGGCACGACCGAGCTTCATGGCCATCTCCGCCGTCATCGGATACTTGTTGGCAACACCGCGAACACCGTCGGTGCCGAAAATCTTTTTTTTCATGACAGCTCATCCTGGAGTACGGCAGGGTTTTCCGGTGCCACCGGCGGCGGCTCAACAGCAGGACCGGGCTCCGGCGCCGGCAGGGGCTGCACCCGCACCTCGGCATCCACCGCCCGAGGTTCGACCAGCCGGCTGTAGGTTCCCTGATAGCTCAGGGGCACCGACAGGGAAAAACTTTCCCGGACACGACTTAAATCCACCATTTCGGTTTCGACCTCCGAAACCGTCTTCATCTCGCTTTCAGCCCCTTCCACGGTCGCCCGATCCGGCCGCGCCAGCACCTGTTCGATAACAAACCCTTCGGGCAAACCGCTGCTGAACACCAGCCGTATCGGCACTGTCTTGCGACGCAGACGTTCCAGCTTAACATCAACATAGGAAGGCGACAGACGGGTTATCTTCAGGTTGCGCGGCAATTGCAGGCGATCTTCCAGCCGGCGGAAGGTCGTAATGCCTGGCTGGGCGTCGCGCAGATCGACAGATAGGCTCAGATTCGACACCTGGATATTGGACAACAGCGTCCGCGGCCCGCTGATGCGCACATCGACCAGATTGGGCACCTCGTTGGCAACGATAAAATCCGCCGGCAGATTCTTCAGCTCCAGTGGCACCAGATAGCCCTGCTCGGCATTCTGCTCACCCATGACAAACAGCCATAACATGAAGGCAAAGGTCAGCGACAGGAGTTTAAGGTGCCAATTATTGAGCAGCAGCTGAACCATGAGGCCACCTCTCCCTGGCAGGAGATCAAAGAAATGTTGCTGGCATGATGCGAACAGAAAGGAAGACGCCCGCTGCCCTCCCCTGTGACCAGTTGGCAGCCCTAGCGGTTGGCCTTGGCCTTGCCGGGATCGAGCAGACGGGTCAGAATCCGCCGCAACGAGGTAGAGTCCAGATCGCGGGTCATGCGCCCCCCCACGGCGACGGAGATTTTACCGGTTTCCTCCGATACCACCACGGCAACAGCATCCACCAGCTCTGTCAGGCCGATGGCAGCGCGGTGACGCGTACCCAGACTTTTACTGATATCGGGATTCTGCGACAAAGGCAGAAAGCAGCCCGCCTGTTTCAGCCGACCGTTCTGCAACACCAAAGCCCCGTCATGGATAGGAGAAAAGGGCAAAAAAATGGCGCAGATCAGATCCGAGGAAACACGCGCATCGATTTCAACACCGATTTCCAGAAAGCTTTTCAGCCCTGTCTCACGCTCAATGACAATCAGGGCGCCGATTTTCTTGCTGGCCAAGGTCACCGCTGACGTGACCAGTTCGTCAATGATCTTGGTTTCCTCGCGGTAGGCAGCATCGGCATAAAAGGGATTGCGACCGACGTGCATCAGGGCTCGGCGGATATCATTCTGGAAGATGACAACGATGACCAGAACAATGGACGTAAGGAAATTGTCCAGCAGCCACTGCAGGGTAAACAGGCCCGTCAGCTGTGCCAGGACATAGACGATCAGCACCACCGCCAGGCCGAGCACCATCTGTACAGCCCGGGTGCCTTTGATCAGCAGAATGATCCGATAGATGATAAAGGCCACCAGGGCGACATCGAGGGCGTCGAGTATCCAGCGGAAATGCTTTGTCAGTTCTTCCAATCCGCCCATCGTTACCCCTGCCTCTGCCCCTGCACCCGTACTACATTGGCGCTGTACGCACCGCCTCAATCATGTCGACCAGTTGGCGGGTCGGCGCCACGTCGTGAACCCGGACAATCCGCGCGCCACCCAGCACGGCCGCCGCCACCGTCGCCAGGCTGCCCGCCAGCCGTTCATCCGGCAGCGCCTGCGACAACACCGTGCCGATAAAGCTTTTACGCGAAGTACCGATCAGCACGGGCACACCAAGCCCCTGGAATTCGGGCAAACGGCGCAAAAGGGTCAGGTTGCCCGTTACCGTCTTGCCGAAGCCGATTCCCGGATCGACTACCAGCTGGTCGTCAGCGACGCCGGCCGCCAGCGCCCGCTGCAGTGACCGCTCAAGAAAGACCATCACCTCGCCGACCAGGTCCGCATAAACAGTCTGCTGCTGCATGATATCCGGCCGGGACGGCGTATGCATCAACACCAGCCCGGCACCTGCTTGCGCGACGGTTTCCGCCATCGCCGCGTCAAAGGTCAGACCGCTGATATCATTAACAAAGCAGGCTCCGGCCGCCAGCGCCTGACGCGCCACGGCAGCCTTACTGGTATCAACTGACAAGGGGATGTCCAAACGATGACGGATAGCCTCGATCACGGGGACCAGGCGGTCAGCCTCCTCTTGGGCTGATACAGACTGACTGCCGGGCCGGGTGCTCTCGCCACCGACATCGATCAGATCGGCACCCTCATGCACCATGTCCTCGGCCCGCCGCAGCGCCGCAGCCAAAGACTGGTGACGACCGCCATCAAAGAAGGAATCCGGTGTCACATTGAGTATGCCCATGACACAGGGACGTTGCAGCGACAGACAGCTACAGCGGCCCCGCCAACGATCAGACGGTTGCTGCAAACGATCAAGCAGCTCTTTTAGTTGTGTCGCCCGCCGCGGCAGCCCAAAGGGTTGAGGCGCCAGCCGCTGACACAGCAAGCGCAGCTGTTTGGCCGTTGCCATCAGCAGCACATCGGTCTGAGCCTGGCGACCACAGACCGTACCACGCGCCACAGCCGCCTCGGCCCCCAGCGCCAGCATCTCCTGTTTGAGGATATTGGCCGCGCCACAGGGCACCTGGGGCAACAGAACATTAAGACGGCCGACCTTGTCGACCATGTGCGCCACCCCCGCCGGATCAGCCCCCAACGCCTCCAGGACAGCACGAACATGGGTATTACTGTCCAACTGCAGCAGACGAGGGCTGTCGTTCACACCGTCTCCGCCGGCGGGTTCGTCTCGGCTATCTCGGGCTGCTCGCAAACGAGCAAAATACGCTGGATATCCTCAGCATCGATGGTTTCACGTTCCAGCAATTCTTGCGCCATGCGTTCAAGCACCGGCCGATGGGTTTGGAGAATCGTACGGGTTGTCTCATAGGCCTGCCGCACGATCTTCTGAATCTCGGCGTCAATCGACTGGGCTGTGGCCTCGCTGTAGTTCTTCACATGACCCATGTCCTTGCCAAGAAACACCTCTCCCTCTTTCTCGCCGAAGGCCAGGGTGCCGAGCGCATCGCTCATGCCCCATTCGCACACCATCTTGCGTGCCAGGTTGGTAACCCGTTCGATATCGTTGCTGGCGCCGGTCGTAACGGTACCGATACAGATTTCCTCGGCGACCCGCCCCCCCAGCAAAGCACAAATCGCAGCAACGAGTTCTTCGCGATTCTGGCTGTACTTTTCCTCGGTCGGCAGATACATGGTGACCCCCAGAGCTCGGCCACGGGGGATGATCGAGACCTTGTGCACCGGATCGGCTCCCGGTGTCTTCAAGGCCACCAGGGCATGTCCAGCCTCGTGATAGGCGGTGACGCGCTTCTCCTTTTCGGTGATCACCAGCGAGCGACGCTCGGCCCCCATCAGCACCTTGTCCTTGGCCGCCTCCAGATCACCCATGTCGACCTGTTCCTTATTGGCCCGCGCCGCCAGCAAGGCCGCCTCGTTGATCAGGTTGGCCAAATCGGCGCCGGAGAAGCCTGGCGTCCCCTTGGCGACCACCTCAAGATCGACCGAATCGGCTACCGGCACCTTGCGGGCATGCACCCGCAGAATCGTGGTACGGCCCTTGATATCGGGCCGCGGCACCACCACCTGCCGGTCGAAGCGACCAGGCCGCAACAGTGCCGGGTCAAGCACGTCAGGCCGGTTCGTGGCGGCGATCAGAATAACGCCTTCATTCGACTCAAAACCATCCATCTCCACCAATAGCTGGTTGAGGGTCTGCTCACGTTCATCGTGTCCACCCCCAAGGCCAGCACCGCGATGACGACCGACGGCATCAATCTCATCAATGAAAATGATACAGGGTGCGTTCTTCTTGCCCTGGGCAAACAGATCGCGTACCCGACTGGCGCCCACACCGACAAACATTTCAACAAAGTCCGAGCCGGAAATGGTGAAGAAAGGCACATCAGCCTCGCCGGCGATCGCCCGCGCCAGCAGCGTTTTCCCTGTGCCAGGGGAACCGACCAGCAACACCCCTTTGGGAATGCGGCCACCAAGGCGGGTAAACTTCTTCGGGTCTTTCAGAAAGGCAACGATCTCCTCCAGTTCCTCCTTGGCTTCATCCACCCCCGCCACATCCCTGAAGGTGACCATGCCCTGAGTATCCGACAGCAGGCGCGCCCGGCTCTTGCCGAAGTTCATCGCCTTGCCGCCACCACCCTGCATCTGGCGCATGAAGAAGATCCAGACAGCAATCAGCAGCAGGATCGGCCCCCATGAGACCAGCATGGTAACCCAGAAACTGCGATCCTCCTCGGGCTTGGCTTCAATCACGACACCTCGCCCACGCAGTTCGCCGATCAGTTCAGGGTCGGATGGCGTATAGGTCTTGAAGCGTGTGCCATCCTTATAAACCCCTTGAATATTAGCGCCCTGAATCACCACTTCCTCGACCCGCCCTTCATCCAGGGCAGTAACAAAGCTGGTATAACTGATGGCTTCCTTCTGCGGTTCCTGCTGCGTCATCATATTGAACAGCAGAATCATCACCAGGGAAATCACCAGCCAGAGCGCAATATTTTTATAAAATTGGTTCACTTTTCCTCCCGCAGGCTAAAACGGCTGAAACCACAAAGGGCTCAGGATTTTTATAAATCGCTAAACGGCCTGTAAGTTAGCATAGGGGCAGCAACAGCCTCAACGGGATTTTGGCGCCACCGCCTGAAAATCGACCCGCCAGACCCACTGTTCATGAGGCTGCGGCAACAACAGCCGGCTGCGGCGATAACCAACAACCCAGAGAACCCTTTCCTGCTGACACAGCAGCGGCGTCTGCCACCGCAGCTGACGTTCCAGCCGCCATTCCACGAACAGATCCTTGAGCCTCTTGTGCCCTTCCATGCCCAAGGGCGCCAGCCGGTCCCCCGGCCGCGCCGATCGCAACTGCAAAGGCCAACGCAAATCCTGCGATGACAGATAAATCCGACAGCGCTCGTCGGCTGCGGCAGCGGCAGGCACCTGATCGATTTCAAGCCAGCCACCAGGCAGGGGATAGCGGCCCGGGCCGGGGATTGCACACTCCTCAACCTCCTGCGCCGGCACGGGCAGCCGCCGCAGAAACTCCAACGCCGTGCGGCTACGCACCACCACCGCTCGCGGCAGGCAGCAGACACCCTGAAAATCTGCGGCCTGCACGAGCGTCTCCAACTGGGCATAATGGCCAGCAGCAAGCCCCTGCACATCCCCTCGCAGCCTGCGCAAGACCTCGCGCAGCAGGCGCGCACGCAGGGCCGGATGCAATGGCCGCAGCCATTCCAAGGACAGACGAAAGCCTTCCGACAGTGGCTGCAATTGTAGCAGCAGTGGCTGAATCTGCTGCTGCCAGTAGTCCTCTTCCACAGCTACCCGTTGTGCCAGCTGTGCCAGCCGGCGGGACAGGCCCGGATGCTCCTGCTGCAGCTGGGGCCACAACTGATGCCGCAAGCGGTTGCGACTAAAACACAGCTCGGCATTGGATGCATCGGTGACATAGTCCTGAGACTCAAGAGCCAGAAAGCTCACCAGCTCGTCACGGCCAAAATCGAGCAACGGTCGCGCCAGCAAACCGCTACGCCAGGCCATCGCCGCCAGACCGGACACCGCTGTCCCACGCAGCAGACGCAACATCAGTGTCTCTGCCTGATCCTCCTGCTGATGCCCGAGCAAGATGGCAGCGCAGCCCAACCGATGGGCCTGCTGATACAAGAAATCATAACGGGCCTGCCGACCGGCCTCCTCCAGCCCCAAGCGCTGCCGTTGCGCCTGCTGCGCCACCGACACAAAACCAAACACTGCAGGCCAGCCCAATCCTGCGGCCAACCGAGCGACAAACACCGCATCGGTGCCGCTGGCCGGGCGCAAACCGTGATCAAGGTGCGCCACCACCAATTGCAACCCCAGTGGACGGGTCCACAGGTGCAACAGGCGCAACAAAGCAACGGAATCGGAGCCACCCGAAACCGCTACCAGCAAACGCTGGCCACAGCTGATACCGCAATGCTGCAGCAGATTATGGCGAAAACGCTGCTCCAGCTCCTGCCGCTCCATGCCGGATCTTTTTCTCTGCAATTTCACTACCCCGCTCGGGTAAACACCCGCACAACCTTCCGCCACAGAAGAGAAGAACGGCCTCAGAATACGCTGGATACAAAAAAACCCCCCCAGCAAACTGGGGGGGCCTGATAAATGGTGGCGGTGCAGAGATTTGAACTCCGGACACTGCGGATATGAGCCGCATGCTCTAACCGACTGAGCTACACCGCCAGCAAAACGAAAAACCGGCAAAACCGGCTTACTGGTATTGGTTGCGGGGGAAGGATTTGAACCTCCGACCTTCGGGTTATGAGCCCGACGAGCTACCAGACTGCTCCACCCCGCGTCAAAGCGAGGTGGAATCTACGCATTTTGAACCCACTTGTCAAGAAGAAAAAATCGCCGGCTCAGGCAATCGTTCAGGAACCAGTTTTCTTAATAAACCCTTCAAGTTTCGTGCTGTTGCGGACTCCCTGTTGCAGCTTCTCAGCCTCCAATCGCGTTGCAACCGGACCAACCATAACCCGCGACCAGACCCCTTTCGCTCCCAGATCCACGGTTTCAATGAAAACGGGAAACTGAGCACGCAGCTTCTGCTCCACGGCGCGGGCATCGGCCGCCTGCCGGAATGAGGCCACCTGTACCAGATAGCTCCCCCCCGGCACCGCTGCCACCCGTAGGGCAGCAACTTCGGCTGGCAGCGGTTTCGCAACGACCGCCGCAGGCACCTCCGGCTGGCGTTCCGCCTTGGGCGGCGACGACACGGCGACGGCCAGTGCCTCCTCCGGCGGAGGATTAAGACCGCTGCCCAGCAATCCGTCAGCCGGCGGCGACAGGAGCGCGGCCAGGGGATCGGCTGGCGGCGCCAGGTCGGCCTCCGTCAACGCGGCTGGAGCCGGGGGCTCGGCAGGAGCAGAAGGCGGCACGACCGACACTGGTGCCACCGGCGGTTGCACCTCCGGCTGACGCAGAGGCGCCACCGCCACAACCTCGCCAGCTACCGGGTCAGAGGCAAGATGGGCAGCCGCGGGTTCCTCGGCAGCCCGACGCTGCCCCCCCACCAGAATTCCCAGGGCAAAGCAACCCAGACAGAGCGCCGCCAGCAAAACAAACATCACCAAAACAGGCCGCTTCGCCGGCGGACGCGGCCCCCGTCCGTATTCCGTCTGAGACATGGTCTCCTCCTTTTGTCGGTCGAACCCTGACCCTGCAGGTTACATTTTCTGCGGCGCAGCCACACCCAGCACCCGCAAGCCATTGGCCAGCACCTGGCGCACCGCCTCAGCCAGATAGAGCCGGGCACGACTGATGGCCTCATCTTCAACCAGAATCCGTTGCTGATTATAGTAGCTGTGGAAGGCTGCCGCCAGCTCCTGCACATAAAAGGTCAGACGATGAGGCTCATAATGCTGGGCTGCTGTACAGATCACCTCGGGATAGCGCTCCAGCAAGCGGGCCAGAGCCAGCTCCTCTTCAAGCCGGAGCACGGTACAGTCCGGCATACCCTCCAGAACCAGTCCAGCCTCGGCGGCATTGCGCTTGATGCTGCAGATGCGGGCATGGGCATACTGGACATAGAAAACCGGATTATCATTGCTCTGCTGCTTGGCCAGTTCCAGGTCGAAATCAAGCTGACTGTCGCCACGCCGCATGAGAAAGAAGAACCGGCAGGCATCGCGCCCCACCTCGTCAAGCACCTCGCGCAGGGTAACAAAGGTACCAGCCCGGGTACTCATGGCCACCTGCTGGCCCGCCCGCAGCAGATTGACCAGCTGCACCAGAATAATGTGCAGATCCTGCGGATCACGCCCGAGCGCCTGCAACACCGCCTTCATCCGTGGCACATAGCCGTGGTGGTCAGCGCCCCAGACATCGATGACACGGTTGAAACCGCGCTGATACTTCTCCCGGTGATAAGCCACATCAGAAGCGAAATAGGTGGTAGCACCATTGGAGCGAACCAATACCCGGTCCTTGTCGTCACCATAGCTCGTCGTTCGCAGCCACAAGGCGCCTTCCTGTTCGTAAACATGTCCGGCCTGACGCAACGCCTCAATACCCTCAGCCACCAGCTCACGATCATAGAGGCTCTGCTCGCTGTACCAGTTATCAAAATGTACACCGAAATCCTGCAGATCGGCATCAATGCCGGCACGAATAATATCGCCACCCCAGCGGGCACAGTAACGAATGGCGTCGACTTCCGGCAACTGCAGCAGCCGCGCGCCTTCTTCCTGAAAAAGCTGTTCGGCCAGCTCGACGATATAATCACCCTGATAGCAGTCGGTCGGAAAATCCAGGACCTCGCCCCGCTGTTGACGGTAGCGCAACAGGATCGACCGACCAAGGGTATCCATCTGGTTGCCGGCATCGTTGATATAGTACTCGCGCTGCACGCTGTAGCCAGCTTCCTGCAACACTGCCGCCACGGCATCTCCGGTGGCCGCCCCCCGCCCATGGCCAATATGCAGGGGGCCGGTCGGATTGGCACTGACAAACTCCACCTGCACGCGTTGGCCAGCACCAATGGTAGCGCGACCATAGTCCTGCTGCTGGCGATGAATGGTTTCCAGCACACCGAACCACAGCTGCGGCTGCAGCCGCAGGTTGATGAAACCTGGTCCGGCCACCTCGACGGACAGCCACAGATCCTCGCGGCAGCGCAGCTGTTGTGCCAGCAACTCGGCGATCTGGCGCGGCGCCTTGCGCTCGGCACGGGCCAGCAACATGGCAACATTGACGGCAAAATCTCCGTGCTCTACCCGGTTTGGTACCTCGACGACAAAATCGGGCACATCCGTACCCGCCAACTGGCCACTGGCCGCGCAGGCACGCAGCGCCTCATTCACCGCCTGTTTGACAAGGCCTTTCATAGCTGTGCAATTCCTTCAACGAAGCAAAATAACAAAGGAGCCCGGTTCACCACGGACAAAAACGGGGGATCAGGTCGATCCCCCGGCATCAGGCAGTAACGGGCACCCAACCGCAACAGCCGGCACGCAGCCGGCTCTGACAGATGATTGAAGATGCAAAAAACTGATCATGCGCTGTGTGAGCGCTGAGAAGCCGGTTGCGCAGCGGGTCTGTCACCGTTTCGGGGCCGCAAACTGGTAAACAATTTCGCCCTCACGCACCAGGCACAGATCGCCGCGCGCTACCTGTTCCAGATAGCGGTCATCGGATCGCAGCGCCTGCAGCTGCAGGCGCAGTTGCTGCTGACGTTGCTGTAACTGCGCCAGTTCCTGCCCCAACTGCGCCTGGTACTGATGGGTCCGGTAAAGGCGCAGAGCCCCTTTGTCGCCCCCCAATGCCAGCAACAGCCCCACGATAACCAGCCCGGCCCAGAACAGATAGCAAGACCGGCCGACAGCCGGTGGCCGATTGTGTTTTTCATCGCCGCCAGCGGCTAGCGCCATCGGTCGCACCTCCACCCCAAAAACGAACGGTCCGGATGGCTCCATGCCCGCTGCCGGAAAAATCGCGAACCGCGTTTGCAAGTCTAAGTCATCGCCAAGGGGACTTCAACCGCTTTATTGGCAGCTGCCGAGGAAGGCGCAACCGGGACCGGCGCAGCTGACGCTTGGCGACAGAGCGCGCCTGTGCTAGCCTTGCCGATCAAATGCCCCATCCCATCACGGGCGCGACTTCCCTTGCACAGAGGCGCAGACCATGCCCCAATCTCCCGGCACCCTGACCAGACAGCAAAGCCACACCCAGACCCTGCAACCCGAGCGCTATCTGGTCATCATGCACAATGACGATTACACCACCATGGAGTTCGTCATCGAACTTCTGCAACAGGTGTTTCACAAAGACGCTGCCGAGGCTACCGAGCTGATGCTGCGCATCCACCAGCAGGGCGAAGCATTGTGCGGCTGCTATCCCTTCGAGCTTGCTGAAACCAAGGCTGCCACAGTTCACCAGAAAGCGCGCCAGGCCGGTTTCCCGCTGCGTTGCAGCCTGCGCCGTGCCTGATCACTTCCGCCCAAGGACACCCGCGTGACCCTCAGCAAACAGGCCCAGATCATCTTTTCCCTGGCCATCCGGGAGGCCCGGCGGCGCCAGCATGAATACCTGCTGACCGAACACATGCTCTACGCCATGCTGTTCAGCGACGAGGCCTGCAACATCCTGATCAACTGCGGAGCCCGTATTGACCAGCTGCGCCTGCAGCTTGACGACTACCTTGACGAGCAGATCGAGCCTCGGGCGACCGCCACGTCAAGCCAGACACCGGAACAGTCGATCAGCCTGCAACGCATTCTGCAGCACAGTATCAGCCACTGTGCCGCCGCCGGCCGCGGAGAAATCGACTTGGGCGACCTGCTCGCCGCCATGCTGGCGGAATCACGCAGTTACGCCACTCAGCTGCTGGGCCAGCAAGGCGTCGTCCGACTGGATGTTCTTAACTTCATCAGCCATGGCATCCGCAAGGAAGACGGCGCGGCGGAACCGGCCGACGAGAGTCCAGCGGCACCCGCCAGCAGTGCTAAAACGACCGAAAGTGACGCCCTGCAACGATTCACCATCGACCTGCGGCACAAGGCGGCAGACGGCCGGATCGATCCACTCATCGGTCGCACGGCAGAGCTGGAACGGCTGTGCGAAATTCTCTGCCGACGGCGCAAGAACAATCCGATCCTGGTCGGCGAGCCCGGCACCGGCAAAACCGCCCTGGCTGAAGGTCTGGCCAGGCAGCTGGAACAGGGTGAGGTTCCCGTCATCCTGCAACAGGCCGAACTCTTTGCCCTTGATTTGGGGGCACTGATGGCCGGCACCCGCTTCCGGGGCGACTTCGAGGAGCGCCTCAAGGCCGTGCTCAACCAGCTGGCGCAACGCCCAGCGGCCATCCTCTTCATTGACGAAATCCACACCATCATTGGCGCCGGCGCCACCAGTTCCGGCAGCCTCGACGTTTCCAACCTGCTCAAACCGATACTGGCCGATGGCGCCATCCGCTGTATCGGAGCAACCACCTACGAGGAATACCGCCGCCTGTTCGACAAAGATCGGGCCCTGTCGCGCCGTTTCCAGAAAATCGACCTGCGCGAACCCGACATCGACCAGACCGTTGCCATTCTCAAAGGATTAAGGCCCCACTACGAAGCCTTCCACCAGGTACAGTATCCCGATGCGGTGCTGCAATGCGCGGCAGAACTGGCCCAACGCCATCTGCAGCAGCGCCACCTGCCCGACAGCGCCATCGACCTGATCGACGAGGTGGGCGCACGGCTGCGCAGCCGTTCCAGCCGACGCCGCCGCACCCGCCCGGCCGATGTCGAGGCCGTGGTGGCCCAGTTGGCCCAGATACCGCCCCGGGCCGCTCGCGGCGACGACCGCCAGCGTCTTCAGCAGCTACGCCAGCGCCTCAAGCAGCAGGTATTCGGCCAGGATCAGGCCATTGATCAGGTGGTGGACGCCGTGCTGCGGGCCCGCGCCGGCTTGACCGAAGTGGAAAAACCGGTGGGCAGTTTTCTGTTTGCCGGCCCAACCGGCGTAGGCAAGACGGAACTGGCGCGACAGCTGGCCCGCGAACTGGGCATCGCCTTTATCCGCTTCGACATGAGCGAATACATGGAAAAGCACGCCGTCGCCCGTCTGATCGGCGCGCCACCCGGCTATGTCGGGTTCGAGCAGGGTGGCCTGCTGACCGACGCCCTCAACAAGACCCCGCACTGTGTCCTGCTACTGGATGAACTGGAAAAGGCCCACGCCGACCTGTTCAACATTCTGCTGCAGATCATGGACCATGGGCAGCTGACCGACAACAATGGCCGCAGCGCCAGTTTCCGTCACTGTCTGCTGGTGATGACCAGCAACGCCGGCGCGCGCGAGATCAACCGTCATCCGATAGGCTTTACCGCGGCTGCCCAGGGCAGCCCAACCGGTGAAGTCAACCGGCTGTTCTCGCCAGAACTGCGTAACCGCCTCGACGCCACCATCCTGTTCGCCGCCCTGCAACCGAGCCACATGCAGGCCATCGTCGACAAGTTCATCGCCCAGTTGCGTCAACGATTGAAGGAACAAAAGGTTCAGCTGCGCCTGAGTCGGCCAGCCCGCGACTGGCTGGCCCACCACGGCTTCGACCCGGATTACGGCGCCCGCCCGCTGGGCCGCCTGATCCAGCGCGAAATCAGCACCCCGCTCGCCGAACAGCTGCTGTTCGGCGCCCTGCGCAAGGGCGGCCAGGTGCGAATCGACTGCCACGACGAGCAATTGCAGTTCTGCTACAGCGTCGGCACAACGGATCCCCCGTGACAGGGCCGGGCTACCAGCCACGCCGGTGGCACAGCTTCCCCCCCATCCACCAGGCCCGTCCCGACGGCCTGCTGGCCAGCGGCGGCGACCTCAGCTGTGACTGCCTGTTGCAAGCCTATTGCCAGGGCATCTTTCCCTGGAATGCGCCGGGCGAGCCGCTGTTGTGGTGGTCACCCGATCCGCGTTGCCTGCTGTTCCCACAGAATCTGCATCTCAGCCGGCGGTTGGCTAAAACCCTGCGCTCGACCCTGCGCTCGCAATCGTTCCGCTTCAGTCTCGATCTGGCCTTCGATGCCTGCATCACCGCCTGCGCCACCAATGGTGAACGGGCCGGTAACAGCTGGCTGACAGAGGAAATGCAACAGGCCTACCGCCGGTTGCATCAACTGGGATTTGCCCACTCGGTGGAATGCTGGGAACACGGGGAATTGGTCGGCGGACTTTACGGCCTGGCCATCGGCCGCTGTTTCTGTGGCGAATCCATGTTTCACCGCCGACGCGACGCTTCCAGGATGGCCCTGGCGGTTCTGGCCCGGCTGCTACAACGGCTGGACTACAGCTTTATCGACTGCCAGCTGGCAACAGAACACCTGCTTCGCCACGGCGCCACGGCAGTGCCCCGGTCGACCTTTCTGCAACTGCTGGCCAACTGCCGGCTGAGCACCGGCTGCTATATCCTGCCCGGCCCGCTGCCACCAGCGGGCTGGCTCGATGTCGGTCTGCTGCTGGCAGGCGACTTCCAAGGCCCGAGAGCCCTTCCCATCATGTTGGCGTAGCCTCTCCTCAGCGACGAGAAAAGCGGGCGTTGTGCTGCCGCTGTGACCGCACAAAAGATTCAACTTCCTGCGACCGCAACAGCCCTTGCTCAACAAAGTACTGGCCAAAAGGCTTCTGGCAGCGCTGCTGGTAGCGCAGCAGCACCTGCAACTGAAATGGGGTAAGATGGCCAAGGTCGAGCGCCCTTTGACCGAAGCGACCCCGCCGGCCATGATAGCGATTGATCTCGGTGATGGCCTCGGCGGACAGCCAGCCCCAGCGCTCGGCCAGGGAACCGATCACCGGTCGCTGGCGCCGCTGCCAGACCAGCGCCTCAATCATCTCGGCGTAGCTGATTACGCCACAGTGGTAAAGAAACAAACCGATTTCAAGATAACGCTGCGGCAAGGGCCGATCACCGCTGGTCGTCTCGGCAGCCTCCCAGCCCCAATCGGGCTGACGGCTGAAACGGGTTGTCTGATCGGCCGGCTGCCACAGACGTTTATGGGGGTCCTGGCTGAAGTCTTCCAGCAGGCGATAAGCGTCATTAAGATCACGGAAGCGTTCAGCCTGCTGCGCTACCTGTTCCGGCGCGCTGGCCGCGAACAGGTCGGGATGGGTCTGTTTGGCTTTCTGCCGGAACGCCGACTTGATGCCGCTGGTCTGCATGTAAAATAGAAAATCGCGCCCGATCTGGGCATCGGCGCCAAACAGCAACCGGCAGGCCGCCAGCAGTTCATTTTCGGCGAAGAGAGGCATGGTCTCCGACAATCCATCCGTCAAGGCAGACAAAGAATACAGCGTACAGACGCAGTATACAGCATTGCGGCAGGAACAACAGCTCTGTCATCAAAAGTGTCCGACCTCCCTAGCCAGGCGTCAGCGCCGCTGCCTTCTCCGCCCGAACCCGCTGCTCCAAGGCTTCGGAACCGGCCAGCGCGGCAAGCAACTGGGCGGCAAGACGGCCACTGCAGCGGCCCCGCTCCCGCGCCAGACGACGGGCCAGATGCTCGGCACTGGCCAGGTCGAGCTGAATTTCATGGTAGCGATGCAACCGGCCAACCAGTTCCAGATACTGGCGCATGGTCAAGGCTGGCACCGCCAGCTGCAAACCGAACAGATCACAGGCTGGCGGCAAACGAGCCTCGGCATCGGCCAACGATTCGCTGCTGCTGACACAGAGCAGCACGTTGGCCGGGCAGCCACCGCTACCACCAGCCAGCAAACGCAACAGGGTACGACGGGCCGGGCTATCCTGTGCCAGGGGCATTTCGGCTACCAGCACAACAAACTGCAACGGCACCTCGGCCAGCTGTTCAAGCAAGCCGTCAAGCAGGGGCAAGCGGCCCTCGTCCAGTTCAATCAACCGCACCCCCTGCCCGACCAGCTCGGCGCTCAGCGTCCGCACCAGAGTCCGCTTGCCACCACCCGCCGGTCCATGCAATAACACGGCGGCAGCCGGCAGCACCGCAGCAAACTGGCACAGATTCCGCCGCAGGGTCGCCCGCACGGCATCAAGTCCCAGCAGCGGCTGCTCCGGCTCGATAACGGCCGGGCGGAATCGCAGCTGATCCCCATCAAACCAGAAAGCGGCACTGCGGGTAAACAGCTCGGCATCCGGCTGCCAGGGTTGCAGCTGTTGTTCCAGGCATTCCTCCGCCAGGTCAAGCAAACGCTCCAGACGCTGCAGCAAGAATTCCCAGTCGATTTCCACGTCGCTCAACGTCACATCCAAACCTCATTTATTTAACCAGGGAGAACACCGGGTGAAAAAAACCTCTGAACACTGTTTCGTCATCTGCCCACCGGGTGTCGAAAGACTCTGTGCCCGGGAACTGGAGAGCCTTGGCATCCACGTACTGGCACAGGAAACCGGCGGCCTGAGCTTCGATGGCAACCTGCAACAGATCTATCGGGCCAATTTGTGGTTGCGCAGCGCCAACCGCATCCTGGTACGGCTGGGCACACTGCAGGCACGTGATTTTCCCAGCCTTTACCGTAAGGCCAGCCAGCTGCCCTGGGGCAAGTTTCTGCGCGGCAGCGCCCAGCTGCAGGTGCAGGTCAGCGCCCACCACAGCCGACTGAACCACAGCGGCCGCATCGCCGAGACCCTGCTGGCGGCCTGTGATCGCGCCCTCGGGAGCGTCACCGGCAATGCTGCCGCGACAAATCCGCAACAGCTGTTCGTCCGTTTCGAACAGGACCAGTGCACCCTGTCCATCGACAGCAGCGGCGAGCGCCTGCACCGGCGCGGCTACCGCCACTGTCCCAGCCAGGCGCCGTTGCGCGAGAATCTCGCCGCGGCCTGCCTGCTGCAGCTCGGCTGGGACGGCAAGGTCCCCTTCATGGATGCCTTTTGCGGCAGTGGCACTCTGGTGATTGAAGCCGCCCTGCTGGCCAGCCGTCGAGCGCCGGGGCTGCAGCGTCCCTTTGCCTTCATGGGCTGGCCCGGCTATCGTGCCGGACTGTGGCAGGTCCTGTGCGACGAGGCCCGCCAACAACAAATCGTACCGGTTGTGACACTTTACGCCGGGGATCTTGACGCGCCAAGTCTCGAACGGGCCCAGGCCAATGCGGCGCGGGCCGGCGTCGCTGACTGGATCAACTGGCAGCAGGGCGATTTCACCACCCTGCTGCCCACGGAATCCGAGGGACTGTGGCTGAGCAATCCACCCTACGGCCTACGCCTTGAACGGGCCAGCCATCTGCCAGCCCTGTTGAGCCGGCTGCGTCAGCATCAGCAAGCCCGGCTGCCGGGTTGGCAGGCGGTCGTTCTGCTGCCGCGGCAACTGCTGGCAAAACAGCGCCCACGGTTAGCCTTCCGCCATGGCGGCCTGGCGGTGGGGCTCTACCCTTTCAGCGCGTTGCCTTGAGCGTTGCCACCATAAACATCAGAAACCGCCCAGCCGACTACCTGAGCGGTTGAGCTGGCTGACACCACCCAGCGCAAAACGCACCAGAATCTCCTGATCGTCCTGCCGGTCGCGATAACCAACAAACAGGCTCCAGCACTGAGAGCGGTACTCCAGATAAACCACATTTTCCAGTCGTTGGCGCTGACGGCAATCGAAACGCTGCTCGTAGGTAACATAGAGCGGTTTAAGCAGGTCGGCCTGCAGGCGCGTGGCCAGATATTCGGCATCGTCGCGGTCGTAACGGTAAGACAGCGCCAGACGCCGGTCAAAGCTCTGCTCCAGACCGGTTTCGGCATTGAAATATTCAAACGCCTTCCCCGCCGGATCGTAGTCGGCATCGATGTCAACATACCAAAAGGCCGTCGGTCGCAGGATCAGTTCCGTCAATATGGGCGAAAAGCGCTCCTGGTCATAGCGCTGGCTGCGCTCATGGCGGTCGAGCCAGAGGTCGTAGTCCTGCGCCAGACGCAGATAGACCAGTTCACGGTACAACGGTTGCTGTCCCGCCGTGACAAACTTGCCCACCAGCCGGTTGACCAGGGCATAGCTCAGCCGATTGGCATGATCGATCCGGTCAGCCGGATCGAACCAGGGCAAATCCGACTGTTTGCGGTTGGGCACATAGCCATAGGTTACTTCCGGCTCAATGCTGTGCTTAAGCCGTGTCAGACCGCTGTCGGCCAGTTGGAAAACCCGATCCATCCGGGTAGCGACACGGGTCGAAAATTCCCAGTTACCGGCCTGATCGAAGCCATCGTCAATGCCGGCGGCAGCCCAGCCGGCATCCTCATGGGCCGAACTGAAATACAACCTCTGTCGATAGGCCAGACGTGGTTCTACCTCCAGCGCCCCCCCGGCCAGGAAGAAGCCGGTCAGATGCGGCCGGGCCTCGAGGCGACTGCCGCGGCTCCCTTCACGGCGCCAGAACTGGGTCGCCACACCGTCAAAGCCCCCATACAACGCAGTGGTGCCCAGCCGGCTGTGCAGGTAGTTCAGGTGCAGTTCCGGCAACTTCTGCAGCATACGGTCATTATCGGCCAAAGGCTCCAGATCCTTGGTGTACTGCACCAGACCGGTCAGGTTGAAATCGCCCCAGGCGCGGTTAAGAGCGAGGGTACTTTCGACTTCTTCTTTGTCATATTCGTCGGCAACGGATCCAAAATCATCAAAATAATCGATTTCACTGACATATTCGGCATCCGCAGTCAGCCGCAGGTGCCCCGGCAGCAGACCCCAGTGTTGCCAGCGCCCGGCGAACCGGTCAGACAGGTCGTTGTAGGCTGCGCCACCATAACTGGAGATATAATAAAGATTGAGTGTGCCGCGGTTATCTTCGCCAAACAGGTAGCGATATTCAGCCCCCGTACCCAACCCCATCTTGGAAAAGTGATCGACAAAGAGGGTCAGGTCCTGATTGTCAGCCAGCACCTGATAATAGGCCAGCGACAGCTGCAGACCACGGTTGTCGGAATAGCCGGCCAACGGCAGCAGAAACCCCGATTCCCGCTCGGTCTTGACCGGATAGGCCAGATAGGGCAGATAAAACACCGGCACGTCGTGGAGGTAGAAACGCACATGGCGGGCCTGGGCCATGCCACCAACGGTGACGTCAATTTCACGGGCAGCGAATTTCCAGTCAGGCACCTCGCCATTGCAGGTGGTGAAAGCACCCTGCCGCACATGGTAGCGCTGGGGTCCCTGCTTTTCGATGACATCGCCCCACAGATGAACGTTGTAGGCGGAAAAAAAACCACGGGCCGCCGTCACCGAGCCGGTTTCCTGCGCCAGATTCAACTGCATTTGCTCACCATGCAGATAGCCAGCCGGATCCGTCAGCCGCACCTGCCCCTGTGCCTCGGCCGTACTGGTCGGCACATGGTAGCGCACCGCATCGGCATTGAGCTGCAACGACCCCTGCCGTAACTCGACCGCCCCTTTGGCACGATAGAGCTGCTGCTGTTCGTCATAGCTGAGCTCATCGGCCTGCAGCGCCACCGGCGCGTCGCTGTCCAGCGCCATCTCCGCCGAAGCCGCCACCGGCGCCAGCAGCAGCGCCAGCAGCAGCCAACGCGCTATCCTTGTATTTCGCCCCTTGTTCACGGGCCCTCCTGTGCCATGAGAATCTCGCGTACCGCCGCCACCAGAAACAGCGATCCCGCCACCAGCACCAACTCATCCGGCTGGCGCTGGCCCTGTGCCTGCCTCAAACCTTCCGCCACGTCATCATACAGCTGCGCCGGCACACCGGCCAGCTGCGCCAGTTGCCCCAGCCGGCCGGGTGAAAAGCTTTGCTCCTGCGGAATCGGCACAGCATAAAGCGCACAGCACAACGACGCCAGCGGCTCCAGCACCGCCGGGACATCCTTGTCACTCTTGAAACCAGCGATCCAGCGCACCCGCCGCCGACCGGCGCCATAACCCTGCTGACGCAGATAGTCGGCCAGAACCGTCGCGCCCGCCTCATTATGTGCCCCATCCAACAGCAGCCCGCCAGAAGCCGTCGGCGCCGGCCACCACTCCAGCCGGCCGGGCCAGCAGGCCCTGGCCGCGCCATCTGTCAACGCCGCATCCGGGAACTGCAACCCCAGACGTCTCAGCTCTGTCACCACCATCAGCGCCGTCGCCAGATTGTCCCACTGGTGGCGACCGGCTAAAGAAGGCAGCACCACCGGCGACAACCCCGCCGGGGTGCGCACACGCAGGCTGCCCGGCGGATCCTGCGGCAGCGGCGCCAGAGGTGCGAAATCCCGGCCGAACAGGCTCAACGGAACCGCCTGTTCAGCGCAACGCCGCTGCAGCAAAGCGGCAACCTCAGCCCGCTGTGGACCCACCACCGCCGGCACGGCCTTCTTGAGAATCCCGGCTTTTTCCTCGGCAATCTGCTGCAGAGTTTCGCCCAGATGGGCCTGATGATCACGACTGACGGGGGTGATGACAGTTACAAGCGGCTCGACAACGTTGGTGGCATCAAGCCGGCCCCCCATGCCCACCTCGACAATGGCCAGGTCAACCTGCTGTTCGGCGAAATACTCTAACGCCAGAACCGTGGTAAATTCGAAAAAGGTCGGCCGCAGGCCACCACTGAGCGCACGCAATCGTTCGGTCAGGGTGGCAACGGATTCGAGGGTGATGGGCTCGCCGTCGACCTGAATACGTTCACTGAAGCAGTGTAGATGGGGGGAGGTATACAGGCCGACCCGGTAGCCGGCCTGACGGCAGATGGCGGCAAGAAATGCGCAGACTGAACCCTTGCCATTGGTACCAGCCACATGAATCACCCGGTAGCGACGCTGGGGTTGGCCCAGAGCGGCCAACAACTGCCGGACGGTTTCCAACCCCAGCTTGATGCCGAACATCTGCAGCCCGTAAAGATAGGCCAGGACCGGATGCTCTGTCATAAAACCGTTAGTGGCGGGTGAAGATACGCAGAATCTGTGACAAGCGGGCCTTCATCTCTTGCCGTGTCACAATCATGTCAACCATGCCGTGTTCCAGCAGATATTCCGAGCGCTGAAAGCCGTCTGGCAGCGTCTGACGAATGGTCTGCTCAATTACCCGCGGCCCGGCAAAACCGATCAGGGCACGGGGCTCGGTCATGTTGACATCGCCAAGCATGGCGAAACTGGCCGTCACGCCGCCGGTTGTCGGATCGGTCAGCACCGAAATAAAGGGGATACCGGCTTGCTTGAGGCGTGCCAGAGCGGCGCTGGTCTTGGCCATCTGCATCAGCGACAGGATGCTCTCCTGCATGCGCGCACCACCACTGCAGGAAAAGATGATCACCGGTGCCCGGGTTTCAAGGCCCTTCTCGATAGCGCGGGTAATCTTCTCCCCCACCACCGACCCCATGCTGCCGCCCATGAAGCTGAAATCAAACACCGCAACCACCACCGGCAAACCATCGATGGTGCCCTCGCCACAAACCACGGCATCACCGCCCCCGGCCTTGCCAACGGCGGACTTGATGCGTTCCTTGTAGCGCTTGCTGTCCTTGAATTCGAGAAAATCGACCGATTGCAGATTCGCATCCATTTCGCGAAACGAGTCGCCATCGAGTACCAGGTCAATACGCGCCCGGGCACTGATACGGAAATGGTAATCGCATTTGGGACAGACACTCAGGTTGCGCTCGATTTCCTTGGCGTAAATGATTTCCGAACAGTTCTTGCATTTGGTCCACAGCCCTTCGGGCATCTGAACGGTTTTTTTCTCCACCGGCGTAATGGGCGCCTTGGTTTTTCTGAACCAGACCATGGATTCCTCACTTCTGTTGGCAGCTGCGCGCCTGTCGCACCGCCTGTTTCAGTCCAGCGACAAAGTCACCAACCTGGTGCAGCAGCTGCGGCGACTGCGCGTTCTGTTCGATGATGTTAACCAGGGCACTACCCACCACCACAGCATCGGCAAAGGTCGCCACGGCAGCCGCCTGCTCGGCCGTGCGGATACCGAACCCGACAGCCACAGGTACCGGGCTGTGCTGGCGCAGGGCCAAGACCTGATCAGCGATGGCGCAACTGTCGAGTTGCTGAGTACCGGTAACCCCGGTCATAGAGACGTAATAGACAAATCCGCCGGCTGCGGCCAGCAGCTCAGCAGCCCGTGCCGGCGGCGTGGTCGGTGCCAACAGGGTAATCAGGTGCAGACCAGCGGCGTCACACAGGGGCTGCAACTCATCGCGTTCCTCCGGCGGCACGTCGACCAGCAGCAACCCGTCAACCCCGACCGCTACCGCCTGACGGACAAATTCCGGCAATCCAAAGCGTAGCAGCGGATTGTAATAGCCCATCAACACCACCGGCACCTGGGCGTTTTCTCGCCGCAGGCCGGCGACCAGCTGCAGCACTGCCGCCAGGGTTGTCCCGGCCGCCAGCGCCCGCTCCGATGCCGCCTGAATGGTGGGGCCATCGGCCATCGGATCAGAAAAAGGCATTCCCAGCTCAATCAGGTCAGCCCCGCTCTCAGCAAGGCAACGCAAAATAGCGGCACTGCACGCCCGATCCGGGTGCCCGGCCGTCACAAAGGGGATCAGTGCCGCCTCGTTGCGTTCCTGCAACAGGCGGAAGGTCTGTTCGATACGGCCCACGCTTCGGCCTTTCTGTTGTGGTGACATCTCTGGTCCACTCTGCACAACGCATGCGCAACAGCAGCTTCCGAACAGTGTTTGGCTGTCTCGGCGATCTGCAATCGAAGCAGTTTAGTGCAACGGCAAACGCTTTTTCAACCGCTTTCTCCGCTTGGCCGCGTTGCCAGTTCTCGCGCCAGATCCAATACCTGACGAAAGGCGGCAGCATCTATCCGGCCGGTATTCAGATTGTAGCGGCTGGTATGATAGCTGCCGAGCAACCAGTGGCCAGTCGGCAGCCGATAACAGCAGGCATGAGAAAACGGATAGTCGGCCAGGCGCAGGACATGGCTGCGCTGTTGCAGCCGCAGCAGATTGAGAAAGGACTCGCGGCCCAGCGCCAGCACCACGCGCAGGCAGGGCAGCCGCTGCCATTCCTGTTGCAGATACCTCTGACAGGCCTGGAATTCGGCCGTCGTCGGCCGGTTGGCTGGCGGCACGCACCGCACGGCATTGCTGATATACAGATCGTGCAGCCGCAACCCATCGTTGGCGGCCGTGGCCAGAGGCTGGCTGCACAGGCCAGCCTCGTGCAGCAGCGGATACATGAAATCACCAGCCCCATCACCGGTGAAAGGGCGGCCGGTACGGTTGGCCCCCTGGGCCCCCGGCGCCAGACCGATCAACCAGATGCGGGCCTGCTCATCGCCAAAGCCGGCCACCGGCGCATTATGATAGTCCTGCGGTCGATAGGGCGCACGCGCGGGAATGCTCTGCCGATAGGCCACCAGACGCGGGCAACGACAACAGTCTCGCAAGCCGGCCAGCCACATGCCGCTCAGCTCTTCGGTCGCGGAGCCGGCCGGCCCGTGGGCCGGCGACGGCGCCGCCCAGCCGAAGGCGCAGCTTTGGTCTCGGCAGCCGCCGTCCCCGCAGGACCACGGCGCCGCCGACTGGCGGCGGGCCGCAGATATTGCCAGAAGAACAGCGTCTCCTCCGGCACATCGTGCGGGATCTTGTGGCCAATATAGTCTTCGATGGCCGGCAGGGCGTACACCAGCTCTTCGTCCGCCATCATGATAGCCAGGCCACTGGCACCGGCCCGGGCAGTCCGGCCGATGCGGTGAACATAGTCTTCGACATCCTGCGGCACATCGTAATTGACCACATGGGTGACATCATCGACATGGATGCCACGTGACGCCACATCGGTTGCCACCAGCACATCAATCTGGTTCTCCTTGAACTGCTGCAGAATCTTCATGCGACGACGCTGATTGAGATCGCCGGAGATCAGTGCTGCGCGAATTTCATTGGCCTGGAGAATCCCGGCAACGCGCTCGGTTTCCCGTTTGGTGTTGGCAAACACCATGACCTTGCCTCCCGCCAGCGGACCACGCAGCAGACCCAGCAACAGCGGAATTTTTTCCTTGTAACCGACATGGTAGACCAGCTCTTCAATATTGGCGGCAGTCACCTGCTCCGGTGCGATTTCGACCCGCACCGCCTGATTCATGAAATCGTAGGCCAACTCCATTACCCGATGAGACAGCGTCGCCGAAAACAGCATGGTTTGGCGCCGGGAAAACGGTGGCAGGCGTCGCAGGATGAATCGCAGATCCTGAATGAAGCCCATGTCAAACATGCGGTCGGCTTCATCAATCACCAGCATCTGGATCTGCTTGAAACTGCAGACCTTCTGCCGTACATAGTCAATCAGGCGGCCGGGCGTGGCCACCAGAATATCGGCGCCCTCCAGCAGGGCCTTGCGCTGCCGGTCATAGTCGATACCGCCAAGAATCTGCAACAACCTCAGCGGCGCATCGCCAGCCAACGCTTCGGCATCGGCGGCGATCTGCATGACCAGTTCGCGGGTCGGTGCCAGAATCAACGCCCGCGGTGCCGGCCCCTCTGCCCCCGGCTGCGCCAGCAGGCGATTGTAGAGAGCAATCAGAAAGGCAGCCGTCTTGCCGGTTCCGGTCTGAGCCTGAGCGGCAACATCACGCCCCGCCAGGGCCAGGGGCAAAGCCTGCTGCTGCACCGGCGTCAGTGCGGTGAAACCACAGCGGCCAATACCGGCCTGCAAAACGGGGGCAAGGTCCAGTTCATCAAAACGCATCAGAATTCCTTCGTGTGTTCCTGGGAAAAACGCGACGCCATCATTCCGGCCACCCGAGAACGATGGAACGAAAAAAGACGACTGCGTCAGGCAGCGATACGGCGTTGCTATAGCGATACGCCAAAGGCTTCGGCTACCGTGTGCATGTCCTTGTCGCCACGGCCGGACAGACAGACCAGAATACTCTGGTCTTGGCGCATTTGGGGCGCCAGCTCCGCCAGATAGGCAATGGCGTGAGCGCTCTCCAACGCCGGGATGATGCCTTCCATACGAGTCAGCAGCTTGAACCCCTCCAGGGCCTGGGCATCGCTGATCGCCACATATTCGCCCCGCCCCAGGGTATGCAGCAGGGCATGCTCAGGGCCAACTCCGGGATAATCCAGGCCGGCGGAAATGGAATGGGCGTGTTCGATCTGGCCGTCGGCATTCTGCAGCAGAAAGGTTTTATTGCCATGCAGGACGCCAACAGCGCCGGCGCTGATACTGGCGGCATGTTTGCCACTGTCGAGTCCCAGGCCGGCCGCCTCAACACCAATCAGACGCACCTGGCTGTCGGCAATAAAGGGATAGAACAGCCCCATGGCGTTGGAGCCGCCCCCGATGCAGGCCAATGCGGCATCGGGCAGGCGACCGGTCTGTTCCAGCAGCTGCTGTCGCGCCTCACGGCCGATCACTGACTGAAAATCGCGCACCATCATCGGATAGGGATGGGGACCAGCCACGGTACCAATGACATAGAAGGTATCACGCACATGGGTTACCCAGTAGCGCAGGGCATCGTTCATGGCATCCTTGAGCGTGGCGGTACCACTGGACACGCCATGAACACGGGCGCCCAGCAGTTTCATGCGAAAGACATTGAGGGACTGACGTCGGATATCCTCATTGCCCATGAAGACATCGCATTCCAGGCCATAGCGTGCCGCAACGGTCGCGGTAGCGACCCCATGCTGGCCAGCACCGGTTTCGGCAATGACCCGCTGCTTACCCATGCGACGGGCCAGCAGAATCTGTCCCAAGGTGTTATTGACCTTGTGAGCGCCGGTGTGGTTGAGATCCTCACGCTTGAGATAGATCTGCGCCCCGCCAAAATGGCGACTGAGGCGCTCCGCATGATAGAGCGGACTGGGGCGGCCCACATAGTGGCGCAACACGCTGTCAAACTCGCACAGAAAATCGGGATCACGCTGGATCTCGCCGTAGGCCTGTTCCAGTTCCAGCAAGGCCGGCATAAGGGTTTCGGCCACATAGCGGCCACCGAAGGGCCCGTAATGCCCCCGTTCGTCAGGATAGCTGTACATCGGTATCGCTCCACAATGATTTTGCCTGCCGCACGAATTGCTCCAGCCGGAACACCTCTTTGATGCCAGGCGCGCTTTCAACGCCACTCGAGACATCGACGGCAAAGGGCCGGACCTGGCGGACGGCTTCCACTACGGTCTCCGGTGTCAGGCCGCCGGCCAGGATCAGCGGGCACTGACCGGCCAGCTCAGCGGCCAGATCCCAGCGCCCCCGTTCGCCAGTACCACCGTAGGCCGTTGCCGACCAGGCATCCACCAGCCAGGCATCCACCGGATAGTCCTGCCAGCCCGCCAGATCGGCCCGTGTGCGCAGGCGCAGCGCTTTGATTCGCTTGACACCCGCAATCCGGCACTGATCGGGTGTCTCATCGCCATGCAACTGCACCGTATCGAGCCCACAGGCCTGAATGGTGTCATGAATCAACGCCGCCGGGGCATTGACAAACAGGCCGACCCGGGCCACAAAGGGGGGCAGCTGGCGACAGATGGCCGCTGCGGCGGCACAGGACAGTGCCCGCGGACTGGCCGGATAGAAAACAAAGCCCAGAGCATCGGCACCGGCGGCAATGGCGGCATGGGCATCCTCCAGCCGAGTGATACCGCACACCTTGACCCTTGGCACCCGCCTCATGCCAGATCCTGGCCGCGCAAACGCCGTAGCGCAGCACCAACATCAGCCTCACGCATCAGGGTTTCACCCACTAGAAAGGCACCGGCACCAGCCCGTTGCAAGCGTTCAATATCGCCACGGTCGCGGATGCCGCTTTCGGCGACCACAAAGCGATCGGCTGGAATCTGCGGCAACAGCCGTTCAGTCACGGCCAGATCGGTGACAAAGCGGTTTAAACAGCGGTTATTGATTCCCACCAGAGGGCAGGAGGTCTGCAACGCCGCCGCCAGCTCGCTTTCGTTGTGGACTTCCAGCAGCACGTCGAGGCCCAGACTGGCCGCCAAATCGGCGAATTCCTGCAGTTGGGGCAGGCTCAGGGCCGCCGCGATCAGCAACACCGCATCAGCCCGCCAGAGCCGGGCCTGGTAGATCTGGTAAGGATCGACAATGAAATCCTTGCGCAGCAAGGGAATCGCGACCGCTTCGGCAATCGCTGGCAAATAATCCAGCTGCCCATAGAAAAAGGCGTTGTCGGTCAGCACCGACAGGCAGGCGGCGCCATTGGCCGCATAGGCCCGGGCAATGGCCAAGGGGTCGAAATCAGCTCGGATGATACCCTTGGACGGCGACCCCTTCTTGACCTCGGCGATAATAGCGGTATCACAGGCGGCACTTTGGCGCAGGCGGACAATAAAACCCCGCGTTGGCGGCAGATCGTGGCACTTGCGCTGAAGTTCGACCAGGGACTGGCGCTGACGGTCAGCCGCTACTTCCTGTCGCTTGTGCTCAAGAATACGATCGAGAATCATATGCGGGTCATTTCAACAAGAGACTGCAACTTCTGCCAGGCCGCGCCATTATCAAGAACCTGTCGCGCCCGGGCAAAACCAGTCGCCAGATCGGCGACGGCTCCAGCGGCCAGCAGGGCAAAGGCGCTGTTGATAACAACAATATCACGCTTCGGCCCAGGTGCAGCGCGCAGGACAGCTTCAACAATCGCCGCATTGCAGGTCGCATCGCCGCCCTGCAGTTCTGCCAGAGAACAGAACTCAAAGCCATGTTCACGCGGATCGAACAGCCCCAGCTCAAGCCGTGCGCCATCGATTTCGGCCACCCGGGTACAGCTGGTAAGGGTGATCTCATCCATGCCATCAAGACCATGCACAACAAAACCGCGACGGCAACCGAGCTGTTGCAGCACCCGCGCCAGCAACTCAACCAGATCCTCACGATAGACGCCCAAGACCTGGCGTTCCGCTCCAGCCGGATTGGTCAGGGGACCAAGGATGTTGAAAATCGTCCGAATACCGATTTCACGCCTGGGACCGATGGCGTGCTTCATGGCACCATGCAACGCCGGCGCATAGAGGAAACCGACGCCGAGGCTCTCAATGCAGCGCTCTACCGTCTGAACCGGCACATCAAGGGAAACCCCCAACCGCTCCAGCACGTCGGCGCTGCCACAGGCAGATGAAACACTGCGGTTGCCGTGCTTGGCGACCTTGACACCACAGGCGGCGACGACAAAAGCCACCGTGGTTGAGATATTGAAGGTGCGGGTACCACCGCCACCGGTACCACAGGTATCCAGAATGGTTTCTCGCTCGATATTGATTTCATCCCGATCAATATCGATACCGGCGCCCACCTGAACCGGCGTCACCCGAGCGCGCATGACGCGCGCTGCGCCGGTAATCTCAGCCACCGTCTCGCCCTTCATGCGCAAAGCCGTAATGAAGGCCGCCACCTGGGCCGCCGTGGCTTCGCCACCCATGATCTGGTCCATCACATCCATCATTTCGCCTTCGCTGAGGGACTGCCGTTCGACAATCCGGGCAATTGCCGCCTTGATCATGCCGCCTCCCAGAACTGCCGTGACAGGGTGAGAAAGTTGCCCAGCAATTCCTTGCCGGCAACAGAAATGATCGATTCGGGATGAAACTGCACACCCCACAACGGTAACTGGCGGTGGGCCAGACCCATGATGGTGCCATCCTCCAGCCAGGCTGTACATTTCAATTCGGCTGGCAGGGTCTGAGGCTCGACCACTAACGAATGATAACGCGTAGCCTGCAGCGGATCGGGCAAGCCGGCAAAAAGATCTGTGCCATGATGCCGCACCGGGCTGGTCTTACCATGCATCAGTTCGCTGGCACGCACAATGCGACCACCGTAGGCATGACCAATGGCCTGATGACCAAGACAGACCCCCAACAGCGGGATACGGCCGGCAAAGGCCCGGATCAGTTCCACCGACACACCGGCCTCAGCCGGCGAACAGGGACCGGGCGAAATCACCAGTTGGCGCGGCTGCAGGGCAGCAACACCGGGGACATCAATGGCGTCGTTGCGGATCACCTTCACCTGCTGGCCCAGTTCGCGAAAATACTGCACCAGGTTATAGGTAAAAGAGTCGTAATTGTCGATCATCAGCAACATCAGTACAGCCCCTGTTCCGCCATTTCGATGGCCTTCATCACCCCTCGCGCCTTATTAAGGGTTTCCTGATATTCCGCCGCCGGATCGGAGTCCGCCACGATGCCGGCGCCAGCCTGCAGGTGAATCTGGTCTCCCTGAACCACTAGGGTACGGATTGCGATGGCCAGATCCATGTTGCCTGTAAAAGAAAAATAGCCCACAGCGCCACCGTAAATCTCACGCCGCTGCGGTTCGAGCTGCTCGATGATTTCCATGGCCCGAATCTTGGGGGCGCCGGACAGGGTACCGGCCGGAAAAGTGGCGCGGAAGGTCGCAAAAGCGTCCTGCCCCGCTTCGAGCCGACCACGCACATTCGACACAATGTGCATCACGTGCGAATAGCGCTCGATCACCTTGAATTCACTGACCTCGACCGTGCCGGGTTGGCAGATACGCCCCAAATCATTACGGCCCAGATCCACCAACATGACATGCTCGGCCACCTCCTTGGGATCGGCCAGCAATTCCTGCTCAAGGCGCTGATCTTCCTCGGCCGTGCGACCACGCGGGCGTGTTCCGGCAATAGGACGCAGTTCCACCTGGTCACCCTCCTTGCGCACCAGCACCTCGGGCGAGGCGCCAACGACCAGGGTATCCTCCAGCCGCAAAAAAAACATGTAGGGCGAAGGGTTAATGGTCCGCAGGCAGCGATACAAATCATAGGGATCAACACTGAGCGGGCCACTGAAACGCTGCGACAGAACAACCTGAATGATATCCCCGCTGCGGACGTATTCCTTGGCCTGGCACACCGCCTGCTCGAACTGCTGCCGGCTCATGTTGGGTTGCAACTGACAGGGCTGATGACAGGGCGGCACCTCATGATGCAGCAGCGGTGTCCGCAATTTGCGTACCAGCTTATGGATCTGGCCACAGGCTTGCCGATACAGACTGCCAGCATCGCCGCCAGCAGGCACATGAACGTTACAGATAACCTTGATCTTCTGCTGGCGATTATCAAAGATCAGCAGCATCTGCGACAGGACGAAACAGCTGTCCCAGGCACCAATAGCCCGAGCCTTGTCCGCCGGAAGGCGCTCAATGAACCGCACCATGTCATAGCCAAGGTACCCAACGGCCCCGCCAAAAAAGCGCGGCAAACCCTCCAACGGTACCGGGCGATAGTCGGCCAGCAGGCAGCGCAAGCGTTCCAGCGGATCATTTACCTCGCCCTGCTCCAACACTTCGCCATCCTGGCAGATCTGATAGTACTGATCCCGTGAACGGAAAATCCGGGCCGTCCCGGTACCCAGAATCGAATAGCGACCCCATTTTTCTCCGCCTTCGACACTTTCAAGCAAATAAGACCAGCGCAGATTGTCGATTTTCTTAAAGGCCGAAACCGGCGTTTCCATATCAGCCAGAATTTCGGTATAGACCGGGATCAGGTTGCCCTGACTGGTCAGGAACTCGAAGGTGTCACGAGAAGGTATTATGGTCATAAGCCGAAATCTGCCTGAGCCGTCAACGAAGAAGCGATAGCCAGCGACGATCCACCCCTGTGCCAGCCCTTACGCCATTCGGGGAAGACTAACCGAAAAGAAATTGCCCTGAAACAGAAAAAAGGCAAGAGCCACGCCCTTGCCTTTTTTCACCGTTTAACGATACCGATTACTGAGCCGATTCGGCCGCGCCCTGATCGACCAGTTCAATGATCGATTGGGATGCATTGTCGCCTACACGGTTGCCGATCTTGATGATGCGGGTGTAACCGCCCTGACGTCCTTCGAAGCGCGGGGCAACGCGCTCGAACAGCTTGGCAACGACACGCTTTTCGCGAACGACAGCCGCAGCCTGGCGCCGAGCGTGCAGGTCACCCCGCTTGCCCAGGGTAATCATTTTCTCGACAAGCTTGCGCACCTCCTTGGCCCGAGCATCAGTGGTGACAATCTTCTCGTGATCAATTAAAGACGTCACCAGATTGCGCAGCATCGCCGCCCGGTGACTGGAATTGCGGCCAAGACGGCGGCCAGTGTTATTGTGTCGCATGAGGGCTCATCCTTTCAATCGCACGGCGAAGGCCTAGAGCTCTTCGCGGCTTTTCTGTAACACTTTCAGATACTCCGGATCAGGAAAATTCTCCAGCTTCATCCCAAGGGTCAAGCCCATGTCAGCCAGGATATCCTTGATCTCATTGAGAGACTTACGGCCGAAATTCTGCGTCTTGAGCATTTCGGCTTCGGTCCGCTGCACCAGATCACCAATCAGCCCGATTCGAGCATTCTTGAGACAATTGGCACTGCGCACCGACAGTTCGAGTTCCTCGACACTACGGTAGAGGTTCTCGTTGATTTTCTGTACCTCTTCCTCCTCGACATGCTCACTGGGAACCTGCTCCTCATCAAAGTTTATGAAGAGCTGCAGATGCTCCTTGAGAATCTTGGCAGCATAAGCGACAGCATCATCTGGCTTGACGCTGCCATCCGTCCACACCTCCAAGGTGAGCTTGTCATAGTCGGTTATCTGACCTACACGAGCGTTGGTAACCGCAAAATTGACCTTCTTGATCGGCGAAAAAATCGCATCAATCGGTATGGTCCCAACAGGGGCCTTTTCATCACGGTTACGTTCAGCTGTAACATAACCCTTACCAAGGGACACCACCAAATCCATCTCAACATCGGCCTCTTTGGTACAGGTCGCGATACACAGATCCGGGTTGAGAATCTCAACATTGGCATCGGTGATAATATCACCTGCGGTGATAACACCCGCACCTTTCTTGACAATTCGCAGATTGCGGCTCTCATGGCCGTGCAAACGCAGCAACACCGCCTTGAGGTTGAGGATGATGTCGGTCACATCCTCAGTCACACCAGGGACGGTGGAAAACTCGTGCAACACCCCCTTGATGCGAATCGATGTGATCGCTGCACCCTGCAGCGAGGACAAGAGAATCCGACGCAGGGAGTTGCCGATCGTGGTACCGAAACCGCGTTCGAACGGCTCAGCGGTGAACTTGCCGTAGCAGTCGGTCAAGCTACGACTATCCACCTGCAACCGCTTGGGCTTGATCAGATCTCTCCAGTTTTTATACATGAAGCGACTCCACAGTCAGAGTAACAGAATGATCGACCTTACTTCGAGTAAAGTTCAACAATCAGTTGTTCCTCAAAAACTGGGCTGGTCAGCTCTTCACGCAACGGAATCGACTTAACCGTACCCCGAAAAGCGTCGCGCTCCAGCGACAGCCAAGTCGGAATACCACGGCGCATTACACCTTCCATCGCCTCAGCGATTTTGGCAACCTTACGGCTTTTTTCCTTGACCTCAATTACATCACCAGCCTTAACAAGATAAGACGGGATATCAACCTTACGGCCGTTGACCAAATAGTGACCATGGCGCACAAAAACACGCGCCTCAGCACGACTGGCCGCCAAACCAAGACGAAACACCATATTGTCAAGTCGGCGCTCAAGCAGCTGCAGCATATTGTGACCGGTGATCCCCTTCATGGCCTTCGCCTTGTCAAACACATGGCGAAATTGTTTCTCACTCAGGCCATAACAAAAACGAACCTTCTGTTTTTCCAGCAGCTGACGGGCATAATCCGACGGCTTGCCCTTACGCGCAGCACCATGCTGGCCAGGCGGGGTCGGCCGGCGCTCAAGCAGACGGTCGTATTTGGGATTACCGAAGATGTTGACGCCAAGACGGCGAACAATCTTGCCCTTAGGCATAAAGTTTTTAGCCATAATTCTGTTTCCTCTAAACTTAAATCGTCACGGTGCCAGCAGGCGATGGACAAGACTCAAACGCGGCGACGCTTGGGCGGACGGCAGCCGTTGTGCGGGACCGGCGTAACGTCCCGGATCATGGTCACGTTCAGACCAGCAGCCTGAAGCGCGCGGAGTGCCGATTCACGGCCTGATCCGGGGCCTTTCACGCACACCTCAACACTGCGCAGGCCGTGCTCCTGGGCTTTTTTTGCAGCTGTTTCGGCAGCAACCTGGGCCGCAAATGGCGTGCTTTTGCGTGACCCCTTGAAACCCATACCGCCAGCTGTTGCCCAGGAAATCACATTTCCGCTGACATCAGCGATGGAAACAATCGTATTGTTGAAGGTCGCCTGGATATGAGCCACCCCATTAACAATGTTCTTTTTTACTTTTGCCTTACGCGCAACTTTCTTACCGGGCTTAGCCATTATTCCTCCGATTATTTCTTCTTGCCGGCTACGGTCTTGCGCGGGCCTTTACGGGTACGCGCATTTGTTTTGGTTTTTTGTCCGCGCACAGGCAAACCACGGCGATGGCGCAGGCCACGGTAACAGCCAAGATCCATCAGCCGCTTGATATTCATGGAGACTTCACGCCGAAGATCACCCTCGACCTTATATTCAGTATCCATAATCTTACGGATCTGGGCCACATCATTTTCGGTCAGATCGTCCGTACGGATATTGCAGTCAACGCCAGCCTGAGACAGGATACGCTGTGCCGTCGTCCGACCCACACCGTAAATATAGGTCAGAGCCACTTCAATCCGCTTGTTTTTTGGTAAGTCTATACCAGCAATACGTGCCAACTTCGTATCCTCCCTGAATTAGCCCTGTCTCTGCTTATGCTTAGGATTCTCACAAATCACCCGGAGAACACCCTTACGCTTAATAACCTTACATTTATCACAGATAGTCTTTACAGACGCGCGAACCTTCATAATCAAACCTCTGCTTTGCTTGAAATAAATAACTAAAGCTGAGTCAATATCTCAGCGCCATCCTTTGTCACCAGCACAGTGTGTTCAAAATGCGCCGAAGGTTTCCGATCGCGCGTCACCGCCGTCCAGCCATCCTTAAGTATCTCGACCTGCGGCTTGCCCATATTGATCATGGGCTCTATCGCCAACACCATACCTTCTTTGAGCACTGGCCCCTGCCCAGGGCGACCATAGTTCGGGATCTGCGGCTCTTCGTGCAACGCCCGGCCTATGCCGTGCCCGACAAACTCTCGCACAACAGAATAACCAGCCGCCTCGGCAACCTGCTGCACCGCAGCGGACACATCTGACAAGCGAGCACCCGGTAAAACACGGGCAATTCCTGCAGCCAAAGCCTCCTGCGTCACAGCCATGAGGTGACGCTTAGCGCTGCTCACCTGTCCAACCGGCAAGGTCACAGCTGCATCACCATAAAAGCCATCGTATAGTACACCGAAATCAATACTGACGATTGCGCCTTCCGCTAGAGGCTTTTGGGTAGCAAAACCATGCACCACAACTTCATCCGGAGAAGCACATATGGCGCAGGGAAATCCTCCGTAGCCCTTAAAAGCCGGTATGGCTTTCCACTCTCGGCAGCGTTGTTCAGCCCGCTCTGACAACTCCCACGTCGTAATCCCCGGGCGAACCAGTTCACCAAGTTCCGCGAGATACTCGGCGACCATGCGACAGGACACTCGCATGCGCTCTATCTCGGAAGCCGTCTTTATAATAATCAAGGAGTCGATTCCAACACAGCCAGCAGTGCCTGGCCAACCTGAGTGATCGGCAACATACCATCGACCGAGCGAAGCAAACCAGCCTTACCGTAATAATCGACCAGTGGAGCCGTCTGCTGACGGTAAACCTCCATCCGTTTGCGGATTGTCGTCTCCTGATCATCCTCACGCTGAATCAACCCCGCACCACAACGGTCACACACCCCCTCTTGGCGCGGCGGGTCGAAGCGCACATGATAACCCGCACCACAGCTTGGGCAGCTACGACGGCCAACCAGCCGCTCAACCAGTGCATCAACGTCAACCTCTAAAGAGACAACGGCATCAAGCTCTTTATCCAGTGCCACCAGCGTTGCCTGCAGAGCATCCGCCTGCGGCAGGGTTCGGGGGAATCCGTCAAGAATGAAACCAGCACCACAGTCAGGCTGGCGCAACCGCTCCTCAACAATGCCAACCACCACAGCATCCGGCACCAAGGCACCTGCGTCCATGCAGGCCTTGGCCTTCAGCCCCATTGGCGTACCATTCTTGACCGCAGCGCGCAACATGTCGCCAGTTGAAATCTGCGGAATACCATAGCGCTCCATCAACATCTGCGCCTGTGTTCCCTTGCCCGCCCCCGGCGGACCCAGCAAAATCAATTTCATCAGCTATTACCCCTCAGGCTAACCATGACGGCCACGAATTGTGGCTCCGCGCATGAAACCCTCATAGGAACGCGATATGAGATGGGACTCAATCTGCGATGCCGTATCAAGTCCTACTCCGACAACAATCAGCAGGGAAGTTCCACCGAAATAAAAAGGAAGATTGAACTGACCAATCAACAGGGTCGGCAAGACACAAACAGCTGAAACATAGATCGCCCCAGCAAAAGTCAGCCGGCTCAACACCAGATCTAAATACTCGGAGGTAGGTTTTCCCGGACGGATTCCCGGAATGTAACCCCCCTGATTTTTTACATTTTCAGCCACATCAACTGGATTAAATGTCACAGCTGTGTAGAAGTAGCAAAAGAAGACGATAAAAGCAACAAAAAACAGATTATACAGCCAATGGCTCGGCACCATCATTGCCGCCGCCTGCTGAACCCAGGCGACATCGACAAAATTAGCGACTGTTGCCGGAAACATGATGATCGAGCTCGCGAAAATTGGCGGTATAACACCGCTCATGTTTATTTTGAGCGGCAGATGACTTGACTGACCACCCAGATTGCGCATGCCAACGACACGTTTGGCATAGTGGATAGGGACTCGCCTCTGCGCCCGCTCCATAAAAATGATGAACATGATTACGGCAACCATCAGAAGGCCAATCACAATCAGGGTAAACAGGGGCAGTGCCCCGGTTTTAAAAAGTCGGATACTGTTAACCAGAGCAGCCGGAATATTGGCAACAATCCCGGCAAAAATAATCAGAGAAATCCCGTTCCCAATCCCACGCTCGGTAACCTGCTCACCGATCCACATGATAAAGGCGGTTCCGGCTGTCAGGGTGATAACCGTAAGGAGGATAAAACCGAAACCCGGATAGGGCACCACAGGATCCCCCGCAGGTCCTGTCATCGACTGCAGGCCAACAGCGATACCTGCCCCCTGAACAACCGACAGTAAAATGGTTCCGTAACGCGTCCAACGGGTGATAACTCGCCGACCTGCAGCACCCTCTTTCGACAGCCTGGCGACCGGCTCGTAGACAACCGTCAGAAGCTGAAGAATGATCGATGCGCTGATATAGGGCATGATCCCAAGCGCAAAAATGGTCATGCGCTCGAGCGCACCACCAGTAAAGGCGCTCACCAAACCCAGCAGGGTCCCCTGAGTCCCCTCGAAAAAACTGGCCAGGACCTGAGCATTGACCCCGGGGGTCGGCACATGGCAACCCACTCGGTAGACGGCCAACATCATCAGGGTAAAGAAAATGCGCCGCCGTAATTCCGCAATACTGAAGATGTTGTGCAGCGTCGCTAACAAGATTACAGCACCTCGACTGTGCCGCCAGCGGCAGCGATTTTTTCTTGGGCAGAACGGCTGAATCGGTGTGCCTTAACGGTCACTGCCTTGGTCAGCTCACCATCACCAAGAACCTTGACACCGTCACCAATCTGACGGACAAGGCCTGCCGCGATCAGCTGCTGCGGATCAACCACGGACCCTGCCTCGAAAGTATCAAGATCGCGCAGATTAACCAAGGCATACACTTTTTTGTCAAGCGGCGTAAAGCCACGCTTAGGCAGCCGGCGCTGCAAAGGCATCTGACCACCCTCAAAACCTGGCTTGACACCACCGCCGGAACGAGCATTTTGACCCTTATGGCCCTTGCCAGCGGTCTTACCATTACCCGAACCGGGCCCGCGGCCAATACGTTTTCTTTTTTTCACGGAGCCCGCAGCCGGGCTGAGATTACTCAGATCCATAGCATTTGTCCCTTATCAGCACTCTTCGAGAGACACCATGTGGCTGACCTTATTGACCATGCCACGCATTTCCGGCGTATCCGGAAGAACGACCGTCTTGTTCAGCTTTGTCAGTCCCATACCCTTGAGTACCCGGGTAAAATAGGCACTGCGCCCAATCCCACTTTTCTTCAGTGTTACTTTCAATTGCTGGCTCATGACTCACCACTCCCGCCCTTACTCAGGCCTCAATGCCCCGCCGGGACAGAATTTCTTCAGCGCTTTTGAGTTGCCCTAAGGCATTCATCGTTGCCTTGACGACATTATGTGGATTATTCGAGCCAAGACATTTCGACAGAATATCACCAACACCAGCAGCCTCAAGAACAGCACGCGCCGGTCCGCCTGCGATCACGCCGGTACCCTTAGAGGCCGGTTTAAGCAAAACACTTCCCGCACCGAAGTGACCAAGCACATCAAAGGGAATTGTCCGGTCAACCAGCGGCACACTGATCATACTTTTCTTGGCCTTTTCAACGCCCTTACGGATAGCCTCGGGAACCTCTTTGGCTTTTCCATGGCCGTAACCAACACGGCCACTGCCATCGCCCACCACCACCAGAGCTGAAAAGCTGAAACGCCGGCCACCCTTGACAACCTTGGCACAACGATTGATATGAATCACGCGGTCAATAAGTTCTGTTTCATTTTGCTCATTGCGTTGCAAAGGAGCCTCCTCTTTCGATTAAAACACCAGGCCCGCTTCTCGCGCAGCGTCGGCCAGGGCCTTGACACGGCCGTGATAAATAAAACCATTACGGTCAAAAACCACTTCCTTGATGTCCTTCGCAAGGGCCCGCCGGGCAATCTCTGCGCCTACTGCCTTGGCTGCCTCGACATTTCCCGTATAACCCAGGGCTTCGGTTACGTCCTTGCAGCGAGTAGAAGCTGAAACCAGCGCGGCACCCTTGGTATCCTCGATAATCTGCGCGTATATATGTTTCGCGCTGCGGAAAACGCACAACCGCGGACGTTCGGGTGTACCAACGACCTTGCGCCGCACACGCGCCTGACGCCGCTTTCTCGACTCCGCTCTTGATGTCATACCTGCCACGTTCTGTCTCCTGTAGAAAATTATTTCTTGCCGGTCTTGCCTGCCTTGCGCAGAATCCGCTCATCAGCGTATTTGATTCCTTTGCCCTTATAAGGCTCGGGACCGCGAAACGAACGAATCTTGGCAGCAGTGGCGCCGACCAGTTCCTTATCGATACCACTGACCGTCATCTTGGTCTGTTTTTCGACCTCAACATTGATTCCTTCAGGCAGTGGATACTCAATCGGGTGCGAATACCCCAGGGCCAGGTTCAGGGTGGAACCCTTGACATCGGCACGGTAACCTACGCCATTAATTTCAAGAACCCGCTGAAACCCCTTGGTCACGCCCTCTACCATATTGGCAATCAGGGTACGGTAGAGCCCCTGCAGCGAGGTATCGCGACGGGCGCTGGGCACCGGCGTCAGCACGATTTGCCCTGCCGTCACCTCGACCTGAACGGTTTTAGGGATCGTACGGGACAGCTTTCCTTTGGGCCCCTGCACATTCATCACACCATCGGACAGAGCTACTGTCACACCGGCGGGAATGTCAACAGGCCGTTTACCAATTCTCGACATTGTCTACACTCCTTCGCAGGCTACCAAACCGTACAGACCAGCTCGCCACCCACTTGGGCCTCGCGCGCTGCGACATCGGACAATACACCGCGTGATGTGGATACGATAGCGCAACCCAGGCCGTTGCGGACCCGAGGGATCTCCGCACAACCGACATAGAGTCGCCGGCCAGGCCGCGAAGCGCGGGTAATGTCATGAATGACATGCACATTGTTGTTGTCATATTTCAGATAGATACGCAGCTGGGCCTGCGGGCCGCCTGCGATTTCCTTGAAATTCTTGATATAGCCCTGCTCTTTTAGAACACTGGCGATGGCAACCTTCATCTTGCTCGAAGGCATCTCCAACTTCTGGTGCTTCGCCAGTCCCGCATTTCGAATACGGGTCAGCATATCCGCAATAGGATCCGTCATTGCCATGGATACAGCTCCTTAACTTGTTACCAGCTCGATTTCAGGACGCCGGGCAGCTTGCCTTCAAGCGCAAGCTTGCGCAGGCAGACACGACACATGTCGAACTTGCGGTAATAGCCACGGGGACGGCCGCACAGCGGACAACGTGTATACTTTCTCACCTGAAACTTCTGAGGCCGACTGGCCTTGATGATCATCGATTTCTTTGCCACAAACTCCTCCGATTCCGCCGGACTACTTCCGGAAAGGCAAGCCGAGACCAGCCAGTAACGCGCGGCCCTGCTCGTCATTGCGCGCGGTCGTCACAATGGAAATATTCAGTCCACCGACCTTCGCCACCTTCTCCAGATCAATCTCGGGGAAGATGATCTGCTCACGAATCCCCAGGGTATAGTTTCCGCGGCCATCAAAAGCCTTCGGCGAAATTCCCTTGAAGTCGCGTACGCGTGGCAGCGCAATATTGATCAGCCGATCCAGAAACTCATAGGCGCGGTCGTGCCGCAGGGTCACCATGCAACCAATCGGCATCCCTTCACGCAACTTGAAACCGGCAATGGATTTTTTAGCCTTGGTAATAACGGGCTTCTGGCCAGTAATGTTCGCCAGCTCCTCAACAGCAGACTCCAGAACCTTAATGTTCTGGATGGCCTCGCCAATACCCATGTTCACTACGACCTTTTCCACCCGCGGAACCTGCATCACATTGCTGAGCTGCAGGTCGTTGAGCAGTTTCGGTGCCAGCTCTTTCTTGTATAGATCCTTCAACCTGGCCATCTGGAATACTCCGTTACTTATCTACAATCTCGTTGCATTTCTTGCAGAAGCGCACCTTAGCGCCACTCTCAAGAACGCGGATACCGGTACGGGTCGGGCGATTACAGGCACCACAGACCAGCATCACATTGGAAGCGGAAATCGCCGCCTCTTTCTCAACGATGCCGCCTTCCTGATTGGCACGCGACGGGCGCGTGTGGCGTTTGACGATATTGAGGTTCTCGACCGTCAGGCGGTTCTTGTCAGCAAAGATTCGGCTAACCTTGCCCTGCTTGCCCTTTTCCTTGCCGGTCATGATCTGAACCAGGTCACCTTTTTTGACATGAAGCTTTTGTGCTGCCATTTAATTTATCTCCAGCCTGGGATCAGAGGACTTCCGGTGCCAGGGATACGATTTTCATAAAGCGACGGGCACGCAACTCGCGGGCCACCGGGCCGAAAATACGCGTTCCCACAGGTTCTCCGGCATTATTGACGACAACCGCAGAATTCTTGTCAAAACGAATGCAGGAGCCATCAGGTCGGGCAACCTCTTTCGCTGTCCGCACAATCACAGCGCGAACAACATCACCTTTTTTCACCTTGGAATTGGGCAGGGCTTCCTTGACCGAGCAGATAATGATATCTCCCAGTCCGGCATATTTTCGCTTTGAGCCCCCCAGAACCTTGATGCAGCACAGCTTCCGGGCACCGGAGTTGTCTGCGACATCAAGAGTGGTTTGCATCTGAATCATGATCGATCTCCCACGCTACAGTGACTTTTCCAGAATCTGACTGACGCGCCAACGCTTGTCACGCGACAACGGCCGCGACTCCACGATCAGAATCTTGTCACCGACAGCGCACTGGTTGTGCTCATCATGCGCTTTATACGTTTTTCTGCGCTTCAGATATTTTTTATAAACGGGGTGTTTTACCAGATCATCGATCTGCACGACAACTGTTTTATCCATCTTGTCGCTGGTAACAACCCCGATGAGTTTTTTCTTGTTTCGACGTTCAGCGGTCATTCGATCACCTCAAATTCCTAACGAGCAAGTTTCGTGTGCAGAACAGTTTTTACCCGGGCAATATCCTTCCGCAACTGAGGGATCTTCGCCGTATTCTCCAGATGACCTGTATGCAGCTGAAACTTCAGGTTGAACAGCTCCTGGCTGAGCTCCTGGGACTTCTTCTGCAGTTCTTCAACACTATAACCAGTCAGCTCACTAGCCTTCATTACTGCCTTCCTCTCTGCTGACAAACTTCGTCCGCACCGGCAGCTTGTGCGCCGCCAGACGAAACGCCTCGCGAGCGATTTCTTCAGAAACACCCTGCATTTCGTAAAGCACCATGCCGGGACGAATCACGGCAACCCAACTGTCCGGTGAACCCTTACCTTTACCCATGCGGGTTTCAGCTGCCTTACGGGTCAACGGCTTATCGGGGAACGCGCGGATCCAGATCTTACCACCACGCTTGATATAGCGGGTCATGGCACGACGGGCGGCTTCAATCTGCCGTGAAGAGAGCCAACCACACATGGTGGCCTGAAGCCCAAAGTCACCGAAGTTGATTTCGGTTCCGCGGCTGGCTTCGCCCTTCATCCGCCCTTTAAATGTCTTTCTATGCTTAACCTTCTTGGGCATCAACATGACAACATACTCCTATCTGACTCGCCTACAGATCCCGCGAAAGAACCTCGCCCTTGAAGATGAGAACCTTTACGCCAATAATGCCGTAGGTGGTTTTAGCTTCGGCAAAACCGTAATCAATATCCGCACGCAACGTATGCAAGGGTACGCGACCTTCACGATACCACTCCGTGCGACTCATCTCGGCACCACCCAGGCGGCCACTGCAGGTAATTTTAATCCCCTGCGCTCCGAACCGCAGGGCCTGGCCAACGCTGCGCTTCATCGCCCGGCGGAAAGCAACGCGACGTTCAAGCTGCAGCGCAACCCCTTCAGCAACAAGCTGAGCGTCCATCTCCGGCTTGCGAATTTCTTGGATGTTGAGAAAAATCTCTTTATCGGTGAGTTTGGCCAGCTCTTTTTTGAGCACCTCGACTTCAGAACCACGCTTACCAATAATAATGCCTGGACGTGCCGCAAAAATATTCAGCTTCATCTTGCCTGCAGCGCGCTCAATCTCAATTTTCGAAATCCCCGCGTGATACAGACGCTTTTTCAGATAATTCCGCAGCTTGAGGTCTTCGTGCACAAAACGCGAGTAGTCCTCATCTGCATACCATTTCGATTCCCAGGTCTTGATAACCCCCAGGCGAAATCCGACAGGATGAACTTTCTGGCCCAAACGATCACCTCCTTGATTGACTATTTCTCGCTCAGGACAACCTGAACGTGGCTGGTTGGTTTACGAATCTTACTGGCACGGCCCTGAGCCCGGGGAATAAAGCGCTTGAGCGCCGGGCCCTGATCGACCGTTATGGTTTTGACAAACAGACGGTCGACGTCCGCCACACCCTGCTGCTCGGCATTCGCCACTGCAGACTGTACCAGTGCCGCAACGATGCCGGCGGGCTTCTGCGGCGAAAAACGCAGAATATTGAGCGCCTCCTGGACGCCTTTGCCGCGCACCATGTCGACCACCAGGCGTGCCTTCTGGGGTGACATGCGGACATATCTCAACTTAGCTTTAGCTTCCATCCGGGAACTCCGTTGCGTTTATTTTTTCTTGGACTTCTTGTCAGCGCCGTGCCCAAAGTAGGTACGGGTCGGGGCGAACTCACCGAGCTTATGGCCTACCATGTTTTCGGTTACATAAACGGGCAAAAACTTCTTACCGTTATGTACCGCAAAGGTATAACCAACAAACTCCGGGATAATGGTGCTGCGCCGGGACCAGGTTTTGATGACCTTGTTGGAAGGCGCACCCCCCTGCGGGTCAATCTTGCGCAACAGGCAGTCCTGAACGTAAGGGCCTTTTTTGATCGAACGTGCCACGGCTTTCTCCTCTATTTGGTCCTGCGGCGAACAATAAAGCGATCGGTACGCTTGTTCGTGCGAGTCTTGTAACCCTTGGTCGGAATCCCCCAGGGCGTCACAGGGTGACGGCCACCGGAACTTTTACCCTCACCACCGCCGTGAGGATGATCCACCGGGTTCATAGCCACACCACGCGACTGGGGACGCTTACCCAGCCAGCGATTGCGACCGGCCTTGCCGATCTTGATGTTTTCATGATCAATATTACCAACCTGACCGATGGTGGCACAGCAATCCTGCAACACCAACCGAACCTCACCTGAGGGCAGCCGCAACTGGGCGTAACGACCCTCTTTGGCTGCGATCATGGCATAGGCGCCGGCACTACGGGCCAACTGTCCGCCCTTGCCGACACGCAGTTCCACGTTGTGCACCCAAGTACCAACGGGGATCGAACGGATTGCCAGAGCATTACCCGGCTTGATATCGGCCGACTCGCTGGCCACAATTTCCGTCCCGACCTCCAACCCGGCCGGCGCCAGAATATAGCGTTTTTCCCCGTCAGCATAAGACAACAGGGCGATACGCGACGAACGGTTCGGATCGTACTCAATGGAAACCACCCGAGCCGGTATTTCCTTCTTGTCGCGCTTGAAGTCGATGATGCGGTACTTGCGCTTGTGGCCACCGCCAGTATGGCGCTTGGTAATGCGCCCGTAGTTATTGCGACCACCGGTTTTCTTAAGAGGCTCGACAAGAGACTTTTCCGGTGTCGCTGTTGTAACCTCCTCAAAAGCCGAGGCCGTCATATTGCGCCGGCCCGGCGAGGTTGGCTTGAACTTTTTGATCGCCATTATTCTTACTCCGTATCCCTTAGACTGTCATCACACGCCAAAGAAGTCGATCGAGCTGCCTTCGGCAAGAGTCACATAGGCCTTCTTGCGATTGGGCCGCTTGCCAAACTGGCGACCAACCCGCTTGACCTTGCCGGCAACGATCAGGGTGTTGACCTCCTCCACCTTGACATCGAAGGCTTTTTCGACGGCCTGCTTGATTTCAATCTTGTTCGCATCGCGGGCAACCTCAAAAGCCACGACATTGCCACCCTCTTTCTGCATCGCGGTTTTTTCCGTCACCAACGGCTTCTTGATAATCTGATGGAGAGGTTTCATGACGCCAATGCTCCTTCCAGCTGCTCCACAGCTCCTTCCGTCATCACCAGGGCGTGATACTTCATCACATCATAGACGTTAACACCCTCAGGGCGCAAAACCTTGACATTCCGAAGGTTACGAGCCGACAGTTCGACCTCGAGATTGGGCGCATCAACAACAAACAAGGCATCCTGCAACTCAAAACGGTTCACCAGCTGGGCAAACTCCTTGGTGCTGATCTTGTCCATTTTCAGCTCAGAAAGTACGGTCAGAGCATTTTCCTGAAACCGGCAGGACAGCGCCGAACACAGAGCCGCTTTTTTGACCTTACGGTTGAGCTTGAAGGCGTAGCTACGCGGACTCGGCCCGAACGCGGCACCACCACCAACAAAGTGCGGCGCACGGATGCAGCCCTGGCGGGCATTGCCGGTGCCCTTCTGCTTGTAGGGCTTTTTCCCACCACCAGAAACCGCACTGCGGTTCTTGCTTGCTGCGGTACCCTGGCGGCGAGCCGCCAGCTGGTAACGCACCATATCATGAATCAGGTAGCCACGAACCTGCGTATCAAAGATACTGTCAGCAATTTCGCGCTCGCCTACCTGATTTTTCTGCATATCGTAAACAGTGATTTTAGCCATTGTTACTTCTCCCGTATCCCTGACTAGGCCTTGACCGCTTTACGGATGGTCACCAGGCCCTCTTTCGGCCCAGGGATCGCACCCTTGACCAGAATCAGGTTCTGCTCCGCCCGCACATCGACGATCTCAAGGTTCTGCACCGTCACCTGGGCATTGCCCATCTGGCCGGCCATTTTCTTGCCCTTGAACACGCGAGAGGGCCAGGCGCTGAAGCCAATGGAGCCCGGCGCACGATGAAACTTCGAACCGTGAGTCGAACGACCGCCGGAAAAATTCCATCGCTTGATGACACCCTGAAACCCTTTACCCTTGCTTGTACCGGTAACATCAACAATGTCACCAGCGGCAAACACATCGGCGCAGCGAATTTCCGCCCCTACCTCATACTCGGCAACATCCCCAGCCAATTCACGCAGGTAGCGAAACACACCCTTACCTGCCTTATTGAAATGTCCGAGCTCCGGCTTGGTCAGGCGCTGGGCCTTCTGTTCGTCGAAACCAACCTGTACCGCGCAGTAACCATCCGTCTCGGCCTGCTTTTTCTGCACCACCACACAGGGGCCTGCCTGAATCACCGTGACCGGAATCCGGTTACCGCTCTCGGTAAATATCTGGGTCATCCCCAGTTTTTTTCCAAGAATACCGTTTACCATTGTTTTATCCTCACCTTAATCCGTACTGAGTCCTAAAGCTTGATTTCGACGAACACACCAGCGGACAGATCAAGCTTCATCAGCGCGTCGACCGTCTGTTGCGTCGGATCAAGGATATCCAGCAGGCGTTTATGGGTCCGCACCTCAAATTGCTCGCGGCTGCTCTTGTCCACATGGGGACCACGAATTACGCAATACTTGTTAATTACCGTCGGCAGCGGAATAGGCCCGGCTAGATGGGAACCGGTACGTTTTACCGTATCGACAATTTCATTCACCGCCATATCAAGCAGCTTGTGATCATACGCCTTCAGGCGGATTCTGATTTTCTGGCTAGACATCTGCAACCCCTATTAAAACTTAACCAAGAATTTCGCTGACGACACCCGCGCCGACAGTCCGACCACCTTCGCGGATGGCGAAGCGCAGTTCCTTGTCCATGGCGATGGGGGTGATCAGTTCGACGGTCATGGCGATGTTGTCGCCGGGCATTACCATCTCAACACCTTCGGGCAGCTCTACAATACCGGTCACATCGGTGGTACGGAAGTAGAACTGCGGCCGGTAGCCTTTGAAGAACGGTGTGTGGCGTCCGCCTTCTTCCTTGGTCAGAATGTAGGCTTCGGCTTTGAATTTGGTGTGCGGCTTGATGCTGCCGGGCTTGGCGAGCACTTGGCCGCGCTCAATGTCTTCGCGCTTGACGCCGCGCAGCAGCACGCCTACGTTGTCGCCGGCCTGACCCTGATCGAGCAGCTTGCGGAACATCTCGACACCGGTGACGGTGGTTTTGCTGGTGGCCTTCATGCCGACGATCTCGACTTCTTCCTGCACCTTGATGACGCCGCGCTCGATACGACCGGTGGCGACGGTGCCACGACCGGAGATGGAGAAGACGTCTTCTACGGGCATCAGGAACGGCTGGTCGATGGCGCGCTCGGGCTCGGGGATGTAGCTGTCGACCTGGCGCATAAGCTCAAGGATGGGCTCTTCGGCGGCATCGCCGGTGGCGCATTCGAGGGCCTTGAGAGCGCTGCCGGGCACGATGGGAATATCGTCACCGGGGAAGTCGTAGGCGCTGAGCAGCTCGCGAACTTCCAGCTCGACCAGTTCCATCAGTTCGGCGTCGTCAACCATGTCGGCCTTGTTGAGGAACACAACGATGGCGGGCACGCCGACCTGGCGGGCAAGCAGGATATGCTCACGGGTCTGCGGCATGGGACCGTCTGCAGCGGACACGACCAGGATGGCGCCGTCCATCTGGGCGGCTCCGGTGATCATGTTCTTGACGTAGTCGGCATGGCCGGGGCAGTCAACGTGGGCATAGTGCCGGTTGACGGTTTCATATTCCACGTGGGAGGTGGCGATGGTGATGCCGCGCTCACGCTCTTCCGGGGCGTTGTCGATCTGGTCAAAGGCGCGCATCTGAGCCAGGCCCTGGCCAGCCATGACCTTGGTGATGGCGGCGGTCAGGGTCGTCTTGCCATGGTCGACGTGGCCAATGGTGCCGATATTGACGTGCGATTTCTTACGCTCAAATTTTTCCTTGGACATGGCAGACTCCTAACCTTTCACCTTAGCAATAATCTCTTCTGAAATCGCCTTAGGAACCTGCTCGTAGTGATCAAACACCATCGAGTAGGTCGCGCGGCCCTGAGTAGCGCTGCGCAGATCGGTGGCATAGCCAAACATGCTGGCCAACGGCACATGCGCACTGATCACCTGGGCGCCACCACGAGCATTCATCCCCATAATCTTGCCCCGGCGACTGTTCAGGTCGCCGATAACATCTCCCATGTACTCCTCCGGCACGACCACCTCTACCGCCATCATCGGCTCCAGCAGAACCGGATCAGCCTTGGCCGCACCAGCCTTGAAGCCCATAGAGCCAGCGATCTTGAAGGCCATCTCGGACGAGTCAACATCATGGTATGAACCGTCAAATACCGTAACCTTGACATCAACAATGGGGAAGCCGGCCAACACGCCATTGTGCGACGCCTCCTCGGCACCCTTGCCGACAGCCGGGATATATTCACGGGGGATGACACCACCCTTGATTTCATCAACAAACTCGAAACCAGCGCCAGGCTCTTGCGGCTCAATCCGCAGCCAGCAATCACCATACTGGCCACGACCACCAGACTGGCGAACAAACTTGCCCTGAACCTCGACCTTCTTGGTGATCGATTCGCGATAGGCCACCTGGGGAGCACCAACATTGGCCACCACATTGAATTCACGCTTGAGCCGGTCGACAATAATCTCCAGGTGCAGTTCGCCCATGCCGGACAGAATGGTCTGGCCGGTCTCCTCGTCCGTCTTAACGCGCAGCGAGGGATCCTCTGCCAACAGTTTTCCCAGCGCCACGCCCAACTTTTCCTGGTCGCCTTTGGTCTTAGGCTCGATGGCGATATGAATCACCGGCTCAGGAAATTCCATGGATTCAAGCAGACAAACATTATTCGGATCGCAAAGCGTGTCGCCGGTGGTGGTGTATTTCAGCCCCACCGCCGCAGCGATATCACCGGAGTAGACCTCCTTGATCTCCTCACGCTTATTGGCATGCATCTTGAGCATACGGCCAAGACGCTCTTTTTTATCCTTAGTGGAGTTCAGAACCGCCGTTCCAGCTTCAGCGATGCCAGAATAAACACGGAAAAAGGTCAGCGAACCGACGAAGGGATCTGTCATGATCTTGAACGCCAGCGCCGCAAAGGGGCCCTTATCATCAGCCGGGCGAGTAAGTTCCTCACCCTTCTCATTGACCCCTTCAATCGCGGGAACGTCGGTCGGGCAGGGCATGAAATCAACCACGGCATCAAGCAACAGCTGGACACCTTTGTTCTTGAACGAACTGCCGCATATCACCGGATTGATCTGCAGAGCGATGGTCGCCTTTCGTACCGCCTGCTTGATTTCCTCAATGCTGAGCTCCTCGCCGCCGAGATATTTTTCCATCAAAGCATCATCATGAGAACACAGCTCATCCAGCATGGCCTCACGTGCGGCAGCAGCCTCGTCTGCAAGGTCGGAAGGAATATCGACGACCTCGTACTTGGCTCCCATGGTTTCATCATCCCAGACCACGGCCCGCATACCAATCAGGTCGATCACACCACGGAAATTTTCTTCCTTACCAATGGGAATCTGCAGCGGCACCGGATTGGCACCCAGGCGGTCGCGCATCATGGCGACACCGTTACTGAAATCGGCGCCGATCCGATCCATCTTATTGATAAAAGCCAGACGGGGAACACCATATTTGTCGGCCTGCCGCCAGACAGTCTCAGACTGAGGCTCTACGCCACCAACCGAACAGAATACGGCAACAGATCCATCGAGGACGCGCAGGGACCGCTCCACCTCGATCGTGAAATCGACATGGCCGGGGGTATCAATGATGTTGATGCGGTGATCTTTCCAGAAACAGGTAGTCGCAGCTGAGGTAATAGTAATTCCGCGTTCCTGCTCCTGCTCCATCCAGTCCATGGTCGCTGCGCCATCATGGACTTCACCAATCTTATGCGAAACGCCCGTATAAAACAGAATACGTTCCGTCGTCGTCGTCTTACCGGCATCGATGTGCGCCATAATGCCGATATTGCGCGTATTTGCAAGAGATACTGTACGTGCCACTGCTCTACGTCCTCCAGACCGGTCCTACCAGCGATAATGGGCAAAGGCCTTATTAGCCTCAGCCATACGGTGCGTATCTTCCTTCTTCTTCACAGCAGAACCACGATTGGCCGCGGCATCGAGCAACTCGCCCGCCAACCGCTCCCGCATGGTCTTCTCGCCACGATTCCGCGCTGCATTCATAACCCAGCGTATCACCAGCGCATTACGCCGGTCGGGTCGCACCTCAATAGGAACCTGATATGTAGAGCCGCCAACACGTCTCGACTTGACCTCCAGCACCGGCCGAACATTTTCAAAAGCTTTCTTGAAAATATCCAGAGCCTCTTCACCACTGCGCTGGGCAATCAAATCGAAAGCGCCATAGACAATCTTCTCAGCCACACTCTTCTTGCCGCCGACCATCAGGTAATTGACAAACTTGGTTACCAGACGATCATTGAACTTGGGATCCGCCAGAACGACCCGCTTCGCGATTTCTCTTCTTCTCGGCATCTTTTATCGACCTCTTGTAATCTTGAGTCCTACTTGGGACGCTTGGCGCCATATTTCGAACGCGCCTGCATACGGTCCTTCACCCCAGCAAGGTCCAGCGCACCACGAACGATATGGTAACGAACACCCGGCAAGTCCTTGACACGGCCGCCACGCACCAGCACAACCGAGTGCTCCTGCAGATTGTGGCCAACACCTGGAATATACGAGGTGACAACGATGCCATTTGTCAGACGCACACGAGCAACCTTGCGCAACGCCGAGTTCGGCTTCTTCGGAGCCGTGGTATACACGCGGGTGCAAACCCCGCGCCGCTGCGGATTCGACTTCAGCGCAGGCGCCGTCGACTTCCTTTCTTTCTTGTTGCGTCCCTTGCGGATCAGCTGATTGATTGTCGGCATTTCTTACTCCCGAAATTACTATTCACAGAATTGAAAGAACAGTGCTCCCCGAGCGGGGAAACCCGCGAACAGTAGCAACTGCCAAGCCCCTTGTCAAGAACCTTGTGCCGCCGCTCTGTTTTTTCCACTAATGCAAAAAAGCCCGCCGGAACACCGGCGGGCGCTCAACCTGTCAGGCCCGTCTTTTTGCTCAGGCCAACTCCTCCATTCCCTCTTCGAGGACCTCGTCTTCAGGCCCCTCTTCATCGCGCACCACCTGACGAACCGGTTCCGGTTCGGGCTCCGGCGTCAGCAACCGCACACCCCGATATCTGGCAATGCCGGTCCCCGCCGGAATCAGCCGGCCCATAATGACGTTTTCCTTCAGTCCGCGCAAGTGATCGACCTTGCCTTCAATCGCCGCCTGAGTCAACACCTTGGTTGTCTCCTGGAACGAAGCGGCCGAAATGAATGACTCGGTCGACAATGACGCCTTGGTGATACCGAGCATGACCGGCTCACCCACCGCCGGCATGCCGCCTTCGGCCAGTACCCGTTCGTTCTCAAGTTCAAATTCGCCGCGGCCAACCTGGTCATCCAGCAGAAAATCGGTATCACCCACCTCACGGATGGCCACGCGCCGCAGCATCTGACGCACGATGGTTTCGATATGCTTGTCGTTGATGGCAACACCCTGCAACCGGTAAACCTCCTGTACCTCGTCAACCAGATACTTGGCCAGATCCTTTTCACCCAGAATCCGCAAAATATCGTGTGGGTTACGCGGCCCATCCATCAATGGCTCGCCCGCCAACACCGTGTCGCCCTCGTGCACGCTGATATGCTTGCCCTTGGGAATGAGATATTCCACCGGCTCGCCAAATTCCGGCGTCACGACCACCTTGCGCTTGCCCTTGGCATCCTTGCCAAAACTGACCAGGCCGTCAATTTCCGACAGCACCGCATATTCCTTGGGCTTGCGGGCCTCGAACAGCTCGGCCACCCGCGGCAGACCACCGGTGATATCCTTGGTCTTGGTGGTTTCGCGCGGGATCTTGGCCAGCACGTCACCAGCGGCTACCATTTCATCATCCGGCACAATAATGTTGGCCCCAACCGGCAGCATATAACGGGCGGCCTGGCCATTCGGCAGCTTGACCGTGCGACCCTGATCGTCCTTCAGGGTGATACGCGGCCGTTTGTCACTAGCCTTGGTCTCAATGATGACCTTGCGCGACAGGCCTGTCACGTCGTCGACCTTCTCTTCCATCGTCACACCGGCCGTCACGTCACCAAAATGCACCCGACCGTCAACCTCGGTCAGAATCGGCATGGTGTACGGATCCCATTCGGCCAGCAAGGTTCCGGACTTGACTTGCTGCCCCTCACCCAGATGCAGGCGCGCACCATACAAAAGTGCGTGGCGCTCGCGTTCGCGGCCGGTGTCATCAACCACCGCAATTTCACCATTGCGGTTCATGACCACGTGATGACCCTGCCGGTCAATAACCGTCTTGAGGTTAACAAACTGCAGGACACCATCGTAGCGCGCCTCAAGCGAGGTCTGCTCGGCCCGCCGGGACGCGGCACCACCGATATGAAAGGTCCGCATGGTCAGCTGAGTGCCCGGTTCGCCAATGGACTGGGCCGCAATAACCCCCACAGCTTCGCCCAGATTGACCATGTGACCACGTGCCAGATCGCGGCCGTAACAGGTGGCGCAGATGCCGTGACGACTTTTGCAGGTCAGCACCGAACGGATCCTGAGCTTGTCGATACCCGCATCCTCAATCCGTGCCACCAGGGCCTCGGTAATCTCCTGGTTGGCCGGCACCAGCACCTCGCCCGTCACCGGATCACAAACATCCTCTAGCGCCGCACGACCAAGAATACGATCCCCCAGCGACTCGATAACCTCGCCGCCCTCGACCAACGAACTGACCAGAATGCCGTCAAGGGTACCGCAATCCCTCTCGGTGATAATGGCATCCTGGGCAACATCGACCAGGCGGCGCGTCAGGTAACCGGAGTTGGCGGTTTTCAGCGCGGTGTCGGCCAGACCCTTGCGGGCGCCATGGGTCGAAATGAAGTACTGCAACACCGTCAGACCTTCACGGAAGTTGGCCGTGATGGGCGTTTCAATGATTTCGCCGGAAGGCTTGGCCATCAGGCCACGCATGCCGGCCAACTGACGGATCTGCTGGGCACTACCACGGGCACCGGAATCCGCCATCATGTGGATCGCGTTGAACGAAGGCGCTTCGACGACCTCGCCAGTTTCGGAGGTGAAGTGATCAACGGAGAGATCGGCCAGCATGGTCGAGGCAATATCCTCGGTACATTTGGCCCAGATATCCACGACCTTGTTGTAGCGTTCGCCATTGGTGATCAGACCATCCGTGTACTGGTTCTGAATCTCGGTCACCTCGGCCATCGCCGCATCAATCCGGTCCTGCTTATGGGCGGGAACGACCATGTTGTCGAGACAGATAGAGATACCGGCCACTGTCGAGAATCGGTAGCCCGTCTGCTTGAGACGGTCGGCGAGGATAACCGTTTCCTTGTTACCGGCCAAGCGGAAGCTGGCGTCGATCAGTTCGGCCACCTGCTTCTTGGTCATCACCTTGTTGACGTACTCAAACGGGATCTCCTCGGGCACCACCTCGCGCAGCAGGATGCGGCCGACCGAGGTGTCGACTATCTGCGGCACGGCACCAACCGCCGGCTCCATCCGCACCCGGACACCGGCCTGCAGATCGACCTCGCCTGAATCGTAGGCAATGCGCACCTCGTCCGGCGAGGTGAACACCTTGCCCGACCCCTTGACGAAGGGGCGGATACGCGACATGTAATAGATGCCCAGAATCATATCCTGCGACGGCACGATGATCGGCTTGCCATTGGCCGGCGACAGGATGTTATTGGTCGACATCATCAGCACCCGCGCTTCGATCTGGCTTTCAATCGACAGCGGCAGATGCACCGCCATTTGGTCGCCGTCAAAGTCGGCATTGAAGGCGGTACACACCAGGGGATGGAGTTGAATCGCCTTCCCCTCGACCAGCACCGGCTCGAAGGCCTGGATACCCAGGCGGTGCAACGTCGGTGCGCGGTTGAGCATCACCGGATGCTCGCGGATCACATCCTCAAGGACGTCCCAAACCTCTGGCTTTTCCTTTTCCACCAGTTTCTTGGCGCTCTTGATGGTCGTGCAGTAGCCACGTTCCTCCAGCTTGTTGTAGATAAAAGGCTTGAACAGCTCCAGCGCCATCTTTTTCGGCAGACCGCACTGGTGCAGCTTCAGTTCCGGCCCAACCACAATAACGCTACGACCGGAATAGTCGACACGTTTGCCCAGCAGGTTCTGACGGAAACGCCCACCTTTGCCCTTGAGCATGTCCGACAACGATTTCAGCGGCCGCTTGTTCGGTCCCGTAATGGCCCGGCCTCGACGACCGTTATCGAACAGGGCGTCAACCGCTTCCTGCAGCATGCGTTTCTCGTTGCGGATAATCACCTCGGGCGCCCGCAATTCCTTAAGCCGTTTCAAACGATTATTGCGGTTGATAACGCGACGGTACAGGTCATTCAGGTCGGAGGTGGCAAAACGGCCGCCATCGAGCGGCACCAAAGGGCGCAGTTCCGGTGGCAGCACCGGAATCGTCTCCAGAATCATCCACTCGGGACGGTTGCCACTGCGCAAGAAGGCGTTGACCACCTTCAGACGCTTGGCCACCTTTTTACGCTTGGCCTCGCTGGTGGACTCACGCATCTCCAGCCGCAGGCTCTCGGCCAATTCCTCCAGATTGAGCGATGCCAGCAGCTCACGAATGGCCTCGGCGCCCATGCCGGCGGTGAACTGGCCGGCAAACTCGTCCATCAACTCGCGGTAACGGTCCTCCGCCACCACCTGGCCAACCTCCAGCGTGGTTTCACCCTTGTCGAGCACGACATAGGCCTCGAAGTAGAGAACCTTTTCCAGCTCCTTGAGGGTCATGTCGAGCAGGGTACCAATACGGCTCGGCAACGACTTGAGGAACCAGATGTGCGCCACCGGGCAGGCCAGGTCGATATGGGCCAGGCGTTCGCGCCGCACCTTGCTCGGAATCACCTCGACACCACATTTTTCACAGACAATACCGCGGTGCTTCATGCGCTTGTACTTGCCGCAGTTGCACTCGTAATCCTTCACCGGGCCGAAGATCTTGGCGCAGAACAGGCCATCGCGCTCGGGCTTGAAGGTGCGGTAGTTGATGGTTTCCGGCTTTTTGACTTCACCGAAGGAGCGCTCACGGATGGTTTCCGGCGAGGATACCGACAGGCGGATGGTATCGAAACTCAACGGATCCTTCGGACGCTCAAACAGGCTGATAATGTCTTCCAAAACAGGTCTCCTTACGGGAAGGCAGATTTATTCCTCATCCTCTTCCAACAGTTCCACATCCAGGCACAACGACTGCAGCTCCTTGATGAGAACGTTGAAAGACTCCGGCAAGCCAGCTTCCAGGGTATGCCGGCCCTTGACGATGGCCTCGTACATGCGGGTTCGGCCGGCCACATCGTCGGACTTGACCGTCAGAAATTCCTGCAGCGCGTGAGAGGCGCCGTAGGCTTCCATGGCCCAAACCTCCATCTCGCCAAGCCGCTGGCCGCCGAACTGGGCCTTGCCGCCGAGGGGTTGCTGGGTCACCAGGCTGTAGGGACCGATGCTGCGGGCATGAATCTTGTCATCTACCAGGTGATGCAGCTTGAGCATGTACATAATCCCGACGGTGACCTTTTCCTTGAACGGCTCGCCGGTCTTACCATTGTAGAGCGTCATCTGGCCAGAATTGTGATAGCCCGCCTTTTCAATCTGCTGTTTGATGATCTGCTCACTGACCCCTTCGAAAACCGGCGATGCCAGCGGCACGCCCTGTGCCAGCCGACCAGCCAGCTTCTGCAGGTCGCGCTCCGGCAGCGCATCGACAAAGGTGCTGACGCGCTCGTCCTCGTAGATCTCCTTGATCTTGTCGCGCACCGCCTGCAGGGCCTGCTGCTGATCCAGCAGTTTCTGAATCTGCTCGCCAAGACCACGGGCCGCCAGGCCCAGATGGATTTCAAGAATCTGGCCAACGTTCATACGGGAAGGCACGCCCAGCGGATTGAGTACGATTTCCACCGGTGTGCCATCCTCGGTGTATGGCATGTCCTCTTCCGGCAGAATACGCGACAGAACGCCTTTGTTGCCATGACGGCCAGCCATCTTGTCGCCGACCGACAGCTTGCGCTTGATGGCGATATAGACTTTGACCATCTTGATCACACCCGGCGGCAAATCATCGCCTCGCTTGATCTTGTCGATCTTGTCGGCAAAAACCGCCTTGATAACCTCCTCACGCTCCTTCAGGCGCTGCAGCAACTCGGCCACACGCTCCTCGGTGGCAACATCGTCCACCAGAGAAATTTCGCTTAAGCGGTCAAGAGGCACAGCATCCAGACTGCCCGCCTCGATAGGCGCATTCTTTTTCAACACGATGCGATCATCGCGATCGGTCACCGAAACCGCCACCTTCTTGCCCGCCAGCAGATCGTCAAGCTTGTGACGGGCCGATTCGCGCAGGATACGGATCTCATCGTGCTGATCCTTGAGCAGCTTGTCGATTTCCTGCTGTTCGATCTTCTCGGTGCGAGCGTCCTTGTCGGCTCCCTTGCGCGAAAACACGCGGGCGCCGATCACCACCCCCTCGACGCCGGGTGGCACCCGCAGCGAGGTGTCGCGCACATCGCCGGCCTTCTCCCCGAAGATGGCGCGCAGCAGTTTTTCCTCCGGCGACAACTGCGTTTCACCTTTCGGGGTGATCTTGCCCACCAGGATATCCCCCGGCTTGACCTCGGCACCAATGCGGATAATACCGCTCTCGTCGAGATCCTTCAGGGCATCATCACCAAGGTTGGGAATATCGTCGGTAATCTCCTCCTTGCCCAACTTGGTGTCACGCGCCACGCACTCGAACTCTTCAATATGCACCGAGGTGTAACGATCTTCCTTGACCAGTTTCTCGGAAATCAGGATCGAGTCCTCGAAGTTGTAACCTTCCCAGGGCATGAAGGCGACCAGAACGTTTTGCCCCAGTCCCAGCTCACCCCACTGGGTGGAGGGACCATCCGCAATGATGGCACCCCGCTTGACCCGGTCGCCGACCTCAACAATCGGCTTCTGGTTGAGACAGGTATTCTGGTTGGAGCGAATAAACTTGATCAGGTTGTAGATATCCACACCGGTGCCGGTCTCATCGTTCTGCCCTTCGTCGATCCGCACAACAATACGACCAGCATCGACCGATTCGACCACCCCATCGTGCCGCGCCACCACGGCGGCGCCGGAATCGTGTGCCACGATGCGCTCCATACCGGTGCCCACCAGAGGGGCATCAGCCCGCAACAGTGGCACGGCCTGACGCTGCATGTTCGATCCCATCAGGGCACGGTTGGCGTCGTCGTTCTCCAGGAACGGAATCAACGAGGCAGCAACGGACACCAACTGCTTGGGTGAAACGTCCATCAGCTTGATTTCTTCACGGCGCAGCATCATGAACTCGCCGTTGAGGCGAGCATTAACCACCTCGTTGACGAAGCAACCCTGCTCATCAAGAGACGCATTGGCCTGGGCGATGGCATGGCCTTCCTCTTCCAGCGCCGAAAAATAGCGGATGTCCTCAGTTACCTGACCGTCCTTGACCAGGCGGTATGGCGTTTCGACAAAGCCATGCTCATTGATGCGGGCATAGGTCGACAGCGAGGCGATCAGGCCGATATTCGGACCTTCCGGCGTCTCAATGGGGCAGACACGGCCGTAGTGCGTCGGATGGACGTCGCGCACCTCAAAACCAGCCCGTTCGCGGGTCAGACCACCCGGTCCCAAGGCCGACAGGCGACGTTTATGGGTAATTTCCGACAGCGGATTGGTCTGATCCATAAACTGAGATAGCTGCGAGGAGCCAAAAAACTCCTTAACCACAGCCGAAACCGGCTTGGAGTTGATCAGATCATGAGGCATCAGGCTGTCAACCTCCTGCAGACTCATGCGCTCCTTGATAGCACGCTCCATCCGCACCAGGCCGACACGATACTGATTTTCCAGCAGCTCACCCACTGCCCGCACCCGGCGATTACCAAGATGGTCAATATCGTCGATAGCGCCCTTGCCGTTGCGTAGATCGATCAGATAGCGCACCACCTCCAGAATATCTTCCTTGGTCAGTGTGCGATGCTCCAGAGGCACCTCAAGACCAAGTTTATAGTTCATCTTCAGGCGGCCGACGACAGACAGATCGTAGCGTTCGGCATTGAAAAACAATCCCTCGAACAGAGCCGCGGCACTGCGCTGGGTCGGGGGATCTCCCGGCCGCAATCGGCGATAGATTTCAATGATGGCATCTTCCGGCGTCTTTACCGAATCCTGCAGCAGGGTGTCGCGCAGATAGGAACCGACATAGACGTTATCGATGAAAAGCACTTCCACCTGATCAATGCCGCGCTCACGCAGCAGCTGCAGGCCGGCTTCGGTGATCTCCTGGTTGCATTCGAGCAGAATCTCGCCTGTCTGGGTATCGATCACATCACAGGCGGCAACCCGCCCCAACACATCCTCTTCACTCACCGGAATGGTCTCGAGCCCACCATCGGCAATCTTACGCACAGCCGCCTTGGTGAACTTGCGCCCGGCTTTGAGCACCACCTGCCCTTCAGCATCCAGCACATCGACACTGCTGCGCTGCCCCTGCAACAGATCCAGATTGACCTTCTTGGCCAAGCTGCCATCGGTGCCGAAACAGAGGATCTCGGTATCGTAGTAATAGCGCAGCAACTCTTCAGCGGAATACCCCAGGGCCTGCAGCAACACGGTTGCCGGCAACTTACGACGCCGGTCGATGCGGACATACAGCAGATCCTTGTGATCGAAATCAAAATCGAGCCAGGATCCGCGATAGGGAATCACCCGGGCATTATACAGCAGCTTGCCACTGGAATGGGTTTTGCCGCGATCATGATCGTAAAACACCCCGGGAGAGCGATGCAGCTGGCTGACGATAACGCGCTCGGTGCCATTGATGATGAAGGTACCGTTTTCCGTCATCAACGGAATCTCACCGAAATAGACCTCCTGCTCCTTGATGTCGCGGATCGACTGGACCTGGGTATCCTTGTCGACATCCCAGGACACCAGACGCACGCGCACCTTGACCGGCGCGGCAAAAGTCATTCCGCGCTGATGGCATTCATCGACATCATATTTAGGCGTTTCCAGCACATAGGAAACGTATTCCAGCGAGCAGGTCTCGCTGAAATCACGGATTGGAAACACCGAACGAAAAACTGCCTCAAGGCCGATATTCTGGCGCGATGCCGGTGGCACATCGGCCTGCAGAAAACGCTTATAGGAATTTTTCTGGATGTCGATGAGGTTGGGGATCTCGATGATTCGCTGAACGTCAGAAAAGTGCTTGCGCAACAGCTGGTTATTCGCAACCGAATAAGCCATGATCACTCCTTGGGGAAAGAACGCAGAACAGCCAAGGCCGCAGAGCGACCTTGGCTTAGAGCGGAATTATCGAGCCAGAAACTACTTGAGTTGAACAGAAGCGCCTGCTTCTTCGAGCTGCTTCTTGATGTTCTCTGCCTCTTCCTTGGGAGCGGCTTCCTTAACCGTGCTGGGCGCACCGTCAACCATATCCTTGGCTTCTTTCAGGCCCAGGCCGGTCACAGCACGGACAACCTTGATGACATTGATCTTCTTATCGCCAGCCGAAGCCAGGATGATGTCGAACTCAGTCTTTTCTTCTTCAGCCGGGGCGGCGGCAGCAGCCGGGCCAGCGGCGGCAACGGCAACCGGCGCAGCGGCAGAAACGCCAAACTTGTCCTCCAGCTCCTTGACCAGCTCAGCCAGCTCAAGAACCGTCATTTTCTCGATAAATTCAATTACCTGCTCTTTGGTGATCTCGGCCATTGTTTTTCTCCATCCGGGTAATAACGTAAACGTATGAACTACAATAAATGATCTGGCGTATCAAGCCGCCTTCTTGTCTTGGATCGCGGCCAGCACCTGCACAAACGAGCGCGGTATCGCGGCCAGCACACCGACAAAATTGCTGACCGGAGCATTGATCGAGCCCAGCACCCGAGCCAGTAGCACTTCTCGGCTGGGCAGCTCGGACAACGCCTGGATATCATCTGTTGACAGCAGCTTGCCATCAAGTGCGCCTGACTTCAGTTCAAAGACCTTGCTGCCCTTAGCGTAGTCTGACAACACCTTCGCCGGAGCGACGGGATCATCCTGCACAATGGTAATTGCGGTCGGACCAGCAAGTTGGCCATCAAGGCACTCAAAACCGGTATCCTTGGCAGCAATACGCAGCAAAGTGTTTTTGACCACACGGTATTCTGCTCCAGTAGCACGCAGTTTGCCACGCAGATCATTCACCTGCTCGACTGTCAGGCCACGATAATCTGCCAGATAAGCCGCCTTGGCCGTTCTGAGCTTGCCGGCGAGTTCTTCCACCAGCTGACGTTTTTTCTGATCGTCCATTCCCTCTCCTCCTTTCCTTTAAAATGTAGGAAACTCCCCCGTGCAGACTTCAGGGAGACGCGGAGTCTCAAGCCGTCTCGGCAGGCGCAAACGCATTAAATGACCTGGTAACAGGTCTTACCTGCTGTCTTCGACAGGGAAGATACCAAAAACAGCAGGACAGGGCGCACCTGACCTGCTGTTCCGATAGCACTTACGCGCGGCTGACAGGCCGCCGCTCTATTTCACCAGCGCCTGCACTCCGGCGACATCAACAAAGATGCCAGGACCCATCGTGCTGGAAACACTGATTTTTTTCAGATAGGTCCCCTTGGCGGTCGCAGGCTTAGCTTTAATCAAGGCATCCATCAAGGAAACAATATTGTCCTGCAGGGTAGCGGCATCGAAAGAAGCCTTGCCAACCGGCGCATGAACGATTCCAGCCTTCTCGACCCGGTATTCAACCTTACCCGACTTTGACTCGTTGACAGCCCGGCCAACATCAAAGGTGACGGTACCAACCTTGGGGTTGGGCATCAGGCCACGAGGACCAAGGATGCGGCCGATCTTACCAACCAGGCCCATCATGTCTGGAGTTGCGATGGCGGTATCAAACTCGAACCATCCACCCTGAATCTTCTCAACCAGATCCTCGGCGCCGACAAAATCGGCCCCGGCCTGCTGTGCCTCCTGAGCCTTCTCGCCCTTGGCAAACACCAGTACACGCACCTGCTTGCCCAGGCCATGCGGCAACACCACGGCGCCACGGACCATCTGGTCGGCCTTGCGCGGGTCAACACCAAGACGCACCGTTACATCGACCGTCTCATCAAAGTTGGCGTTAGCGACCTCTTTCAGCAGAGTCAGGGCATCGCTCAGTGTATAGTTGACACTACGGTCAACCTTCGATTTCGCTGCTATCCGTTTTTTACCTGTAGCCATCTGCTCTCACTCCAAGCTTATTCGACTTCGAGGCCCATGCTGCGCGCAGTGCCCAGAATGGTACGCACCGCAGCCGACTCATCAAAGGCATTGAGATCCGGCATCTTCAGCCGCGCGATCTCTTCCACCTGTGCCATGCTGACCTTACCCACCTTGTTTTTGTTCGGCACACCCGATCCTTTGGGAATCTTGGCAGCCTTCATCAGCAGCACGGCGGCAGGAGGCGTCTTCGTAATAAATGTAAAGGACCGATCGGCATAAACCGTGATCACCACCGGGATGATCATCCCCTCTTCCGACTGGGTCTTTGCATTGAACGATTTGCAGAACTCCATAATATTCACACCGTGCTGACCCAGAGCCGGGCCAACAGGTGGCGACGGATTTGCCTTGCCTGCTGGAATCTGCAGTTTAATTTGTCCGGTAACTTTCTTGGCCATCCCTGAAACTCCCTTAACCGGTCACCCGAACCTAGCTGGTCTTCTCTACCTGGATAAAATCCAGCTCCACCGGGGTGACACGACCGAAAATACTGACCATGACTTTCAATTTGCCCTTGTCGGGCTTCACATCCTCGACCACACCCGTGAAATTAAGAAAGGGTCCATCAACAACCCGAACCGTTTCACCAATTTCATATTCAACTTTCGGCTTGGGCCGCTCAGCCCCTTCCTCCATTCGTGCGGTGATTTTAGCCACCTCGGCATCGGGTATGGACGGCGGATTGGTACCACCACCGACAAAGCCAGTCACCTTGGCCGTGTCCTTGACAACATGCCAGGTCTCACTGTTGAGTTCCATCTGAACCAGAATGTAGCCGGGGAAGAACTTACGCGTGGAGGTTTTACGCTCACCGTTTTTTAACTCGACAACAACCTCGGAAGGCACCAAAATCTCGCCAAACTGCTCTTCCATGCCCAACATTCGGACGCGCTCTTCGAGATTTTGTTTAACCTTGTTTTCGAAGCCTGAATAGGTATGGACACCGTACCACTTCATCACCTGCACCGCTTTCTATCGACTGAGAAGGGTTCTGACCAGGGTCGACAACAGGGTATCGACACCCCAGAGAAACACGGCGATCAGCAGCACGAAGGCGATGACAACAAAAGTCGAAGCGTAGGTGTCTTTTTTGCTTGGCCAGGTAACCTTGACCAGTTCGTGACGCACATTGCCCAGAAAACCTGTTATTTTTCCCACGCCTTAACCCCGCTTCGATGCACTAAAATTGGCAGGCCAGGAGGGATTCGAACCCCCAACACCCGGTTTTGGAGACCGGTGCTCTAGCCGTTGGAGCTACTGGCCTGCAGCAACGCTTGACTCATCGAAGACTACTTGGTCTCCCGATGCAGGGTATGACGCCGATCAAAACGACAGTACTTTTTAAACTCAAGTCGATCCGGCAGGTTGCGTTTATTTTTGGTTGTCGTGTAATTGCGTTGCTTACACTCGGTGCAAGCCAGCGTAATAATATCTGATGCCATTATTTATCTCCGACGCTGCCGCCGCAACCGGCGGCAGCCATCCGAACCTAATTAAAACTTAACCAAGAATTTCGCTGACGACACCCGCGCCGACAGTCCGACCACCTTCGCGGATGGCGAAGCGCAGTTCCTTGTCCATGGCGATGGGGGTGATCAGTTCGACGGTCATGGCGATGTTGTCGCCGGGCATTACCATCTCAACACCTTCGGGCAGCTCTACAATACCGGTCACATCGGTGGTACGGAAGTAGAACTGCGGCCGGTAGCCTTTGAAGAACGGTGTGTGGCGTCCGCCTTCTTCCTTGGTCAGAATGTAGGCTTCGGCTTTGAATTTGGTGTGCGGCTTGATGCTGCCGGGCTTGGCGAGCACTTGGCCGCGCTCAATGTCTTCGCGCTTGACGCCGCGCAGCAGCACGCCTACGTTGTCGCCGGCCTGACCCTGATCGAGCAGCTTGCGGAACATCTCGACACCGGTGACGGTGGTTTTGCTGGTGGCCTTCATGCCGACGATCTCGACTTCTTCCTGCACCTTGATGACGCCGCGCTCGATACGACCGGTGGCGACGGTGCCACGACCGGAGATGGAGAAGACGTCTTCTACGGGCATCAGGAACGGCTGGTCGATGGCGCGCTCGGGCTCGGGGATGTAGCTGTCGACCTGGCGCATAAGCTCAAGGATGGGCTCTTCGGCGGCATCGCCGGTGGCGCATTCGAGGGCCTTGAGAGCGCTGCCGGGCACGATGGGAATATCGTCACCGGGGAAGTCGTAGGCGCTGAGCAGCTCGCGAACTTCCAGCTCGACCAGTTCCATCAGTTCGGCGTCGTCAACCATGTCGGCCTTGTTGAGGAACACAACGATGGCGGGCACGCCGACCTGGCGGGCAAGCAGGATATGCTCACGGGTCTGCGGCATGGGACCGTCTGCAGCGGACACGACCAGGATGGCGCCGTCCATCTGGGCGGCTCCGGTGATCATGTTCTTGACGTAGTCGGCATGGCCGGGGCAGTCAACGTGGGCATAGTGCCGGTTGACGGTTTCATATTCCACGTGGGAGGTGGCGATGGTGATGCCGCGCTCACGCTCTTCCGGGGCGTTGTCGATCTGGTCAAAGGCGCGCATCTGAGCCAGGCCCTGGCCAGCCATGACCTTGGTGATGGCGGCGGTCAGGGTCGTCTTGCCATGGTCGACGTGGCCAATGGTGCCGATATTGACGTGCGATTTCTTACGCTCAAATTTTTCCTTGGACATGATATTCTTCCTCTCCAATCAATTTTTTACAGTAGCGGTCTTTGGCCTATGGCCTCTCGGAACAGCCCAACGATCCCCATCGCAACAACGCTGGAGCCCACAACCGGACTTGAACCGGTGACCTCTTCCTTACCAAGGAAGTGCTCTACCTGCTGAGCTATGTGGGCTTAACCTGCTGTCACGTGCTTTTTAATGGAGCGGGAAACGGGACTCGAACCCGCGACCCTCAGCTTGGAAGGCTGATGCTCTAGCCAACTGAGCTACTCCCGCCCATACCGGATCTGAACAACCCTTGGACTCGTCCGGCACCCTCGCGCAGTTCGTCAGCTTTACGCTCCTGCGACGGGCCATGCCGTATTCGTCCGAAATGAAATTGTGGTGGAGGGGGGAGGATTCGAACCTCCGAAGTCTACGACGGCAGATTTACAGTCTGCTCCCTTTGGCCGCTCGGGAACCCCTCCAGGGGACTTTCTGAAAGGCTTGCGCCTGGTTATTTTATTTGGAGCTGGCGAGAGGAATTGAACCCCCAACCTACTGATTACAAGTCAGTTGCTCTACCGATTGAGCTACGCCAGCACAGAGCCGCAGTTTCTACCTCAATCGATCGGAGATTGCAAGCAGGAAATTTATCCAAGGTAGCATTTCCCGCCGCCGGCAAGCGAGGAGGGTTATAATCAATCGGTGCCGGGCTGTCAACAGAATTTCAGGCCGACGGTTACTTTTCCTGCCGTCCACCAGCAGCAACACGCTGACGCACCACCTCGAACAAGGCAACGGCCGCCGCTACCGACACATTGAGCGACTCTACCGCCGCAGCCATCGGTATGCACAGCAGCTGATCACACTCGCTGCGCACGGCAGGCCGCAACCCCTTCCCCTCGGCACCCACCACCAGCGCCACCGGACCAGCCAGATCGGTGGCATACAACGAGGCGGCCTGCTCTCCTGCCAGACCATAAACCCACAACCCAGCCTCCTTGAGCTGGCGCAGGGCTCGGCTCAGATTCACAACGGGACAAAGGGCCACCCGCTCAAGGCAGCCGGCGGCCGCCCGGGCCACTGTCGCCGTCAATGGACAGGATCGGTCGCGGCCGTAGACCACCACCTGACAGCCAGCGGCCGCCGCACTGCGGATCAATGCCCCAAAGTTGTGCGGATCGGTCACGCCATCCAGCACCAGCACCAGCGCGGCCGACTGATGTAACTGGGCCAGCAGCGCCTCCAGCCGCTGTGTCTGCACCGCCGCCACCCGAGCCACGACACCCTGGTGCCGATCCCCGCCACAGAGCCGGTCCAACTCCGCCCGGGGCAGTCGTCGAAGCCGCACGGATGACTGCTGCGCCTGAACAGCAAGCTGTGACAGTCGTTCGCTCAGCTCCGACTCCACCAGCAGCAGCTCCTTGACGCGGCCGGCCTGCTGCAGGGCCGCCTGCACCGGATTGATACCATACAACAGCTGGTCGTCGCTCATGCGCTTGCCGAACTGGCCATTTCCGTCACAATCGCCCGGGCTGCCCGCACCGGATCAGACGCCGTGGCAATGGGCCGCCCCACTACCAGATAGTCGGCACCAGCCGCCAACGCCGCAGCAGGCGTCATGATGCGCTGCTGATCATCAACCGCACTGGCCACAGGCCGAACCCCCGGCGTAACAATCACAAAGTCCGGTCCACAGGCCTGCCGGATCAGGGGCGCCTCCTGAGCCGAAGCCACCACCCCATCCAGTCCAGCAGCTTGAGCCAGCCGCGCCAAGCGCACCACCATTTCAGTAACCGGTCGGTCAATCCCGACCGCCTGCAAGTCGGCCTGTGAGGCCGATGTCAGAATCGTCACCGCCAACAACAGCGGGCAGGTCCGCCCTTCCGCAGCCGCGACCTGGCGCACCTGTGCACTCATGGTCTGCATCATGGTCGTGCCGCCGAGGGCATGGACATTCAACATGGACACCCCCAACCGCAGCGCCTCAATGGCGGCCTTGGCGACCGTATTGGGAATGTCGTGATATTTCAGATCAAGGAACACCTGGCCGCCATTGAGAACGATACGCCTCACCAGCTCGGGGCCAGCGCTGGTAAAAAGCTGCTTGCCCACCTTGAACAGACCCACCTCAGCCCGAAGTCGCTCCACCCAGGCCAACGCCGTTGCACCATCCTCAACATCAAGGGCAAAAATCAACCGCTCCTTCATCGTTCCTCCTCTTCCCCGCCCGCAACCAGCCGTTGCGCCCGGCGCACCAGTTCCTGCACCCGGCTGGTCAACTCGCCACTGGCCTGACTGCCCAGCAACCGACGAGCTTGGCCACAGGCCAGATATACCAGTTCGCTCAAGGCATCCACCAGCAGGCGCTTTTGCTCCAGGCCTTCAAGGCCCGTCAGGTTGCGCATCAGTTGCCGACCATCGACACTGCCATCCTGTGCCAAAACCACACCCCGAAACAGTTCGCGTAACGGCGATGGCAACACCCGCAGAGCCTGTTGCAGTTCGGCAGTAAATTCCCGCTGCGCCACCGCCTGACACAGCAACCGCAGCAATTCATTAAACAGTTCGACCAGCTCCGCCACGTCCTCGGCCAGCGGTGCTGGCGCGGCCGCGGCGACATCGACCATCTTCTTCTCCGCCAGCTGATACAGCAATCGCAGGGCATCGAACTCTGCCAGACCGCTGCGGACCACCAGGTCCGCCACGGTTGCCGGTGCGCCATAAATAAAGCTGAGCAGGCGCTTTTCCTCCTCGGCCAGATCGGTCGGTGACCGGCCGCTGTAGGACAGCTGAGCCTCGAAGGAACGCAATCGGCGCAGATACAGGGCCCGCTCATCGACGCGGCGCAGCCCTTCCATGATCAGATTCTGCGTGCTCATGGACAGGCGCACGATATCGTCGCGCCCCGGATCACCGGCCACAAAGCAGGCTCCCCCCTGCTGATCACTGGCAAACAGGCCGTAAACGATGGTCTCTACCTGATAACGGGTCGCCAACCACAGATCGCGTGGCGCTACCAGGTTTTTTTTCACCAGCAGCTGGGCCAGGGTCCATTCGCCCGTCAGTTCGCTACGGACCTGCGCCAGAGTGGCGCGATCCAGCCGGCCCGTCTGGCATAGCGTCTCGCCCAGATCCTCCTCGACCCGTTCACTCAGGGCAAAAATGATCTCGCCTTCCTGAAAAAAAATCTGGCGGGCCCCATCCGCAAGCTCCAGATAAAGCACTCCGGTCTTGCGGAACATATTGAGAAACGAAAGCACATCTGCAACGCCAAGCTCTCCCAGGGCCACCGTCAGACAGGGCTCGCCACCGCCCTGGGTCACCAGGGTCAGGTGGGCCGGCGAATGGCTCTGCAACCGCAATTCATGGCTACGCAGCCGGGCAACGACCCGTTGCGGCAGGGCCACACGGCCACCGTCATCGACGGACAGGCCATACATGCCCTAGGACTCCGCCAGCGCCTGGCGCACCTGGCAGCACAGCCAGTCGGCCGTTTCGGCCTGTGTCAGCCGCCACTGCTGGCCATCGGCACGGGCCTGTACCTCAATGACTCCCTCCTTGAGACTCCGGCCGCCCACGGTCACCCGCAGCGGAATACCAAGCAGATCCGCATCCTTGAACTTGCTGCCGGGGCGCTCGTCGCGGTCATCGAACAGCACCTCGATTCCCGCCTGCAGCAATTGATCGTACAGCTGCTGGGCCGCCGCGCGCGCCGCGTCCTCCTTGGGATTGAGCAGCACGATCAGCACCTGGAACGGTGCGATGGGCATAGGGAAAATGATGCCGTTTTCGTCATGGTTCTGCTCAATGGCCGAAGCCACGGTACGGCCGATACCGATACCGTAACAGCCCATCACCAAGGGCTCCTCGCGCCCCTCGGCATTGAGCACGGTGGCGCCCAGGGCCTCGGAATATTTGGTGCCCAGTTTGAACACATGTCCGACCTCGATACCGCGCCAGGCCTGCAGATATCCGGCACAGCGCGGGCAGCCATCGCCGGCCTGGGCCTGACGCAAATCGGCAAACGCGCCAATCTGCAGATCGCGCTCCAGATTCACCCCCCGATAGTGGTGATCGGCCTGGTTGGCGCCAACAACAAAATCAGCCAGCAGGCTCAGCTCACGATCAGCGATAATGCGGCAGGCCAGCCCCAGCGGTCCGGCAAAGCCGGCCGGCGCACCACTCAACTGCTGCACCTCAGACTCGTCGAGCAGCTGCACCTGCTGGCAACCCAGCAGACGGCACAGCTTGATGGTGTTGAGGCTGTGATCGCCGCGCAACAGCACCGCCAACCGCTCACCGCTGTCGGTCTGCAGCAGCAGGGTCTTGACCAGACGCTGCAGTTCGATCCCCAGAAACGCTGCCACCTCCTCCACCGTCTTGCGGCCGGGCGTTGCCACCAGTTCCAGTGCCTGCGTCGCCGCCGGACGCGGCCCGGCCGGCAGGCGCACCTGGGCCTTTTCAACATTGGCGGCATAGTCGCAGCTGTCGCAGGACACTATGGCGTCCTCGCCCGAAGCCGCCAACACCATGAATTCATGAGATGAGGAACCGCCGATATTGCCGGTATCGGCCTCGACGGCGCGGAACTGCAGGCCACAGCGTTTAAAGATGCGCTGATAGGCACGGTACATGCGCTCGTAGGCGCTATCGGCACCGGCCGAGTCGAGATCGAAGGAATAGGCGTCCTTCATGATGAATTCACGGCCGCGCATCAGGCCGAAGCGCGGCCGGATCTCGTCGCGGAACTTGCCCTGAATCTGGTAAAGGTTCAGTGGCAGCTGGCGGTAGGATTTCACGGTTCCACGCACCACATCGGTAATCACCTCTTCATGGGTCGGGCCAAGGCAGAATTCAGCGTCCTTGCGATCCTTCAGGCGCAGAAGTTCACGACCGTACTGCTGCCAACGACCTGACTCCTGCCACAACTCGGCGGGAATCACCATCGGCATCAGCAGTTCCAGTGCTCCAGCACGATCCATTTCCTCGCGCACGATCTGCTCGACCTTGCGCACGGCGCGCAGGCCAAAGGGCAGGTAGGTATAGATACCAGCGGCGATGCGACGGATCATGCCGGCCCGCAACATCAGCTGGTGGCTGGCAATTTCGGCATCGGCCGGGGTTTCCTTGACTGTCGGCAACAGGTACTGGCTAAGACGCATGATCAACGGTTTCCATTAACAGGTTATTGGCAGCACCATGGCCGGACGCGCCCGCACGCCCGCCCGTGGCAGAAAAATGAACGCAATCCGGCACAGTTACGCCAGAATCCATGCCATTAGTCGGACAGGATTCGCAAACTAGCCCATTTCCGTGTAAATTGCAACGCACAGCCCGCCACCCGCTGGTGGCACGGCGCACATCAAAGGAGACTGCCATGAAGGAAACCCTCAGCCTGGCCAATCTGGTGCAACATATCCTGGCCGGCACCAGTCTGCTGTGCATTGGCACCGGCAACGAGCAGCGCAGCATCCGCCTGATTCAGGCCGCCGTCGAACGCGGTGTCAAAGAGGTGAACGGCATCCGCCAGTGGGACTGTGTGCGCGGTTTTGCCGACGGTGACAGCACCACCGACCCGACGGCCGCCCTGCGCCAGGCCGTCGATCAGCCGGGACCGGCCATCTACGTCTTCAGCGATCTGCACTGGTTCTGGCACGACAGCCCGGCGCTCCTGCGGCTGCTCAGCGACTGTGCCCAGCAACGTCCAGTCACACGCAAGTGTCTGATCTTTCTTTGCCCACCGGGCAGCAATCTGCCCGAAGCCCTGCAACCGCTGCTGGTACAACTGGAGCACGCCCTGCCAGGCGCGACCGAACTGGCGGCTTTTCTCGAAGGCAGCCGTGCCAACGATCCCTTCATGGATCGCCTGCTTGGCGAAACGGACGCCCTCAAGCAGCTGGTCAGCGCCGCTCTCGGTCTCGACCTGCTGCGCCTTGAACGCGCCCTGCGGCTGGCACGGGTCAGCAAGACCAATCAGCTCGACGAAGTGGTCAATGCCCTGCATCTCGACAAGAAGCGCGCCGTCGAACAGGCTGGCGTACTTGAATTTGTCGACAACCGGCTCACCCCGGACCAGGTCGGCGGCATGGAAAATCTCAAGCGCTGGATGGAAAAGCGCGAAAAAGCCTTCGGCACCGAAGAGTTGGCGCGGGGTGAAAACCTGCCCAAAGGCGTGCTGCTGATGGGCATCAGCGGCTGCGGCAAGAGTCTGTTCGTCAAGGCCATTGCCGCCCGCTGGCATCTGCCGCTGTTGCGCCTCGACATGGCGACTGTCTACGAAGGCACCTACGGTTCGCCCGAACGCAGCCTGCACCAGGCCTGCGCCCTGGCCGAGGCCATGGCGCCCTGCGTGTTGTGGATCGACGAACTGGAATCGGGCATTTCCGAGCAGGGCTTCAAGTCGGCCGGCGGCAGCGCTTCGCGCGTGCTCGGCTATTTCCTCACCTGGATGCAAGAAAAACAGGCCCCGGTATTCGTCGCCGCCACGGCCAATGCCATCGAAATGCTGCCGGCCGAGGTGCTGCGCAAGGGCCGCTTCGACGAAATCTTCTACATCGCCCTGCCGGGACTGAAGGAACGCCGCACGATTTTCGATATCCACCTGCGCGCCCAGGGCCAGCAGCCCGAAGCCTTCGACATCGATACCCTGGCCCACTCAAGCCGGGGTTTTTCCGGCGCCGAGATCGAGCAGGCCGTGGCCAGCGCCAAATTCGAGGCCCTGGCCCAGCAACGACCCATGAGCCAGCGCGACATCATGGAGGCCCTCGGCAAAACCGTCCCCATTTCTGTTACCATGGCCGAGCAGATCAAACGCATTGA